>Ga0196970_1000207_pt1 | contig 86786 bp, 80 predicted proteins | sample S1v_513CmetaG_FD_148672 | JGI IMG/M metagenome (GOLD analysis project Ga0196970, IMG submission 148672) | Soil microbial communities from Anza Borrego desert, Southern California, United States - S1+v_5-13C | ecosystem: Environmental > Terrestrial > Soil > Desert | place: USA: California...
GCCGGGGAGCAGAAGGGGGCAGGCCCCGCTCCCTTCGGCATGCCAGTATACCGCCGGCTGCCACCCGTCAAGACCCCAACGGCTACCCAACGGCTACCCAAGGACCACCTCGGGGGACTCACCAAAGAGCAAGAGGAGGGCGTGCAACCGGTCTGGCGCACGCCCATTTCCTTTAGATGTTACCGCTTCGGGAATCGTGGGGAAGAAGAAGACGAGAAGAAGAAGAAGAAGAGAAGAAGAGAAGAAGACTAGGCATCGGCAGACAATATCACGGGCTCCAGATCCGCTTCTTCAACCGTAAGGAGACATAAGTGTTGTTCTCCCTCGAAGAACTCCACTTCATATGCTCCTGGAGCTTTACGATAGACCATTACGATCACTCCACGTGTACCTCTTGGGACCTGTGTACTCAGGTCTCGCTTGGCCCTTACGACCGCATATTCCTCAAACATCCTGGCACCTCACTTGTTAGTCGGAATAGAGGTCACGAGTCGGACGACACCGTCGTTATTCTTAATCCAAGCGAAAACCACATCGATAACCTTGCCGTTCGCCCCGGTGATCGTAATCACCTGGTTATACTTCGTTCCAAACTCCGTGACTTGGGTCTGCACAGCAGAATTTGGATCGAACCGAATCTGCTTGGCCAGTTCCGCCATATTGTCCCGTGTGAATCCTAACGCCTCGGTTGCCCGCATAGTCATAGGCAGCAACGGTCAGCGTGTGGTCGCCGGGCGATACCTTCCGGGGGTCCAGCTGCAGGGTGACAGCCGCACCGCTCGGATCCTCTTCGGATGCGATCGGGAGATCATCGACCAGCAGATCGACCCGACGGATGCCGCCGGCGCCATCGGTAGCGGTGATGGCGATCGGAAGCGAACTGCGCACCACGGCTCCTGAGCTCATGCCGGAGACGGCGACGGTTGGCTCATCCACATCCAGGGCGTAGACCACCTGCAGCGTCGGATTGCTGAGCATCAGGGGATCCCCATTCTGCGCATAGAGGAGCGCCACACCGTCGTTGCGCCTGGTGCCGTTCACCCACGCCTGCACCAGATCGTTCAGGGCGACCGGACCAGCGGTCAGGTTGCCCAGCACTGTTGAACCCAGGTCGCCACCTGCGGTCCAGGTGGACCCGTTCCCACGGGGGGAGGTCCAGGTCGCGACCCCCTGGTACCACTCCGTCCCAATCTCCCGCACCTCGATCGCAGGGATGCCCGTCGCAAGCGGGCGGGCCACATCCAGGTGTGCGGTGCTGATGCGCGCCCCGGCAGGAATGCTGGTCAGGTTGAACTTGAGCAGTGTGCGCCGCTCCAGGCTTCCGGACTTGTAGACCGACCCGCCCTGGGCGCCTGCGGTCGCAATCGATGTCATCATGAGGTCCGCACCAACGGGGGCAATCACCACGCTGGGATCGATCACCACCGGGTAGCGCCGCTCGGGTGAAGCCAGCCACTCGTGATCGACGGCGATCCACAGCCGATACCCCTCTCCGTCAGGAAGGATCGCCTGGGAGGCGCCGGGCGGCCCCTGCCCGGCTCCGTCGGTCACGACCAGCGGCGGAATCGTCGCCCGCAGGCTGCCCGTCTCTGCATCGAAGAGCTGGTAGCCGCCAGCCCCGTCATCCCGCACTTCCAGCCCCTCCAACTGTAGGGGAAGCTCGAAGCTGCTCTTGCCGGCGAAGCGGTGGAGGATGATGTTCTCCTTCACCGCCAGGTCGTCCACCTCGTACTCGTAGGAGAGTCGCCCCTCCGCTTCACGGTAGCGGAGCTTCCGCCCCTCGGCCTGCGCACTCATGCGTCCCAACTGGCCAGGGCCGTGGGGCTCGGCGAGGTCCGGCAGCTGCTCATCCAATCCCATGCGGATCGATCGCCCGTCCCCCACCTGCACCGTTATGTGGTTACCCTGTGCCTGGTCGGAAAAGAAGGCAGAGAAATGACCGCCACGGCCCGTGAACCCGCCGCCCACCTCGCGCTCCAGAGTGGCGCCAACCGCCTTCCAGGTACCGCTGGTATCTTGGTACTGGATCGGGGCGGCCGAAATCTCGGCTACCATGTAGTCACCCGCGCGATAGTGCCTGCTGTTCACCGTGCGCCGTTCTGGCTCCTCCTCCCACAGTGAGCGCTGCGGGAGGGTCAGCGCCCGGTCAGATAAGGTCTTGGAGAACGCCGGTGCAGGAAGCAACTGGAGCAAGAGAGACAGGATCGTGGTGAGAGCAAGACAGGGGTATCCTTTCCGCATCAACATTTCCTCCTGTAGCAATTTAGGCAACCACAGATGCCATTATACGAGTATGAATTGGGCAATTCACCACTCGCCGATCGACGAAATCGGCGACCCTCCTGGACAACTCCGACCCGCCGGCAGGGAACGGATGCCGTCGATGCCTCCCGTTCTGCCGCCCGGATCTCCGCCACCCGCTCGGGCGGGGGAGAGGCGTGGGCCGGTGTGAATGGCATGTACCCCGGCTGGGCACCAGGCTGTGCTCGAAATCGGGCCACTCGTCCGTACTCACGGGATGAGCTACACCCCGGAGCATCCGCCAGCGTGTTCAGTCCGGACGGCAGGTTTTCAAACGCCATCGCCCGTGCTCACGTTTTGGAAACGCCTCCTCTGCTACGATCGAGATATCCTAGTATAGGAGGCGTAGAAGGTGCGTCATCGGAACTTCCGCTGGCTTTCGTCCCTGCTGACCACGCTGCTCCTCATCGGCCTCCTGCCTGCCCTCGGTGCCTCTGCCGCTGAGCGGTGGCAGAGCAGCGGCTTCCCCAGCGTCTGGATTGCGGCCGGCGGCGGCCTCAATCTGAAGACCAACAAGCCCGGCCAGGATCTCGTCCTCAATGGCACCAAGCTGACGTCGAAGGGCGGTATCCTCATTCTCTCGGGCGCCGACGGCATCGACCCGTACATGGTCGTCCCCACCACCGGCTATGCGACCACGGTCAACGTGGCTGATGTGGAGTGGAAGATCGCCGTGGTGAAGCTGGCCGATGGCGGCTACGCCCAGGTCGAGTTCGGCTACGGCTGGCGCGGCGGCTCCGGCTTCTCCAAGTTCCAGGTCCGCTCCTGGTACCTAGCCTCGGCGGAGAGCGCCACCACCGCCCCAGAGAACAAGCCCCCGACCGCCGCCCCCACCCCTGGCGGCTGCCCGGTCAAGGGCGATGCGCTTGGTCAGGTGTCCAAGCTGACCCTGCCCGATGATGTCGACCCGCACGACCTCGTGGTGACCAATGACTGCTCGCTCTGGGTCTACACCGACTTCAACCGGCTGCTGAACAAGGTGGACCCCGCCACCGGCAAGGTGCTTGATACAGTGAAGACGGGGGCGGACTTCCACGTCGCCCTGGTCTATAACCCCAGCACCCACAAACTCCTGCGGGTCGGCACCGACGGCAAAGTCCAGGTCCACAACGGCGACACGGGGATCATCGAGAAGACGATCATCGTCCAGGGAGCCGGCTACTACAAGAGTGTCCGGCCCCGGGGCGCCGTGGTCGATCCGCTGACCGGCAAGAGCTTCGTGTACGACGGCACACGTCTCTGGGCGATCGACAGCAACCTGGAGGTGACCGGTCCGATCGAGATCGCCGTGGGACAGCGTTCGATGCAGCCAGGCGCGATCGTGCGGGGGGGTGTGCTCTTCCTGCCCAGCCACCCGCTGATCGAGGGCACCGCTGCCGCCACCCCGGTAGATACGGCCACGCTGAAGGTGGGCGCCACGGTCCCCCTCCTGGGCACCGCTGATTTCTACTACCTGGATGGCTTCAGCATGGAGATCAACCTGTCTAGCCGCACGATCTACGTCGCAGGCGTCCCAGCGGACGAGACCGATCCGGTGGTCCGGGCGGTGCGCGATGGCAAGGTGGTTCAGACCCTGCCCCTGCCCAACCGCACCTGGACCCCCGAACTGGCCCTCTCGCCCGACGACCAGTACCTGGTGATCCGCGATCCTGGCGGCGACGGTGCGGTGGTCACCAACCGGGACTACACCTCCACCACCGTGACCGAGACCTACCAACTCTTCTCGATCGGGGGCTCGGTGGTGATCGCCCAGGCCGCTGACCTCTCCACCGTGGTGGAGAAGGGCACCAGCATGGCGCAGGTCATGGAGGGCTGGTTCGTGACCGATGCCGGCAAGCCGACCGCCTCCGTGTACAGCCAGGACGGGCAGCACCTGTTCATAACCGATTCCGTGCGCAACACGATCACAATCTACCGGGTGCGGACCAAACCGCTCGCCCCCCCGGCAGAGGCCGAGAACAAGTAACCTGCTCCTGTCACAGCGAATCCCGTGCCGAATGGCACGGGATTCACCGTTTGTCCAGGCCTGGTGGCAGGGTCGGGTGCTGTTGCGGTGGGGGCGGATGCAATCGGGCTGGGTCACCTCCTCTGTCAGGATCTTCCCGCGCCAGCGCACGCAAGCTGAAAAAGGCTGACAGAGGACGCCTATTCATGCGGGTTGTGGCCGAAATCCGGTCAAGAAGCCCGCTCTCCGTCGGGATTTTGGCGTTCGCGTGCCGAGGCCGAGAAAAATGCCGACAGAGGAACGCGACGGGGGCCGGTACGCCGTACGTCGGGAGGACTCCCTGTGGACGGTCGCAGATCTGACACGGGCGGGCGGGTACTCCAAGCATGCACGCCTGTCCTTAGCACCACCGGCAGCGGCCGGTCACGCGACGGCCTCGGTCAAGACCCGGTGCCAGATCCGGCCATCGGTTCCGGTGGCGAAGAGGTCAACCCTGCCAGGGAAGGGGGAGACCGCCGCCGCACCCTCAAAGGGTCCGCCGAGATTCTCCCACGCCCCTTCGCTGCCCCGGTCGCCGTTCATGCGGTGGTAGAACTGGTGCCAGAGGTTCTGGTCGGGCTGGAGGACAAACTGGTCGAAGCGGACCACCATGCGTGGCTGGTTGCCTACCTGCTGCTCCCCCACGATCCAGAAGGTCTCCGCATCGGGCACAGTCACTTCCTTCCCAAGGTTCTTCCAGCCGAACCACCGCCCACCCATGACGTGATTCTGCCAGACATTCTCCGCTGCGTCCCAGGTCTTCACAAAGACCCCGAAAATGAAGGGCTGAACCCGGGGACTCGACACGAACTGGCCGCCGGTGGACTCCCAGTCCAGCCACCGGTCGCCGTCGAACTGCCGGTGGTAGACCGCACCGTCGTTGCCGAGACCGATCACATCGGAACTCCTGGTCCCTGTCTTGGCGAAACTTGGCGTCCATGGTTCGCGGGTGAAGTTGCCCCCCATGTTGAACCAGTCCGACCACTGCCCTTGGGTCAGCGTCCGGAAATAGACCGAACGGTCCATGCCCCGCACCACCAGGTTGAGTGCCCCCGGGTAGGAGATCGCAGCGGGGGGTGATGAGACCGGTCCGCCCAGGTCGCTCCACCCACTCCAGGAACCGCCGGTCAAGGCGTTGTGCGACAGGTTGCTCGTGTCGCGTGCCCAGCCGATCACGTCAATCCGGTCACGCCCCCAGGAGGTAACCGCAGGCGCACCCGTAAATGAGCCGCCCAGGTCTCTCCAATCTGACCACGGCATGCAAAACCCCCTCCTTCCTGGTTCCCATGAGATCGATGCGACCAGTCTACTTCTGGACCGGCCGGGAGGTGTGTGTCCGCCCGGCGGTCTGCCCCACCGGAAAGAACGGCTCACCGCAAAGATTCCGTTGACACACAGGGCGCTACCCAATAGGATGAAATCACCTTGCTCCGTGCGTAAACAGGAGGGATCGACTGTGCGACTCGCATTCATGGCGCATTCCGTGACCACTCACAAGTGACCAGCCTGGTGTGCGATCACTCCATACGCACGGGCCAGGTTCGTTCGTGAGTTGGCAGGAGTCATATCCGCCGTCACAACCAACCGAAAGGGGCCTGTTTTTTTATGTCGATAACCGGGGCGCTCCGCTTCCTATGGACCTACCTGAAGCCACTGGGCGCCCGGCTTCTGCTGCTCGTTCTGCTCATGCTAGGGGCCACGGGGCTGCGGCTGCTCTTTCCCCAACTGCTGCGGGCGCTGGTGGATCAGGCATTGGCCGGCGCACCGCTCCTGGCGCTGCTGCTCCCGGCGGGGCTCTTCCTGGCCGGAGCGGTTCTGGTTCAGGTGCTGCGGGTGAGTGCGATCATGCTCTCGGAGCGAATCGCCTGGGCGGCGACCAACTCCTTGCGCTTCGACCTGGCCCGCCACGTGCTCCACCTCGATATCGCCTTCCACAAAGAGCACACCCCCGGTGAGCTGATTGAACGGGTCGATGGCGACGTGACGACCCTGGCCGGGTTCTTCTCGCAGTTTATCGGCCAGGTCGGGACCTCGCTGGTCCTGATCTTCGGCGTGCTCGTCTTCCTCTTCGCCGAAGGCTGGCTGCCCGGCCTGGTCGGCCTGGGCTCCTTCGTCCTGAATGCGACGGTGGTCCTGAGCGTCTCATCGATCACGGTGAAGGCGTGGTCCGGCATTCGGGCATCCAGCGCGGAGATGTTCTCCTTTGTGGAGGAGCGAATCGCCGGTCGCGAGGAGGTGCAGGCCTCCGGGGCGGCCTCCTACGTCGTTCGCGGACTGGTCGCCATGTCCTCCAAGCACTGGCGCCTCCGGCTGCGGGCCCGGCGCTTGGAGACGACCGCCTCGAACCTGACGGTTGATTCCTGGGTGCTGAGCCAGTTTGCCATGCTACTGCTCGCCTTCTTCCTCTACCGGAACGGCAGCCTGAGCCTGGGCACGGCGATGATGCTCTTCTTCTACGCCGACCTCCTCAATGAGCCGATTACCACCATTCGGGAACAGATGGATGAGATGCAGCGTGCCCGCGCCGCCCTTGGGCGCCTGGTGGGCCTGAAGGCGGTTTCGCCGTCGATCACCGATGGCGACGGCGCCACCCTCCCCGCTGGACCGCTGGCGGTCACGGCCGACCAGGTTACCTTCCACTACGAGGAAGGGCGCCCAGTGTTGAAGGGCCTCTCCTTTGATCTCAAACCCGGTCAGGTGCTGGGGTTGCTGGGGCGGACCGGCAGCGGCAAGTCAAGCCTGATTCGCCTGCTCTGCCGCCAGTACGACCCGCAGGCCGGATCCGTTCGGGTGGGCGGCGCCGATATCCGCCGCCTGCGGCTTGACGATCTGCGGAGCCGGGTGGGCCTGATCACCCAGGAGGTGGGCCTCTTTGGCGGCACCCTGCGGGAGAACCTCGCCCTCTTTCACCCGAACATCACCGACGAGCAGATCTGGAAGGCGGTGGCCGGTCTAGGCCTGACCGAATGGTTCAGCCGTTTCGAGGAGGGGCTCGACAGCCGCATTGGCCCCGCCGGCGGTGGTCTTTCCGCCGGGGAGGCCCAGTTGCTCGCCCTCGTCCGGCTCTCGCTCCGGGACCCAGGTCTGATCATTCTCGACGAATTCACGGCCCGGATTGACCCGGTGACCGAGGCGCTTCTGCAGACGGCGGTAGACCGGCTCCTGGCTGGCCGCACGGCGGTGATCATCGCTCACCGGCTGACCACGGTCGAGCGGGCCGACCAGATCCTGGTGCTCGAACAGGGCGAAATGATCGAATGGGGGGACCGGGCCCAACTGGCCCAGGACCCGAACTCCCACTATAGCCAGCTGCGCAACGCTGGCCGCGCGGAGGTGCTGGCATGAGACCCGGGTTCTCCTTTGTCCGACGCATCTACGGCATGATGTTGCCCGCCTCCGCCCTCACAGCCCTCGGCTTTGGCGCCGGCGCCGGGCTGAGCGCGCTGGGGTCGATCATGACCTCCGGCTTCTTCGACTCGCTCCCGGGCACCACCCAACTGCCCGTGCGGTACGCAATCGCCTTTCTCGTGGCGAACATGGCATCCATGCTCACCGAATATGCCTGGCTCTACGGCATTACGCTTATGGACCGCTTCAGCACCACCCTGCTGCGGGTCAACATGCTGCGGGGCATCTACCGGCTCCCCGGCGCCCTCCCCCTCTCCGTAACCCCGGGTGAAGCGATCACCCGCTTCCGCGACGACGTGCAGGAGAGCTGCTTCCAAATGAACCGGTTTGTCCTGTCGCTGATCCACCTGGGCACCGCACTGGGCATGTTCTCCTATCTGTTCACTGTCCAGCCGCTGCTGGCCGCCATCGGCTGCGCCACGGTGGCGGTTATCTTCCTCGTCATGCGGCGGATTCAGCAGAAGATCGTCGTTTACCGCGATCAGGTCATGGAGCGGACCGAAGCGGTCACAGGCTACCTGGGCGAGATCTTTGGCGCCGTAGGGGTCCTGCAGGTCGCGGGCGCTGTGCCCGACGCCCTGCGCCGGTTCCGGGAGATCAACCGGGACCGGGAGGAGGTAGCGTTGCGCGAGCGGCTCCAGTGGGGACTGCTCCGGGCAATCGCCGAAAATGGCTTCTACCTGGGACTTGGTCTGGTGATCCTGGCGGCCGCCCCCATGCTGGCCCGCGGCGAGTTCACGCCGGGCAAGTTCGCCCTCTTTCAACTGCTCCTCCAGCAGATCGGCTGGCGCCTGTGGGGAATCTCCGAATCGGTGGCGCAGTTTCAGGCCATGGGCGTGTACCAGGGCCGCATGGCGGAACTGGCGGGCGGTGACGAGCCCCTGGTGACCCGGGTGCCGCTCCACTTCTCGGAGGAGTTGGAGCCCGACCCCGCGCCGCAGCGGCCCCCGGCGGACCGGCTGCAGGTGCTCCAGGCCGACGGCCTCACCTACCATCATGCCGATTCCGGGCGGGGGATCGAGTCGGTCTCCTTCACCATTCCCCGCGGCTCCTTCACCGTGATCACGGGGAAGATCGGAGCTGGCAAGACGACACTGGTGCGGGCGCTGCTGGGCCTCCTGCCCGTTGAGAGCGGCGAGGTCCGCTGGAATGGGCGGCCGGTCACAGAACCAATGGCCTTCTTCACGCCTCCCCGCATCGCCTATACGCCCCAGGTGCCAAAGATCTTCTCGGGCACGGTGCGCGGCAACATTCTCATGGGGCTGGACCCCGCGGCCGTCGATATCGATGCGGCCATTCAGGCCGCCATTCTCGAGCCCGACCTGGCCCAGTTCCCGGACGGCCTGGAGACTGAGGTTGGTTCCCGCGGCCTGAAGCTCTCCGGTGGCCAGGTACAGCGGACGTCCGCTGCCCGCATGTTCGCCCGCCGCCCGGAGCTGCTGGTGCTGGACGATATCTCGTCGGCGCTGGACAACGAGACGGAGGCGCAGCTCTGGAGCAGGCTCTTCGCCCACGAGGGCGCCACGGTGCTGTGCGTGTCGAACCGCCGGGCAGCGCTGCAGCAGGCCGACCAGATTCTGCTCCTGGATGAAGGCCGGCTGGTGGCGGCCGGTTCGCTGGCTGAACTGCTGCAGCGCTCCCCTGCGATGGCGGAGCTGTGGGCGGCGGTGGCGCCAGAGGCGGCGGCCTCTCCCGCCTCGCTGGTCGGCTAGGGGAGTGCGGGAGACCAGCCGGACCTGGCGAAGTGCGTGCACGCTGCGGGGGTAGACACATACCATGAATCGAGGCGCCCTCTCTCCAAGACCCCCGGAGCAAACCAAAGGGGAGGCCGGCCAATGGCTACGGAAGAACGATGGCTTCAGACCGTGCTTGCCGAGACCTGGAAGGCACTTCACACCCCGGGAGGAAGGCCCTGCCTGTACGGTTTGATCGATCCCAACCCCTACCTGGAAGGCGACTGGCGGAGTCACCGGTACATGTTGGTGGATCCACGGCCGGCATGGGCCCCGCAGAGCCTGGGACTGCCCAGATCTGTCTCGCTGATCCCGTCGGGCCCCCTGATCGACAGTATCCTCCGCGCCTATGCAGGGCAGCGGGTCCACGTCATGGGGCGCCACGCCAGCTTCTCGACAGTGCGGGGCGAGCGAGTCCCGGTCCTGACCGTCACCAACGCCTGGCCGCAGCGGATCTGCCCGCCGCCTCCTCCGCTCACTCCGCCCACGCCCGAGACGCGTGAGGAGGCGCTCGCCCGGCTGATCAACTTCTACCTCCAGCAGGTGGGCATGCCCCCGATCACACCCGCACAGGTGGACCAGTGGCTGCCCTGGCTGCAGCAACAGGGGATCGATGTCGATATTGCCCCAGCCCCTGCCCCACCGCCCTCCCCCCAGCCGCCTCCACCCCAGCCATCCTTCTAGGTGCGACCGACCCGGCGCAGGCGCTGCATGCAAAGGAGCCCCATCCGTCCGATCTGGCGGATGGGGCCTCGCTTTTGTACACGGCCGCAACGACTCACTCCCGGACCACCTCGACGGCGGTGATCCTCACCCTGGGGCCATGCTGGGTCATACCCTCTGTGATTCCGCAGACCCGAACCAGCGCTGCGAACGACACGTCGATCAGTCGCCCTGCAGGCACCTCCTGGCTTGTCTCCAGCAGGAACGGGTAATTGTACTCGTAGTCGCGGACCCTCCAGGAGACGTGCGGGATCGGTGTGACCCCGGGTGTGACGACCAGCGGCATGACCGGCTCCAGGGCCACCTCACCGACAATGCAGACCGCATGGCCCGGGGTGGTGAAGGCTCGCTCATCCATGCCCGCTGGCACCTGGATCGACGGCTCCGCCACCTCGGGCGCCTCATTTGGGTTCGAACCGCCAGGAGTCGGGTTGCCGGGGCTTCGACTCAGGTGGTTGTAAGCCACATGCGGCCAGGGAAAGCGATGCCTGCGCGTCCAGGGGAGCCAGCCGAAGGACATACGCCACCTCTCCTCTCAGGGGTTCAAGCAGCAGCCAGACCATGATATGGGCGGGGGTCCCGGCCGGTGCCAGTGGGGAGCCGGTCGCACCTCCTTCCCCCGGTTCATACCATGGTGCCAATGCCGCAACCGCGGCGGATGAGGAGGCTGCCTCATGTACAATCCCTGGTTCCGGCGGCGGTTCCCGCCGAATCACCTGGCCAATCGCCGGAACGATCTCGCCTTTCCCCCCTGGTTCCTTCCGGCCATGGCTGGGCACCCAGCCGTTCACCCGGATCACAGTGACTCCGGCGAGCTGATCCCACGCAAGGTGCGAGCGGTGGCGGAGGTAGAGACCGAGCGCCCCTCTGTACCCACCCTGCCGATCAGCTACGTGGCCTGGAGCCCAGAGGGCCGGTACTTACTCTATATCGGCGGCCCGGGACCCCGGGCCGAACACGGCCCGCTCATGCTGCTGGACATGAATGAGCCGGGCAATCCTCGCCCGGTGGCCCAGCGACCCCTCTACGGCGGCCTGGCATGGCACCCCGCGGGCGACTCGTTTGTCTACACCCGCATGGATCGCGGACCAGGCGGGCGATTGGCCCCGACCATTTTTCAGCAGCGACTCACGGGCGGCGAGCCGGTCAATCTGCTGCCACAGGAGGTAACGCCCCCTCTGAATGTGGCCTTTATCCACCGCTGGCTGGACGAACGCACGCTCGCCTTCGATGAGAGCGTGGGTACCGCCATGCGGCGGGCCTTCTTGCTCGACGCCGTGGAGGGTCGCCTGGTGCAGACCCCTGAACTGGTAGCCACGACCTTCACCTGGGCACCGACGGGCGATCGGCTGGCCGGGCAGGGATCCGACCCCCTGTCCCCCACCTTCTGGATCTGGGACCGACTGGCGAACCGATTCCTCATCGCACCTCGGACCGGGGAGGACTCCCCCCTTCCGGGGGTGCAGCAGCACTTTGAAGCGTGGTCGCCCGATGGTCGCTCTGCCCTGTTCACCGCCTGGACGGGAAGGCCCTATCGCCCCGGCAGCAGGCCCACGCTTTACCGGCTGGACCTCACCACCGGTGAGACGACTCGCCTGGCGGAGGGGGCGGCCTTCGCCGCCTGGTCAGGCGACTGGATCGCCTACGTGCGCGATGCTCCCCGGTTCACCCTTGTCGTGACCCGGGCAGCCGACAACCAGGTGCGCTGGACCGATGACCTCGGGCCTCCGCCCCAGATGGACGGACCCTCGTTCCCATGGACCTTCTGGCCGCGCATGGTCGGACCCTATCTCGCATACCGCACCACAGCGGGCGATTGGCTGGTCTCCCGGGCCGATCGCAAGGAGGTGGAACGGATCTACCGCGGCGAGTTGGTCAGCCCGTTCTGGTCTCCGACCGGCAGGCAGATCGCCCTGCTGCATACGAACGAGGGCGCCTTTCTGGTCGTGTTGGCGAACCCGCTCTGGCAGCCACAGACCGAGCCCGCTCCTGGGGCGATCCCGAGCCAGGCCTCCCCCCTACCGCTGGCACAGGAACAGCCGCCGGGCCCCATGCCGGGTCCGCCCCCAGGCCCCCCGCCACCTCCGGATGTCATCGGCCTGCCCCCATGGCTACGGGAGCCGCAGCCAGTACCCTGGCCACCATGGCAACCGGGTCCGATCCCTCCCCCTGAACTGCCACCATGGCCGGGGCCGCCAGGCAATGCGAACAATCACCCGTGGCTGCAGCCGCCGGCGAATCCGCCGAATGGAGCGTGGCCGACCTACTGGCCCTGGTGGCAGTGAGAAGGCGAGCCCGCACCCAGATCAACCCTGGAAGAGCGCCTCCCCATTCGTGCCGATGATCTCCCGGTAAACATCGAAGCTCTTCTTCTTCCGCCGCTCCAGGCTGCCGTGCCCCTCGTTGTCCTTGTCCACGTAGATAAAGCCGTAGCGCTTGCGCATCTCGCCGGTCCCGGCGCTGACGATATCGATCGGCCCCCACCAGGTGTAGCCCATCATATCGACGCCATCGGCGATCGCCTCCGCCACCTCCACCAGGTGCTTCTTCAGGTAGTCAATGCGGGCGTCATCGCGAATCTGGCCGTCGGCATCGATCTCGTCGTGGCCCCCATACCCGTTCTCCACGATAAAGAGCGGCTTCTGGTACCGGTCGTAGAGCTCGTTGCAGACAAAGCGCAGCCCCTTCGGATCGATCGCCCAGCCCCAGGCGGTCTTCTGCAGGTAGGGGTTATCCACCCCCAGGATCCCGCCGGTGTGGCCCAGGATCGGCATGCCCGCCTTGAAGGTGGTGGTCCGGTAGTAGCTGAAGCCCAGGTAGTCGGAGGTATGCTCCTGCATGCGCTCCAGGTCGCCGGACTCCATGGTCACCGTGATCCCGTGCTCTTTCCATATACGGTCCACGTAGCCGGGGTAGTAGCCGCGCAGCATCACATCGGCGAAGAAGAGCGACCGGCGGCGCAACTCCATGGCGGCAAAAACATCATCGGGATGGCAGGTGTTCGGGTAGACCCCGCTGAGGGAGAGCATGCAGCCGATCAGCGCATCGGGGATGATCTCGTGGCAGAGCCTGTTGGCGATCGCATTGGCGACGAAGATATGGTGGGCCGCCTGGTAGATCTCGTGCAGCTTCGTCTCCTCGCTGGAGATCCGAAACCCACCGGCGGCAAAGGTGATCGTGTGGATGTTGTTGATCTCGTTGAAGGTCATCCAGTACTTCACCTTGTCCTTGTAGCGGGTGAAGACGGTGCGGCAGTACCGCTCCCAGAAGTCGATCATCCGCCGGTCCTTCCAGCCGCCGTACTGGTCGATCAGGTGGAGCGGTGTCTCGTAGTGGGAGAGGGTGATCACCGGCTGCATGCCGTGCTTCAGCAGCTCGTCGAAGAGGTCGTCGTAGAACTGGAGCCCCTTCTCGTTCGGCTGGGTCTCATCGCCCTTGGGGAAGATCCGGCTCCAGTGGATCGAGGTGCGGAAGCACTTGAAGCCCATCTCGGCGAAGAGGGCGATATCCTCCTTGTACCGGTGGTAGAAGTCGATCGCCTCGTGGCTGGCGTAGTAGCGGTCGGGGTAGACCCGGTCATCGACTACGCCGCCGGGGCCGATCCCGTTCCGGATCACATCGCTCAGGGCGACGCCCTTGCCATCCTCATTCCAGGCGCCCTCGGCCTGGTTGGCGGCGATCGCCCCGCCCCAGAGGAAGTTGTCGGGGAAGTGCTTGGTCATCTGGACATCTCCTTTGCGCAGGACTGCTGGTCCTGCCTAGTCTGCCCAGATGATGGCGGGAGCCACGCGGCGCCCTTACTGGCGGAAGAACGCGTTCACCAATGCCCCAAAGAGAATGGCCGCCGCCACCATGAAGAGGCCGGCCCCCACGTACTCATGATTCCGCCACGTCTCCAGGCCCAGGAAGAAGGCGGCTCCCCCCAAAGGAGATGGAAATCACTTTGTTGAATCCTATCTCACAAAACCGCCAACCCACTTGGAAGGAGGCCCCCAGTTCATGAAGCAGCGCGACTGGCAGTCCGACTATGAGGCCCTGCGACTCGAACGCCCGGTCGCTGGGATCCTGGAGATCGTCCTCCAGAAGCCCCAGAGCCTCAACTCCGTCACCGCCGCCATGCACACCGAACTGACCCGGATCTGGCGAGAGATCGATGCCGACCCGTCGATCCAGGTGGTCCTGGTCCGCGGAGCGGACGGCAAGTTCTCCTCCGGCGGCGACTTCGACCTGGTCGAGGCGATCATGACCGACTACCCGACCCGCATGCGGGTCTGGAAGGAGGCGCGCGACCTGGTCTACAACCTGATCAACTGCTCCAAGCCAATCGTGGCGGCAGTCGAAGGCCCCGCCGTGGGGGCGGGGCTCGCGGTTGCGCTCCTCTCAGATATTGCGATCGCGGGCCGGTCGGCCCGCTTTGTGGATGGTCACGTCCGGCTGGGGGTGGCGGCCGGCGACCACGCCGCGATCGTCTGGCCCCTGCTGGTGGGCATGGCCAAGGCCAAGTACTACCTGCTGCTCAACGAGACGATGACCGGCGAAGAGGCCGAGCGGCTGGGGCTGATCGCCCAGGTGGTGGATGATGGCCAGGCCTACGAGGCGGCCCTGGCCGTGGCGCAGCGGCTGGCCAAGGGGAGCCCCAGCGCGATCCGGTTCACCAAGTATGCCCTGAACAACTGGCTGCGGATGGCCGGCCCGATCTTCGACGCCTCCACCGCCCTGGAGTTCCTGGGCTTCACCGGCCCGGATGCCGCTGAGGGGCTCGCCTCCCTGCGGGCGAAGCGGGCGCCCAGCTTCGAGCGGAACTCGCCGCTCTAGGGCCTGGGCCCATATGGAAGGGTCCGTCCTCCCAGCCCGATTCCCGCTGGGTTCCTGCCTACTCCCCGCTGAACCCCGCCTGATCCCCAGTGGACTCCTGCCTGATCCTCGCCTGATCCTCGCCTGATCCTCGCCTGATCCCCGATGGGTTCCACCGAATCCCCGCTGGATCTCCGCTGGGTTCCGCCGAATCCCTGCTGGATCCCTGCCCCATACCCGCCGTATCCCTGCCTGATCCCCGCTGGGTTCTCGCCCCACTCCCGCTGGGTTCCGGCCTACTCCCCGCTGGGTTCCGGCCTACTCCCCGCTGGGTTCTCGCCCAATCCCCGCAGGATCCCTACCCAATCCCTACTCCCTCTCGCTCTCGAACCATCTGATACCCGTGAAATTCACGCAACAAACTGATTTTTGTGTATACTACCTTCCGCACGGCGTCACTCTATGATAGAATCGCCGTAAGAAGGAGGACGAGAGCCATGGCCGATCAGAAGGGTTCCGCGAAGAAGTCTGGCGCCAAGCCCACAGCCGAGAGCCTCGGTCTCAGGAAGGTCAACCTGGACACGGTAGTAGTGCGGCGGCGGAACATGCTTGAGGCAGAACTCTTTGTCAAGTGGGATTCGTATCGGGCAGAGAGCACCGCCCTTGCCGGGACCCTTATCTCCAAGGTCTCCGTACAGGCCGGTCAGTTAAAGCAGCCCACCCTCTTCAACCTCCACGAGATCGAGCAGTTCCCTGGGGACTATGTGCTGGAGCCGACCAATCAGAGGGATCAGTCCAGCATCGAGGCCCGGTGGGATAGCCCGACCAAGGTCTACCTCCGCCTGGAGTCCCTCCTCACGAGGCATCCCCTTGGGATTCCGGTGGACCACAAGGCCTACATGAAGCTGACGCCCTACCCCGATGAGAACGGAGGCTACCTACACCTCCACTACAGCAAGCCGCGGTTCGCCAGGATTGCCGCCGCCCCGTCACAGGCAAATGAGAAGCAGCCCGCAGGGGCAACGAGGAGGAAGGCCGGCACTGCGCCTGCTGGCGCTGAGCAGGCTGACGCTCCCCCCTCCGACTCGGCCCCCTCCAGCCCGGCTGCCCCTGAACCGGAACCGGCTTCGACCCAGCCCTAAGGCTCCCTGACCTGCGCCCTCACCGGCGCAGCCTTCGGCTTCAACCATGGCAGCAGCGGGCTGAGGAGCCCATGGACCCGCTTCGCCTCCTTGGTCAGCAGCGGCCCCAGGATCGCCAGAGCCAGCACGTAGACCGCCCCGAACGGCTGCAACGCGGGCAGCAGCGCCCCGGCTACGGCCAGGTTGGCCAGCACGATCGAGAACTCGCCGCGCGAGGTGAGGGTCACGCCCAGGTAGGTGGACGCTTTGGGCGAGAGGCCCGCCTGCCGCCCCACCAGCCAGCCGGTGACCAGATTCCCCAGCAGCGTCAGCAGCACCGCCGCGAGCGCCGGCCCCACCGCCCCACCCAGGGAGAGCGGATCGATCGAGAGGCCGAACGAGAAGAAGAAGAGCGCCCCGAAGAAGTCCCGGAAGGGAAGCACCAGGTGTTCGATCCGGCTCCGGTGCTCCGTCTCCGCCAGCACCAGGCCGAAGAGGAGGGCGCCGATCGCCTCGGCCACGTGGATCGACTCTGAGTAGCCAGCGATCAAGAGCAGGCCGGCGTTGATCACCAGCAGGAAGGCCTCATCCGACCCGATGGCGAGGAACCGGTTCAGCCAGGGCACCGCCCTCCGGCCCACCAGCAGGAAGCCGACCATGAAGAGCAGGGCCACAGCGATCACTCCGACCACCGTCCCCACCGAGGGCGACCCGCTCAGCACCCAGCCGGAGACCGCCGCCAGGTAGACGGCCACGAAGACATCTTGAAACATCATAATGCCCAGGACCAGTTCGGTCTCCGGGTGGGCAGCCCGCTTCAGTTCGACGATCAACTTCGCCACAATGGCGGATGACGAGATCGCCATCATCCCCGCGAGAATCAGGATCTCCTTCATGGGCCAGCCCAGGAGCCAGCCCAGCGCCAGTCCGATGGGGAAGTTGATCAGCATGTAGAGCGAGCCCGCCCGAGTAATGGAGCGGCCTGCCTTCAGTAACCGGCCCACGGAGAACTCCAGGCCGAGGTAGAAGAGCAGATAGAGGACACCGACCCGCCCCAGGAACTCGATCAGCTCGGCACTGGCGACAAACCGCAGATCGATCATGCCGATCTTGGGGGCATGCGGGCCGACAGCCATACCGACCAGGACCAACAATGGAACGACGGAGAAGCGGAGTTTGCTCGCCACCAGGGCGGCGCCTGCGATCAGTGCGAGGGCAAGGCCCGTCTCAAAGAGCAGGTGCTCCATGCACTACGACACCCCCTGTGCCAGGAGTCGTCGCAGCGCCTTTACCTGAGCCATCTCCCCCGCCACCACCAGGGTGACCCCGTCCCGCAGCGCTGCGTCCGGCCCTGGGCTGATCCGCTTGGAGTGGTCCCGCTCCACCATGGCAATGATCGAGGCCCCGGTCCGCTTGCGGATCTCCAGCTGGCCGATCGTCTTGCCAACGCAGGGCGACCCGGCCTCCACCCTGTACCACTCGATGATCAGGTCCTGCATGTTCATCTGCACCTGCTCCAGGCTCTGGGGCCGGTAGACCATGCCGCCCACGATCGCCGCCACCCGGCGGGCCTCTTCATCATCCAACGTCACCATGGAGATCGACTCGTCAGGGTCGGCGTGATCGAAGTGGTAGAGCTCTCTGCGTCCGTCATCGTGGACGACGATCACCAGCTTGTCGCCACTGCGGGCCTCTACCTGGAACTTCCGGCCGATGCCCGGCAGGTCCGTCTCGCGAATCGTAGACACGGCAGCATTCCTCCTGGGGGATCTGTGTGTGAATCGTCTGGGGCATTGGTTCTAGTCTACCAGATTCGGCCTCCCCATTCACGCCGCTGCGGCGCGCAGACGCCGGCCACCCCGACAGGGGCGACCGGCGCCATGATTGTTCTGCTATGCCTAGCCGAGGATCCCCAGGATCTGCTCCAGCTTGGTGTACTCCATGCCGTGGGCCTCGGCCACCGCCTGGTAGGTCACATGACCGGCGACCACGTTGGCGCCCTTCGCCAGGGCCCCGTTTTCGGCCAGCGCCTTCTTCCAGCCCTTGTTCGCCAGTTGCAGGGCGTAGGGCAGGGTGACGTTGGTCAGGGCGTAGGTCGAGGTGCGGGGCACAGCGCCCGGCATGTTGGCCACCGAGTAGTGGATCACGCCGAACTTCTCAAAGACCGGATCCATGTGGGTGGTCACCCGGTCGATGGTCTCGATCGAGCCGCCCTGGTCGATCGCCACGTCAACGATCACCGAGCCCGGCTTCATGTTCTTCACCATGTCGGTCGTGACCAGCTTCGGCGCCCGGGCGCCGGGGATCAGGACAGCGCCGATCACCAGGTCAGCCTTCGCCACGGTGGCAGCGATCACGTACTCGTTGGAGACCCGGGTCTGGACCCGGCCACCAAAGACATCATCCAGGTAGCGGAGCCGGTCGGCCGAGATATCGATAATCGTCACGCTGGCGCCCATGCCCATGGCGATCTTGGCCGCATTGGTGCCGACCACGCCGCCGCCGACGATCACCACGTCAGCCGGGGCGACACCCGGCACGCCGCCCAGCAGGACGCCGCGGCCGCCGTGGGCCTTCTCCAGGAAGTGAGCGCCGATCTGGACCGACATGCGGCCGGCCACCTCGGACATGGGGGTGAGCAGCGGGAGCGAGCGGTTGGGCAGCTCCACCGTCTCATAGGCGATGGCGATGACCTTCTTCTCCACCAGCTTCCGGGTCAGCTCCGGCTCGGGCGCCAGGTGCAGGTAGGTGAAGATAATCTGCCCCTCACGGAAGAGGTCGTACTCGGGGGGCAGGGGCTCCTTGACCTTCATGACCATGTCGCAGGTAGCCCAGATCTCGGTGTTGGTCGACAGGATCGTCGCACCGGCGGCAACGTACTCGGCATCCTCAAACCCGGAGCCCTTGCCGGCGTCCTTCTCCACAAAGACCTGATGCCCGGCCTTGACCATGGCCAACACGCCAGCCGGGATCATCGCGACCCGATTCTCGTAGGCCTTGATCTCCTTCAATACGCCAACCCGCATGTGAGTAACTCTCCTTCCGCATCTCGCCGCAGCCCGACCGGGGTCGATGGCGGCATCCGAACATGTATGGTACGGAACGGGTACACGATTCGTAACGGGCGGTACCGGAACCAGTAGATAGCAGGCACCATACTGGATTATGGCAGATGACGAGTGTGGAGACAAGCCCCATCAGGTGGAGCCTTCCGCCTATTTCGATTCCCCACTCACCGCACCAGACCGAAGAGAAGGCGGACCAGGGCCGGGGTCAGGTAAGCCTCCACCAACGATGCCATGAAGAGCAGGACGCCTGCCGAAAACAGGGTGCCGGAGTAGTCGGCCAGGGTGTCGTAGAACTCCCGGAGCCGGCGGCGAGAGCGGAGCAGGCCCCAGACCTGCAGCGAGAAGGTGACCGATGCGGTCGCCGCCAGGAGGATTGCGGGAACCTCCAGGAGCGACTGCGGCAAATGGCCCGCAGCCGCCAGCAGAATGCCCGGCAGCCCCATCTCCGCCGCCAGAAAGGCGATGACAAAGCCCGAGATAAAGCCACGGACCAGGGTGAGCAGCATAACCCCAAGTGCGCCGATCAGCGTGATCGCCAGCAGCCAGAGCAGCCCCAGCCACTGGGCATGGCGCAGGAGCGCCTCCCGGAGCAACATACCGTTTGCGGCGGCTTCGGTGCCGCGCACCAGTTGGACCGAGCTGGAGAGCGCCTGGACCAGGTCCAGCCTGGTGGTGCTGTCCAGGCTGCGCAGGGCCAGCGCCCCGAAGATCAGACCGATCAGGAAGAGCACTACCATGAGCAGGGCCATGCCGCTCTGGGTGTAGAGGAGATCCTCCAGGTTGCGCCGCCAACCGAATAGCCGCTCCATGAGCCAATCCATGCATAACCCGCCTTTGCGCCCAAACTCGGTTGAGTCTATGGGCAGACCCGCGGGATTATGTCACTCCGCCAGCACCTTTCCGTAAATGCCGCCAGCCCCGGATTCAATGGCGAGCGAACCCTCCCGGGCCGCCACCACCAGCCGGGCCAGCTTCGGCCCGACCACGGCCGCCAGCTCGGCCTCGGGCGCCCGGTGGAGCACCCCCATCTCGCTGCCGAAGGCGGCAATCAGCCGGTCCAGGGAGCGCTTCCCCATGCCGGGCACGAACTGGAGCGGAATCTGGTGCACGTACGGCGGTCGCTTTCGGTCGATCGCCGCAAACCGACTCGCCTGCCAGGGCTGATAGTGTCGAATCCGGTCGAGCACCCCGAGAACCAGCCGGTGGCGCGGGTCCACCGGGCACTGGAGCACCGGCGGCTCCCCCTCGAGCCGGGTATCGCAGGTGAGACAATAGGTCCGGTGGTACTTGCCCAGGCGTGGGTCCAGCCCATAGTTGGCCAGGAGTCCCCGCCCCGCCTCATTGCGCAGGGCCAGCACCCACTCCGCGAAGGTGGGCGCTGCCAGGCGTAGCCGGTTATACTCCCGGCCGATCTTGCCCAGGGAGTGGGCGTCGGAGTTGGTGACAAAGGCAAAGCGGCCCAACTCAGGGAGCTCATCGGCCAGGGCGGTGTCGGAAGAGAGCCCCAGCTCCACGGCGGGAACGTGGCCCCACAGCTCCGGGGGAATGATCTCGCTGATCGCAGCCGCCGCGCCCAGCGCAGACTTGTGCGGGGTGAAGATATGGGCGGGGATCACGATCCCCTTCAGGTCGGCGGTCATGCCGACCACGTCCGATGCGGTCGTCGCGTGGTGCCGCTGGGTGGAGAGCTGGGTGTTTCTGACCCGCCCGCCCTGCCAGGCGGCGAACTCCCGGAGTTCGCGGGCGCCGGGGAAGTAGCAGAGCAGGTGGACCGGGCGCCCCTGGTGGAGCACCTCGACCTCGGCACCGGGAATCAGGGTGATCCCGCCCTCGTAGGCCAGCCCGCCGCCGGGTTGGTCACAGACCTGGCCCTCCGCCAGGAGCCGCTCCAGATCCTGTAGCGCCCCGCTGGTGGAGGCATCGATCACGCCAATCAGGGAGATCCCCTTGCGCTCCCGGGCCTCCCGGAGGATATTGGCCAGGGTGAGGTCCCGGGCTGCCGAGATCTTCACGCCGCTGCCCGGCGCGCCCGCCCACCCCAGGTGGATATGCAGGTCAGCGTAGACCTCGGAGAGGCTAGCGCTGCCGGAGCTGGGCATAGAGCAGCACTCCCGCCAGGGTCTTGGCGTCGCGTATCTGGCCGGTCACCGCCAACTGGATCGCCCGATCCACCGGGATCCGCTCCAGCTCGATCTCCTCGTCCTCATCGCCCGGCAGGCGTGACGGCGTCAGGTTCTCTGCCATATATAAATGAAGCAATTCGGAGCAGAACCCAGGGGCGCTAAAGAACTCGCCCAGCTTCGTCAGCCGACCAGCCTTGAAGCCCGCCTCCTCCTGCAACTCCCGGTCAGCGGTCACGGCGGGCTCCTCGCCCGGCTCGCATGTGCCGGCAACCAGTTCCAGCAGTTCCTCACCCGCCGCATAGCGGTACTGCTTCACGAAGAGCAGGTCGTCGCCATCGACCGCAAGGATCACGACGGCTCCGGGATGAGCGACCACGTCGCGGACCATCTCCTTGCCGTCCTGGGTGCGAATGGTGTCCCGCCGAATGGTAAAGACTCGGCCCTTGTGGATCTCCTCACTGCGAATCCGCTCCACGGCTCTCCCCCCTGTTGGCTAGTATTCCCGAGCTACCTCTTCGCCCCGCAGGACCCGCAGGGCGCCCTCGGCCAGGGCTTGCATTTCGTCTTCGCCGGGGTAGACCGCCACGGGAGCGATCCAGCCCACCTGCTGGGTGATCCAGCCGGTCAGTAGCTGGGAGTGAGCCAGGCCGCCAGTCAGGACGATCTGGTCCACCTGGCCCGCCAGCGCCACCGCCGCCCGGCCAGTCTCCTTGCCCACCTGGTAGGCCATCGCCCGGTAGATCCGCTCCGCCTGAGCGTCGCCCTGGGCGATCCGCTGCTCCACCTCGCGGGCATCGTTCGTGCCCAGGTGGGCGACCAGGCCCCCCTTGCCCACCAGCATGCGGGAGATCTCGGGCAGGGTGTAGCGCCAGGAGAAGGAGAGGTGAACCAGCCCGAGGGAGGGCAGGGTGCCTGCCCGCTCGGGTGAGAAGGGACCCTCGCCGTCCAGCCCGTTGTTCACGTCGATCACCCGGCCTTGCCTGTGGGCGCCCACCGTCACGCCGCCGCCCAGGTGGACCACCACCAGGTTGAGCGCTTCGTAGGGACGCCCCAGGTCCCGGGCGGCCCTGCGGGCCGTCGCCTTCTGGTTCAAGGCATGGAAGATCGAGCGGCGCGGCATGCCTGGCATGCCGGAGAGCCGGGCCACCGGCTCCATTTCGTCAACCACCACCGGGTCCACAATAAAGGCTGGCACCCCGGGACCCGCCGACCGGGCAATCTCATCCGCCAGCAGGGCGCCGAGGTTGGAGGCGTGCTCTCCGTAAGGGGCCTCCTCCAGATCCCGCCGCATTGCGGCGTTGACCGCATAGACCCCGCCAGGGATCGGACGGAGAAGGCCACCCCGCCCTACCACCGCCGAGAGCGAGGAGAGCGGGATGGACCGATCGGCCAGGAAGGAGAGGATCAGATCCCGTCGGAAGCCGTACTGATCGAAGACCCGGTCGTACCGGCCAACCTGGTCGGCGCTGTGCCGCAGGGTCTCGGTGAAGAGCGGCTGCTCGTCGTCGAATACGGCAATCTTGGTGGATGTCGAGCCTGGATTCATGATCAACAGACGATGGGTCAAGGAAAACCCTCCAAGACAGGCAACAAGCTACCTGGGCCGGTCGCGGCTATTCCGCCACGTAGATGCGCTTCAGCTGGTGGATCTTGTTGATCCGATCCTCGGCCAGGATGTCGGCTGCCCGTGCCGTGCTGATATTCCGCTCCTCGGCAATCTGGAACACCTTGATCAGCTTATCATAAATCGTGGCGACCCGCGCATAGGCCCGGTCCCGATTGTAGCCGCTGGGGTTGAACTCCTCGGCCACGTTGATCACGCCGCCGCCGTTGATCACATAGTCCGGGGCGTAGAGGATCCCCTTCTCCTTCAGCACATCGCCGTGGCGGAGCTCCTTCAGCTGGTTGTTGGCAGCGCCGGCCACCACCTTGCACTTCAGCTGCGGGATCGTCTCGTCGTTGATCGTCGCGCCCAGGGCGCAGGGGGCGAAGATATCGCACTGCACGCCGTAGATCTCATCCAGCCCGACGGCAGTGGCGCCGAACTCCTTTACGACTCGGCTGACCGCATCCGGATTGATATCGGTCACGATCAGCTTGGCGCCCTCGTCGTGAACGTGCTCACAGACATGGTAGCCGACCTTGCCCAGCCCCTGCACGGCAATGGTCTTGCCCTTGAGCGACTCGCTGCCGAAGGCCCACTTGGCGGCGGCCTTGATCCCCTTGTAGACGCCGAAAGCGGTCACCGGCGAGGGATCGCCCGAGCTGTCGCCGCGGCCCACCACGTGGTCGGTCTCCATCTGCACATAGGTCATGTCCTCAACGCTGGTGTTGACATCTTCCGCGGTGATATAGCGGCCGCCCAGGGACTGGACGAACTTGCCGAAGGCCCGGAAGTAATCCTCGCTCTTGTCCTGCTTGGCATCGCCCCAGAGCACGGCCTTGCCGCCGCCAATGTTCAGTCCCATGGCCGAGTTCTTGTAGGACATGCCGCGGGAGAGGCGCAGGACGTCGGTGATTGCGTCCTCCTCCGTCTCGTACTTCCACATGCGGCTGCCGCCCAGCGCCGGGCCAAGGGTTGTATTGTGAATGCCGATGATCGCCTTCAGACCCGAAGACTTATCATAGCAGAAAACCAGCTGCTCGTGACCATACTTTTCCATCTGCTCAAAAATACCCATGTGAATGTTCCTCCTTAGCAGATTCAGATCGTCGGGATCGTTCGGGAAAATTAGGCCGGAACCCCAGCGCTACTCCTGCGAAGTACCGCTGGACAAGACGGCGAGGGCGATCGACATCAGCTTCGCATCGGCCGAGTCTGCCCGGGAGAGCAAGACCACCGGGCACTTCGCCCCCATGATAATCCCAGCGGGCCGGGCCTTGGCAAAGTAAACGAGGCCCTTGTACAGGATGTTGCCCGCCTCGATATCCGGCATGATCAGCACATCGGCGGCGCCCACCACAGGGCCGGTGACCCCCTTAGTCTGGCCAGCCTCGGCCGAGACTGCGAGGTCCATGGCCAGGGGCCCCTGCACCTCGCAATCGCCCAACTCGCCCCGCTCCGCCATCTCCTGGAGGGCCCGGGCGTCCAGACAGGCGGGCATCTCCGGGTTGACCGTCTCAACGGCGGCCAGGACCGCCACCTTGGGGCGCCTGACCCCGAGCGCCTGTGCCATGGCTACCTGATTCCGGAGGATGTCCGCCTTGCGGGCAAGGTCCGGGGCGACGTTCAGGGCGACATCGGACAGGAAGAGCAGTTTCTCGTGGCCGGGGATCTCGAAGGCGCAGGCGTGGGAGAGCGCCCGGCCCGTCCGCAGGCCTGTCTCCTTATGCAGCACCGCCTTCATGATCGTGGCGGTCTGGAGCAACCCCTTCATCAGAAGTTGCGCCTCGCCGCTGCGCACCGCCTCCACCGCTGCCGCTGCCGCTTCCACCGGGTCAGATTTCACGATTCGGAGCCCTTTCACCAGACCGAGCCGCTCCGCCTCCGCCACCGCCTCCTCGACGTGGTGGTCGTTGGCCTGGGCGATCGCCATGATCGGCATTCTGCGGGCGGCCTTCGCCTGTGCGGCCGTCAGCATCTCGTCGAACGAGTTCATCGGTAGGTCAACACCTCCTCTTCGCCACGCAGCACCCGCAGGGCGCCATCTGCCAGGGCTCGGTGCTCCTCACCGCCGGGGAAGACCAGGATCTGCCCGATCCAACCGACCCGCTCCCGGATCCAGCCCAGCAGCAGGGCGGAGTGGGCGAGCGGTCCGGTCAGGGCGATCCCATCCACCTGGCCCTTCAGGCTCACCGCCATGGCCCCGATCTCCTTGGCCACCTGGTAGGCCATCGCCTCGTAGACCAGCCTGGCCACCGGATCCCCCTGCTCGATTCGCCGCTCCACCTCCCGGTACTCCTTGGTGCCGAGGTAGGCGACGAGCCCGCCCTGCGTGGTCAGCTTCCGGACTAGCTCGCGCTCGGTGTGCTTGCCCGAGAAGCAGAGCCGGACCAGGTCGCCCGCCGGGAGTGTCCCGGCTCGCTCGGGCGAGAAGGGGCCGGACTCGTGGGCGTTGTTTGCATCGATCATGCGCCCCGACTGGTGGGCCCCCACAGAGATACCCATGCCCAGGTGGGCCACGATCAGGTTGGCCTGCTCGTACGGTCGGCCCAGTTGGCGGGCCGCCTTCCGCCCCACCCACCGCATGTTGAGTGCGTGGGCCAGGCTGGTACGCTCCAGGTCGGGAACCCCGGTCACGCGGGCCAGGTCGCCGAGTTCATCGGTGGAGACAGGGTCGACCACATAGGCCGGGATTCCCTGTGCATGGGCGATGCCATAGGCCAGGATTCCGCCCAGGTTGGCGGCGTGCTCCCCCTGGACCCCCCGCCGCAGGTCCTCCAGCATGGCGGCGTTGACCAGGTAGGTCCCGCCCGGTACGGGCTTCAGGAGTCCGCCCCGACCGACCACCGCCTGAAACGAGTTGAGCGGCACCAGACGCTCCTCGAGGGTCTGGGTAATCCGGTCCCGTCGCATGAGGTACTGGTCCCAGACCCGCTCAAAGACGGAGAGTTCCTCGGGTTTGTGGACCAATTCGACGGCGAGGAGTTCTCGCTCCCCGTCAAAGACGGCGACGTGGGTGCTGGTCGCAGTCGGGTTGATCACCAGAATGCGAGCCGTCTGTTCGGGCACGAAGCTCACCTACTCCGGGATATAGATACGGTTCAACTGGGCCACTTTTTCGATACGCCGCTCCGCCAGCCGGTTGGCCGCCAGGTAGGTCGGCAGATTCTCCTCCCGGCTGATCTGATAGATCTTCAGCAGCATATCGTAGATGCCGGCGGTCTTGCGGAAGGCCCGATCGCGGTCGTAGCCCATCAGCTCATCGGCCACCTGGATCAGGCCGCCGGCATTGATCACATAGTCCGGTGCATATAGAATACCCCGCTGGTGCAGTTGATCCCCGTGGCGTGGCTCCTTCAACTGGTTGTTGGCGGAGCCCGCGACCACCTGGCAGCGCAGCCGACCGATGGTCTCGTCGTTGATCACGGCGCCGAGGGCGTTTGGCGAGAAGAGATCGCACTCCACATCGTAAATCCGGTCGGGGGCGACGGTCTCAACCGATGGAAAGGCCTTGACCGCTGCCTCGATCTTCTCGGGCATCACATCGGTCACGGTCAGGATCGCCCCCTCATCCACCAGGTGTTCGAGGACGTGGAAGCCCACCTTCCCCAGCCCCTGCAGGGCGATCCGCTTGCCCTTCAGGCTGTCCGAGCCCCAGCGCGCCATGGCGGAGGCCTTCATTCCCTTCCAGACACCGAAGGCGGTGATGATCGAGGAGTCACCGGAGCCGCCATGCTCCTCCGGCAGCGCCACGAACCAGGGAGACTCCATCTTTGAGAAAACAAAATCGGTCTTCTCGGTTCCTACGTCGGTCCCGGTGACAAAGCGACCTCCGAGCGTCCCCACGAACTTGCCGAAGGCCCGGAAGTACTCCTCGGACTTGTCGGCTCGGGGGTCCCCCCAGAGGACCGCCTTGCCGCCGCCGTGGTTCTGGCCCGAAGCGGCCGACTTATAGGTCATTCCCTTGGCCAGGCGGAGGGCGTCGTCGAGCGCCTCCTCCTCGGTCGCGTAGGGCCACATGCGGCAACCGCCGAGCGCCGGCCCCAGCGTGGTGTCGTGGATCGCAATGATCGCCTTCAGGCCGGTCGCCTTGTCGTAGCAGAAGAGAACCTGTTCGTGCCCGTCCTTCATCATCCGCTCAAACACGCCCATCGTTGCGTCCGGAGCCTCGCCGTGTGCGGGATCCGGACTCTCCCCCCTTCACGTGCTGTTCTTCGGATCGGTGAAGGCCAGGCAGAGGCACTCCACCGCGTACGCTGTGCGCCCTACAACCACCACCCGATGAATGATGCAAAAGCCGTGCCAATGGAGAAATGCAGGATCGGAGCCACTCGCTCTGCAATTTCTTGCAGAATCGTGCACCCCCTTGCCTGCATTTCCTTGCAACGGCGGTATTCTGTAAGCAGACCCACCTCAGCCTATGCCCAAGCCCCTCAGAGCAATCCGTACCGCTCCAGTTTGTAGTAGAGGGTGCGCGGGGCGATCCCCAGCCGCCGCGACGCCTCGGTCTTATTGCCTCCCGTCGCCGCCAGGGCCTGCGCGAGGGCCGACCGCTCAGCCTGGGCGACCACCTCGTCGAGGGTACGCACGCCGGAATCGGCCGAGGCACCAGCCGCCTGGGTGGCCGCCGCCTGCATGCGAACCGGCCCCAGGGGCGGAAGGAATCGCGACTCGATCACGGTGTCGGTGATCGCCATGGCGATCATCGCCCGCCCGACGATGTTCTCAAGCTCTCGCACATTCCCGGCCCAGTGGTGCTCAACGAGCGCCTGTAGGGCGTCGGGTGCGATCGCCCGGACATGCCGGCCGTACTCCTCATTGAATTTCTCGATCAGGTGCTCAACCAGCCGGGGGATATCCTCCCGGCGGTGGCGCAGGGGGGGGATCACGATCGGCACGACGTTGAGCCGGTAGTAGAGATCCTCCCGGAAGGTGCCCTTGGCGATCATCTCCTCCAGGTGGGCGTTGGTGGCAGCGATCACCCGCACGTTGACCGGGACCGGCTTTGCCTCGCCGACCCGGACGATCTCCTTCTCCTGCAGGACCCGGAGAAGCTTGGCCTGCAGCCCCAGAGAGATCTCGCCGATCTCGTCGAGAAAGATCGTGCCGCCGTCGGCCTCCTCGAAGAGGCCCCGCTTGCCACCCTTCCGGGCGCCTGTAAAGGCCCCCTCCCCGTAGCCAAATAGCTCCGACTCGAGCAGGGAGTCCGCGATCGCCGCACAGTTCACCCGGATAAACTGGCCGCTGCGCCGGTTGGATGCGTTGTGGATCGCATGGGCGAAGAGCTCCTTGCCGGTGCCGCTCTCCCCGCGCAGCAGTACCGTGGCCGGCGTCTCTGCCGCCCGCTTCGCCTGCTCGATTGCCTGCTGCATGACCTGGCTCTCCGAGATGATCTCGCCAAACGTATAGGTAGAGGTGAGTCGCCGGATCAGCTTCTTCTGTTGCTCCAGCTCTTCCGAGAGGCGGGCGATCTCCGAGACATCGCGAACCACGCCCACGGAGCCCTTTAGCTCACCATCCACCAAGATCGGGGCGACGTTGACCACCACGTCCCGCTTCTTGGGGCCGACCTTGAGGGGGACCCCCCGGACCGGACGCTTCGTCCGCAGGACCTGCAGGTGCATGGACTCCTGGCTCGGGTCAATGTCAATATTCGCAGGCTTTCCGATCACCTGCTCCGGGGGCAACCCGGTCAGCGCCGAGTAGGCGGGGTTGACCATCCAGCCGAGGCCCTGGGCATCTACCACGGAGATCGCGTCCTGGGTGGAGTTGAAGATCGCCTCCAGCAGTACCTTCATCTCCCGCAGGCCCGAGGTCTCCTCAGCCAGGGAGAGCACCTCGGTGATATCCCGGAAGATCGCGACCGCACCCACCGGATTCCCCTGCTCGTCGCGAACCGGCACTCGGTTGGTCACCACGGTGATCTCGCCCACCTGCTGCTGCTGGTTCAGTTCGGCCACCCCGGTCTCCAGGACATGGTGAAGCCGCGTATTGGGGATCACTGCTGAGGCGAGCCGACCGAGGACCTGGTTGCGGTCAATGCCCATGAGTATCTCAGCGGAGCGGTTGCAGAGGGTGACAATCCCGGCTGCGTTGACCGCCAGCATGCCGTCGTGTGTGGAGTCCAGGATCACGTCCCGCTCGCGCTCCTTCTCCTCCAGCTGCTGGATCACCCCGAGCGTCTGCTCGACGAACTCCAGCATGAGGTTCATGGCAAGCCCTTCGATCACCACGGCTCGTGGCCACTTCAGCCGCTTGATCTCCAGGTCCAGCTCCGGCGAACCCGTGGCCTGAACGATCAGATCGACCTCGGGTAGGCAGACGAGGCCGGTGTAGTCGGTGGTGGTCGGAATCCCCTGGCTCCTGGCGAGTGCCATGCCGGGTGCGTGCGGATCATGGTCGGCCACGCCAAGGACCCGGACCCGCTTGGACATTTTCTCCAGTGCGCCCAACAGCGAACTGCCGCCCTTACCAGCACCGACGATGACGATATTCAGCATGAGAGCCGCCCCTGTCTTGCAGTTCTTTGCAGGGATTTTCGCCCATTGGTGCGCAAATTCCTGCAGACTACAGCGCCGTGAACAAAAAAACCTCGCCTCCGGGCGGAGGCGAGGGGAGCGGCTAGCTTGCCTTCGGATCGACACGGACCCGGTCTGCCACCATGGCGATGAACTCCGAGTTGGTGGGCTTGCCCCGATCTCGCTTCAGGGTGTGGCCGAAGAGTCCGTCCAGGACCTGCTGGTTCCCACGGTTCCAGGCGACCTCGATCGCGTGGCGGATCGCCCGCTCCACGCGGCTGGGCGTGGTCCCGTAGTGCCGGGCGATCGCCGGGTACAGCTCCTTCGTGATCGACCCGAGCAGTTCCACCCGGTTGACCACCAGCACGATCGCCTCACGCAGGTACCGGTACCCCTTGATATGTGGCGGAATGCCAATCTCCTGGATAATCGCAGTCACGTCTGTGTCCAGGTTCCGGTTGCGCAGTGGCAAGACAATGCCCGAGCGGCTGACCGGTGGGGACATGAGCGGTGGTGTAGACATGGCTGGCGCCGGGCTTCGGCCAGCGAGCTGGCGCAGGCGTGTCCCGAGCACGTCCAAGCTGAAGGGCTTTAGGACATAATAGTCCGCCCCCATCTCCAGGACCTTCTGGGTGATATTCTCCTGTCCGAACGCCGTCAACATAATGATCTTTGGCCGACGTTGCAGGTCGAACTGGTTGAGGTGCTCCAGCACCCCGATCCCGTCCAAATGAGGCATGATAATGTCCAAGATAAGGACATCGGGCTCGGACCGCCGGATTGCCTCAAGGACTTCCATTCCCTGGTGAGCGAGGCCGACCAGTTCCATGTCGTGCTGCGATTCGATATACTCCCGCAGCAACTCGCAGAACTCGCGGTTGTCATCGCCAACCAAGACTCGAATCTTGTGCGAAGACATTCTATGCTCCCCCCAATCACCCGTACGGAGCGCGGGTTACTTTCCTATGAACGCTTGCACACCCCAATCGCTGTCAGCGAAGAGTGGTGCACCGGGTCCAGGATAGACCCTGTCCAGCAACGCGACTGACCTGGGAACCTCAGTCTTCGATCCAGCGACCGCCATTCCCTCTATTTTTGTAGGGAGATCGACTGCTGTTTCCAGGTATACCCATTCTAAATGACCGTGACGGGTCTGTCAATCATTTCCATTAGCAGAAGCTTTCTTTTACCGTAGCGTGCGCGTAGTTACCGTTCCGTTACCAGGATCGCGCTGGGACCAGCCCGGTGCGAGGAGACTCCTCGCGCAGGCTGGTCCCACCTTGCCGGGGGCGAATCAATCCCGATTCCTGCAGCATCCACTCAATGAGGACCCCATAGCCCCGTGCCGGATCATTCACGAAGACATGGGTCACAGCCCCCACGATCCTTCCATCCTGGATAATCGGGCTTCCTGACATGCCCTGCACAATGCCACCGGTCTCACTCAGCAGGCGTGGGTCGGTCACCTTCACGATCATGTTCTTGCCGTCCGCCGTGGGCTGCCGCATGAGACGGACGATCTCGATCTGGAACTTTTCGATCTTCTGCCCTTCCAGGACTGTGAGCATCTCCGCCGGCCCCTCCTTCACCTGGCTGGCCATCGCGACCGGCAGCGGCTCGGGGTAGAGCGGATTCCTGGGAGCGGTGCTCATCTGACCGAAGATGCCAAAGCGGGTGTTCTTCTCAATGCTCCCCACCTGTTCGCCGGGAGAGGCCATTTTCTCGCCGGGTGCGGATCGCCTTCCCTTCTGGATCTTGATCACCTCGGCCGCAGCGATCTGCCCGCTGGTGAAGTCGATCGCCTGGTTGGTCTCCCCGTCGGCAATCACGTGTCCCAGCGCTCCATATCGCCGGCTCTTCGGATCGTAGAAGGTCAAGGTGCCGACCCCGGAGGCGCCATCGCGAATGTACAGGCCTACCCGCCAGCGGTTTGAGCCCTGCTCGCGGACCGGCGCAACGACCCGTTCCAGCTCCTGACCGTTGCGCCTGACCAGAATCGGTACGGGCTTTCCGGTTCGGCCCGCCCGCTCAAAGAGCACTGAGGCATGCTCCTCATCGCGAACCTCCTCGCCATCGATCCGCACGATTGCGTCGCCCAACTGAATGCCCGCCTCACGGCCAGGCTGGTGCAGAGTGCCCTCCTCGTCCCGGATTGCCGCGTGGCCTACCACCAGAACACCCCGACTACGAAGCTGAACGCCGATCGAGTGGCCTCCCGGCACGACCTTGATCGGCGGGATCACATCTACCGTCATGCGACGAAGGGGGATCAGACCAAAGAGCTTGAAGTCGATATTGTACTGTCCGGTCTGTAGCGCCGCGATGCTGAACGGGGCGCCACCCCCAAGCGATCGACCCTCCCACCCAAGGTCGGCCCCATTGAGGGAGAGTCCTCCGGCCAGGTCGGCTCGCACCGTCGTCCCAAGCGGCACGCCCAGGGCGAGATTCTGCGCCTGTCCTAGCGGTAGCCGAACGTGGTCGGGAAAGGTGACAAAGGCCCGGAACTCAGGCGAGGCGCAGACTACCAGGATCAGAAGGACCAGCAGGATCCCTGTCGCTCTCCGCCGCTTCTCCCGGGTTGACATTGGGGCGTCCCTCCCAAACTCTCCTCCTGTGGACGGCCCCTTCCTCCGCTCTTCTCTCTCTCGCAGGGACGGCCAGGACCATAACGCGGCCTCTTCCGCCGCTTTCGCACACCTTAAGTTCTCCCCACGCGAGGCCGATTATGCCCGCCAGAAGCGGGAAGAATGGAGATCAACCCCCATGAACCGCTCCAACCCGTTTCGTTCGAACTCGGTGAAGAGGCAGGGATTCGGCTCTGCTTGACGAAAGTTCAGTGTCGGACTTTGACCCGATCGAGTAAGGAGGCATCTGCCACATGAAGTTTGGCGCAACGTTGGGCAAATGGCTGGACATGCCCATCGGCAGCACCAAGTCAACGTGGAAGCGGTTCTGGGCCGACACCGGACTGGCCTATATCTACCTGCTTCCCACACTGCTGGTGCTGGGGACGTTCAGCATCTACCCCGTAATCCGTGCGTTTATTATTAGCCTCTACGATTGGCGCATCCGCACCCAGGAGTTTATCGGCTTGCAGAACTATAAGGAAGTCTTTTCCGACCCGCTCTTCTGGCAGTCGGTCAAGAACACCCTGATCTTTGTGGCGGGCACCGTTCCGCTGGAGATCCTGCTGGCCCTCGGGGTTGCCCTGCTGCTCAACCGGCAGATTCGATTCCGCTCCTTCTACCGCCTGGCCTTCTTCCTCCCCTATGTCACGACCGTCGTCGCCGTCGCCATGGTCTGGCTCTGGATCTATCATGACCAGTGGGGTCTCTTGAACAGCATTCTCGGCTGGTTCGGCGTCGCCCCGCAGCAGTGGCTGCTCCACCCGAAATGGACCATGATGACGATCATCATTCTCTCGGTTTGGAAGTCCCTCGGCTACACCGTTGTGATCTTCCTGGCTGGCCTTCAGAATATGGACAAGGAGCTTTTCAACGCCGCCAAGGTGGATGGAGCCAACGACCGACAGGTCTTCTGGCACGTGACTTGGCCGCTCCTCACCCCGACGACCTTCTTCGTCTCGATCACTTCCATTATTGGTGCCTTTAAGGTGTTCACCGAGATCTTTGTGCTCTATGGCGGGAAGCCCGGACCGATGCGGGTGGCAACTACCATCGTCTTTTACGTGTACGAGAAGGCCTGGGACGAGTGGAAGATGGGCCTCGCCTCCGCGGCCTCCTGGGCCCTCTTCTTCATGGTGTTGGTGGTCACCCTGGTGCAACTCTGGTACGCGCGCAAGCGCGTGCACTACGACTAAGGAGGGCGGCTCATGCAGGAGCGCATTTCGACCCGTGCGCCGCTCGCCAAGCGGTTAGGGAATTTCTGGGCATACCTACTGCTCACCTTCGGATCGATCGTCATGATTCTCCCGTTCTTCTGGATGCTCTCCACCTCGCTCAAGACGTATAACGAGACCCTGGCCATGCCGATCAAGTGGCTGCCGTCGGTCCCGCAGTGGCAGAACTACATCGAGGCGTGGAACGCCCAGCCGTACTTCCCCCGGTACTTTGTCAACAGCTTCTTCGTCACCGTTGTCACCATGGTGGTCGAGGTCCTCCTGTCGATCCTGGCGGCCTATGCCTTCAGCCGCATGAAGTTCCTCGGCAAGAACATCCTGTTCATGCTGCTGCTCTCCACCATGATGATCCCTGGCGAGGTCTTGCTTGTACCGAACTTTATCACCCTACGTGAACTGGGCTGGTACAACACCTACTACGCTCTGATCATCCCCTGGGTCGTCTCGGTCTTCGCCGTCTTCCTCCTAAGACAGCACTTCTTACAGATTCCGAATGAGCTGCAGGAGGCGGCCTATCTCGACGGCGCCGGACATACCCGCTTCATGCTGCAAATCATGGTCCCCCTCTCACGGCCGCCGATCGCAACGATCGCCCTGCTCAAGTTCATCGGCTCCTGGAACGCCTTCCTCTGGCCGCTGATCGTCACCGACAAGGCGGAACTGCGCACCGTTCCCGTGGGCCTGATCTCACTCATGCAGGACGAGGGTCCCCAGTACCATATCTGGATGGCCGCTGCCACCCTGGCGCTGATCCCGGTCGTCGCCGTCTTCCTCGCTGCGCAGAAGCAGTTCCTCGAATCCGTTGCACGAAGCGGCCTCAAGGGCTGATCTGGCCCGTGGACCCTCACTCTTTCCGGACCGCCTTCACGAAACCTTAATCGAATCGAGTCGAAAAGTGCGGTGAAAAGTGCTTGCGGTTTCCGGAATGAAGTGGCAATATATCGGGTGGACACCCAACCACGTCCACTAGGAGGAGACAAGGAGATGCTGAGCATCCGCAAGGGCCTGGCGTTCGTCCTGGCTGGCACCATGCTCGTCGCCGCTGGCTGCGGTGGTACGAAGGCTCCCGAGGAGAAGACTCCCGCTACATCCGAAGCGCCGGCGACCCAGGAGGCCAAGAAGGACCCGGTCACGATCCAGTTCTGGCACGGCATGGCCGACGACTCCAGCCACGGCAAGGTCCTGGCTGAGCTGATCAAGGAGTTCAACGCCTCGCAGACCGAAGTGATCGTTGTGCCTACCTACCAGGGCGCTTACGCCGACCTCGAGAAGAAGCTGGTGGCGGCCCTCCAGGCCAACACCCCTCCCCACGTTGTCCAGGCGACCGACTCCATGCTGATCAAGCTGGTTGACGAGAAGACCGTGGAGCCGCTCGATTCCTTCGTGCCCGACGCCGAGCGGAACGATTACGGCAAGGGGCTCCTGACCGCCCAGACCTTCGGTGACAAGCTTTATGCCCTCCCCTTTAACAAGTCCATGATCGCCCTGATCTATGACAAGACCCTTGTGAAGACCCCGCCCACCACCTGGGAGGAGTTCAAGGCGGCTGCTGAGGCTGCTACTGTTAAGGACCAGCGCTTCGGCACCGTGCTCGAGCCGAACGTCTATACCTTCTCGAACCACTACGAAATGACCAAGGGCGAGTGGCTGAACAAGGAGCAGACCGAGGTCCTCTTCAACGGCCCTGAGGGCGTTGAGGCTCTCACCTTCGTCGTTGACCTGGTCAAGTCCGGTGTCGCCACCCAGACGAAGCCGAAGGAGTACACCTCCAACTACTTCAACGAGGGCCGCGCCGCCATGATCGCCACCACCACCGCCTCCTTCGCCTACATTAAGCCCGCCTCTGGCAACGAGTGGGGCGTCGCTCCCCTCTACACCCACACCGAGAACGGTGTTGGCCTCTCCGGCGCCAACGTCGCCATGATCTCCGGCCTGAAGAAGGAGGAGCAGGAGGCTGCCGCCAAGTTCATGCTCTGGCTGACCGGCAAGGACGCCACCCTGAAGTGGGGCATGGGCAAGACCGGTTACATGCCGGTCCGCAAGTCCGCCCTCGAGACCGCTGAGTGGAAGAACTTCGTCAAGGAGAACCCGATCTACGAGGTCTTCGGCCAGCAGATCGACCGTGGCGCTGTCCAGCCCAACCATCCGAAGTGGTCCGAGATCCAGAAGCTCCTGACCTCCGCCGTTGAGAAGGCGATGCTTGGCCAGGCTACGCCGAAGGAAGCCCTCGACGAGGCCGCCAAGGCTGCCAACGAGATCCTGAAGAAGTAATCCGCCGGACACAGGGCCGCACGCCTCCGGGCGTGCGGCCTATCGCTTCTTTGGGCATACTCTCCCTGTACACAGGAGGCGACGCAATGACAGACCAACCAACTCTCCACCTCTATGGTGGTATCGGCACCATTGGCGGCACCAAGATCACGGTCGAGGAGGGCGGTTACCGAGTCCTCTTTGACTTCGGGCTGACCTATGCCCCCGGTGGTGACTTCTGGGGCGGCAAGCTCCGGGCGCGAGCCGGCGCAGCGGGTCTGCGCGACTATATCGCCCTGGGGTACACTCCCGCCCTCAACGGTCTTTACAAGGCTGGTCAGGCGGAGTCTGCCGGACTTCAGCCTGGCTCGGGTGAGCGAACCCAGGTCTTTATCTCCCACCTGCACCTGGATCATATGGCTCTGGTCGACTACCTCGCCGACGAGATCCCGGTCTGGATGCACAAGGAGTCGTTGGCTCTCTTCCACGCCGTGGCTGAGACCGGCGAGCAGCCGCCCGTTCCCGTTGGCGCACGGGCCTTTGAGTGGGAGGAGCCGATCGAGGTGGGTCCGATCAAGGTGACCCCGGTCGCCGTCGATCACGACATTCCTGGAGCGTCCGGCCTGATCATTGAGACATCGGCGGGCACGGTGGTCTACACCGGCGACCTGCGCTACCATGGGGCGCATCCGGAGCAGACGGAGCGGTTTATCGCCCTGGCCCGAGCCGCCAAGCCAAAGATCCTCTTGATCGAGGGAACCCGGTTGGGTGAGCAGGATGCCGGCTTCCATCGGGTGGTGCTTGACGAGAATCAGGTCGCCCCCAAGTTCGTGGAGATCCTTCGCGAGACCGCCGGCCTTGCCCTGACCACTCTCTACCCGCGGAACACGCCCCGCATTGCCGATATCGCTGCGGCGATCGGGCAGGCGGGCCGCAAGCTGGTGCTCTCCCCAGAAATGGCCCACATCTACGCAGCCATGGGTGGGAATCTCGCTGAGGTGGCGGTCTACCGGCGGGCGAAAGATCATCTCGCCCTTGCTACGGGCAGCGCCTCCGACTGGCTGGTCAAGCTCCTCAAGTCTGGGGTCGAGGTCCTGGATGCGCCCGCGGTCAAGGCGAACCCGACCGCCTACCTGCTGCAGCTTTTCTACTGGGACCTGAGCGAGCTGATCGATCTCCAGCCCCCGGCTGGTTCGGTCTTCATTCACTCTAACGGCGAGCCGCTGGGCAGGTTCGATCCGGCCTTCGATCTCTTCAAGCGGTGGCTCAGCCACTTCGGAATCGAGTTGGCCTACGCCGCCTCTACCGGTCACGCTTCGGCAGCCGATCTGCGGCGAATCGCCGAGGCGATCCAGCCCGAGATCCTCATGCCGATTCACAGCCATACCCCGGAGCAGCTAGAGGCTACCGGCGCTAGGCGGATTCTGCCAAGCGTAGGCGATGTCTACGCGATCGGGACTGGAGACCGGATCGGCCAGGCATAGCCCGAAAGAACGACGGCCTGGGAGTACCCCTCCCAGGCCGTCTCGCCTCTGGAATCGCTACGGTGCTGCTCGCAGGGAGTCCTTCAGGGTCTCCGCCCGGCGGAGCATGTCCCGAGCGGCCTCCAGGGTATAGCTGGAGATATCTGCACCGCCGATCATGCGGGCGATCTCACCCGCCCGTCCCTCCGGGTCGAGCAGGCGGACACGGGTGGTGGTCCGACCGGCCTCTGACTGCTTCTCGATCAGGTAGTGGTGGTCGGCCATAGAGGCGACCTGCGGGAGGTGGGTGACACAGAGCACCTGCCGGTCGCCGCCGATCCGAGCCAGCTTCTCGCCCACCGACTGGGCGGCCCGACCGGAGATCCCGGTATCCACCTCGTCAAAGACCAGGCTGGGAACGCCGTCTACCCGAGCCAGGATCACCTTGAGGGCCAGCATGATCCGGCTCATCTCGCCGCCGGAGACGATCTTTGCCAACGGCTTCACGGGCTCCCCGGGGTTCGGTGAGAAGCGAAACTCCACCCGATCCCAGCCACGTGGGGTCAGGTACTGGAAGGAGGGCTCCCCCGGCGATTCCACCGCCACCTCGAAGCGGGCATTGGCCATGCCGAGGTCAGCCAGTTCCTTGCTCACGCGCTCGCTCAGCTGGCGGGCCGCCACCTGGCGTGCCTGGGTCAGGGCGGCGGCCAACCCCTCCGCCTGCTCGCCCAACTGTGCTTGCTGGGCGCGCAACTCCGCGATCAGCTCCTGGCTGTGCTCAAGCCGCTCCAGGTCCTGCTGAACCTGCCCCAGGTACTCCAGCATCTCCTCGATCGAGTCGCCGTACTTCCGCTTCAGGTTGGTGATTTGGTCCAGGCGGGCATCGATCCGGGCAAGCTTCTCCGGGTCGTGGTCAATCCGATCCCGGTAGTTGGCTAGCAGGTGGCTGGCCTCCTGGACATGGACCAGGGCGGAGAGGATCAGCTCGATCGGCTCCGAGAGGGAGGGATCATGGCGGGAGGCATCTTCCAGGTCGGACTTCACCCGCCCCAGCAGGTCGACCGCTGAGAGCTGGCGCCCGCCCCCCTCGTAGAGGGCGCTGTAGGCACCGGCGGCCATCCGCTTCAGCTTTTCCGCATGGGCGAGGACATGGCGCTCGCTCTCCAGCTCCTCCTCCTCGCCAGGCTTCAGCTTAGCGGCGGTCAGCTCGTCCACCTGGAAACGCAGCAGATCCTCCCGGCGGGCACGGTCCTTTTCATCGCCCAGAAGCTCCTGCAGTTCACCCTGGACCTGCTGCAACCCGCGGACCACATTGGCCATCTGGTGGCGTAGGTCGGAGAGGTCCAGCCCGGCGTAGCGGTCTAGCAGCTCCAGCGGCTTTCCCTCCTGTTGGAGGAGAGAGCCGCCGTACTGGTCCAACAGGTCCATGTGCTTCTCGGTCTGCAAGAGCGACTGATGCTCGTGCTGGCCGTGCAGATCCATGAGCCCCTGCACTGCCTCGCGCAACATGCCAGCCGTGGCCGTCCGCCCGTTAATGCGGATATTGCCACGACCGCTCCGGCTGATCTCGCGGCGAACGACGAGGGCGTTGTCCTCCTCGACCTCCACCCCCATCTCCCGGAGCCGCTCAATGGTCTCGGTCAGGCCCGTCAGGTCGAAGACCGCCTCAACGGTCGCCTTCTCCTCGCCGGCTCGGACCACATCGGCCGATGTCCTGCCGCCGAGGATCGCCTGGACCGCATCTAGAATAATCGATTTGCCGGCGCCAGTCTCACCGGTCAGCACGTTCAGCCCGCCGGAGAACTGGAGCCGAACCTGGTCGATCAGGGCAAACTGCTCGATCGCAATTTCGACGAGCACGCAGGACCCTCCTTGGTTTAGCGCATGAGCCCCTTGATTCGCTCCGCCACCTCTTCTGTGGCGGAAACCGGTTTAATGATCACGATGACGGTGTCGTCGCCGGCCACCGAGCCGATCATTTCGGGCCAGCCCAGGTGGTCCAGGGCGGAGCCAACGCCGGGCGCCGTGCCTGGCAGTGACTTGACGACGATGATATTCCCGCTCCAGTCCACCTCCAGGACCGACTCCTGGAAGATGCGCCGGCGCTTGTCCCACGAGCCTGCGGGGCTCTCATCCGGCAGGGCGTAGCGGTACCGACCGGTACCGGAAGGCACCTTGGTCAGCTGGAGCTCCTTGATATCGCGGGAGACGGTCGCCTGGGTTACGGGAATCCCGTGCTGTCCCAGCGCCTCCGCAAGCTCCTCCTGGGTCTCGATCATACCGTGCTTGATCAGTTCCAGAATCTTGGCCTGCCGTCGAGCTTTCACAGTTGTCACCTCGTGCGTACTGCATGCGGGCCGCCTTCGATTGCGCGGGTGGTCGCGTTCAGGGCGTCACAAATCAATTCGCCATCTGACAGGCCGATTCCTGCATAACTATCCGCATGTATGCATATGCAATGTTGAATGCCGCCGATCGGCTAGCGGCCGGGGTCGGCCAGCTTGCGCCTGAGGACATCGTAGAAGCGGTACGACTGTCGGCGCACCAGCCGGGCGGGGAAATCCGCCTGCCTGACCCGCACGATGTCTCCCACCTGCAGCGGGAAGGGGTCGGAGCCATCGGCGGAGAGGCCAACCTCGCCCGGACTCTCCAGGATCGTCAGGGTAACCTCGTCGGCCCCGCTCACGACGATCGACCGTGAGCTTATGGTGTGGGGGCAGATGGGCGTCACCAGCAGGCAGTTAACTGAAGGCTCGACGATCGGCCCGCCGGCCGAGAGGGAGTAGGCGGTCGAGCCGGTCGGTGTGGCCACGATCACGCCATCGGCGGGGTAGCGCGCCACATGCGTCTCCCCGACCGACACGCCCACGTGGACAAGCCGGGCGCGGGGACCCTTGGAGATGACCGCATCGTTCAGAGCGGTTACGGTGAGGGGAGATTCCCCGCCGCGCTCCACCGTGGCGGAGAGCATCATCCGCTCCTCGATCACGTACTCCCCGCTCAGGAAACGCTCCAGGTGATCGAAGAGTTCGGCGTTCTCCAACTCGGTGAGGAAGCCGAGATGCCCGGTGTTGATCCCCAATACCGGCACCCCATAGGGTGCGACCGTCCGCACGGCGCGGATCAGGGTCCCGTCGCCGCCGAGGACGATCAGGAGTTCTGCTTCGCCCCAGGCGTCGCCAGCGGGCAGGGCGAGATCCAACCGGCCCAGCTTGACCGCCGCCTCGTGCTGAATGGTCGGCCGGATCGCTCGCTGCTCAAGCCAGGTGACGATCTCTCGCCCGGCCTGGAGGGACAGGGGTTTGTCGGTATTGATCACGAGCGCCACTTTTCGCACGGCGTGAGTCCTCCTCTGCGACGTCTCGATCTATCATTTCGCTCCGTTCGCCTGGTTCCCTGCGCATCTGCCGAGAACTGGCAGGGAGCGTGTCGGATGCCTCCTCATAGAATGGGGCGGAAGGATGCTGTCATGATGCATCTGGGCCACAGTGAAAGGAGGAACTGCCCGTGCACCTACCCCCTGGCTTTATGCCGCCGGGAGCCGTCTACCCGCAGGCGGCCACCTCGCCGAGCCTCGGTCAGATTGCCCTGCAACCGCCCGGTACATACCACGCCGGAGCCCTTCCCTCAGGGCAGGCGCCGCCCATTCGTTCGACGCCGGGCCCCACAGCCCTCGGACCTGGGTCCCTGCAGGGCAGCGTCGGCACCGGTGTGCAAGGAGTCGGGATCGCCCCGATTGCCACCGTTACGCCTCCATCCACCGCGGGGGGGCCGCACCAACTCCCCGCTCTGCCCGCTTGCCCCCTACCCCAGGGATTTCCGAACCCGTTCGATGCGCGCCCGGCCAACACCCCTCCGCCCGGGTCGCCAGCACCTTACAGCCCGGGAACGACCACCTTCACCGGCCCCAGCGGCCGCCTGCCGGGCCTGGGGGAGTTCGGTACGCCAGGCCAGGGCGCCGCCCCGCAACAGCAGCAGCAACCTGCCGCCTCACCCTTCTGGCTCGCCCTGGCATGGCAACTCCTCTCAACCACAGCGATTCGTGAGGCGTTGGGCGAGCAGGTGGAGGTGCTCATGAGCGGGCCGAACCGGCTGCGGGCGATTCAGGCGGCGGTGACCGTGCTGCTCACCCCCGAGCTACAGGCCGCCTTCAAGGCGGTCTCCGCCGGGCAGATGCAGCAGCGTCCATTTGCCGACCTCTTCGCCAGGAACCTGGGCCCTGCCCTCCAGCAGGCCGGGCTGCTGTGAGCCCGGCCCCCACGCGCCGAAGGCCCTCGCTCCACCCGGGGGCGAGGGCCTTTCACTCACAGGTCGGCTCGGCTCCCGAGCAAGATGCAGGCCTCCCGGGTCGGCATGAGCACCGGGGTAGCCCGCACCGCTCCCTCCACGGTGACCGCCGCCTTCGTAAAGGCGGCGCTGTCCAACACCTCCTCTGGCCCGGCCTCCACCAGGTGCCGCTCTGCGACGGCCCGCAGCCGATCCAGGAAGCGGCTCTGCACCGGTAGGTCCGGTCGCACGGTCTGGGTGCGCATGAAGAGGTCGGTCAGGATCCGTGCCGCGGTGCCGCTGGGCAGGCCCTGGTTCATGTCTGCCAGAGAATCGGGTCCGGCGTAGATCAGCGGGTGGAAGACCCGATTGACGCCAGGCTCCAGTCGGGCCTCCAACCGCCAGGAATCCGGGCCTGTCGGCAGATAGACCCCCGGCGAAACCGCCAACGAAAGGTTGTTCGACCGGTCGTCGCCGCCTGGGTATGTAGGGGGGTTGCCGTCGAAGGTGAAGACGTGGCCTGGCTGGTTTCCCGTTCCATTCGCTCCCCGGGGCAGGGCGCTAAGGTCCGCCGGATCAAGGTCGAGGGGCACTGTGAGGTCGTGGAGCAGCCACAACGTTGGGCGGACGGCCGGATCAGGGATCGCCGGCAGGCCCCCCAGGCTTCCCTCCACCCGGTGAGGCTCACCGGGTAGCCCCTCCAGGGTCACCGCCCCATAGACACCCGGAGCGAGGCGCCTGGCCAACGGCAGGCCGGAGTGGCGGAGCGCAAAAGCGTGGCGAGTCGGCTCCGCCATCGCCCCCGCATGCTGCTCGGCTCCCGGCCCGGCGGTCCGCTGCACGGCTCGGGGCGCAACCGGAGCTGCTGAGCGGGGCTGGCGCCTGGTGGAGTAGAGCCCTCCGGCACCCCTGTCCCGGTTCGCCGTGGAATAGGTCTGGGACATTGATCTCCTCCTCTCTCAAGAACCCTTCCCCGGCGGAACACACGCCGGGACAGTCCCAGTCTACGAGCCCACCCTCGCCAATGTGCATCGATCCCCGGAGTTCGGGAGCGAGCCGGTCACACGCTGCCACCGCCCCGCATAGAGTGAGGGTGGAGCCCTACCACTAATCCGGAGGAGGAACCGCACATGTACTCTTACCCAGTCACGAAGTCCAGCGGCTTCTACAGCGCCGTCCCCGGCTACACGAAAGCGGTAGCGCCCTATGGCAAGGGAAAGTCCTATGGAAAGCCCTACGCCAAGCCCTACGGCAAATCCAAGCTCTACACCAAACCCTACGGCAAGTCGAAGCTGTACGCCAAGCCCTACGGCAAGGGCTACGGCAAGGGCTACGGGTATCCGGGCACCAAGGCTGGCGGCTACTCGTCCAAGGTGCCATCCACCACGGTTGTCACCTCCCCCTATCCCTGGGGAATCTAGCGAGATCACGGCGGCTTCCAGTGGGAGCCGCCGCTCCTTTTGCAGCACAATTCCCCAGCCCGGCAGGATTCCGCCCCCCGTCCGTGGTATGGGTACTGCAAAAGCCAACGACCAACTGAAATGGGGAGCGTGGGTTCGTGAGCGCGATGGAGCAGAAGGTTGCGCAGAGCGGCGGGGCCGGTGTGGCCTGGTGGCGGGTCCTTTCCTGGCAGATGTACGACTTCGCCGATACGATCTATTCAATGAACGTCTACACCTTCTACTTCGGCCTCTTCCTCCTCGAGATCTTCAAACGGGACTCCGCCGATTTCGGATGGGCCCTCTCAATCGCCAACCTGGTGGTGGCGATTACCTCGCCCCTGCTGGGCGCCATGTCCGACGCCAGCCAGCGGCGGCTCCCCTTCCTTCGCCTCTTCGCCATTCTGACAGCCGTCTCCACGGCGGCCATCGCCTTCGCCAACTCCTATGTGAGCGCCGTCCTCCTCTTCATCCTCTCCTTCTTCTTCTACCAGACCGCCTGGAACTTCTACCAGGCCCTCCTGCCCGGCCTCTGCACCGAGCAGAACGTCTCCCGGGTCTCCGGCATCGCCATTGGGCTGGGCTATGTTGGCTCGATCTTCGGCATGGTGACCATGAAGCTGGTGATTGCAGGGCCAGAGGAGTACTACCTGGTCTTCCTCTACTCAGCAGCCCTCTTCCTGCTCTTCGCCATTCCCGCCCTGACCGTCGTCCCCGACTTCGCCCCGCCGACCCGCAAGCTGAGCTTTGACCTGGGGGCGGCCTACCGCCGGGTGGCGGAGACGCTGACCCACGCCCGCAGGTACCCCGGCCTCTTCCGGTTCCTGGTCGCCGACTTTATCTACGAGAACGCCATCGCCGCTGTGATCGGCTTCATGACCGTCTACGCGAGCAAAGTGGCCGGCTTCTCGGACGATGATATCCTCAACTTCTTCATCTTCTCCACCGTCTTCGCAGTGGCCGGCGGCTTCGCCTTCGGATGGGTGGTGGACAAGATCGGCCCGAAGATCTCCGTGATTGGCACCCTGGTGATCTGGTCCGTGCTCCTGCCCCTGGTGGCGGTCGCCAGGGACCCGGCCGCCTTCAACGTCATCGGCCCGCTGGCCGGCGTTGGGCTGGCGGCGGTCTGGACCTCCAGCCGCACCTACCTGGTCGCCCTGGCGCCGATCGAGAAGAGTGGCGAATTCTTCGGCCTCTATGCCCTCTCCGGCAAGTCGGCCAGCGTGGTCGGCGTCCTGGCCTGGACGATCGTGCTCCAGCTCATGACCCCTACCTACGGCGAGGCCACCGCCCTGCGCTCCGCCGTCTGGGTCATGCTCCTCTTCGTCCTGGCTGGCCTCGCCCTGGTCCTCACCCTCCCCAACGTACGCCCCTCCAAGGCGAACGTGCTCGACCGCTCCAAGGTCGAGGCCTCGTAGTGCAACCCCCAACAAGAAGTAAGCCCTCCGGCGCTACCGCCGGAGGGCCTTTTTACGGGTTCACTACGCCTGCTTCGGGGGATTCTCGGGGAACGGCTGGGGCTTTACCGCCTGCGGGCTGAACATCTGCACAAACCCACAGCCCGGGCATCCCAGCATGACAACCGGCACGGCAGGACCCTGGACTGGCTGGTTCTGCTCATTCAGGCCCATCGGGCTCCACTGGCCGGGAATCTGTACGAGTTGCTTGTTACCACAGTGAGCACATTCGATCTCCACGAGGGCACCTCCTTATGCTTCATCATTCCCGTTTTCCCAGCCCGGCTCCTGCCAGTGCCCGCAAGTTTCGCTGTGGGAACGGCAGAATTCGGTACCTTTCAACGGGTGGATGCGCCCCGGCAGATCACTCGGTGGACATGACCGGGTCCATTTGCTGGTTGGCCGGAATGATCGCCGTGAAGTTGCGATCGAGATCGAGCATCAGGTCCAGCACCTCCGCAGCCGCCTCGTGCTGGCCGCTCTCCAGCAACACCTGGTGGTAGGCGCCCAGCAGCTCGCTCAGGTCCCGGTTCCCCCGCTTCCCGAGCCGGCTCAGGTGGACCTTGGCCCCCTTGGCGAAGCGGCGCTTGATCGCCGTCTCGTCCAGCCCCTGCTTGGGCTGCAGCCGCACGTAGACCACGCCACCGGTCATGCCCGAGCAGATCCACGGCCCCGGGTCGCCCAGGACCACGGCCCGCCCTTGCGTCATATACTCGAAGGCGAAGCCCTTCAGCGTGGCCCGGGTGGCCAGGGAACCCGCCCGGTCATCCACCGGGCCGCGCAGGCCGCCGCCCACGATCAGATCGGCGCCCGAAAGGCGGATGCCGAACCGAGAGTCGGCCTCGCCCTGGATGATAAAGAGCCCCTTCTGCGCCCCGTAGGCGAAGGACTTGCCCACCGAGCCGCCGACCCAGCCCCCGTAGCGGTTCCGGGCCTTCAGCACAACCACCTTGCCGCCTAGCATCCCCTTGCCGACGCCGTCCTGAGCGCCGCCATCCACCGTGATCGAGAGGCCGGCGGTTGACCAGGCGGCCAGGCCGTTGCCGGCGACCGAGCCCTCGCCAAGGCCAATCTGGGCCTCAAAGTCCTTCGGCAGTTGCGGTCCGGCGCCCAGCCCCCGGAAGAGCGGTCCCGCTTCCGTCCAGGCCGAGCTAATCCGGGTCCGAGCCACCTCGCCAGCCAGGTGGGTCCCAAGGATTCGGTCGCGGGCGGTCACGCCGGTCCGGCTCAGGACCACGTTGGCTGCGCCCATCTGAATATGGCCAGCGGCGACAGCGGCCAGCTCCCGAGACAGTCGGTTGGGCGCACACTGGCGGATCGGCGGCCGCTCAGCCGCCACCGCGGCGGGCGCCTCCCAGGCGACCGGGCTGATCAGCTCAGCCAGGTCAACCCGGCCCAGCCCCCGGACCTGCGCCAGCAGTTCAGCCCGCCCCACCAGTTCCTGCGACCGGGCAAAGCCGAGCTGCCCAGTCAGCAGCCTGACCTCCTCGCCAATCGCCGTGAAGAGGTTGACCAGCCGCTCCACCGCTTCGTCGTAGGCCCGGGGCACGAAGGACTTCAGCCCCTTCTCCCGGGCCTCCTCCATCGTCTCCATCTGCGTGGCAATGCCCACATGGCAGGTGTCAAGCTGACAGCCCCGGCAGATCGTACAGCCAATGGCGACCATTGCCAAGGTGGCAAAGCCCACCCGGTTGGCGCCGAGGAGCATCAACTTCACCACATCGGTGCCCGACTTGATCCCCGAGTCGCCCCAGATCTCAACCCGGTCCCGAATGCCCGATGCGACGAGGGCCAGGTGCGCCTCCCGGACCCCGATCTCGATCGGCAGACCGGCGTGGCGCAGGGCGTGCTTACGGGCCGCCCCGGTGCCGCCATCGTACCCGCACAGGGCGATGATATCGGCGCCCGACTTGGCGACGCCTACGGCGATCGTCCCAATGCCCGGAACCACCGGCACCTTGACGACGATCTTCGCCTGCGGGTTGACCTCCTTCAGCTCCTCCACCAGCTGCGCCAGGTCCTCGATCGAATAGACGTCATGGTTGTTAGAGGGCGAGATCAGATCGACCCCAACGGCGGCGTTGCGAGCCCGGGCCACCTTGGCGGTCACCTTGGAGCCAGGCAGGTGCCCGCCCTCGCCGGGCTTCGCCCCCTGCCCCACCTTGATCTCAATAAACCGGGAGCCCGAGAGCATCTCGGCGTGGACGCCAAACCGGCCCGATGCGACCTGCTGGCCCCGCCACTTGAAGTAGCGGCCCACCATGTCCGGGATCTCCCCGCCCTCGCCATTCATGCAGACGATATCCAGCCGCTTCGCCGCCTCGGCGTAGGCCCGGAAGGCGGTCTCGCCCTGGGAGCCAAAGGACATGCCCGAGATCGTCAGCGGGTAGCGGTACTCCTCGATCGCCGTGTCGACCAGGGGCGGCTCCACCGGGGCGCCGCCCGACCGGAAGTCCAGCAGGTGGCGGAGCGAGACCGGCATCTCCCGCTCCTGGGCGTGGAGCTTCTTCAGGTACTCGGCGTAGCCCGCCGGGCTGACGGCGGCATCGCCCGCCGCCTTCCAGAGGCGGGGCCAGAAGCGGGGCATGCGCGCCAGGTCAGCCTTCTGCCCGTCGTGCACAACCCGGTAGCGCTCACCGGCGTCAGCCTTCAGCCGCATGAGCGAAAGGCCACCGCTGGGCGAGCCCACGAAACCCTCGCACCCAAAGTACTGCGCCACCTCCGGCTTCAGCCCGATATGGCTGAAGCAGCGGGCGTAGCCCCGCAGTTCGTGGATCCCCAGGGTGGAGATCACCTTCTCCAGCCCCTTGTTCAGGCCAGCGATCAGGTTCTCCAGGCCCGCCTTACCGCCCTCCGCCGCCACCTCCAGCATGAGATAAGGGTTGATGGCGTCAGCGCCGAGCCCCACCGCCAGGGCGAGGTCATGCAAGGAGCGGATGGCGCCAGAGCGCAGCACCAGCGATGCCCGCCGGCGCAGGTTCACCCCGCCCTCGGGCACCACCGCCTTGGCCAGCGCCTGGTCGATCGCCGAAAGCACGAGGTGCGGGTCGACCAGGAGGAGCCCCTCGTCGAAGGCGGAGGCGTCATCGATCAGGAGCACCTGGGCGCCCCCGGCCACCGCCTGCACCGCCTGGCCACAGATCCGGGAAAGGGCCTGGGCCAACGACTCCGTGGGACGGAAGCACGAATCAATCGACTGGATGATGCCAGGCTTGAACTCGGCCAGAAGGTCTTCCAGCAGGTAGGTCCCGAGGCCGTGAGCCAGGTCCCGGTACTCCCCATAGGGCAAATGGCTCTGGGTGCGGTGCCCCCCGAGTAACACGGGCAGCCGGAGCTCGACCCGGGTCATGAAGACCGGCAGCCGCTCCTCCTTGGACCGGACCACCAGCGGCGGCCGGTAGCCGATCACCGTGCGGGTGGAGAAGTGCTCAACCTCACGCTCCCGGTCAACCGCCGGGTTGGTCACCACCGCCACCGACTCCTTAAAGTAGTCGGCCAGGTTCTGTCGGGCCTCCGCCAGACAGGCCAGGGGGCCGTCATAGCCGAGGGAGCCGATCGGCTCCGCCCCGCTGCCAGCGATCGCCTGAATCAGTTGCAGGTCCTCGCCCGACCAGCCCATGGCGGAGAGCAAGCGCACCTGCTCGGTCGACCCGGTCACCGCCCCGGGGCGGAAGGGCGGAAGGGGCGCCGCCTTCCTGGCCGCCACCTCCATGTGGGCCGACTTCGGGCCACCCGTCTCAATATGGCGCCGGTACAGCTCCGGCTCCGGGAAGCGGGTGCGGGAGAGCTTGATCACGTGCCGCTGCAAATCCACATAGGGCAGGATCTCCGGCTGGGCATTCTGGCGGAGCAACACACCAACCTTCTCCCCCGGAGCGAGCGGCCGCGGATCCCGCACCATTTCGGTGGCGGGGACGATCCCCTGCTCGGAGGAGAAGAAGACGAAGCTGTCGGTCTCCACCAGCCAGAAGGGGCGCAACCCCATGGCATCCACCGAAGCGACCAGGTAGTCGCCGGCGCGCGCCGCAATCGCGGCGGGTCCTTGGGCAAATGGTCCCCAGGCTTGCCGGTAATACATGTAAAGGTCCTGCAGCGCCGGGGGCATCCCCTTAATCTCGCCAATAATCGGCGGGAAGATAATCTCCATCGCCTCGAAGAGGGTGAGGCCAAACTCATGCAGCAGGCCGTCGATCGCCCGGTTCAGGTCCTGGGAGTCCGATCCCCCGTTGGTGAGGGGAATCCCCAGCCGGGCCACCTGTTGCCGCAGCTGGCGAATCGTGTTGATCTCGCCGTTGTGGCCCAAAATGGTGAACGGCTGCACCCGCTCGAAAATCGTCGACGTATTGGTCGAGTATCGGTTGTGACCCACGGCGACCCGGCTCTCGCACCGTTCGTCCCGCAGGTCCGGATAGTAGGCATAGAGGACGCTGGCATCGCCGCGCACCTTGTAAACCACCGTGTCGGTGGAGAAGGAGACCACATGCACCTGGGACTCATCCTCCAGGGCCACGCCCAGCCGGAAGCAGATCTGGTTGACCTCCTCCCGCTTCTTCCCCTGGGCCAGGACGGCCACCTGCCAGAACTCCGGCTCATCCTGGGCAGCGCGGGGACCAAGGGCCTCGGAGTTTACCGCCCCTGAACGCTGGTGGAGGATCTGAAGCCCCTCGACCTGCATTCGCCGGAGGATCTGCTCCTTCAGGGTCTTGGCCCAGTAGGCCTCTGTGCGTGGGATAAAGAAGTGGCCCACTGCAAAGTTTGGCTCATGAGCCGGGGCCGGATCCTGACCCACGTCGGTCAGCAATGAGGCCCACAGCTTGCGGGGCAGATCGATCTGCAGGCCGCAGCCGTCCCCTTCGCCGTCCACATCGCCGGACCGGTGGACCATTTTGACCAGCGCCTCGACCGACTCCACAACGGTGGTGTGGCTCCCCTGACCGCTCTTGCTGACGGCAGCCATGAGGGCACACGCATCGTGCTCATGCCGGCGCAGGTACTCCTGGATCTCTCGCTCTGTGCGCAGCCTCATGCTCCATCCCCTCTCTGCTGCATTTCCCTCGGCGGTCTGGCTCTCAGGATACGAACATCCCGCTAAAAAGGTACGAAAAAAAGACCGTCGACAGCGGCGGTCCCTCGCCGATCCCAGATTGTGCATGGCTTTCGCCCGTGCACCTGCGAGCTTGTGAATCAGTGTACCGGAGGCAGAAAGCTATGTCAATTCTCCTGGCCGACCATTTTCGTCCTTTCCCTAATTAAAGTTTGGCAGTCCATCGATACCGAAATCGAATCGATGCCCGCGTTGACTATCCCTCGGCGCGCTGAAACCGGGTGAGGAACTCCTTGTTCCCCTCGGTGCCCAGGACGGGGGAGTCGATCACGGGTCCCGCCACCAGCCCCAGGGCCTGCGCCTCTCCCAGCACCCGGTCAACCGCCCGTCGGTGCTGCTTCGGGTCCTTCACGATCCCATTCTTGCCGACCGCTCCCGGCCCCACCTCGAACTGCGGCTTGATCAGGGCGATGATCTGCCCGCCCGGAGCCAGCAGCCGGGCGGCGGCGGGCAGGACCAGGGTCAGGGAGATAAAGGAGACATCGATCGCCACCAGCCCCGGGGGCTCCGGCAGAGCGGTCACGGTGCGGATATCGGTCCCCTCCATGTTGACCACTTGCGGATTCGCCCGTAGCGACGGGTGGAGCTGGTCCCGCCCCACGTCCACGGCGTAGACCAGGCGAGCGCCACGCTGGAGCAGGCAGTCGGTGAAGCCGCCGGTCGAGGCGCCCACGTCCAGGCAGACCAGACCAGCAGGATTGACGCCAAACCGGTCCAGCGCCCCCTCCAGCTTCAGTCCCCCGCGGCCTACGAAGCCAATCGGGTCGCCGGTCACCTCCAGCAGATCGCCCTCCGCCACCCTCTTCGCCGCCTTGGTCACCACTGCGCCATTCACCTTGACCATGGCGGCATCGATCGCCTCCTGGGCGCGCTCCCGGGAGGGGACGAGCCCCCGCTGGACAAGCGCCACATCCAACCGTACCTCTGACATCTCAGCACCCCTCTAAATCTCAAAGGGAGTTGTCCATTCGGAGGGAGGCAGATCACATGGCCCGCACCCTCACGCTCACGCCGGAGAACCTGGCGGTCTTCACGGCCGCCGGCCACCCGCTCTACCTGGTCAAAACGGCAGATGCCGCCCAGTGGGACTACCAGAAGCCGATCACCGTGGTCGAGCTACCCGGGCTGAGCTTCAAGCGGCATCTGCTCATGGTCGGCAACAAGGGGCACAAGGAGGCGCTTGAGCTTGAAGTGACAGCCGGTGCGCCCCCGAGCCGCTCCGAACTGCTCGGCAAGCGGCTGGTGCAGGAAGCATAGAGAGACGAGATGGGCCGGGTCCTCGCGGACCCGGCCTTTCCAGTCGCTAATCCTCCAGCCCGCTGGCAGCCACCTCGCCGGGCCGGACCACCCGCGGCTTGCGACGCACGCTCCGCCCGGCTAGCTCCGAACGGATCGACCGCACAAGCTCCCGGGCCCGCTCCGCCACGCCCTCCGGTGTGAGGCCGTACCGGGCATGGAAGTGGGCGGGGGCGCCGTGCTCCACAAACTCGTCGGGCAGGCCGACCCGCTTCACCGGGACCGACAAGCCGTGCTCGCTGTACAGTTCAAGGACCGCCGAGCCGAAGCCGCCCGCCAGGCAGGCCTCCTCCACGGTCACCACCGCTCCGATCTCCCGCCCGACCCGGGTGAGCAACTCGGCGTCTAGCGGCTTGACAAAGCGCGGGTTGACCACCGCCGCCTCAATCCCTTCCCGGGAGAGAAGCTCCGCAGCGGCCAGGCAGACCTGGGTCATGGTGCCCAGACCGACCAGAGCCACATCGCTGCCGTCCCGGAGCAGTTCGCCCTTGCCGACCGGCAGCGGCTGGAGATGCTCATCCATGGCGACCCCGACCGCCTTGCCGCGCGGGTAGCGAATCGAGCAGGGGGCGCCGCTGTGCACGGCTGTGTAGAGCATATGCTGCAGCTCGTTCTCGTCCTTTGGCGCCATGACCACCATTCGCGGGACCGACCGGAGGTAGGCGATATCAAAGACGCCCTGGTGGGTCGCCCCGTCCTCCACGAGGCCGCCCCGGTCGATGGCAAAGACCACCGGCTGGTTCTGGAGCGCCACGTCGTGGATTACCTGGTCGTAGGCACGCTGCAGGAAGGTCGAATAGACAGCGAAGACGGGGCGCATCCCCTGCTTCGCCAGGCCGGCGGCGAAGGTTACGCCATGCTGCTCGGCAATGCCGACATCGAAATATCGGTCTGGAAACTCCTTGGCATATTTGGTCAAGCCGACGCCCGACGGCATGGCCGCCGTGATCGCCACCAGGCGCGGGTCCTGGCTGGCCAGCTTGCTCATGGTGGCACCGAAGACCTCGCTATAGGTGACAGCGCTCGGCTTCGTCTTGCCGGTGGCAATGTCAAAGGGGCCGCCACCGTGGAACTTGTCGGGCAGCTCCTCGGCGTAGGGGACGCCCTGCCCTTGGTCGTCACCCACGTGGACCACGGTCGGGCCGGGGTAGGAGCGGGCCTGTCGCAGCGCATCCTGCAGGAGCGGCAGGTTGTGGCCGTCCACCGGGCCGAGGTACGTAAAGCCAAGGTCCTCGAAGAACATGTTGTCGACCATGAGGTGCTTGACGCCTTCCTTCAGCCGGTCCACGAACTCGAAGGCCTGGGCGCCAACGAAGGGAATGTTCCGCAGCGCCTCCGCCACATCGCTCTTCACCCGCTGGTAGGAAGGACCGGTCCGAATGCGCGCCAGGTAGTTGGAGATCCCGCCCACGTTGGGGGCAATCGACATGGAGTTGTCGTTCAGGATCACGATCACCTTGGTCTTGTCGTGTCCGGCGTGATCCAGCGCCTCATAGGCCATGCCGCCGGTCAGGGCGCCGTCGCCAATCACGGCGATCACCTCATAGTTCTCACGGCGCAGGTCGCGCGCCTTGGCCATGCCCACCGCCGCCGAGATCGAGGTGGAGGCATGACCCCAATGGAAGTGATCGTGGATCGACTCCTTCGGATCGGTAAAGCCGGCGATCCCCTCGTACTGGCGCAGGGTGTGGAACCGGTGGTACCGACCGGTCAGGAGCTTGTGGACATAGGACTGATGCGAGACATCCCACAGGATCTTGTCATGGGGGCTGTCAAAAACGGTATGCAAAGCCAGGGTTAGCTCCACGACGCCCAGGTTCGGTGCGAGGTGGCCCCCGTTGGTGGCGACGGTCTGCAGGATCACCTGACGAATCTCATCACCGAGTGCGACCAGTTGCTGTGGAGTCAGGCCCTTCAGTTGCTCGGGACCCGTCAAGTCCTTTAGGTGCATACTCAGGTGCTCCTCCTTCGTGAGGGGGTTGAGCCCCGTGCGCCAGTCATCTGGCGGCCCGTAACCGTCTCGATAAAGTGGATGACCCGACCCGCCACGTAGACGACCTGTGTCGCCTTTTCAATGGCGAACGACTTGCCCGCAGCCTTGCCGCCCACCGTCAGGCTGGCGATCAGGGCGATCATGGCCAGGTCGATCAGCTGGAGGGCCACCGAACCGCCCTGCAGCGACTCGTTCAGCTTGAGGGCAACGGTGGTGCCGGCGGCGCCGCTAACGGCCCCCGAGACGTCACCGACCACGTCGTTACAGATATTGGCCACCCGGTCGGCGTTGCGGACCAGCCAGAGCGCCTGGCGGGCACCGGGTACCTTTTTGGCAGCCATCGCATTTAACGGGGGAATCTCGGCTGCGGTTACGCTGGTGCCGACAATATCGAAGAGGATGCCAATGGCAACGAGTAAGAGGACGATAAGAAAGGCCACGACCACCGGAACCCGACCGAGCGCGAGGTCAGACGAATAGTTGACGACGACTGCAAGTGCGAACGAGAAGAGACCAACACGCAACGCCCTCCGCCACCAGGCAGTAGGGGAAGGTTCTTTGGCCATGTTTGATGACCGCTCCTGCCGAACAGACTATGTAGCACTAGGCCTTCTAGCAACCCTACCTTACAAGGTACCACAAGTCGGTCGCCTACGGCAACCGAAAGTGGGAAGCCGATGACGCTTTTGGACAAAGCAAGAGCAAAGGCGGACGACCGTGTAGTCGTCCGCCCGAAATAAGGTTGGGTGGTAGCCCAGCGAGTAAATCTTACGGCTTAGGTCCGGTTGGGTTTCCCCGCAGACGCTGCAGCGTCGCCGCTTGCAGCCGTTTCCGATTAAGTCTGCGCTACCGTGTTGCCACTGGTAGGACCGGATTGCCACTTAGTCCGTACTTTAATCCTCGCCAGGCCTCTCGCGAACAGCCTAGGAATTTTCTTCAACAACACACCTTCTCCTAGCCTCTTTTGCAAGCGACGTTTCAGAAGCCATCTCCCTCGCCCTCGGCTGGCCGGCTTCCGGCGAGGAATTTTGGATCCGTGGACCCCCTGCTTCATCCGCTCCGCCCACTCAAGGCAGGCTACACTGCACACACCGCCTCACCATGTTTCAGCACCGCATGCAGGTTTTCACTGCTCCATAGCCCTGTTGCTCACGTTGGTGCAACCACCACAGAGTCAGGCCTCCTCGGAAAGAGGGTCTTCGCCCGCATGCCATTGCGGATCGCCCTTCAGTCCGGCAGCGCCGGGGCGAAAACGCCCCGGTTAGCTGTATCCCCAGTACCAGCCCCCGATTGGGCATCGGCAGCCAACACCAGAGACGTCATCGATGTGCCCTTGACGGATTTTTAGGCCCGCCTTCAAAGAAGGTAGTACTGACTAGGATACTGCACCACCCAAATCCCTTCGATCACATGCTCCTGGTCAACCAGCTGCTCGTGCAGCCGGATCACCTTCGAGCAAGTATCATAACACTGATTATGCGTCGCGGTCAACGACAAATTCTGCAAGGCGAATCAGGATCTGGGCTCGCTCGCCGAAGGGGGCCAGGGCGGCAACCGCCTCGGCAACCGCATGGCGAGCCCGCTCCTGCGCGCCCTCCAAGCCGTAAAGGCTGACATAGGTCGACTTCTCATGCCGCAGGTCGCGCCCGGTCGCCTTGCCCGTCTTGGCGGTGTCGCCGGTGACATCGAGCACGTCGTCCTGGATCTGAAAAGCGAGACCGAACTGCGCCGCATAGCGGTCAAGGGCGACAAGCTCCGCCAGCGTCGCCCCGCCCAGGATCGCCCCGGCGCGCAGGCTCGCCCGAAAGAGCGCCCCCGTCTTCATGGCATGGATCCGCTCAAGCTGTGCGCCGTCGGCGCGGCGCCCCTCCCAGGCCAGGTCCTCGACCTGCCCGCCGACCATGCCGGCGGCCCCAGCCCCGACCGCCACCTCGGTCACGACCCGGAGCGCCTGGTCGGGGGCGACTCCAGCGATCTCCGCCTGGCGGGCGAGCATCTCGAAAGCGAGGGTGAGCAGCCCGTCGCCGACCAGGGTGGCAATCGCCTCCCCATAGACCTTGTGGCTGGTTGGCATGCCGCGCCGGAGGTCGTCATCATCCATACAGGGAAGGTCGTCGTGGACCAGCGAATAGGTGTGAATCATCTCCATGGCGCAGGCGGTCGGCATGACCTGCTCAGGCGCCAGGCCATAGAGCCCGGCCGCTGCGATCACCAGGGCCGGGCGCAGCCGCTTGCCCCCGGCCAGGAGGCTGTAGCGCATCGCCTCCAGGAGTGTCGGCGGGAGCCCTTCCAGGGCCGGACTACCGGGCGCCCGGTTCCCCAGGGTCGTGTAGCGGTCCAGGGCTTGATCCACGAGGCGGGACTGTTCCTTCAAATAAGTCGTTATGTTCAAATCCGCGAATCCTCCCGGGTAAAGAGGGGCTACTCTGTCTCGAACGGGACGGTAACGGGCTGGCCATTCTGCTCCAGCAGTTTCTCAATGCGGGTCTCCGCCTGGTCCAACAGGCTGCCGCAGTGGCGGGTGAGCGCGACCCCTTCCTGGAAGAGGGCCAGCGACTGATCCAGGGAGAGATCCCCGGTCTCCAGTTCCCGCACCACCTGCTCCAGCCGCTTCATCGCCTGCTCAAAGGACAGGTTCGTGTCCATCTTACTCCGCCTCCTCCTCTGCCAGATTCACCAATTCGACACGGGCGCTGATCTGCCCTCTGTGGAGCATCACCTGGATCGGGTCCCCTGCGGACAGGGTGGATGCATCCTTCAGCACACGCCCCTCGCCGTCCCGGGCGATGGCGTAGCCACGGGAGAGGACCGCCAGGGGCGACAGGGCGTCAAGCCGTCCCGCCAGCGACTGCAGCATGCGCCGGTCGCCCTGGAAGATGCGCCCGCCCAGGTACCCCAGCCGCCGCACCAGGTCGTCAAGCCGTTGCCGGTCCTGCAGCAGCCGGGCCTCCGGCCGCTGCAGGACGGGCCGGTCGGCCAGCCCCTTCAGCCGGATCCGCTTCCGCTCCACCTGCCGCCGGGCTGCGGCGGCCAGGCGAATCCGGAGCCCATCCACCAGGCCAGCCAGCTCCGACCGGGAGGGGACGACCATCTCTGCAGCGCCAGATGGGGTCGGCGCCCGCATGTCGGCGGCGAAGTCAGCGATGGTAAAGTCCGTCTCGTGGCCAACGGCAGAGACGACCGGCACCGGACAGGCGCGGATCGCCCTGGCCAGCGGCTCGCTGTTAAAGGCCCAGAGATCCTCCAGCGAGCCGCCCCCCCGCCCGACGATAATCACGTCCACCTCCGGCAGGCGGGCGGTCAACTGCAGGGCGCGAATCAGACTGGCCGGAGCCTCCGCCCCCTGCACGAGGGCGGGGGCGATCACCAGCTTCACGGCGGGAAAGCGCCGCCGGGCGATGGTGATCATGTCCCGGATCGCCGCTCCCGTGGGGGCGGTCACGATCCCCACCCGGCGGGGCAGGAGCGGGATCGGCCGCTTCAGGGCGGGATCAAAGAGCCCCTCATCGGCCAGCCGCTGCTTCAACTGCTCATACTCCAGGTGGAGCGCCCCGACCCCGGCGGGCTCCATCTCCAGGGCGTAGAGCTGGTAGGCGCCGTCCCGGTCAAAGACCGTCACATTGCCGCCCACGATCACCTGCATGCCGTTATCCGGCCGGAAGCGGAGCCGCTGGGCCGCCGAGCGGAACATGACGCACTTGATCTGGCTCGATTCATCCTTCAGCGTGAAGTAGATATGGCCCGAGGTGTGCCACTTGAAATTCGAGATCTCGCCGCGCACCCAGACCGCCTGGAGCAACTGGTCCCGCTCCAGGATTCGCTTCACATGAGCCGTAAGCTCTCGCACCGTCAAGACTGGACGCACGGGGCTCGCCTCCCAACTCGAAGGCTCCGGGGCTGGGCCCGGAGCCTCCCTTGAACACCGTTCGGCGTTTGAACGACGTAAGCAGACCGCCCTACAGCCCGTGCTGCAGCTTCGCCGCCTTCACCGTGTTGAACATGAGCATGGCGATCGTCATGGGGCCGACGCCCCCAGGCACCGGGGTGATCGCAGAGGCCACCTCGGCCGCCGACTCGTAGTGGACATCGCCACGGATCCTGGTCTTGAAGCCGGGGACCGGGTTGATCCCCACATCGATCACCACGGCGCCGGGCTTCACGTACTCGCCGTTCAGCATCTCCAGCTTGCCGATCGCCGCCACCAGGATATCCGCCTTCCGGCAGGTCTCCTTCAGGTCCGGGGTCTTGGAGTGGCAGATCGTGACCGTGGCGTGCTTCTTCAGCAGCAGCGCAGCCATGGGCTTGCCGACGATATTCGACCGGCCCACGATCACGGCGTGCTTGCCGGCGGGGTCAATGCCCATCTTCTCCAACATGACCATGACGCCGTAAGGGGTGCAGGCGACCAGCGGGTCCTCGCCGATCCAGAGCTTGCCCACATTCTCGGGGTGGAAGCCGTCCACATCCTTCGCCGGCTTGATCCGGCGGACGATTGCGTCCATGTTCAGCCCCTTCGGCAGCGGTGACTGGACCAGGATCCCGTGGATCTGGGGGTCGGCATTCAGGGCGTCCACCAGCGCCTCCAGCTCTGCCTGGGTAGTGGTGGCCGGCAGGCGGTGGAGCACCGAGTGCATGCCCAGCTCCTTCGCGGTCTTCTCCTTGTTGCTGGTGTAGACCTGGCTGGCGGGGTCTTCGCCCACAAGGACCACTGCAAGGCCGGGGGTGATCCCCTTCGCCTTCAGGCTCTGGACCTCTTGGGCCACTTCGTCTCTCACCTGCTGTGCGATCAGCTTGCCGTCAATCACTTGTGCTGCCATGTAGACCGCCTGCCTTCCGACTATAGAGTCACTCCCGGCCCATGCCTACCGATCGAAACCACCGGCGATCCGGTGATTCTCGCGGGCCAGAAGCGCCGTACCCACTGCATTATCGGAGCTGAACTGGGGCTGGGCAAACGAGAGCCGGGCGCCCACGGCGGCGTGCTCCAGCCGCTCTACCAGGCGGTTCCGGAGAATCCGGTTCGAGGCGACGCCCCCCACGATCAGGATCTCCCTTAGCCCGGTCTCCTCCACCGCAGAGCGGAGCCACTTTTCCAGGGTCTTGGCAATGCAGCCAAAGACGGCGAGTGCCAGGTCCGCCCCCTCCACCTGCCCCACCAGCCGCTGGGCAGCCGACTCCGGGCCAGAGAAGGAGATCGACCGTTCTTTGACCGATGACGGCAGGCTGACCTGCCCCGGCCTGCCCGCTGCCGCTAGCCGCTCCATATGGGGGCCCGCCGGGAAGGGGAGCCCGAGGGCGACGCCCACCCGGTCGACGAACTGGCCGGCATGCAGGTCCTGCGTGCCGCCCAGCAGCTCCTCGTCAAACCCGCCGGGTCGCCGGGTGACCCGAAGCAACTCCGTGGTTCCGCCGGAGATATGTACCGCCAGGAACCGCTCCCCCACCGGCGGCTCGTCCGATGACCAGAGGCCGGCCATGATATGCATCTCCTGGTGGGTGGATGGGTAGAAGGGGACGCCCAGGGCAGCGGCGATCGACCGGCCGAAGCCCTCGCTCACCTTGAAGGGCGGCAGGTAGGCCCCCTCCACCGGGCGGGGCTTGACCGATGCACAGACCGCCGCGATCCGGTCGCGGTACTGGCACAGCAGCGGTTCGGCCACGGTGGGAAGGGCGTTCAGGTGTGCCCAGACCGCCTCGGGCGGGGAGACCCCCCGCTCGCCCTCGGGAACACGCAAAGGGCGGCGCTGATCCTCCAGCAGCCGCCCGGCGTCGTCCACCAGGGCCAGGGACGTTGTATAGTAGCTCGTATCAATTCCCAGGTAGAGGGGTGTTTGCATGCTCATTCCCCTGTTGTAGGCCGCGTATGACGGAGCCGAGAATCCCGTTAATGAACTTGCTGGACTCAGCGGTCGAGTAGGCCTTGGCCAGTTCCACCGCCTCGTCGGCGACGGCGCCGTTCGGCACATCCGCCTGGTGGTTGATCTCGTAGACCGCCAACCGCAAAATGGCGCGGTCCACCGCCGCCATTCGGTCAACCGTCCAGTCCTTGGCGTACCGGGCGATGGCGGCATCGCTCTCCTCCCGGAACTCCCAAGCCCCCTGGACCAGGAGGCGCGCATACTCACGATCCTTCTCCGGCAACTGCGCCGGCGACCAGTCGGCCTCCACCTCGCGGGTGAAGGTTTGGAAGATAGCGGTCTCGGGGTCACTCTTCCCCATGTCGACCTGAAAGAGCGCCTGGAGAGCAAGTTCCCGAGCCCTTCTCCTACTCACGTGACGATTCCTCCTAAGACGTTACCGCCCACCGGGCGGCAAGAAACGCTCCAGTAGCTGAAACAACGACTCCGGCCCTTCATCGAGCCGCTTGCCTATCCAGTAACCTAACCCGGCGCAGAGCAGAATAAACAGCGCCCACCAACCAAAGCGGATCACCAGGAGGGCAAAGACCAGCCCGCCCAGGCCGCCCAGGACCTTGAACCCATGCTCTTCCGCCGTGTCCCGGAGCCACTCCCAATCCATAGGATGGCCCCCCTATCAGTCCAACCGGCGGCTCCGGCCGTCGGCTGCGATATTCTCAATCTCGATCTTCACCTCGGTCATCTCCACCCCGACCACCCGCTTCACATACTGCCGCACCGAGGACTGGATCTCCTCGGAGACCTCGGGGATCGAGATATCCGGCGAGACGGTGCCCACCAGGTCGGCGTGCAGCCCGTCCTTCCCGTGGGTGATCACCGCCCGCATATCCCGCACGCCCTTGATCGAGCGGGCGGTCTTCTTCACCAGCGACTCCACCGCCTCCAGGCTAATGCTCACCTCGCCGGCGGCGGTCTCGTAAATGACGGGTTGTCCACCGCCCTGCCGCTTGAAGGCGAAGAAGATCAGCCGGATCGAGACCGCGAAGAAGGCCCCGCCGATCAGACCGATCAGCACCTGGCCGCGCGGTTCAGCGAGTGCCCGCTCCACCCAGATTTCTGGCTGCAGCCACTTCGGGGCCACGGCGATCACGATCATCAGACCAGAGATGATCGCCAGGGAGATCGTGTAGATTGTCAGCGCCACCCGGTCAAAAATGCCCACGTCTACTCGCACCCCTTAGCGGACTCGGTGGTGTTCTTCCTCGCGCCCCTCATCAAACGAGACGCCCTGGATATGGATATTGATCTCGACACACTCGAGTCCGGTCATAGACTCCACGGCTCGCTTTACATTCTCCTGGACCTTCTGCGCCACCTCGGGAATCCGGACACCGAACTCAACGACAACATAGAGGTCGATTGCGACCTCCTTCTCACCGACCTGGACTTTTACACCCTTGGATAGGTTCTTCTTGCCGGTCATGCGCTCGCCCACCTCGGCGGCGAAGCCTCCGGACATGCCGGCGACCCCATCGACCTCCATGGCAGCGATTCCGGCGATCACACCCACGACATCATCCGCTATGCGGACGGATGATTCGGTCTGCTCGTCCTGTCCGCGGCCTGTCGTATTCTCCTTGGGCAAAGGTTCTTCGCCTCCCTGCCGATCTCGCCGCCGTGCGTTATGTTAGGATGCCTCGGTTCCCGCACCGGAATGCGTGGATTGGCACCTTCCGCCAGAGAAATTCTCAGGCGACGGCGAATTAGGGCGGCGAACCCATTCTAGCATAGAGTACGGCCCCTTGTCATGAGATAGAAGGCGTGGTTTCGCCAGACTCCTCCGACCGGACCGCGATACCGTGGCGGCGGAGCAGGGCGGCGGTGACACCAGCGCCCGGCCGCTTGGCACCGCTGAAGGAGCCATCGTAGATCGCGGTACTCCCGCAGGAGGGGCTCCGCTCCTTCAGGATCGCCTCGGTGGCACCTGCGATCTGCGCCAGGCGCAGCGCCTCGCGCGCCCCAGCCAGGAACTGCTCGGTCAGATCGGCGCCGGCCTGGTTGATCACCCGTGCCCTCCCGTCCAGCACGTCGTCGCCGTCGCCGCCGACGATCTCGGCGGGAAGCCGGGGGGTGGGCAGGCCGCCCAACTGCTCGGGGCAGATCGGGAGGGCCTGACCGGACTGGACAAGCAAGATCATGCGCTCATGGGGGAGCGCCTGGTGATCGTAGCGGCAGTGACAGCCTGCCAGGCAGGCGCTGACCAGTCTCATCGATCTGCTCCTTCTCGTTGGATGATACCCCTGCGGAGCCCCTTCGGGACCCCTATGAGACACCTGCGGGACCCCTATGAGACACCTATGAGACACCTGTGGGACGCCTATGAAACCCCATGAGACACCTGCGGAGACCCTGCGGAACCCCTGTGAAACCCCTATGAAACCCCTATGAAACCCCTATGAAACCCCTATGAAACCCCTATGAAACCCCTATGAGGCCCCTGTGAAACCCCTGTGAGACCCCTGCGGAACCTACCGGCGGATCCTCCCTCGGGCCACCCGGAGCCCCGCCCTCCGCTCGCCCTCCTGCGGGCGCTCCGGCTCCGCCTCCTTCGGCACCGCCACCGCCTCCGGCCCCCGGTCCGGCTTCGCCTCCTCCAGCCGCCGGAAGGCCAGGTTTCGCACGGCCATGGGGTACTCGACCCCCAGGCGCTGGCAGAGGGGCAGCATGAGCGATTCATAGGTGGTGGCCAGCCGGTGAGCACACCGCCACTGCTGCTCCACCTCCAGCGGCGCTACCAGCCAGGGCAGGTGGGGCTCCGCCACCCCCGCCAGCCGGTACAGCTCCAGCAGCCCCCGGCGGCAGCGCTCCAGCTCGGCGTGGGCTGCGAGCGGCCGCCCCCGCCCCAGGGCGCCCGCCGCCCGGTGCAGGTCGCTCCAGAAGTGGCCGGACATCTGCCCAAGCTCCACCGCCGGGGCGGGCCGGACCGGTACCCCGCCGGCCCGATCAAAGATCCGGGTCAGCCCAGCGGCTGGGAGGGCGTCGACCAGGTGAAGCCGCAGCTCAAGCCCATCGTGCGTGAGGACCCGCCTGACACCATCTACCTCGCCGGTAAAGGCGTGCTCGCCCACCAGCGCCAGCAGTTCGGCCAGGCTCTCGGCGTAGTCGCTGGGGGCGACCAGGTAGAGGTCGATCCGGTCGGCGGGGTCGCCGCCATAGTAGAGCGCCCGGATCGCCGCCTCCTCGCCCAGCAGCCTCACCAACGCCTGCAAATACTCGGTGCCGGTCATCATCTCTCATGAGCCTCCAAACTGCGCAACATAAGACTCTGCCTTCCACACCCGACCGCCCAAACCCTGCCATAATCGGGCTGCAACAATTTGCTTTCGTTAGTACATCTATGGTAGCATTGCTCCAAGGGAGGAGAGTTGCATGCAACTGACCGGGATCCACCACCTTACGGCGATGTCGGCGCAGATTCGCGAGAACTATCGCTTCTACACCCAGGTCCTGGGGATGCGCCTGGTGAAGCGGAGCGTCAACCAGGACGATGTGCGCGCCTACCACCTGTTCTACGCGGACGCTGCCGGCAGCCCCGGCACCGACCTGACCTTCTTTGACTGGGACATCCCACGCGAGCGGCGTGGCACCCATGCGATCACCCGCACCTACCTGCGGGTGAACGGCGGCCCCTCCCTGGAGTACTGGGCGAAGCGGTTGAAGGAGCAGGGGGTCAACGCCGGCAGTATCTTCGAGCACGATGGCCGTCTCTCCCTCTTCTTCGAAGACCACGAAGGGCAGCGGCTCGCCCTGGTCGATGACCAGGGGCAGGGCGACACCCCCGTCCCCTGGGAGCGGAGCCCCGTCCCGGCGGAGCACCAGGTTCGCGGGCTGGGGCCGATCCAGTTGAGTGTGCCCGAGATCACCCCGACCGACCGGATTCTCACCCGGTTGATGAACCTGCGGCCGGTGCGGGAGTACGAGCACCCAGAGAGCGGTCGCCATGTTGTGCGTGTCTACGAAATGGGGAATGGCGGCCCCCACGCCGAGCTGCACGTGGCGATCCAGCCCGACCTGCCCCAGACCCGATCGGGGGCCGGCGGGGTGCACCATGTCGCCCTCCGCACCCCCAATGAGCAGGAGTATGCAGCGTGGGCCGACCGGCTCCGCCAGGCGGGCATGCCGAACAGCGGCCCGGTCGATCGCTACTGGTTCCGCAGCCTTTACTTCCGCGAGCCCAACGGGATCCTCTTCGAGATCGCCACCGACGGACCGGGCTTCGCGGTAGATGAAGACCCGGCCACCCTTGGCGAGAAGGTGGTCCTCCCGCCCTTCCTGGAGGGGCGGCGGGCCGAGATCCTGGCCAATCTGAAGCCGCTGGACTGAGGAGGTCGCCCCATGCTTCGCTATGAGCAGTACATTCCCGACAACGCCAGCAATGGCGCCCCGCTCTTCGTCTTGCTGCACGGGCGGGGCAGCCACAAGGGCGACCTGATGGCGCTTCAGCCCTACCTGCTGCCGGGCAGCCTCCTGGTCACACCCGAGGCCCCCTTCCCCGGCGCCCCGTGGGGCTACGGTCCGGGCTGGGCCTGGTACCGGTTCCTCGGCGGGAACCGGCCCGAGCCGGAGAGCTTTGAGGCCTCGCAGCAGGCGCTCGGCGAGTTCCTGGCCGGGCTGCCCGCCCAGCTGCCGGTCAAACCCGGCCCGCTGATCCTGGGCGGCTTCTCCCAGGGCGGGGTGATGAGCCTGGGCTACGCCTTGCGCAACCCCGGCGCAATCCCCTTTGTGCTCAACTTCAGCGGCTTCCTCCCCGACCACCCGAGCATCGGCCCGACCCCGGAGCAGGTGCGGGGGAGCCGTATCTTCTGGGGGCACGGGACCCACGACCCGATGATCGCCTTCGACCGGGCGATCGATGGGCGGGAACGGCTGCGCCGGGCCGGGGCCGACCTGACCACCGGGGACTACCCCATGGGCCACGGGATTGAACTGGAGGAGTTGCAAGCTGCCATGGCCTGGCTCCGGCAGGGGCTGGCGTAACGCGAGACGAGGCGCCACCGCTGGCGCCTCGCCGAGGTACTGGTGACCCTCCACGGACAGATCGGGTGGAAGTGGGCTATTCGCCCTCGCAGAACCGGCGTCCTCCCTGGGCCCACCGAATGTAGAGCAGCTCCCCCTTGGGAACCCAACCGAGGAGGAGCCCATCGCCCACCTGTCTCTCCTCACCCGACGGAGAGCGCACCTGGATCGCTAACCAGTCCTGCGGTCCGGGGCCCTGTATGCGATAGCTGAACCCGCCGGGCCCCACCTCGCGCTCAGGCACCTCAGCCGCCCCAGGGGTGTAGGGGGTCGCAACCCCGGTCTGTGGGTCGAGGTGGAGCACCGCCTCCCCTCCGACCAGCGGGTCCTCCCCTCGGGGGTCGTTCACCAGGACACCGGTGCCGTCTGGTGTCCAGAAGAGCCGGGTCAGAGATGGCGCACCGCTGTGGGTCACGTAGGTCCAGGCCAGATCGGCGAAGGTGCGGTCCTCACCGGTCTGCAGGTCGTGGATCAGGACGGTGATCGGGGCGTGCCAGTCGGGCCGTTCCCGGTCATACGCCCTGTGGTAACCAAGCAGGTACCGGCCGTCGGGCGAGGCAGCCTCCCACGCCCGTGGGGTGACCTTCCGCCGCTCGTGCCGGCCAGACGCCAGGGTGTAGATGTCGACCGTGTCGAAGTAGGCGGTGACCAGCCGCCCCTCGGGCCAGACGACCCGTGTATGGGAAGATGGAAAGTCCAGCGGGGTCTCCTGGACCTGCCCGGTGGTCAGATCCATGAGCCAGACGGTCCGCTCCTCGCACTGGTCCGGTGGGCCCGTCACCAGCATGGCCCACTGGCCGTCTGGCGAGAGGGAGCCCGCCCACACGTCCGGCGGGGCCATGCCAACCACTCGCTCTTCCCCTGTGGCCGGATCCACCGCCAGAACGGTCGGCGGATCACCGGTGGACGCATCCTCCTGCTCCTCCTCCTGCTTCTCCTCCTGCCCGACCTGCCCCTGCGCGGGAGGCGCTGGCGGTGGCTCTGCCACCACGACCGGCGGTGGCTCTGCCTGCTCCACCGCGGGAGCGGGTGGGATCTCGACCGCTGGACCCGAACAGCCTGCGCACAGGATCACCGAAAGGAAGAGTGCAGCCAGCCGCCTCACGCGCATCGTAGTTCACCTCCCTACTTCGACGCACCTGCAGGCCGAATTGTTTCGCCTGTTCGCCTATACAGGTAACTCCGACGCGCAGCGCACCAGTCCCCCGCGAAGGACTGGTGCCCGGCTCACTCCCTGGCCAGTACCGAGATCGCCGACGACTTCACCCCGGTGATCCGACTGACCACATCCACCACCTGGAGAAACTGCTGCTGGCTGATCGATGCCCCCTTGACCACCACGTGGGCCGACTCGGCCGAGAGGTGGACCACCACCTCCTCAAAGCCCCGTGCCTTCACCATCGACTCCGCCTGGCTCTCCAGGGCGGTGGCCTGGGTCAGCTTCAAATACTGCTCGCTGGCCTGCTTCCGCACCTCCGCCGATGCTGCCGGCGAGTCGATCAGCTCCTTCAGCCGCTCCCCCAGGGCGCCACGGGTCCGCTCCCGCTCCATGCGGAACTCGGCAAAGTAGTCCCGCCCGTCGGTGAAGGCGGCAGGCGCCAGTGAATCCCCCGCCGTGACCGGGACAGCCACCACCGGCCCCCCGGTCGGCAACGCCTCCGCCTCCGGCTCCTGCGAGAGGCGCCACCGCTCAAACCGCCCCAGCACGAACCAGACCAGGAGCCCCGCCAGGATCAGAAAGAGCCCGAACCGCACGACCTCCGACCGCTTCTTGACAATGAACACGCTACTCCCCCCTGTTGGCGGCCACCACCTGGATCCGGTTGGCCGGTATGTTCAGCGCGATCCGGGCGGCGTCCAGCAGTTGCGCCCGAATCAGCGCGCTCTGCGCCCCATCCGCCACGATCAGCACCCCGGCGATCTCAGGCCGCGTGGTCCGGGAGACCACCGGCCGCTCCGCCGAGCCGTCGCGGTAGAAGACATGATCCTCCCGGGTGTTGGTCGACTCGGTCTCCCGGGTCGACTCATCCGCCGCTTTCTCGGTCGTGACCGAAGCGTCCACCGTGCGGTTCTTCACCACATCGATCGTGGGACCGGAAGCAAGCGTCACCAGCACCTCGACCGTCCCCGCCCCCCGGATCAGGGAGAGCTTCTCCTCCAGGTCGGCGGCGTACCGCCGCTCCAGCCGGGTCAGCTCGTCCTCCTCCCCGTCGGATGGCGTTGTGACCAGGCTGGCGTCGGGCGGACCGTCGCTGCTGCCGCTGGACCGGGTGGACAGCCCGAACAGGTCCCCGGCCTGCATGAAGAGGATTCCGATCGCCACCACTACCGCCGCCCACTTGATCAGCGCGGCGTTCTTGTCGGTGATCCCGAGCTTCTCCATCCACCTTACGAGTATCCCGGGCTCCGGCTTCTTCTCACTCATGTGGGCTACCTCCTCAACTCTCCTGGCTGGTCAACCAGGACCTGGATCAGGCTCGAGTCCGCGATCCCCAACCGCTCGGCCACCGCCTGGCGGATCGAATTCGCCAGGACAGGATCGGCCACGGCCGGCTTACGCTCCGTCGCCGGCTCCCCCGCCCCGGTCTTGACCGGGTCCACCGGGCGGACCTGTCCAAAGCGGGAGCCCAGTTGGGCCGTCACCGTGATCGCCTCGATCTGGTAGGAGTCCAAACCCCGGCTGGGCCGGACCTGAACGGCGACGGCGGCATCGGCGATTCCGCCTATGCCCCGGGCTGCCTGCCGGGCCTCCTGAGCCAGCCGCTCCTGCACCTCCTGGCGCAACAGCCTCTCGTTCCGCTCCCGGAACTGGCCGGCCTGGGCCATGATCTGGCTCAGAGATGGCACAGCGCTCGACTCGCTGACCAGCAGCTCCGGGTCGAACTGGACAGGCTGACCCAGCAGCCCCACCACCGGCCTGACCACCGAGAGGACGATCAGCAGCCCCATCGCCATGCGGACATACTTCTTCATGGCGCTCATGGGCAGGAGCATCTCGAAGAGCGATGCGACGATCACCAGCAGGACCAGGCCGCGGACCCATTCCTTCAGCGCCTCCACGACCCCACCCCCTACCGGACCATGACCGTCATGTTGGCCGCCCCCACGATCACCGTGATCGAGACGAGGAACATCAGCGTCACCAGGCCGACGGCGGCGAAGACCATCTGCAGCGACTTGGCCATGGTCGTGAGCATCTTCCCGATATTCCCGGCCCCCGCCGGCTCCACCAGGGCGGCCGCGATCTGGTAGACCCAGACCAGGCTGAGGATCTTCAGGAGCGGGAAGACCGCCAGGAAGAAGATCACCGCCGCCCCCAGCAGCCCGAGGCCGTTTTTCAGCAGGATCGATGACCCGGTGATCAGATCAGCCGCATCGGCGAAGGTCTTGCCCACCACCGGTATGAAGTTGCCCACGAAGAACTTGGCGGTCTTGAGCGTCACGCCATCCGCCACGGCGCCAGCGGCCCCCTTCACAGCCACCGTCCCCATGAAAATGGTGGTGGTCAGCCCCATGGTCCAGGTCGCCCCCTGCTTCAGGAGGCCGGCCAGGTTGTTCAGCTTGAAGTTCTCGTTCAGCCCGCTGACGATCTCCAGCATGGCGGCAAGAAATGCCAGCGGGAAGACGACGTTGACAATGACGGTCGCCGCCGTGGTGGTCAGGGTGACCATGAGCGGTTGGAAGATGGCGGCACTGGCCAGACCGCCCATGGCGATCAAGACGGTGAGCAGCGTTGGCAGGATCGCCAGCATGAAGGAGTTGAGGGCGTCCATCACCTCCTTGGCGGTGGCGACCGCCAGCCCAAATCCGGTGACTGCGATCCCGATCAGGACCAGGTAGACCACCCAGTAGGCGATCTTCCCCGTCCCCTCTGCCCCAAAGGCAGACTGCAAGTGCTGCAGGATCGCCGCCACGATCGCCAGGACCACCAGCTTCACCAGGAGCCCCGCATTCGCCAGGATCTCCCGGACCAGGTAGCGGATGATCCCCGTGAGGATCACCTTGAGGGAGTACTTGCTGGACTCCTCGCCCTTGTAGATCTCCAGGAAGTCCTGCAGCGAGATCTGGGGGCCGTACCCCTCCCAGGTCCGGTTCACCTCCCGGAGGAACTGCTCGATCGGCCGGGTATCCAGGTTCTGTAGCTGCTCCCGGACGATCTCGGCCGGGCCGGCGGCGGGCATGCCCGGGGGCGACTCCGCACGGGCGATGGGGGCGAGGAGCAGCAAGAGCAGCAGGGCAAGCGAGCACTTGATCCAGGACAATTGCGCCACCCCTAGCCCAGCAGTTTCAGGACCGAATCCAATATGGCGAGGATAATCGGCACAGCCAGCAGCATGATGATCACCTTGCCGGCCATCTCCACCTTGGAGGCGACCGTCTTCTCCCCGGCGTCTTGCAGGACCTGAGCGCCGAAGTCGGCGATATAGGCAATGCCGATGATTTTGAGCACCGTCCCCATGTGGGCCTGTTCGATCTGGGCGCGGGCCGAGAGGGACTGCATGACCTCGACCACCCGCATCACCTTGGAGAGCATGAGCAGGAAGAGCATCACCCCGGCGGCGATCGAGAGCTGCATGGCTAGCTCGGGCTTCTGCTGGCGGAGGACGTTGATCAACATGCCCGCCAGCAGCCCGACGCCGACGATCTTGACGATTTCCACGGCGCAACCGCCTCCCTACATGCCAAAGGTGGTCCGAACCAGGCCGAAGAACTTGCCCAGCAGGGAGGCGACGATCATGATCACCAGCAGAAAGCCCACCAGGGTGACCAGTTGGCCCTGATCATCCTTGCCGGCCTGCTTCAGAATGGTCGCCATGAGGGCGACGATTATGCCGACACCCGCGATCTTAAAGAGCAAGAGGACATCGATCGCCACAGGCTCTCCCTCCACTAGTACAGGATCAGGACCACCAGAAGGCCCGACAGGACCCCCACGTACTTGTACATGCGCTCATACCGCTGCCGCTCGTCTGCCGCCTGCGCCTCGGCCCCCACCAGCCGCTCCACCGCCAGCCGCAGGTGGCGGACCTGATCGCGCCGGTCCGACGCCCCCAGCACCGGCACAAGCGCCTGCAAGACGGTCAGGTCGGCGGGCCGCAGGTGGCTCTCCGGTGCGAAGCGGCCCAACGCCTGCTGGAGCGCCTCACCGCCGGTGATTCCGCCCCCCGACTCCATGCGCCCGGCGGCGTCGGTGAGCAGGGTGCAGACCGGCGCCCCCACCGCTCGCCCCGCCTGCCGGAGGGCGTCGGGAAGGGGGGTCGCCCCGTACTCGATCTCGGTGGTCAGGACCGCCAGGGCGGTCTGCAGGGCGCGCAGCTCGGTCGGGCGCCTGGCATAGGCCGCGGCAACCCGAAAGCCCAGCAGGCTGCTCACCCCGAGGATCAACAGGGAGCCGATCAGCTTGAACACGCCGCCACCTCCCGCTGTAGGTCGATCACCTGCCGGACCGCTCCGGGGTGGGGCTCTCGCCCCAGGATCACCGCCCGCTGGAAGGCTCCGGCCTGCAGCAGCATCGCCAGCGCCGGGCGCCGGGCGATATCGGCCAGGTCGTTGCCGTGGGCGGTGGCCAGCACGGCGACCCCGGCGTGAAGCGCCTCCATGACCGCATCGCCATCGGCGGGGCGACCGATCTCGTCCACCGCCACCACCTGGGGCGAGAGGGCGCGGATCAGGAGCATCAGCCCCTCGGCCTTGGGGCATCCGTCCAGCACATCGGTCCGGGGGCCCAGGTCACGCTGCGGCACCCCCCGGTGACAGCCCGCCACCTCCGACCGCTCGTCCACCAGCCCGACCTTCATCCCCCGCAGATTCAGGGCCGGGACCCCGTTGGAGATCTGGCGGATCAGGTCCCGCAGGAGCGTCGTCTTGCCCGCCTGCGGCGGGGAGATCAGGAGGGTCGAGCAGACCCCGCCGCCGCTGACCAGGTGGGGCAGCAGCCGATCGGCCGCCCCTTTGACCTCCCGGGCGATGCGAATGTTCAGCCCTGCGACCTGGCGGAGGGTGCGGATCCGCCCCGCTTCGGTCACCGCCCGCCCGCAGAGGCCGACCCGGTGTCCGCCCTCCACGGTGATAAACCCACTGCGGACCTCTTCCTCCCAGGCGTAGACCGACCCCTTGGCTACCGCCTGGAAGGTCCGGCTGACCTCCTCGTGCCCGACCCGCTCGGCCTGTGTGAAATCGGCGGTCAGCGCTCCCGCGGGCGTAACGAAGGTGTCGCCTTTGGCGAGCACCAGGTGGAGTGGACGCTCTTCCCGGAGGCGGATCTCCTCCAGGGGGCTGGTCAACCGCTCGGCAGCCCGGCTGATCAGCCCGGCCAGCCGGGGCGCCAGGAGAGCGAGGATCTCTTCGGCAAAGCGCTCCGGGATCATCTCCCTGTGCCACCCCCTATCCAGAAGATCGATATGCCAGCCCGTCCCGCGTTATGAAGCCAACCAGGGAACCTTAGTCTACTCAGATTCGTCTCTCTACTCGCCCCATTTCGCTCTGGGAGGTCTATCGTGCTCGCCGAACGGAACACCCGCATGATCTACGGGATACAGCTACTGGACGCCGTTGGCTTCGTGGAACCGGTGCTCGCTCTCTTCTTCATAAAGGCCGGCCTCACCCCGGCCCAGATCCTGCTCCTCTGGCCGGTCATGGCGCTGACCAACCTACTGGCCGAAGTGCCCACCGGCCTCTTCGTGGACCGGTACGGGGCCCGCACCGGCTTCATGACCGGGGCGGCAATCCGGGTCGCCTCGTTCTTGCTGCTCCTGGTCTTCCCCACCACCTGGGCGATCTTTGTCAGCCGGGCGCTCTTCGCCCTGGGCTGGACCTTCTTCTCCGGCGCCCAGGAGGCGGTTGTCTATGAGTCATTGAAGGCGGATGGGCGCGAAGGGGAGATGATCACCTTCATGGGCCGGATCGGCTCGGCCCGCTACCTGCCCATGGTGGTCACCTTCCTGATCGGCCCCCTGCTCGCCCAGGACCTGACGATCGCCCAGTTCCGGCTGCTGATCGGGCTGGATGCGCTCTTTAGCCTCATTCGCTTCGCCCTCGCCACCCGGGTGATCAACCCGCCCGGCCTCCACGTGGAGGCCTCGCACCCCCTGGCACAGGTGGGGCAGTCGCTCCGGGTGATCCGGCGCAGCCCCTACCTCTTCACCCTGGTCGCTCACGGGATTCTCGTCTTTATCGCCTCCAACGTCTTTTTTACCTATGACCAGGTCTTCCTGACCGGTGCCGGGCTGCCGGTCGCCTGGCTCGGGGTGGTCTACGCCGGCGGGGCGCTCCTGGGCTGGTACCTCTCCACCCAGGCGGGCCGACTGGCGGGGCGTGCCAACCCGCTCCGGCTGGTCCGACTGCTCGGGCTGATCGTACTGGCTGCCCTTGCCGCTGCGGGCGCCGCGGGCGATTCGCTGATCATTGGCCTCACCGCCTGGCTGGGGCTGAAGGCGGCGGGGGCGGTTCGGAGCCCGGTCATTTCGGGCATTCAGAACGAGCTGATCCCCTCCGAGGGGCGGGCCACCACCCTCTCGGTCCTCTCGGCCGTGGACTCCGCCTTTGACCTGCTGGTGGTCCCGCTCATGGCGGGGCTCGCCACCTTCGGCCTCCCCACCCTCTTCCTGGGCGGGGCGGCGGTGGTTGGGGTCGCCCTGCTGCTGCCACTGCGGGAGTCGGCACCCGCCAAGGGCTAGCGGGTTTCGCAGCGGTTCCACCGGCCTTCGCGAACCCTCGCGCTTTGCTTTCGAAACCACATGACCCTTCGCGCTTTGCTCTCGAAACGACGTGGACCTTCGCGCTTTGCTTTCGAAATCGCGTCGGCTCTCGCGCTTTCCCTTCCAAAGCGCGCAGGAGGCGGGCCATCCGGCCCGCCTCCGTGCTACTTACCCATCCACGTAGACTGGATCATCTTCGGTCGCCTGCAGGGAGCAGCCGCAGACGGGGCAGACCACATCGAACTCGTCATCGTCCAGGTCGCCAGCCCGTGCAGCGAGCGTCTCGCCGCACTCGGGACAACCGATCAACTCGACCCCATCCTCCCGGTCGAGAAGCTGCTCCTCCGGAATGAAGGAGATGATCTCGCCCTCTTCATCGCAGTCGTAAACGGTCTCCTCCAGGGCGGTCAGGTCATCATCCACATCTTCCATGTACTCCACCAGCTCATCCTGGGCGTCGTGGACCTCTTCAATCGCATCGGCCACGTCGCCCAGCACATCGATCATGGAGGCGAGCACCCGGCCCTCGGCACTGTTGGTGTCAATGTCGAGCCCCTCGGCCAGACCGTGCAGATAGGCCACCTTCGCGCGCAGATCACTCACGGTGACTCCCCCTTCCTCAACATGACCTCCGTCCGTTAGTCTGCCCCGCTCACCACCACCGATGCGATGGAAACAAAAAGAAGGCGTCGGCCCACATGGGGCTGACGCCTTCGCTTTCTTGAGTGATTCCGGTTCAAGCCGAACCTTACGCCCGCTGCAGGTAGGCGCCGGAACGGGTGTCGATCTTCAGCACATCGCCGTTGTTAATGAAGAGCGGGACCTGGACCACATAGCCGGTCTCCATCTTCGCCGCCTTGTAGGTGCCGGTGGCGGTGTCGCCCTTGAAGCCGGGCTCGGTCTCCACGACCTTCAGCTCCACGGTGTTCGGCAGCTCAATGCCGATAATGATCCGCTTCCACTCGACGATCTGGACGAGCATGTTCTCGAGGAGGAAGTTCTTGGCGTCGCCGACAACCTCGTCGCTCAGCTCCATCTGCTCGTAGGTCTCGGTGTTCATGAAGGTCCAGGTGCCCTGGTTGGCGTAGAGGAACTGGAACTCGCGCCGCTCAACGGTCGCCCGGGCAACCTTTTCGCCCGCGCGGAAGGTGGTCTCAACCACACCGCCGGTGATCACGTTCTTCAGCTTGGTCCGGACGAACGCGGCGCCCTTGCCGGGCTTGACATGCAGGAACTCGATCACCTGGAACACGTTGTTGTCAATCTCAATCGTCATACCGTTACGAACGTCGTTAACCGAAATCACTGGACTGTCCCCTCCGCTCAACGAAATGAGTGTTCTATGAAATCAACCGCCGCGCGGGGTCGGAGCCCCTTGGCGAATGGTAAACCCTACAGAATCAGCAGCCCCTTGGGCGACTTGGAGAAGGACTCGCACCCGTGTTCGGTGACCAGCACCATGTCTTCGATCCGGACGCCGCCCCAGCCGGGGAGGTAGATCCCTGGCTCGATCGTGACGATCATGCCCGCCTGAAGCCGGTGCTTCTCGCCCCGCTTCGAGACAGCGGGCGCTTCGTGGACATCGATCCCGACACCGTGGCCGGTGCCGTGGCCGAAGGCGTCGCCATACCCCTTCTCCCGGATATACGACCGGCAGACCTCGTCCAGCTCCAACCCGGTCATGCCCGCCTTGCAGGCGGCCAGGCCCCGCTGCTCGGCCTCCAGCACGATCTCGTAGATCTCGCGCTGCTTGGCCGTAGGTTCCCCAACCATGACGGTCCGAGTCATGTCGGAGCAATAGCCCTCATATATGGCACCGAAGTCAAAGGTGACCAGATCGCCGGCTTCGATCTGCTTCTCAGAGGCCCGCCCGTGGGGCAACGAGGAGCGCACGCCCGACGCGACGATGATCTCAAAGGCAAGACCTTCAGCCCCGAGCTTCTTCATGCGGTACTCCAGCTCAACGGCCAGGTCACGCTCGACCACACCGGGCTTGATCAAGGGGATCAGCTCTGCCCAGGCCTGGTCGGCAATCGCCGCCGCCCTGCGCATGAGCGCCAGCTCGCTCTCCTCCTTCAGGAGGCGGAGCGACTCCACCATGCCGGAAGCGGAGAGCAGCTCCCGACCGCCCAGGGTTCCCAGGTAGTTCAGGTGCTGATCGACAGTCAGGTAGTCGCTCTCAAAGCCCAGCCGCTTCACCTGCTCCTGATCGAGCAGTTTGGCGAGCAGGGCAAGGTCGGTGCTCTCCGGCTTCAGGACCTCAAAGGCCGGCGCCTGGACCGCTGCCTGCTCGGTGTAGCGGAAGTCGGTGATCAGGTAGGCCTTTGCTGCCGTGACCAGCAGGAGACCAGAGCTGCCGGTGAACCCGCTCAGGTAGAAGCGGTTCTGCGGGTTGTTGATCACAATGGCGTCCAGGCCTCGCTCCGCCAGGGCAGAACGGAGTCGATCCAACCGGGCCATGCTCATGGCGATTACCCCTCTTCGTGGTTGCGTGTAAGTTCGGCCAGGGCGCGCAACCCCAGTCTATAGGATTCGACACCGAACCCGGTGATCGTTCCTACCACCACCGGTGCAATCACCGAGCGGTGGCGAAACTCCTCGCGCTTGTGCGTATTGGAGAGATGAACCTCCACCACGGGGAGGTCAACCGCGGCAATGGCGTCGCGTATGGCGATTGAGTAGTGGGTGTAGGCACCGGGGTTGATCAGAATGCCGGCAGACCGCCCGCGTGCGGCGTGAATGGCGTCAATGATCGCACCCTCATGGTTCGACTGGAAGCTCTCCACGGCCAACCCCAGCTCCTGCCCCAACGCCTCCAGCATGCCGTTGATCTCCGCCAGGGTTGTGGAGCCGTAGACCTGGGGCTCCCGGGTACCCAGCAGGTTCAGGTTTGGGCCATGGATCACCAGGATCTGCCTCACGCTGCTCCCTCCTGCCATGCCACGTAAAGCCCGCATTATCGTACCAGAAATTAGCCGAATCGACAAGCCTGCGCATAAGATAGAAAGAGCCCGGTGCCTAAGCACCGGGCTCCCTACTTGCTAAGACTACCGGCGATTGCCGCCGCCGAAGCTGCCACGCGGGCGCTCCTCACGGGGCTTCGCCTCGTTGACGGTCAGGGCCCGGCCAGCCCACTCGGCGCCGTTCAGGGCGTCGATAACCTCCTGCGCCTTGTCGGCCGGAACCTCCACGAAACCGAAGCCGCGGGAACGGCCGGTCTCACGGTCGGTGGCGACGCGGGCGGAGATAACCTCGCAGTACTGGGTGACAACATTCTGCAGGTCCTCAGAGGTGACAGCCCAGGCCAGGTTACCGAAATAAAGGGTCTTCGTCATGTTCTTCGTGCTCCTCGCTCATCCGATATTATCGCTTCCAGTCCGCACGAAGACACGCTCTTCAACAGAGGAGCCCGGCATCAGGAGGTGACAAGGTACATGATACCATACCTGCTCCTTTTCTGTACAGGGGGGACCAGAACTTCTCTGCGCTAGAGGCTACCCAGCCAGGGTAGGGGGATTATACCAGTTAACACGAGGGCCAGTAGAACTCCCACCCCTCCCAGCGCCCAGTGCTTCCACCCCTCTCGCTCCCCCGGGACTCCGACGAGGAAGCCCGCCAGGATTCCGCCAAGAAAGCCGCCCACGTGACCGTAGTTGTCGACAAAGGGCAGGAAAAAGCCGATCAGCAGGTTGGTAGCCACAGGTCCCCAGAGGCCGTGCCAGTTGAGCGGCCGGTCCTTGAAGGTCCACCCCCAGTAGATCAGGGCGCCAAATAGCCCGAAGATCGCCCCAGACGCCCCTACACTGGTTGCCAATTCAGGCCGGAACGTGGTCGAGGCAATGCCGCCAGCGATACCCGCCAGGAGGTAGATGATCAGCGTCTGCCGGCTACCGTAGACCGACTCGGCATACTGCCCCAACTGCCAGAGCGCCCACATGTTGAAGCCCAGGTGCCAGATCCCGCCGTGTAGCAGCATGTGGCTGAGCAGCCGCCACTGCTGCCCCCCGAAGAAGACCAGGGCGCCGTTGTTCGCCCCCCAGGTGACCAGCGTCTCCCCGCTGGGGCCGCCGACGATCCAACCGAGCACGTCGAACAGGGAGTCCGAGCGATCCATGAGCAGCAGCCAAAGGTAGAAGGCGATGGTTGCCGCCAGCAGGGTCCGGGTGACCGGGATACTGCCCAGGTCCACCACCGGGCGGGCCCCGCCCACCGCCCCTGCCGAAGAGGGCCGGGAGAACCGCTCGACCGCCCCCCGCGGCACCTCGGTCAGCGCCCGTGCAACCGCTGGCGGCACCGGAGGAAAGCCCTTATGCTGGTCCAGTAGCTCCACCTCGAGATCGGCTGTCCAGGGGATCACCGCCCAGCTCCCCGCTGGGTCCTCCAGCCGGAGGCTGAGAACGGCCGCTGACTCACGCTCCGCCACCCGCCGGTCAAAGGGGAAGATCAGGATCAACTGGCTCTTGGCCGGTCGGTGCCGGACCCAGCCGGCGGTCGCGTTGACGAGCGACCGCTGCTCCTCGCCCCCCGACAGGTTCGGCTTCCCCGGCAGGGCGAGGATCAGACTCCCCCAGCCTTCGGTGCGCTCCAGCGCCAGTCCAAGCTCCCCAGCCAGGTCGCCGGTAGGTGCGATCTCTTGGAATCCGAGGGCGGTCAACCGCTGCTTCACATGGGCCAGGTAGGCGGTATAGTTCACTCTGATCCTCCTGCGTGCGAGGCGTGATCTGACGATTCACTCCGTCCAATTCGTGCCCGCTGCTCCTCTTCCTGCCGTAGGTATACGGCTTCAGCCGGGCATACTATGTACGGGCGAGGGAAGCCGTGTACAGAGCCGGGACTGCGGCTCGGGTTGTTACGTCGTGAGACGGTCCAGAGGGTACCGGATCAACTCGGAGATCACTGCTTCGATTATCACTTCGATAACCCACTCTGGCAAAGGGACCCACCTCCCAAGGAGAGATGAGTCCTCCCTCGCCCATCCAGATAATGCGACACCCCCTGGAGCGCAGCCATGCTCCAGGGGGTGTCTTGCGCAGCGATCTAGACCAGGTGGTAGACCGCCACAAAGTGGCTGATCGAGCCAGCGAGGACGAACAGGTGCCAGATCTCGTGAAAGCCGAAGCTCCCCGGTGCGATATTGGGCCACTTGGCGGCGTAGACCACCGCCCCCACCGTGTAGATCACCCCGCCGGCCACCAGCCAGAAGACCGATTGGGCCGGCGCCGCCTGGATGAGCGGGTAGAGTGCGATCACCACCAGCCAGCCCATGATTACGTAGAAGGTGACATAGAGCCAGCGCGGGGCGCTCATCCAGTAGAGCTTTACCACGATCCCCAGCAGGGCCAGGCCCCAGATTGCGCCGAAGAGCGACCAGCCCCAGGGCCCACGCAAGGGTCCCAGGCAGAACGGGGTGTATGTCCCGGCAATCAGCACGAAGATCGAGATATGGTCCCAGCGCCTCAACCGCAGCAGCCCCTCCGGCGGGACCTTCAGGGAATGGTAGAGCCCACTGGCCAGGTAGAGCAGGATCAGGCTGGCCCCGAAGACGGCGAAGGCGACGATATCGAACGGGCTGCCCCAGAGGGCGCCTCGCACTACCAGGACAGCCAGCCCAGCCACCGACAACAGGGCTCCAAAGAGATGGGTCAGGGCATTGACCGGTTCACGCAGCAACTGCAGCATGGTACAGCCCTCCAGACGGTTACCTTTCCTCCATGCTACCAATGTCCGTCTGGATCATCCTCTACCGGCCGGACCATTCTGCTTGTGCCTGCAGGACGAAAACGGCCCGCTTTCGCTAGCGCGTAATTACACCGATGCTCGAACCTTCGATCGAGGAGCCACCAGGGGCGCGAGAGCGCCCCGTGCCCAGGGCGGGCACGGGGCGGCAGCGCTTCGCAAGCAGCTAGATCAGCCCGAGCTCCTTGCCCACCTTCGCAAAGGCCTGGACCGCCAGGTCCAGATCCTCCTTGGTGTGGGCGGCGGAGACGATCGTCCGGACCCGGGCCGTCCCCTTCGGTACCGTCGGGAAGGCGATGCCCTGGGCGAAGACCCCCTCCTCCATGAGCCGGTCGGAGAGCTTCATCGCCTTTACCTCGTCGCCCGCGATCACCGGGGTGATCGGCGTCTCCGACTTGCCGGTGTTGAAGCCCAGGGCGGTCAGCTTCGCCTTGAAGTACCGGGTGTTCTCCCAGAGCCTGGCGATCAGCTGCGGCTCCTGCTCCATGATCTCGATCGCCTTGAGGCAGGCGGCGGCCACCCCCGGCGGGTGGGAGGTGGAGAAGAGGAACGGGCGCCCCTTGTGCCAGAGCAGTTCGATCAAGGCCTTCGGGCCGGCCACATAGCCGCCCAGCACGCCGACGGCCTTGGAGAGGGTGCCAACCTGGACCGTCACCCGGCCGTTCAGCCCGAAGTGGTGGACCGAGCCCTGACCGTTCTCGCCCAGCACGCCCGAGGAGTGGGCGTCGTCCACGTAGGTCATGCAGCCGTGCTTCTCGGCCAGCGCCACGATCTCGGGCAACCGGCCAATGTCGCCATCCATGGAGAAGACGCCATCGGTGATGATCAGGCGGCGGCGGTACTGCCCGTCCGTCTCCTTCAGCACGCGGGCGAGGTCATCCATATCGGAGTGCTTGTACCGCAGGGTGACCGCCTTGGAGAGGCGGCAGCCATCGATAATCGAGGCGTGGTTCAACTCGTCGGAGATGATCGCATCGCCCTCGCCCACGAGGATCGGGATCACGCCGGAGTTGCAGGTGAAGCCGGACTGGAAGACGACGGCCGCCTCGGTATGCTTGAAGGCAGCCAGCTTCTCCTCCAGCTCGTTGTGGATCGTCATGGTCCCAATAATCGTCCGGACGGCGCCGGAACCCGCGCCATACCGCTCGGTCGCTTGGATCATCGCCTCCTTGAGGCGGGGATCATCGGCCAGGCCGAGGTAGTTGTTGCTGGAGAGGTTGACTACCGTCTTGCCATTGATCACCGAACGGGGCTGCTGCGGGGATTGAAGCTCCTTCAGCGGGCGGTAGAGACCGGCCTCCTTCAGGGCGTTCAGCTCCTCGACCAGAAAATCCGTAATCGCCATCTGACCAGACCTCCTTCCAGGTGCGATCGCACTACGCCTTTAGCTCGGGCATGAGGACCACCTTGCCGCACTGACCGGCCTGCATGAGCTCCATGGCGAGGTCGACCTGCTCCAGCGGCAGCTTGTGGGTGATCAGTGGCTTCAGCCGCTCGACCAGACCAGCCCGGTAGAGCGAGCGGACCTTGTACCAGGTGTCCCACATCTTCCGGCCGGTGATCCCCTGCAGGGTGATCCCCCGCATGATCACATCCGCCCCCATGTCGATCTCGAGGGGACGGCTGGGCAGCCCCAGCATGGAGAAGCGGGCGCCGTTGCGGGCCGCCTTCAGCGACTGGCGAATGGCCGTGGCGTTGCCGGACATCTCCAGGACCACATCGGCCCCGTAGCCACGGGTGTGGGCGCGGACCACCTCAATCGGGTCCTGCTTGGTCGGGTTGATCAGCAGGTCGGCGCCCAGCCGCCGGGCCAGGTCCAACCGGTACTCGTTTACGTCCATCGCCATGACCACTTCGGCGCCCGCCATTTTGGCGACAGGGATCGACATGATCCCGATGGGGCCGCAGCCGGTCACCAGGACCGACTTGGCGGTCAGTTCGCCGTTCATGGCGGTGTGGACGGCGTTGCCGAGCGGCTCCTGGATCGACTGGAGCTCCCAGGGAATATCCTTGTCGTTGATCCAGATATTCTGCTCCGGCACCTTCACATAGTCGGCGAAGACGCCGTTCGTATCGACGCCGAGGATCTTCGTGTTCTCGCACAGGTGGTACTCGCCCACGTGGCAGCGGGGGCAGTTGTTGCAGACAATATGGGTCTCGGCAGAGACATAATCGCCCACCTTGCAGGCGGTGACCTCTTTCCCGACAGCGACGACCTCGCCCGCCAGCTCGTGGCCAACGGTGAGGGGGGGCTTCACCCGGCCCGCAGACCAGGGATCCCAGGAGTAGATATGGTAGTCGGTCCCACAAACCGATGCCGCACGGACCTGGACAAGGACCTCACGGGAGCCGATTTCGGGGATCGGGATCTGCTGCATGACGGCACCGGGCCCGGCCTCCAACTTGCGGAGTGCACGCATAACTTCTGGCACGGACTTACACCTTCTTTTCTCCCCGCCTCTACGAACGGCGGAGTGATGGCGAGCCGTAACTACTTTATCCCATTGGCGGGACAACCGCAACCTCTTCTGACGATGCTGTCAATCGGATCAGTCCAGACGGGTCCGCGCGACGAGGAGGCGCAACCCGTTGAAGGCGACGAGGATCGTCGAACCCTCGTGGCCCACCACCGCCAGCGGCAGGTTCATACGGCCGAGGAGCACGGTGACCACCAGCAGGCTGATCACGGCAATCGCGAAGGTGAGGTTCTGCAGCACCGTGCGCCGCGCCTTGCGGGCCAGGTTGATCGCCTCCGGCAGCTTCTCCAGCTCGTCGGCCATGAGGACCACATCGGCCGTCTCCATGGCGACGTCGGAGCCGACACCGCCCATGGCTACCCCCACCGTGGCAGCAGCCAGCGCCGGGGCGTCGTTCACGCCGTCGCCCACCATGGCGACCGGGCCGTACTCCGCCTCCAACTCCTTGATGATCAGCAGCTTATCCTCCGGGAGGAGCTCGGCCCGCACCTGATCCACCCCAACCGCTTCACCCACCAGCTGGGCGGCCCGACGGTTGTCGCCGGTCAGCATGACAATCCGCTTCACGCCGATCTGCCGGAGGTGGGCCAGGGCCTGCTTCGCCTCGGGGCGCGGGGTGTCTGCCAGGCCGAGGGCGCCGATCAACCGGCCGCCGGTGACGACGACCATCGCCGTCAGGCCGGTCTCCACAAGCTCACTGAGCCGGGCGCCGATCCGCTCCGATGGCACGATGCCGTGCGCTTCAAGCAGGCGGGGGGCTCCGACGAAGACCTCATCGCCCTCGACGACGGCCCGACCGCCCAGCCCCGCCATGGCCCGGAACTCGGTGGCCATGGGGTAGCTGATCCCCCGTTCCTTTGCGCTGCGCAGCACCGCCTGGGCCAGCGGATGCTCCGACCGGGACTCCGCCGCCGCCGCAATCCGGAAGAGCTCCGCTTCGCTGACGCCGACCTCGGGCAGCACCTCCACGACGCCGGGCCGCCCGCTGGTCAGGGTGCCGGTCTTGTCGAGGGCGACCACCTGCACACGGGCGGTCTGTTCCAGGTGGAGCCCCCCCTTGAAGAGGATGCCAGCCCTCGCCGAGCGGGCGATCGCCGACAGGATCGCAGCCGGGGTGGAGATCACCAGGGCGCAGGGCGAGGCGACCACCAGGAGCATCATCGCCCGGTAGAAGGCGCCGGACCAGCTATCCCACCCAGCCAGGGGCGGAACGACCCAGGCGAGGCCCGCCACGGTGATGACGATCAGGGTGTAGTACCGGTCGATCCAGTCGGTCAGCCGCTGGGTCGATGCCTTCTGGGCCTGGGCCTCCTCCACCACCCGGATAATCCGGGCCAGGGTCGACTCACTCGCCCCCTTGGAGACCTGGAACTCGATCGCCCCGTGGCCGTTGACCGTGCCGGCAAAGAGCTTGTCAGACGGCCCCTTCTCCGCCGGGATCGACTCGCCGGTGATCGCCGCCTCGTTGACAGCGCTCTGCCCCTTCAGGACGATGCCATCGGCGGGGATGCGCTCGCCTGGCCCTACAATCACGATATCGCCGCGGCGGAGTTCCCCCACGGCCACCCGGTGCTCCTGCCCGCCACGCCGGACCAGGGCATCCTCCGGGGCGAGGGCCATGAGCTTCTTGATCGCCTGCCGGGTCCGCCCGACAGCGAACGCCTCCAGGGTGGCGGAGAGGGTGAAGAGGAACATGAGGACGGCGCCTTCCTCCCAGCGACCCAGCACCGCCGCACCGGCGGCGCCCAGCAGCATGAGGAAGTTGATATCCAGGTTCTTCTCCTTGACCAGGGCGGTGAAGCCCTCGATCAGCCGGAAGTAGCCGCCGGTGGCGTAGCTGAGGGCATAGAGCGGCACGTAGACCCAGGGGCTGGCACCGAACCAGGCGGCGCCGTGTCCGGCGGCGAGGAAGAGGGCGCAGAGCACCGTGGAGATGAGAAGGGGCCGGATCTCATCCTCCTCGGCGGCGTCGGATCTCCCCTTCGCCTGTCCGGGAGGCGCGACCGGGCGCTCCACCGCCACGGCAGCGGCCACATCGGGGCCGAGCTGGAGGAGGAGCCGATCGGTGGATGGCGTATCGGGGTCAGCGATCGCCAGCATCTGGTTCAGGTTCAGGACGCAGGTGGCGCAGTGCGCACCGCCGCCGCTGGGGCACCGCTCCCGATGAAACGAGAGCTCGGCAGCCACCCGGTCGGCAGCCGCCTCGGCGACCGCCGGGTCGATCAGGTCTGGATCGAATCGCAGCCCGACGGTCTGGCGGGCGTTGTCCAGCTCCGCCGAGATCACCCCGGGCTGCCCCTTCAACGAGCCGATGATCACCGAGGCGCACTCGCCTTCCTGAATGGTCGTCGGCTCTACCTTTTCCCACTCCGATACCATGGAATCCCTCCTGGTAGACGGAAACACTCTCCTTCCATTCTACGCCAGGGGGAAACCGCTTGGTAAGAAGCCGAAGACTTTAAGGCAGAGCTATTTTGGCTCCGCCTTTGGGACTACTCCCCGGCATGGCGCTCACTCCAATTCGGTCTGCTCGTGCGCTGCCACAAGGGTGAAGCTGAAGGTAGAGCCCTTCCCCACCTGGGACCGGACCGCCACCTCGCCGCCCATTAACTCCACCAACTGCCGGCAGATTGAGAGGCCGAGGCCGGTGCCACCCGCGGCGGTCCGGGTGCGGGCCTGGTCGGTCTTGTAGAACCGCTCCCAGATATGGGTCAGGTGCTGGCGGGCGATCCCTGTTCCCGTGTCCTCGACCCCGATTCGGACCATGTCGCCCTCGCTCCCTGCGAAGAGCCGGACCCGCCCGCCAGATGGGGTGAAGCGGAAGGCGTTGTCCAGGAAGTTGGTCAGCACCTCCTCCACCCGGTCGATGTTCCCCATGACCCGCAAGGGCGGGCAGTCGATCGCCAGGTCGATGCCGGTCGCGAGCGCCCGCGGACCCCACTTTTCCGACAGCCCTTCCACCATGGGCGCCAGGTCGAACTCCTCCACCGGGATATTCACCGTGCCGGCGTCAAGCCGGGAGAGCTCGAGCAGGTCGTCGGTCAGGCGGCGGAGGCGTGCGATCTCCGCGAGCATCGCCTTCAGGTACCGGGGCTGCGCCTCGGCGCCAATCAGCCCGTCGTGCATCGCCTCGGCGCCGGCGGAGAGGGCGGCCAAGGGTCCCCGCAGTTCGTGGGAGACGTTCGCCACGAAGTTCTCCCGCAGGCGGCGGAGCTGGTTCTCCACGGTCACATCTTGCAGGAGGGCGACAGCGCCGTAGGGCGTGCCGTCGTCGCTGCTCATGGGGGAGATCAGCGCTCGCAGTTCCGCCCCGCCGCAGGCGAAGCGCACCTCCACAAGCCCCGGCTGATCCGATCGGGCGGCGGACTGGAGGGCGGTGACCAGATCGCACGGGAAGCCCAGGTCGCCGACGGGCTCGTGGTTGAACGGGCCAGGCAGCCCCAGCAGCGAGGTGGCCGCCGGGTTGACCAGGAGGACCCGCCCGGCTTGATCCACCGCCACAACCCCTTCGGCCATGTGCTGGATCAGGGCCTGAAGCTGCCGGTTCTGCCGCTGCAGCTCGGCCTCGATCTTCTTGCGGAGGATCACGCCGCCCAGTTGGGCAGCGACCGCTGAGACGACCTGGACCAGCCGCTCGTCCTCGGCCCGCCGCTCGAAGAGGTAGAACTCGGCGATCGCCACCACCTGGTTGTCGCCGATCACGGGGATCGCCATGGCTGCCTTGAAGCCTACCTGGCGGGCGGTCTGGTGGCGCGGGAAATCAGCCACCTCGGAGATATCATCCACCCAGATTGGCTCTCCCCTCTGCCAGGCCAGGCCCAGCAGACCAACCCCCGGGGCGGGCCGGAAGGTGAGGCAGCGCTCCCGGAAGGGGTGGGAGCGGTCGGCCTCGGCGGCCCAGAACGGGCCGCAGGTCAGACCCTCGGCGCCCTCCGTGGGCACCCAGGCCTGGCCGAAGGACCAGCCGGTGGCACGGCAGACCGCTTCGAGGACCACCTGGAGCGCCGAGTGGAGGTCGCGGCTCTGGTGAACCGCCAGGGCAGAGACCTGCAGGAGCCGGACCTCCTCCTCCGCCCGCTTGCGGGCACTGATATCCCGGGCGATTCCCAGGACCGAGACCAACCGGTTCTGGTCGTCGTAGATCGGAACGATCCGGTGCTCCGTCCAGACCTGCCCGCCGCCGGGACGGTTCAGCCGGACCTCGACCGGGGCGGCGGAGCCCCGGGGCTTCACGGTCGCCTGCCAGAGACGCTCCCAGTCCTCCGGCTCCGCCACGCTGGACATGAGGTCGGGGTTGGCGTAGAACGCCTCTGGGCCGTGCCCGGTGAGCGCGACAGCCGCCGGGTTTACGTACTCGTAACCCGGCGGGTCGATCCGGAAGCGGTAGATCATGTCCGGGGCGCTCTCCAGCAGACGGCGAAACTGCTCCTTGTCAGGATGCTGCGGGGTGGTCATCGATTCACCTACTCGGCTCATGAAGGAGAGCGGCTAGCCATCGGCTCAGACGCGCACCACTTCGAACTTGTACCCAATGCCCCAGACCGTGTGAATGTAGCGGTAATCAAAGCCCTCGAGCTTGGCCCGGAGCCGGTTGACATGGGTGTGAATCGTCCGGTCATCCTCCCCCATGCCGTAACCCCAAATCGCTTGTAGCAACTCCTCCCGGCGGACCACGGTCCCCGCCCGGCTGGCCAGGTACCAGAGTAGCTCAAACTCCTTGGGTGTCAGGGCAATCTGCACCCCGTTGCGCTCCACACGGTGTCGGCGGCTATCGATCACCAGGGTGGGGAAGGTGAGCAGCCCCTCGGGCGCAGCGGGCGGCTGGACCGGCTGGCCCGCCACGGCCGAGTTGCTGCGCTTGAGGAGCGCCCGGACACGAGCCAGGAACTCCTGCATGCTGAAGGGCTTGGTCAGGTAGTCGTCGGCGCCGACCCCGAAGCCCATGAGCTTGTCCTGCTCCTCGCCGCGGGCGGTGAGGAGGATCACCGGAACCTGGGAGACAGCCCGAATCTGGCGGCAGACCTCCCAGCCATCCAGGCGTGGGAGCATGACATCGAGGACGATAAGGGAAGGCTGGGCAGCAAGCGCTTGCGTGAGGCCATCGATCCCGTCGCCGGCCATTTGGACCCGATAGCCCTCATTCTCCAGGTAGATCCGTAGGACATCGCTTAGCATGGAATCATCTTCGATGATAAGGACCAGCGGCGTCACAGCGATTCCTTCCCTCCGTACATTGCAAGCTCTCTCAACAGGATTCCACTGAAACCGTTTCAGTCCTCCTGTCGGCCCCCCAAATCTTACATGGAAGTACGGCTGTGAGACCCTCGGGGACGCTTACGAGACCCTCGGGGACGCTTACGAGACCCTCGGGGACGCCTACGAGACCCTCGGGGACGCCTGCGAGACCCTCGGGGACACCTGCGAGACCCTCGGGGACGCTTACGAGACCCTCGGGGACACCTGCGAAACCCTCGGGGACACGTGGGAGAAGGGTGGCAGCAGTTCGGGGCCGCCCGGGGCAGATCGTTCTGCTCCCGGCACAGCCCCGACTGCCTACCGCCGCTTGTACTCCTGCCGCCGGGCAACCGCCCCGACGCCGCCCGGGGACTGGCGCATTTGCTGGGCCACCGAGTCGACCAGCCCGTCGCCCTGCTCCTGCTGGCTCTCTGCCTCACGCTTCATTCGCCCGCTGGCCCCGTTCAAGTCGGTGAAGGCCGCCTCCGGGTTCAGACCGCCCTCGGCCACCGTGGCATGGCTGCCCTGGATCTCCTTCGGATCGTTGGTCATTCAGATCAGCCCCCCTTCCCCACTAGTCTGCGGCATTCACCCTTGATCTATGGCCCTTCCATGATAAAATAGGGGAGTTGACAAACAGACTGAGGAGATGCCCATGAGCGATCATTCCTTACAAGCAAAGGCTCCAGGCCTGACACAGGTGGAGATGACCGAGATCGTCCTGCCCAACGATGCCAACCCCCTTGGCAACATGCTGGGCGGCCGGCTCCTGCACCTGATTGACATCGCTGCCGCGATCCCCGCGATCCGGCATGCTGGGCGTCCCTGTGTCACCGCCTCCTTCGATTCGGTCGACTTCCTCACCCCCGTGCACGTGGGCGAGGCTTGCATTCTCAAGGCGAAGGTGACCTGGGTCGGCCGCACATCGATCGAGGTCGGGGTCGATGTCTACTCCGAGAATCTGATCAGCGGAGAGCGCCGCCACACCACCACCGCCTTCACCACCTTCGTCGCCCTCGACCCGGCCACCGGCCGCCCGGCAGAGATCCCGCCCTTGGCGCCGGAGACCGAGGAGGAGAAGCGGGCCTTCGAGGAGGGGCGAATTCGCCGCGAACAGCGGCTCGCCCGGCGCGGCCGTCGACCATAATGGGCATAATAGGCCGAAACGGCCCAATCGAGGAGGTCCAGTGTGTCCAAACCCGTACTGCTCTTTGACCTGGACGGAATCTGCTGCAATCTCATGAAGAAGTGGCTGGCCGTCTACAACCAGGACTACAACGACAACCTGACCGAGGCCGATATCACCTCCTGGAACTGGGACAATTTTGTCAAGCCGGAGTGTGGCAAGCGGATTTACTACTACCTGAACCGTCCTGGCTTCTTCGCCGACCTCGAACCGATCCCCGGCTGCATTGAGAGCCTGGGGCGGCTGGCAGAGATCTGCGAACTGGTGGTGGTGACCGCCAGCCCCCGGCAGGCGGCGGGCGACAAGATGGCCTGGGTGAGGAAGCACCTGCCCATGGTGCCCAAGGGGAATATCGTGGTCACCTACCGGAAGGATCTGGTCCGGGGCGATTTCATGTTCGATGACGCCCCAAAGAACCTGATCAACCACCCGGCCACCCGGATCATGATGGACTACCCCTACAACCAGGATTTCCACGATTGCCACCGGGTCTTCTCCTGGGGCGAGGCCGAAGCGCTGATCCGCCGGTTGGTGGAAGAGAAGCGGCACCAGACCGAGACGCCGTCGGCCCAGCGGGCGATGCAGCCGGTCATGTAGCCCCTGAATAAGATGAGAGCGCACCCTGCCGTTCGCAGCGGTGCGCCTCTTCGCTCCTATGGCAGACCCGCCAACTGGTCCAGCAGTGGGCGCAGCGCCGGGTGCCCGCCAGGGTGTAGCATTGACGGTTTCTTCCGCCCCTACCCGCGGCATTGCGATTCCTGTAAACTAAAACTGTCCCTGCATCGTCTAAACAAATAACCCGCCCACCTCGGAGGTTGCGATGCGTAAACCCGTACTGGCGTCCCTCGTCATTGGCTCCCTGATCATGGCCGGGTGCTCCGGCAAGCCGGCCGATGCGCCCCCTGCCCAGCCCCCTGTCTCCACCGCCCCCAGCGATCCATCGCAACAGCCCGCCAACCCGCCGACACAAACCCCCCCGGCATCATCTACCGATACAACGCCCCCACCCCAGACGCAG
>Ga0196970_1000208_pt1 | contig 86600 bp, 83 predicted proteins | sample S1v_513CmetaG_FD_148672 | JGI IMG/M metagenome (GOLD analysis project Ga0196970, IMG submission 148672) | Soil microbial communities from Anza Borrego desert, Southern California, United States - S1+v_5-13C | ecosystem: Environmental > Terrestrial > Soil > Desert | place: USA: California...
GAGGCCTGGGTGAGGGGTTGAGCAGGGGCCTGGGCGGGGGCCGGTGACTGCTGTGGGGCCGGCGCCGGGGCCTGAGGCAGGGCCGCAGGGACCGATGCAGCCTGTGCCGGGGGCTGAAGCGACGCCGGACGAGCCGGACTCTGCGCGGCAGACGGGGCCTGGGCTGTCGCTGGCTGGACCAGCTTGAGCACAAGCCCGGCTCCCTGTTCCCGGGGCTGGACCTGGAGCTTCACCTTCTGCCCTTGCTTCAGGGCTGCCTGAAGGGCTACCTCCAGCCGGATTCCCTTGCCGAACGAGAGCATCGCCTTGTCCTGGAAGACCGAGATCACCTCGGCATCGAGCAGCTTGCCGGCCACGAACAACTCCGTCAGCAGGTCCGGCGACGTGCTGGCAAGCACCCGTAGCAGGTTTGGACTGATCCCGCCGATCGATTGCATACTCATCGCCGCCTCACCTCCATCCCTTTCCCAATAGGGTTCTCCGAGTGGCATCGAATCCCTGCACCGGCATCGGGTAGACGGCATCGGCAGTGCTTGGTAAACTAAGAGGATGGAAGGCCAACCTTGAGGGGGTGCCACTCTGAACCTATTTGCATACGGCACGCTCATGGACAGGCGTGTCATGGCCAAGGTGACGGGGCGCACCCTGGCGGCTGGCGTCACCGCAAAGCTGCAGGGCTACCGAAAGATCGAGACCAGCCTGGGCTACCCGATCATCCTCCCGGAGTCGGGGGCGACATGCGAAGGTGTGGTCTACTTCGGCATCCTCCATACCGATTGGGAGAAGCTCGACCGGTACGAGAACGTCTTCGACCACCCGCCAGCTTATACTCGCCGCCTGGTCTCGGTTCAGGGCTCCCACGGCACGATCTCTGCCTTCGTCTATGTGGGCAATCTCAACTTCTTCCGAACCCGCCTGAAGCGGTAGCGCCCGGCTCCTCCGTGCCGGGCGCTTCGCTATTCCCGACCGTGGGCCAGCTCCCCCGGGTCCACATACTGGTAGAGGTCGATCCCCTCTCGTGCGAGGTCCCGGACCAGTTCTCGCAGGGGCGCCTCCCCATGGCGGTGCAGGAGGCGCAGGAAGAGGCCGGTCGCCCGCATCTCCAGTATGTAGAGCCGACCGTCGATCGCGGTCACCCGGGCGGCAAAGGCGAAGCTGAGGGCATCGGTCGGGCGATTCATCTGGTCGGCCAGGCGGCTCAGGTGCAACTGGGCCTCAACCTGAAGTGGGGTGAGCGGTTCGGCCAGCTCGAGCGCCTGAAAGGCCGCATTGACCGCCTCCTGCTGCTTCCCGCCCAGCTCGTGATACCGGGCCCAGAGCAGCAGAAGCCGCCCCAGAAAGGGCTGGTCGTCGGGTACCGCCCGATAATGCGCCTCCCCCTCCCGAATGATGGCCGCCGCGGTGGGCGCATCCGCCATGTCAAGCGCCGCCTCCAGCTCGCCCAACAGGCAGACTCCGACCGAAGCCTGATCGCCAAACCGGTCGAACCAGCGGCGGGCCTGGGCGAAGCGGGGCGCCGCATCAGACGGGCGTCCGGCAGCGAGCAGCGCCTCGCCTTGCAGCCGGAGTGCCAGCCCTTCGAGACATCTCGCCGATGTGCTCGCCGAAAGACCCGCCTGGAACTGATCCAGCCGATCCAGCGCCTCGGCATAGCGGCGCAGGCCGATCAGCGCAATGGCCAGATCCACCAGCGCCGAGCCCCGCAGGTCGGGCAACCCAAGCTGCCCTGCCAGGTCGATAGCGGCCTCGCCATCGGTCACTGCACCGAGCAGGTCGCCCGCTTCAACACGGCATCGGCAGAGTAAGGCATGCAGGCGAGCACGTTCATGGAGGGAAAGATCCTCCTGCTCCAGCATCGTCTGCCCGCGCTGCAGGCAGTCCGCATACTCCCCCGCGTCAAACAACCGGTGTAGATCGCCGGTACCCACACGCCAGAGCCCCCTTCTCGCACATGTGCGAGTAGTCTGCCCCTCCGCACCGAAAAGAAATGAGCCCGACCGGGTATTCCGGGCGGGCTCTTTGCTCTCAGCTTAATGTTCCCGACGCAGAATCCAGGGGGATAGGTACTGTCCCAGATCGACTCCCTTGGCGAGGTACTCCTCGTCCAGGGACTTGATCACCTCAGACCCTTGCTGCTTGATCACGTCGGCCATGGCTTGGGAGGCGAGGAACTCCAGGTCGAAGTGCCGGCCCTCCACCGCCTGCACCCGGGCGGCCAGGGCGTGGCCGAGGGCCCGGCGAGGATCCTCCACCTCCAGTGCGCACTTGTGCAGGATCAGCTGGGCGTGGAAGGCGAGAATCCGATCGCCCTTCCGAATCTCCATGGCCTTGTTTGCGGCGACCATTGCCCGCCCGATGCGGCTGTCGTGCAGGTAGTAGGCCGCCATGTCGAGCCAGTAGGTCGCCTCGTAGAAGGAGTCGAGGGGGTTGCGCCGGACGATCACCTTCTGATCCTCCAGCAGGTACTTGACCGGATCCAACGAGATTGTTGGGTCTGTCTCGTGCATTTGGAGGTAGGTGTTTATGAGGTCATGGGTGCAGGTGAAAACGCTATACTCGACCTCTTGCCGGGAGAACCACTCACGCGCCCTGGTGAGTGCCTCCAGCGCCTTCTGGGACTCTAGCCGTCGCTGGTGGGTGACGCCGATATGCTTCCAAATGGCGCCCTCTAGTCGACGAGCCTTCTTGTAGTGTGTATGGTATTCGAAGTACGCATAGAACTGCTCCAGGGCCTGGTCGTACTGCCGTACACCCACGTACGCAGTCCCCAGGTTGAGGAGAGCCCGAGCGAGCAGGTCGTACTCGCCCACGTCTTTCGATAGGCGGACCGCCAGCATGCCTGCAGCGACGGCGCCGTAAGGGTCGCCCAAACCAAGCCGGCACCGGCAGATCGCCATGTTGATGGTGGCCATCTCCGCCAGGGACCAGCCGCCTCTCATCATGCATTGCTCGGCCAAGCGCAGGCACTTTTGAAATTCGCCTTCCTCCATGAGTCGGACCAGTGCGTCTAGCATCGCCGCCGCCCCTTCCATCGCGGTACTAGAACGGATTCCGTGTCAAACTAATCTGTACTCGATATCAATTCTACCACATACCGTTCTGCTGTAAAGTGTTTTTTCAGCTTGAAGTAAGTGGATAATGAAGCGAAAGGTGGGGGTGTCGTAGAATCGGTCTCACTGGGTAATACGTAAAACCGACCGTAAAGGTTCGAAGGTTTGAGAAGAATTTTGGACGGAATTTTGGGCGCTGATCTCAGGGGCGAGACATGGGTTTAAGGACCGACAGGTGTGTCAGTCCTTAAATCCAGGGAACTCGCTAGCAGGGATCCTCATGATGCGATTCGCATCCTCCAACCGACTCCTGGCCCGCACCCAATGACAGCATGGTCACGATAACCAGAACAATCACCAGCAGGAACCTCCGCATAGCTAGCCCTCCTACTCCTTGAATTTGGGAAGCGACATATCCCACACCTCTGAAAAGCGATGTGCAGAAAAGCCAACCGAGTCTGAGTGGGTTGCCAAGAGACCGTAGACATATAGGCCTGCATCGTACTCCAAGTCGTATCGTCGTGCCTGTATGGCAGTAACCCGAGCTTGCATGGCATGTTCCAATGCCAATACCGGCTGCTGTTGACGCTCATGTATTAGAGCTATTAGCATGTGAAAGCGGTGCTTATATTCCGGCTCACTAGCGGAGCAAACAAGGCCACGCTCGGCGACTTTCATTGCTCTGCCCAGTCTGTTCGTACCCAAGGCATACCGAGTACGGAGGATATGGTGCCACAAGAAGCTCCTGCGCCAATTGCTCACACCACGGTGCGAACGGAGAAACCATGCACATTTGGCCAGCAAGGGGGGGATTTCGTCGAGCTTATCACATCGCAGATAGGCATCGATCAGGGCGTGCCGGATACCATGTGCCTGTCGCTCGTTATTGGCTCTATTTGCAGCCTCCTCCGCCCGACGAAACATGCGCAAGGCCTCTTCACGTCGATCACTTATGTTGTAGATCGTCCCGATGTTGTAGAGAACGAGCGCCTCGAATCGAGAGGAATTCGTGTATGAGGTCAGGTGAGACAAGTAATCGTGGTAGCACTCCAGTGCCTTATCATGCTGCCTGAGACGGTCTGAGGCAACGCCGAGCATTAGTGCGACATGGCCGTATCGATCCCACTCATTCAACTCCTCGGCCATTTTCAATGCTAGTTCCCCAGCCACCTGGGCCCCATAGAACTCATCTGACTCGAGGCGAGCCTTCAGCACCTGCTCGTAGACTCGCAACATGTCGTAGGGAGTGGCGTCGGGGTTCAGGAGCAATTGCTCGGCGTACGCCAGAGCCCTCTGGTAGTCCTGGTCCTCCACCAACTTCTCCAAGTACTCAATCACTTGCCCCCACCGCCTTGCCACACAAATGTCTGACAACTCCTACGAAAAGCGTATCACTTCGGTCATATCTTGACAAGCGTAACTTTCATAAACTGAAATTGTATGTCACTTCGACTGTTCGGGTATGCTTCATCGGTGTTAGGTGGTTTCACTCTTATATACGTTGATACCCCCGAATCGGTTCGAACTCCATCTAAACTTTTTGAAAACATTCCGTAAATCGTTGTTTCGTGTCGAATGATGTCGAATCGGATCTGCCAGCAGTCTCAGCGCAGTTCTCTTCTTGTATTATATATACGTACCAAAAGTACCCCCGGTTCGAATCTCTAACAGAAATCTAAACGAAATCAAACGGCGATCCCAATCGGACCGCCGTTTCGCTTGCCTACAACCAGTCGAGGATTCGCTTCACAGGCAGGGCGTGCACCACGCGCCCGTCGCGCCCCTCCACGGTCCGAGCTGACCAGAGGGCGTTGAGCACCCCCTCTTCCACCGCCTCCACGGCGGCCAGGAAGAGGCGCCCCATGGCTGGAGCATCGTCGCGTAGCAGGCTGACCGGCTCGACCCAATCCCCGCCTGGGCGGTGGCTTACGCGATTCTGCGTCGAGAAGGCGAGGACGAAGTCCCCACTCCCGTTTGCAGCACTGGCCCCGGTCCGGGCCAGACCCATCGCCCCCCGCCGGGCGAGCCGCGTCAGCTGGCGGGCATCGACCGGGGCGTCGGTGGCCAGCACCACCATGACCGATCCTGGGGGGATCCCGTCGGGTTCGGGCCCCTCCTCGCCCGGGTAATCCAGGAGCCTCTGCCCCACGGGCCGGCCCTGGATCATGAGGTCACCCCGCTCCCCAAAGTTGGCCAGGACCAGGGCGCCCAGGGTATACCCTTCCACCCGGCGGGAGGCCGACCCAATGCCCCCCTTGAAGCCGAAGCAGACCATGCCGGTCCCCGCCCCGACCGCCCCCTGGGCAACTGGCCCGCTTGAGGCTTCGACCAGGGCCGAGCGCACATGCTCCTCCGCCACATGGCGTCCCTGAATATCGTTCAGGTAGCCGTCGTTACATTCGCCCACCACCGGGTTGACCGTACCGGTCCGAATCCCGATCGCAGGGTTCTGCGCAATCATGTGGCTAATCAGCGCATCTGCCGCCCGGAAGGCAGAGAGGGTGTTGGTGAGCAGGATCGGGGTCTCTAGCGTTCCGAGCTCGATCAGTTGCGCCAGACCAGTGGCCTTCCCAAAGCCGTTCAGCACAAAGACCCCGGCCGGCACCTTCTCAGCGAAGAGGTTACCGCTGTGGGGCAGAATGGCGGTCACACCGGTCCGCACCGGCCCCTCCCCTGGAACCAGGGACCCGCTGCCCCGAACAATCGTGGCATGCCCGACCTTCACGCCAGGCACATCACAGATATCATTCTGGGGGCCGGTCGGCAGCAGGCCGGTCGTCATCCCCATCATCCGGGCGGTCGGCCTCGATGGGTACGGGCTCTCCCACTGGCTCATTCGGAACCTCCTCCTCATCCGCCGTCTCCATGAGAACCGGAGCGGGGCTGACCTCATCGATCGGGTCGTCGTCTTCCTCTTCGTCCTCCTCGTCGGGCACCAGCCGAACCACCGGCCAGAAGCCCTCCCACGAGACATCGACCCGTTTGCCGAGGAGGAAGGTAGATGCAACGTTGTGCAGGGCGTGCGCCAGAATCGTGACCCAGAGGTGGCCCGTCAGGTGATAGGCCAGGCCGAAGAGGAGGCCCGAGACCGATGCCGCCACGGCATAGGCCCACATCTCCCGGCGCCAGCCCCCGTGGCTGAAGCCGAAGACGAGAGCGGCGGGGACCAGGCCCACCAGGGGCTGAAGGCCACCGCGAAAGAGGACCTCCTCGCCAACGGCAGCGGCGACCACCACCGCTAGCATGACCGGGTAGCCAGCCAGCTTCAGGGCGTCCTGTCCGACACGGGTGCCGCTCTCCCGCAGCGCCCGCTCAAAGCTCTCGCTACTCCGGTAGAGGAGGGTCACCAGGCCCATGGAGAGGCCTGCCGTCCCCACTCCCCAGAGCAGGTCGATCACCGTGGGCGCCGCCAGGTCAGGCAAGTCCCCGGTGGCCAGCCACGAGAGCAGAAGTCCGACCAGAATCATAGCAGCGGGGGCTGCGACCCCCGCCACACCGAGGAGGCGCAACCGTTGCGCCCGAATCTCACTCACGGTCACGCCTCCCTCTGTTGAACCTACTTGGCAACAACCCGCAGGGTCGGGCTCCTCTCCTGCAGGATCGCAAAGAGCTCCTCCACCTCGGGGGTCAACATGCGAATACAGCCCTCGGAGGCCCAGGTGCCGACGGTCTCTGGTGCATTCGTCCCGTGGATCGCATAGATCCCGCCGAGGTCATCGATCCCGGGAATGGCCGAGAAGCCCATCCACCGGGTGCCCAGAGGGTTTTCGGGGTCGCCGCCGGGCACGACTCGGCCATCCACCGCCGATGTATATGGAGGGTTGACCATAAAGTTGATGAGCGTGAAGTCACCCACCGGGGTCGTGAAGTTGGTTCTCCAGTCCTGCGGCGACGGAGGGGGGCCATGCTGCCTGCCGGTAGCCACCCGGTAGGTCTTGACCAGGCTGCCGTCCTTGTAGTGCCACAGGACGTTCCACTGGGTGTTGACCACCAGATGATGCCCCTGCTTGACCGACGGCTCGGGGGCCTTGAGGGCGTAATAGTCAACCGGCTCCAGCCCGCTTGCGCCTACCCGGAAGGCGGCGAACTGCGGCGCGCCAGCCTTCAGGGTCTTGATTACCACCAGGCCGGCGTCTGCAGCTAGCTCGGCGGCGCCGTCGCTCGGCAGGCTCATCTTCGAGCCGACCAGCTGGAAGCCCTCGTCCGTCTGGGCGAGGTGGCCCACCTGTCGCTGCCCCTGGCTCTCGGGGGAGAGCAGCACCAGACCGCCTGCCACGCTGAGCCTCAGTTCTGGGGTGCCGCCCCAGGCACTGGCCAACGCGGCCTCCGGGTCGACCGGTTCCGCTGCGGTCGGCACAATCCGCTCCTTGATTGCCTCAAAGTTGAGGCCGGCGAAGAACAGGGCTCCCCCAACCAGCAGGAATCCGAGCAGCCGCAACGCCTTCATCCGATCAGGCCCCCTTTGCCAGAGCTACCCCCTGAGCGCCTCCTCCAGTGACTCATAGGCCGCGGCAACGGTCGTATCGATATCGGCTTCGGAATGGGCCAGGGACATGAAACCCGCCTCGAACTGCGAGGGGGCCAGGTAGACCCCCCGGCTCAACATGCCGTGGAAGTACCGGCTGTAGAGCTTGGTGTCGGAGGTGAGGGCGTCGTCGTAGTTGGCGACATCGCGATCGGTGAAGAAGAGGCCGAACATGGTCCCGATCGACTTGGCCCGGTAGGGCAGGCCAAGCTTCACCATGTTCTCATTCAGCCCCGCCACCAGCCGGCTGGTCCGGGCCACGATCTGCTCGTAGTGGCCGGGCCGGCCCAGGATCTCCAGCATCTTCAGGCCGACGGTCATGGCCAGCGGGTTGCCCGAAAGGGTACCGGCCTGGTACATGGGGCCGGCGGGAGCGACCATCTCCATGATCCGCTTCTTACCGCCATACGCCCCGACGGGGAGACCGCCGCCGATCACCTTGCCGAAGGTGGTGAGATCAGGGTCAATGTCGAAGTGAGCCTGGGCACCACCGAAGGAGACGCGCCAACCGGTCATCACCTCGTCGAAGATCAGCAGGGCGCCGTACTCGGCCGTGATCCGGCGCAGCCCCTCCAGGAAGCCGGGCTTGGGCAGGACCAGGCCCATGTTCCCCACCACCGGCTCGGTAATGATCGCGGCGATATCCTCGCCGTGGATCTTAAAGGCCTCGGCGACCGCATCCAGATCGTTGAAGTGGATCGAGATCGTGCCGCCCGCAACGCTGGCAGGGATGCCCGGCGAATCGGGCACGCCCAGGTCGGTGGCGCCCGAACCGGCCTTCACCAGCAGGTTGTCGTTGTGGCCATGGTAGCAGCCAATGAACTTGATAATCTTGTTCCGACCGGTGTAGGCACGGGCCAGTCGGATCGCCGACATGGTCGCCTCGGTCCCGGAGTTGACCATGCGGACCATCTCCAGGGAGGGCATGCAGTCGATCACCTTGCGGGCCATTTGCAGCTCCAGCTCGGTCGGGGCGCCGTACGAAGTCCCCAGAACGGCCGCCTCCTGGAGGGCGGCAACCACCTCGGGGTGCGCATGCCCCAGGATCAGCGGGCCCCAGGAGAGGCAGTAGTCAATGTAGCTGTTGCCGTCCACGTCGTAGAGGCGAGAGCCCGCACCGCGGGCGATAAACGGCGGCGGACCGCCCACGGATCGGAAGGAGCGGACAGGGCTGTTAACACCGCCGGGAATCACAGCTTTCGATGCGGCGAAGAGGGCCTCGCTCTTGCTCAGGCTGAACGGCATATGAATATCCTCCCAAGTGAGTCCAGTCTCATGACTACTATAGCATGGCCCATGGAGACCGTCTCTCCGGCGAACGTACCAAAAACGCGCAGGGCTACTCCTGGGCGGCGGCGATCAGGCGGTGCAGCTGCTGAATCTGCCGGAGCAACTCCTCGGCCTGCGTGGTCACGACCTCTGCCTGGCTGGCCGGGAGGTGCGGCCCATTCGCATACCAGTCCTTGCGCAGGCTGTCCAGCTCGCGGAGCAGGGCGGACATCTGCCGGGCCGAGAGCGAGAGCGGCTCGCTGGCAGCGGCGGCAACCCGGCGCGGCTCCTCCCCCCTGGCCCCCGGCTGGGGCTGGGCGAAGTGGGCGTGGCGCAGCTCGCTGGGGCTGAGGGTGAGCGACTCGCCCAGCACGGGCATGGCGACCTGATGCCCCTCGGCGATCAGCAGTTGGGCCATCTCCTGGCGGCCGTCATCTTCACCGTGGACGAGGAATGTCGCCTTGGGCGGATGCTTCAGCGCCTTTGCCCAGGCGAGCAGGTGGGGCTGGTCAGCGTGGGCCGAGAAGCCGTGCAGCACCTCGATCCGGGCCTTGACCGCCACTTCCTCCCCGAGGACCCGGACCCGGTTGGCGCCGTCCATGAGGCGGCGGCCCAGGGTGCCCTGGGCCTGGAAGCCCACGAAGAGGACGGTGGAGACCGGCCGCCAGAGGTTGTGCTTCAGGTGGTGGACGATCCGCCCCGCCTCGCACATGCCCGACGCTGCGATAATCACCTTCGGCTCATTATTCGTGTTTAGCTCCATGGACTCTTCAGCCGTCTGGGTGAACCTCAGGCCAGGGAAGGCGAAGGGGTCGTCGCCAGAGCGGAGCCGCTTGGTGGCGTTCTCGTCAAAGAGATCCTTATGCTCGCTGGTCAGGTTGGTCGCGGCGATCGCTAGCGGGCTGTCCACGATCACCTGCAGGCCCCGGGGGATCTGCCCAGCCTCTTTCAACGCGTTCACTTCATAGAGGATCTCCTGGGTCCGGCCCACCGCGAAGGCGGGGATGATCACGTTGCCGCCCTTGGCAACCGTGGAGCGAATGATATCGGCCAGCTTCTGCCGGCTGTCCTCGGTCGCCTCGTGCACGCGGTTGCCGTAGGTCGACTCCATGACCAGGTAGTCGGCCTCTTCAATCACCGTCGGGTCCTTCAGAATCGGCCGGTTGGGCTGGCCCAGGTCGCCAGTGAAGACCAGCTTTGTGCTCTGCCCGTCGGGGCCGATCTCGAAGAACTCCAGGATCGCCGAGCCCAGAATGTGGCCCGCATCATGCAGGCGTAGCTGTAGCCGGTTGGAGATCGAGAAGAGCTGGCCGTACGGGATCGTCTTGAACTGCTGGCCAACCAGCCGTGCCTCCTCCTGCGTGTAGAGCGGCTCCTTCAGGCTCTTGCCGGAGCGCTTGTTCCGCCGGTTCTCCCGCTCGGCGTCGGCCTCCTGAATATGGGCCGAGTCGAGCAGCATGATCCGGGCCAGATCCGCCGTGGCCGGATGGGTGTAGATCGGTCCAGTGAAGCCCCGCTTGCGGAGCAGCGGTAACCGTCCTGAGTGGTCAATGTGGGCGTGGGTGAGGACAACCCCATCGATCGTGCCCGGGTGGAAGGGGAAGGCCGCCTCATTCAGGTCCTCCTCCTTGCCCTGGAACATGCCACAGTCCACCAGCAGGCGCAATCCGCCCGCCTCCAGCAGGTAGCAGGATCCGGTCACCATGCCAGCCGCCCCGAGGAACGTCAGTCGCATGAAAGAGACCTCCCGTCAGATTGTGAAAAACCCACTTCCTAATTGTTGGACGCGTCCAGCCACATGAATGGTTCGTGTGTTGCCATTTTCATCTGTTTCGATGATGATGCGGATGCGGCTCGGCCGCCCCAGCCGGTCGCCCTGCTCGCTGACCAGCTCGCCCTTGTCGATGATCCCATGGCGCAGGGCGTAATCGCCCAGGGGCCCGTTGGCCGAGCCGGTGGCGGGGTCCTCGCTGACCAGGTCGAACGGGCTGAACACCCGGCAGTGCAGATCGCTTCCCTGCTCAATTCCCCCTGGGGCGAAGAGAAGCGTGCAGAGCCCGTCCCGGCCCAGCAACTCCCGAAGCCGGCCCAGGTCCGGCTCGCAGCGGTCCACCGCCGCCACCGACACCAGGGGGATGATCACGGTCTGCATGGCATTGTCCACGGCCTCCACCGGGAGACCTGGGGCGATATCGCTCGGGGCAAGACCCAGGGCCTCAGCCAACCCCGCTATGTACGGCCTGCTCCAGACAATCCGGGGGAACGGCTGCTGCATGGACGCCTCCCAGATCCCGTCTCCCAGCGGCTCCACCCTGACCGGGATCAGCCCGGCCCCGGTCTCAAAGGTGACCGTGGAGGGCACGGTCCGCCCGGCGGCCAGTGCACAGGCGCTCCCTAAGATCGGGTGGCCCGCGAACGGGACCTCGAACGCCCCCGCCCCCGAGGGGACGAAGATCCGCAGTCGCGCAGTGGCCCCGGGCTGGGTGGGCGGCTGCAGAAAGGTGGTCTCGGAGTGGCCCAGTTCACGGGTCAGCCGGACCATGGCTTGATCGGCCAGAGAAACAGCTTCCGTGAAGACGCACAGTTGGTTGCCCGCCAGCGGCCTGCCAGCAAAGACATCGCACCAGACGTACGAGTATGCGGTCGGCACGGGTTCAACACCTCCATGAGGAAAAGGCCAGGAGCTTGGTGCTCCTGGCCTCTGTGGCTGACTACTCGAGGGTGTTGTCAATCTTCGCCTGGTCCCGCAGGTTGGCCAGCCAGTCCGAGAACTGGGCCTGCACCTGCGAGTCAACCAGCGCCGCCTTGACCTCTTCCTTCATCTTCTCGTAGTCGGGGGCATCGCCGGTGATATCAGTCACCTGGATCACGTGCCAGCCATACGAGGTCTGGATTGGGTCAGAGATCTGGCCCTTCTGCATGGCGAAGGCGGCCTTCTCAAACTCCGCTACCATGCGACCACGACCGAAGGTACCCAGGTCGCCGCCACTCTCCTTGGCAGCAGGCTCTGTGGACTTCTCCTTCGCCAGGGTGGTGAAGTCAGCCCCGCCGTCGAGCTGCGCCTTAATTGCGGCAGCCTCTTCCTGCGTATTGACCAGGATATGCCGAGCGGTCACCTGCCGCTTGTCGAACTTGTCCATGTTCGCATCGAAGTAGGCCTTCAGGTCAGCCTCTTCGGTCTTGATATCCTTGCCGAGGATCTTGGTCGCCTGGAGCTGGATCAGCACCGACTCCTTCAGCGACTCCTCGGTGATCCCGTTCTGGGCGAGCGCCTGCTGGTAGGCATCCTCGCCACCCAGGCTCGCCTTGATCTTATCCATCTCAGCGGCGATCTCGGCGTCGGTCACGGAGACGCTATTCTTCTTCGCCTCCTGAGCGACCAGCTTCGAGGTGATCATCCGATCAAGGACGGTCGCGCCGTCATTCTTCACAAGTTGGCCGTAAAGCTCGGGCTCGGTGATCTTCTCGCCGTTGACGCTGGCAACCACCTTCGCCTCGGGCTGGTTCATACGGTTTCCGAGCATATAGCCACCAATGCCGCCGACCGCCAGGGAGACAACCACCGCAAGGGCGAGGGCTGCCGTATTGTTCGAGTTGGCCAATGTCTGCTTCCTCCTTGTTTCTTGTGGACTTTGTACTTTTCGTAGCGTACTCCCATTTCTCCTCCTTGCCAACAGGACAAATCCCGGTGGGCGCGGACCATTCTTCCGCCCTGGGCAGAAGAAGGGCCGGCTGTTAGCCGACCCCCAGCAGTCGCTTTGCTTCGGGCGTCATGCGCTCCGGGCTCCACGGCGGGTCGAAGGTAATATCGACCTTGATATCCGTAAACCCCAAGGGATCGAGCGCCTCGTACACACCATTCACCAGGCTTCCGGAGATCGGGCACCCAACGGTGGTGAAGGTCATTTGGACATAGGCCCTGTCTTGCTCATCTACCCGCAGTTCGTAAACGAGGCCGAGGTCGATTATGGAAAGGCCCAACTCCGGATCGATCACGTTCCGGAGAAGTGCGCGGGCCATGCCTACCTTGTCAATCATGGTGAATCGCTCCTTTTGGATTGCGTCAGGAGAGTGGTCGTGCCCGAAGTACCTCACCGATTGTCCAGGCGAAGAGCAGCGTGCCACTGGCCACCAGCAGAATCGGCCACCGGGCCCAGAGGGCTGGCTGGTAGAGCAGTCCGAGGGCGCCGGCCAGCAGGACGAGACCCGTGCCAAGCACCCCGCTCGTCCAGCACCAGAAACCAGCCTCGGCCAGCTTCTCCGAGTACATCTGCACCAGGTTGGGCAGCCGCTGGGTCTTGTCTGTCCGGCGCTTCAGCAACCAGTGCCAGAAGAGGAAGGGAATGATCTTGTACATCATGCCCAAGATCATGGAGCCGACGAAGCCGAAGAGCCCAAACCAGATGATCGCCGTGGGGCCTGGGGTCTGCTTTAGACCCGGGGCCAGCCCTGTCGCCGCAATCAGCCCCAGCAGGAGGCTCAGAGCCAGGAAGCCGAAGGCGACCAGCGCGTAGCGCATGCCCAGATCTAGGGCCGGGCGCCGGCGGGCCCGCAACAGCTGGCCTACCCGGATCCCGTACCAGATCACGCCGGCCAGCACGGGGAGGAGGGCGGCGTTGGCGTAGCGCTCGGGCACACCGAAGAGCAGTAGCCCGAAGGCGATCCAGAGGCCGCTTGTCAGAAGCCAGAGAATCCGCTTGGGGGACTGGTCATCCGGGCGATTGGTCAGAGCGAACATGGGGACCAGTTGATAGCTCACCCCGAAGATCGTCAGCATAAACCAACCGCCGAGTCCGACCACGAGGTGTGCACTCAACGGCGCAGTCTGCAACGTGCTGCCCAGGAAGTTGTAACGGAGGTTGAAAGCGAGCGTAAGACCCCAGAACGCCGTGCCAGCCAGGAAGGAGAGCCCGGCGATCATGTAGGTCCCGGAGATCGTCCAGGCGGTGGCGGTTCGCATGGTGCGGGCGATCAACACCAGGAAGATGCAGACCGCCGCCACCGTAAAGCTCCCGCCCCAGGCGATCCAGTGCGTCTCGCCATAGTGAAACCCTGCGATCATGAGGCCGACGCCGGTCAGGAAGAACAGGCCCTGCACTATCGCCCAGGCTCCACGGACCGCCTGTGCGATCAGCATGACCGGGGTGATCTGGTAGAAGGCGCCCATCATGATCGATGTCGCAAAGCCCAAGGTGAACAGGTGGGTAGCGGCCAAGGTCGCCGAGTTAAAGCGGTACTCCCCGAAGATCATGGGCGCCTTCACGAAGAGGTACCACTGGAGGAAGAGCAGGGAGGCCAGGCCGGACAGCATGAGTCCAATTGGCACATAGAGTGGAGGTGATTTCGCCGGATTGATCACCGAGGGGCCGGTTCGATTCATGGCCGTGGTGCCAGGGTCGCCATGACGGTCACGGGCTCCTCCGTAGCCCGAATCCCGTGCGACTCCTGCGGCGGGAAGAACCGAACAGTACCAGGCTCCACAGGGACCCAGTCACCCCCGGTGAGAATCTCGCCTCGCCCGCTCACAACCTGAAGGATCACGCTGGAAGAGCTGGTGTGCGGGGGGAGCATCTGGCCCGGGGCGAGATTGATCATCAGGACCCGCATGTCCTGGCAGCTATGAATGGTCTCCATGACCATGCGCTCGGGGCTGTACCGAATATGCTCCGCGAGTTTCACTTCCATCTGTCATGCCCCCTGAAGAGAGTCTCTGCAGGTATCGTACGCCTGCAGGCTCGGGAAGCCCGTGTTGATCCGCGCTGATCCCCTGTGACAAAGATCACACCTAACTATTGTGAAACATATATTTACAAGATCATATCGGCTATGTTATTCTAATCGATGCTTTCTGGACATTGCGGATGCTCGTGTAGTATGAAGGGAGATAAATTCTCAGATGCGGACTGGGTCCACCCCGGTGCACACACCGCATGGCGAGACCCTGAGCTTCTCGCCGGAGCGGTTGGCCGAGCAGATTGCCTTTACCGAACTGAGCGCCGAGGACCTGAGCCATATCGCATCTTACCGCTCCGCCTTCGAGCGGGAGATCCCAGCCATGGTCGAATCCTTCTACCGGCACCTTATGACCATTCCCCAGCTGCGTGCAACCGTCGAGCAGTTCAGCACCCTCGACCGGTTAAAGCAGACGCTAGCCGACTACCTGCGGTGGCTGGTGCGTGGCAAGGTGGACCTGGAGTACGCCCAGCACCGCTTCCGCGTGGGAATGGTACACGAGCGGATCGGTCTCGCCCCGCAGTGGTATCTTGGCATGTTCCACGTGTTCGAGACACATATCGTGAGGCTGGTGGAGGAGCAGAGCGCAGAGCCGGCACAGCGACAGGCCCATATCGTCTCCTTCATGAAGTTGCTCAACCTCGACATGCAGCTAGCGCTAGATGCGTACATACAAGCCTTCGTAGCCGCCCGAGCTGACCTTGAGCGGATCAAGGCCCTCAATTATACTCTCTCCAAATCCAGTCAAGAGCTAGCAGCTACCGCCGAGGAGTTTAGCTCCGCCTCCGAGCAGATGACCGCTGCCGTCCGGCAGGTCGCCGAAGATGCGGCCCTGGTGCGGGAGCAGACAGAAGAGATCCACCACCGAGCGCTGGATGGCGCCCAGCGGATCCACCAGGTCTCCGAGACGATCCAGCAGGTGGCCGATCAAATGGCCGCCATGCAGGCGAAGGTGGCCAGCCTGGCTGACTCCTCCCGGCAGATGGAGAGAATCGTCCGGACGGTGGAGGCGGTGGCCAAGCAGACCAACCTGCTCAGCCTGAACGCGGCGATCGAGGCGGCCCGTGCGGGCCAGCATGGCCGGGGCTTTGCCGTCGTAGCCGACGAGGTCCGCAAGCTCTCGGATCGGACCCAGGCCTCCCTGCGCGATATCTCTTCCCTCATCGGTGATTCGCGGGTCCAGGTTCAGTCGGTGAGCGACACGGCGACCACGGTGGGTGGAAGCGCCGGCCTGGCCGCTGCAACCGCCAGTGGAGCCGAGCGGGCCTTCGCCGAGATCTCACGGCTGGTGGCAGACAACGCTGAGCGCATGACTGCGATCACCCAGGCGGTCACCGACCTGTCGGCCATGGCGGGTTCGGTCGAGTCGGGGGCGGAGCACAACGCCCGGCTGGCCAGCGACCTTGCGGATCTAGCCAAGTAACCACAACCAACGACCACGTGAACAGATCCCGACGGGAGCAACCCGCGGGGTCTGTTTTTCTTTACGTAACATTCGTCACCAAAAAGTTTTTTACAATCCCTACTTTGAACAAGGAAATCTGTTGCACGAAGGCGAAGGAGGAGTCGTCAGGCCAGTATTCAACATAAAAAGGGAGCGAAGGCTTATGCAACCAGTCTCGCATCGGACCAATTCCGGCGTGCAGATCCAATATGTTCCGTACTCGCAGGAGCGCCTCGCCCAGCAAATGGCCTTTACTGGACTCACCCCCGAGGACGTGCGCCTCGTCGCAACCCTGGAATCCCACTTCCTTCCCCAAATCCCCGCCATGGTGAATGGCTTCTACGATCACCTCTGGACAATCCCCGAGCTACGCAGCATTGTCCAGCGGTTCAGTTCCGTCGATCAGCTAAAGAAAACCCTGGCCGAGTACCTCCGCTGGTTCATGCGCGGCAAGGTGGACCAGGAGTATGTGGACTTCCGCTACCGGGTCGGCGCCGTGCACGAGAAGATCAACCTGGCTCCCCAGTGGTACCTCGGCATGTTCCATATATTTGAGGATGATATTATTCGCCTCATTAAAGATAAGATCCCAGATGGTGAGCAGCAGACGATCCTGACCGTCAGCTTCCTGAGACTCCTCAGCCTGGACATGCAGTTGGCAATGGATGCGTATATTCAAGCGTATGTGGTCCAGCGGACCAGCCAACTGGAGCGGCTCAGAAAGATGCGTGACACCCTGGCCGCCTCCAGCCAGGACCTGGCCGCCAGTTCCGAGGAACTGAGCGCCTCGTCGGAGGAGATGGTCGCCTCGGTCGCCAGCGTCCTGCACGATACAGAGGAGATGCGCCACCACACCGAGGAGATCCGGGAGAATGCCACCGTCGGCGCCCGCCGCATGCAGCAGGTGGCCGACACCATTCGCCAGGTGGCCGGCCGCATGGTCCACATGCAGGAGCGGGTGTCCCAGTTGGCCGATTCCTCTCGGCAAATGGAAGGGATCCTCAAGACGGTGGAGGGGATCGCCAAGCAGACCAACCTGCTCAGCCTGAATGCGGCGATCGAGGCCGCTCGGGCCGGACAGCACGGCCGTGGCTTCGCCGTAGTCGCCGACGAGGTCCGTAAACTCTCCGACCGGACCGCCAGCTCGCTGCGGGAGATCCAGCGGCTGATCGCCACCTCCAACGACCATGTGGAGGCCGTCCGCTCCACCACCGCAGACGCAGAGAGCGGGGCCACGGCTGGTATGAACGAGGCAGCCACAGCCGAAGCGGAGTTCGCTGAGATCGTTCGCCTCGTGGCCGAGGGGGCCAACCGGGTGCAGGCGATCACCCAGGCCATGCAGGGGCTGGCTGATATGTCCGGCCATGTCCGGAAGGGCGCTGAACAGAATGCCTCGCTCGCTACGACTCTGACCGAGCTTGCCAACCAGGACAGCTAGACAACCAAGCAAAAGGCGGGGCGTTCAGCACGAACGCCCCGCCGTCGCCTATTCGCCCATCCATTCGCGCAACCGTTCCTCGTTCAGAATCACCATCTGCTCGCCGTCAACGGCGATGCACTTCGTCCGCCGGAAGTCGGCCAGCACCCGGGTCACCGTCTCCCGACTCGTCCCGATCATGCCAGCGATCTCCTGGTGGGTCAGCCCGAGGGTGAACCGTTCCGAGCCCTGCTCGCCGGCGGTCTTCAGCAGCAGGCTGGCCAGACGCCCGTGGGTGTTGTGCACCGCCAGGTCGTGAGCGGTGTCGCGGGCCAGCCGAAGCCGCTGCCCGACCAGCCTGAAGGCGTTGGCCGCCAGTGCGTGACTCTCGGGGATCAGAGCGATAAGGTCATCGACACGGAAGGCGTAGAGAATCGCATCATCCGTCACCTGTGCGGTGGCGGGGTAGTTCGCCTTGTCCGCCAGCACGACCAGCCCAATTGCGCTGCCGGGTCCCCAGACCCGCAGGACCTGCTCCTGCCCGCTGGCGGAGAGACGGGTCACCCGAACCCGCCCTTCCTTAATGAAGAAGATCGATTCCCCCGCATCCCCTTCGTTAAAGAGGATCGTCCCCTTCCGGTAGCGCCGTTCCCGAGCCAGGGCCGCGACGCGAGCCATCTCCTCATCTGGCAGGCCTTCGAAGAGCGAAAGGGTGCGGAGAAAAGCGAGATCCGACAGATTCCTCACCTCCAACTCCGTGGCGCATCTCTTCTTACTACGACAACGGGCCCGGTATCCCTGCCCCTTTGGATCCGCGACAATTGCACCAGAGAGCTACACCTAGTATAATCGTGAAGGTGTTTTCAGTAGAGGGGGGCGTTCCATGGGACTCTCAGTTGGGATTGTCGGTCTGCCGAACGTCGGCAAGTCCACCCTGTTCAACGCGATCACCAAGGCAGGTGCGGAAGCGGCCAACTACCCGTTCTGCACCATTGAACCCAATGTGGGCGTAGTGGATGTCCCGGATGAGCGCCTGGCCGTGCTCTCCAAGATCAGCGGCTCCAGGCGCCTCGTGCCAACGGCCATCAAGTTTATTGATATCGCCGGCATTGTGAAGGGCGCCTCCAAGGGCGAAGGCCTGGGCAACAAGTTCCTCCACCACATTCGCGAGGTGGATGCGATCGCCCACGTGGTCCGCTGCTTCGAGGACAGCGATATCACCCATGTGAGCGGCAAGGTTGACCCGCTCTCCGATATCGAAGTGATCAACCTGGAGCTGATCCTGGCCGACATGGAGACGGTGGAGAAGCGGTACGACCGCGTGGCCAAGACCGCCCGTGCCGGCGTGAAGGAGGCCCAGATCGAATACGGGCTGCTCTCCCGCCTGAAGGAGGCGCTGGAGAACGGCAAGGCCGCCCGGACCGTCGAAATCCAGAATGTCGATGAAGCCAAGGTCCTGAAGGAGCTCCACCTGATCACGGCCAAGCCGGTCATGTATATCGCCAATGTGGCGGAGGACCAGGTCGCCGACCCCTTCGCCGTGGAAGGCGTCCGAAAGGTGAAGGAGCTAGCGACCGCCGAGCATAACGAGGTGGTGCCGGTCTCCGCCAAGATCGAATCGGAACTGGCCGAAATGGAGGATGAGGAGCGGGCCATGTTCCTCTCCGACCTGGGGCTGACCGAGTCCGGCCTCGACCGGGTGATCAAGTCCGGCTACGACCTGCTCAACCTGATGTCCTTCCTGACCACGGGCGAGCAGGAGACCCGCGCCTGGACGATCCGCAAGGGGACCAAGGCGCCCCAGGCGGCGGGTGAGATCCACTCTGACATTGAGCGGGGCTTCATTCGCGCAGAGATCGTCTCCTACACCGACCTGGTCGCCGCCGGCTCCATGGCAGCCGCCCGCGAGGCCGGCAAGGTCCGGCTTGAGGGCAAGGAGTATGTCATGCAGGACGGCGACGTGGTCAACTTCCGGTTTAATGTGTAGCCTCTCAACGGGCGGATGCGTCGTGCATCCGCCCTTTTCGCGCAGTCGACAGATCACGCCCGGCAGGGTAGAATAGAAACATGGACGTAAACAATCTTACCGCCTATGAGGCGATCGGTGGCGAGGCGGTCCTGGCCCGCCTGGTGGATGCCTTCTACGATCGGGTCGCCCAGCACCCGAACCTGCGGCCCTTATTTCCGGATGACTTCACCGAGATCAAAGAGAGACAGCGGCTCTTCCTGACCCAGTTCCTCGGCGGCCCGCCCCTCTATGCCGAGAAGCACGGGCCTCCCATGATGCGCGCCCGCCACCTGCGCTTCCCCATTGACCGGGAGCGAGCGCTGGACTGGCTCTCCTGCATGAGTGGCGCCATGGATGATATCGGCCTGGAGGGACCGGTGCGCGACTGGGCCTTCCAGCGGCTCACCCAGACCGCCCTCCACTTCGTGAACCAGTAACCAGGAGGTGCAGATTGCTTCCCAGACACAAGACCAGGGGGATTGAGCCCCCTGGTCTTGCTGTGTGCGAGTGGTCCTAAGCCTCCGCCAGCAGCGCCCGCAGGTCGATCGGTGCGTTGCGCATCGCCAGCTCACCGCTGTCGTCCCGCGGCCATTCCTCCTGGGGCCGGTCCCGGTAAAGCTCAATCCCGTTGCCGTCCGGGTCGTGCAGGTAGAGCGCCTCGCTCACGCCGTGGTCCGAGGCGCCATCTAGCCGGACGCCCGCCTCCAGCAGCCGCTTCAGGGCCCGGGCCAACTCCTGCCGGCTCGGGTAGAGGATCGCCACATGGTAGAGCCCGGTTGTCCCCGGCCCCGGCGGTCGCCCCCCACGGGATTCCCAGGTGTTCAACCCCAGGTGATGATGATACCCGCCGAAGGAGAGGAAGGCGGCGCTATCGCCCCAGCGCTGCATGACCTCAAACCCCAGCGCCTCGGTGTAGAACCGCACCGAACGCTCCAGGTCCGAGACCTTCAAGTGCACATGGCCGATCCGGGTCTCCGGGTGCACCCGCACCATGCGAACCCCCTCCTACGCCTGCTGAATCGCCTCGATATGCACCGAGAGCTTCACGGTTTCGCCCACCAGCACCCCGCCGGCCTCAAGGGCGGCGTTCCAATTGAGACCGAACTCCTTCCGGTTCAGGCTGGTGGTCGCCGTGAAGCCAATGCGCTGATTCCCCCACGGGTCCTTCCCCTGCCCCTCGAACTCCAGCGTCCAGGTAACCGGCTTCGTGATCCCCCGGATCGTCATCTCGCCGGTCAGCTTCAGCTCGTCGCCCTCCTGCGCCACGCCCGTGGAGCGGAAGGAGATCGTCGGGTGGTTCTCCGCATCAAAGAAGTCGGCCGACCGCAAATGGGCGTCCCGCTGCTCATCCGCCGTGTGGACCGATGCGGTCTGCACCGAGCCCTGGAACTCTGCCCCCGCCAGGTCAGCCGGATCCACCAGAATGCTCCCCTGCACCTGGGTGAACCGCCCCTTCACGGTCGCGAACATCATATGCTTCACGGAAAACTCAGCGGTCGTATGCGACGGATCGATCACCCACGTAGACTTGCTCATACTTGTCGCCCTCCTTAGATTTCGCCGATGAGGTCTCCCCCATCCGGTTCAATCTATATGGCGTTGGATTCCGATCGGAGATACGGGCTTTGTTCAAGATTTTGTTCCGATGTTGCAAGATCTTGAACAGCGGTGTAGAGTAGAGCCAAAGGAGGGGTCGGTCTGATGGATGATCTGGCTCTGGTGAGTGCTTATCAGAATGGCGATGGCGATGCCCTGGGCGCCCTGGTGGCGCGGCATGAGCCGCTGCTCTATCGGATCGCCCGGCGCATGCTGCGGAACGAGGCGGACGCCCAGGACGCTGTCCAGGAGATGCTGATCCGGCTGGTGAAGGCGCTGCCCCACTACCGGGGCGATGCCAAGTTCACCACCTGGCTCTACCGACTCGCTACCAACACCTGCATTGACATGCAGCGCCGCCAGGGGCGCATGGCGCCCACCACCGAGCTGCCCGAGGCGCTGCCCCTGGCCGCCCCGGCGGAGCAGGCCGACCCGGACACCCAGTGCGAGAAGAGCTTCCGGCACCGTTTGATCGATGAAGCCCTCCGCCAGTTGCCCGAGGCGCAGCGCCACCTGCTGGTGCTGCGGGACCGGGAAGGGCTCTCCAACCAGGAGGTGGCCGAGCGGCTGGGCGTCGAAGTAGGCACGCTAAAGGCCCGGCTGCACCGGGCGAGAGCCGCTCTGCGCCGGGTGCTTGAGAGCGGGGTTCAGGTGCAGGGGTTGGAGCAACACGGGCGCTACCGCTTGGACTCATCGGGGGCAGTGCTGTAGGGAGAGGACGTGGCCACCATGCTCGGGGAGCGCATTCGCTCGATACGCACCAGTCTAGGGCTCACCGTCGGGGCGCTGGCGGAGAGGACCGGGCTCTCCAAGGGGCTGATCAGCCAGGTGGAGACCGGGAAGACCTCTCCCTCCATTGCCAACCTGGAGCGGCTGGCCGGGGGGCTGGGCGTGCCAGCCGCCTACCTGCTGCTCAGGCCCGAGCAAAAGATCCAGGTGGTCCGCAAGTGCGAGCGGGCAGAGTACCACTTTGGCCCGCATAACCTGAAGCTTCAGGTTCTCTCCGGCTGCGCCTCCCGGAACCTGAAGGCGGTGCTGGTCGAGTTCCCGCCCGGCACCTGCACCGGTAGCGACCTGCACGCCCACAGGGGCGAGGAGTTCCACCTCGTGCTGGAGGGGCGTATTGAAGCCCAACAGGGCGATGAGGTGGTCAGGCTGGAGGCCGGCGACACCTTCCACTGGACCGGCTGCATTCCGCATCAGGTGCGGAACGTGGGCGATACGGTGGCACGGGTGCTGGCGGTCACATCGGCCACAATGCTGGAGTCGGTGGGCGAGGAGTCGGATATCGAATAGCCAAACGCCGGGGCGGCCTGACCGCTCCGGCGTTTTATCGATTCAGATGGGCCTCGTCCACCACTCCGATGCGATGCTCAAGCCACAAGCCGCGAGCATCTCCCGCTTCGGCTGGTCCAGGTGGCCGCAGACCACAACCACCTGGCTGGCCCCCCGCTCCTTGGCCCGCGCCACCGCCTCGTCCAGCAGGCGGCGCCCCACGCCCTTCCCCTCCCTGCTACCCGTGGTGATGATGGTGCTCGTGCCCACCGCAGTTGCACCCGGTGCTATCGCCCGGCTCCAGCTTCCCAGCTGCCAGCGCCAGCGCCGCCTCAACCGGATCGCCCTGCGCCCCAATGAAGACTGGAATGCCCAGCTGCGTGAACCTGTCGCGGGCACCGTCGCCCATGCCGCCAGCGATCACGTGGGTCACACCTTGCTCCGCCAGGAAGCTGACGTTGGCGCTGTGCCCCCCGGTCTGGGTGGCATCAAGCAAGGTCTGTGCGGTGGCCTGGCCCTCGACGATATCCACCAGGAGGAACGTCTTCGCTTGACCAAAATGACCGAAGACCTGTCCGTTCCGCACCGGAATACCAATCCGCATACGATCGCCTCCTTCACCATTCGCCCTCATAATACCCCTAGGGGTAGTGCAGTCACAATGGCGAAAAAGACGTAAGGTGCGTGCCCGGAATCTAGCCAACCGGGTAGGTCACGCCCTCCTCTGCCAGTTCGACCGACTCGTGCTCTGGCCGGGCCTCCGCCAGCAGTTGGGCCGGGTCCACCCCGGGGTAGATATGGGTCAGCAGGACCCGCTTCGCCCCCGACTCCCGCCCCATGGCAGCGGCCTCCGCCGCCGTCAGGTGGCCGAAGACCCGCTTCGCTACGTACTCCTCCGTCAGGCTCGCCTCCACCAGGAGCAGGTCGCACCCCTTCGCCGCAGTGGCTACATCCACCGATTCGCCGGTGTCCGCCGTGTAGAAGAGGACCGGTCCCTCGGCGCCCACCGGCTTCACCCGCATCGCCCAGCAGGGGAACGGGTGGTTCGTCCGGGTAAAGCGGATCTCCAACTCCCCCACCACCAGCGGCTGAGACGGGTCGTAGGTGTGCACCTCCTGCCACTGCTCGCCGCCCTCCAGCCAGGTGTGCTGCTGCACCGGCTCGGCGGGGGCGTAGATCTGCAGCTTCCCAGCCGTCCGCTTCTGCATTTGGGCGTCAAGCTGCATGAAGCGCAGGCAGTGCGCATCTGCTATGTGATCTTCATGCAAGTGGGAGACTACCACTGCCGTCAGGTTCTCAATCGCCACGTGCTGCTGCAACCGGTTGGCCACGCCGTTCCCGCAGTCCAGCAGCACCGCCGTCGCACCGTGGCGCACCAGGTAGCCGTTCATCGCCCCGCCCACTGCGGGGTAGGGCGAATACCGCCCAAGGACCGTCAACTCCATGCTGGCTCATCCCCCGTTCTCCGTGATCCCCGGAGAGAAGAGTTTCCCCCACAGGCCCTACGATTCCTCCGCCCCCCAAGAGGATTCGATTTTCCCCTCGGAGAACTCGTTTTACAGCGAATGGTCGGGAAAAGGAGAGGTTGCCCATGCAATTCATCCGCTTTATCGCCGAAGAGGGTCCGGTCCACTGGGGACGCGTGGCAGGCACGGAGGTCCATGAGCTGAGCGCTGCTCCCTACGCCGGCGGGAAGGAGACCGGTCGCGCCTTTACCTTAGAGGGTGTCAGGCTGTTGCCCCCGGTCGAGCCCTCGAAGATCGTCTGTATTGGCAAGAACTACGCCGAGCACGCCGCCGAACTGGGCTCGATCCCGCCCAGCGAACCGCAGTTCTTCCTCAAAGCGCCCTCCTCCCTCATCGGCCCAGGCGATGCGATCGTCCTGCCCAACCATGAGCACCCGATCCACTGGGAGGCCGAACTGGCTGTCGTGATCGGCCGGCGGATGAAGTCGGTGCCGCAAGCCGCCGCCCTGGACTACATCTTCGGCTATACCATTGCCAACGATGTCTCCGACCGGGAGTACCAGAAGGCGGACATTCCCTTCGGCTTCGGCCGGGCCAAGTCCTACGACACCTTCTGCCCCTGCGGCCCCTGCCTTGTGACCGACGGGCTTAACCCGCTAGATGTCCATATCACCCTGACCTGCAACGAAGAGGTGCGCCAGTCCGACTCGACACGGTTGATGATCCACAACCTGCCGAAGCTGCTCAGCCACCTCTCCCATATCATGACCCTCATGCCCGGCGACCTGATCCTGACCGGCACCCCGAAGGGCGTCGGTTCGATGAAGTCCGGCGACCTGATCGAGATCTCGATCCCCGGGATCGGCACCCTCTCCAACCCGGTCGTGTAGATGATGTCAATGAGGCGCCCCCTGGCGATGGGGGCGCCTCTTCTGCTTACAGGCGGACCTGGGTCCAGCTCTTGCCGCCATCTCGGGTGCGGGCCAGGATCATCTCCTGCTCGATTGCGACCAGCAGCCAGCCATCCACCGGGGTGGTGAACTCCACCTGGAAGATAAACTCACCCACATCTTTCAGCTCAAAGACCTCCCAGGTCGCCCCCCGGTCCGGGGAGTGAAGCAGGAGCCCGCGCCGCTGCCCCTCCTCCTCCACCGCCCCCACCCAGATATGGCCGCCGGGAGCGTAGTCGACGCTCCGGAACCAGAGTTTCGGCAGATCGAGCGAGAGCCAGGTCTGGCCGCCATCGGCCGTGGTCATGAGCTTCCGTTGATCGATATACCCAGCGGCTGCCACCCCGTGCTTCGGGTCGGCGAAGGCCAGGTCGGAGCCGACTGGGAGATCGACCGGGTTGCGGGTCCAGTTCTGGCCGCCGTCGGTCGTGGTCATGAAGGTGTCGGGGTAGGGGGCGTCCGGGCCGGAGCGGTTGGTCTGGAAGGCGATAAAGCCCGTCTCCGGCGCGGGGAAGCTGATCGAACGGGGCTCCTCCAGCCCCGCCAGGACCGGGGTCCAGGTCTGGCCGCCATCCGCCGTGCGGAGAAGCTTGTTGTTGGGGCTGAACACCTCCCCGTCAAAGCGGAAGGCGACCTGCCCGGAAGCGAAGTGGGTGGCGTGGTGCAGGTGGGGCTTGAGGGGGATCGGCTCCCAGGTCTCGCCTCCATCTACCGTCTGGAAGATCGCAGGGCCGGTGGTCAGGAACCCAGTCTGCGGGTTGACGAACTGAATCCGGCTGGGTTGGAGGTCGGCCCGTCCATAGAGCGGCTCCCAGCTCTGACCACCATCCGCCGTGTGGAAAATGGCGTCATTGAAGGGGAGCCATGCCCTTGGGCCGAGAAGCGCTGCCCCTATGGCGCTGCGGCCATCCAGGTGGGGGGTCCAGGTTCGACCGCCGTCGGTCGTGGAGAGGAGCGGGCCGAAATCCTGCTCCGCCCAGCCCTGGGTCGGGCTGTAGAAGTGGATCCGGCTGATCCCCCATCCGGCGTTGTAGTCCTCGTTCCGGTAGCGCTCCTGCCAGGTCTGGCCGCCATCGGTGGTGGTGAGCAGGACCTGGGCGAGTGGGCCGACCCGCCAGTGACCGTGCCCCCCGCCTATGTAGCCGATCTGCTCATCGACAAACTGGACGGCGTGGATGGGCACATCGCCCTCGTAGAGGGTGGTCCAGGTCTGGCCTCCATCCGCCGTGGTGAGGAGGGCACCGTGACGCTCGCCCTGGCTGGCGGTCACGTAACCCCGCTCGGCGGTCAGGAAGCTGATCCCGCCGGTGGGGGTGAGGCCCTCGGGCAGTTGCATGGGCTGCCAGGTCTGGCCAGCGTCGGCGCTCTTCAGCAGCCCGCCGCTCCGGTCGGCGACGTAGGCGGTCGTGGCGGTGGGGATCGTGAAAGCCCCGTCGGTCTGAGGGAGGCCCTGGGGATCGATCGCTTGCCAGGTCTGGCCAGCATCAACCGTGCGGATGATGGTCACGCCCTGACACTCGCCGTCGCGGTTGCAGCCGGTGCGCCCCAGGACCAGGCCGGTCTGGTGGGTCGGGTCGAAGCTGATGTTCGCGAGCCGGGCGCCATCTTGCTGGAAGAGGCGGCGCCAGGTTCGGCCGCCATCGGTCGTGGTTTGGATCGAGCCGTCCCAGGTCACGGCGAAGCCGGTCTGCTCGCTGGTGAAGGCGGCGCGGGTCAGGTTTGCGGGCGGGCCATTATTGGCTGGGGCGGGCGTCCGCTGAATGCTGATCGGCCGGGCAGACGCCAGGTCGGGGCTCCCCAGGCTGGTCGGGTCGGGGGGCTCCTGAACGGTCGGGGGTTGTTGCGGGGGAGGTGTGGTGCAGCCGGTTAGCAGGATCAGGAGCAGCAGGGCGATCGCTCTGGCCATGAAGACTCGACTCCTCTCCCCCCATAGACGTGGCTCGCCGCGGCGCGGTTGCAGGGGATGGGCGCGCAAAGCCCCGCACCCTGGCGCTCAGGGGCGGGGCGTCTCTGCGGGGTGCTACATGAAGAAGAGCTGGAGAAGCGTTGCAAGCTCCTGCTCTTGCTTGGTCGTCTCCTTCTGCTGCTTGGCTGGCTTGGACATTGGGTATCGCCTCCCCCGGGGGATGGTCGAAGCATACCACACTTTACGCACCTTGGGCAACATGTATGTTGTTTTTCTGGGTGGATGGTCCGGATTCGGGGTGGCGCCATACCATGGCAGGGACCCTCTGAGGAAGGTGTGAGTCCTTTGAACAAGTGCTATCCGCCAGGCAAGGGGATCCCCTGGGGAGCCTGGCCCGTAGGGTACCCGGTGGCCGCTCCCACCGGTATGCCCTGGGCTGCGGCGAAGCCGCCCGTTCGGGTGCCGAGGGCTCTTGCGAGACTCCAGGGGCTTCTCGCGGGGAGGCAGGGGGGTCCTGCCATGATTCCGGGAGGTTTCGCGAGCTTTCCGGGAGGTTCTGCGAAACTGCCGGGAGATCTCGCGAGCTTTCCGGGAGGTTCTGCGAAACTGTCGGGAGATCTCGCGAGCTTTCCGGGAGGTTCTGCGAAACTGCCGGGAGATCCCGCGAGCTTTCCGGGAGGTTCTGCGAAACTGCCGGGAGATCCCGCGAGCTTTCCGGGAGACTTCGCGAAAACGCCGGGAGATCTCGCGAGCGAGCCTGGGCTGTTCCCTGGAGGCCCGTGGGCCGGGGCTGGGGCTCCGTGGGCCGGGGCTGGGGCTCCGTGGGGCCCAATGGCACAGGAGATAGACCAGCCCGACTACATGCTCCCAACATCCCCGGGTCCCTCAGGTCCAGGTGGCCCCGTCCTCCCGAACATAGAGGACCTTGGCCCCATGATGGATGACCTATCCCGGACGCTGATTCCCATGCTCAACTCGCTCTGGCCCGCCATTCAGGGTCTACTCCAACTGCCCACCCAGCTCCCCGACCAGGGCGACGACCCTGCCTATGACCTCTCCCGCTGGAACGAGGTCACGGCCATGCTGCGGGAACCCGGGGCTACCGAGGCGATGCCCGCCGTGGCCCCCGAGGTTCAGCCCAATTTGGCGGAGACCGATGACTGGCGCCCGGCTTGGGATCGCACAGCCAAGGATCGAGCCTGAGCGACCGGACCCGGCTAGCGCATGCACCCACGCTAGGTTTTTCCCACCATAACGCCCCGTAGGTCCGGGAGTACTTGACCGATTCGCCTAGGTTTCATGGGCAAGAAGCATCTCGCGGAAGTGCGGCTCCCTCGGCCGACTGGCCCCACCCGCCAGGCGCCTTGGGCCAAGGCTCCCCGTCCCAGTCCAAGCCGCACAGTCAGAACCAGTCCTAGGCCATAGGCCAAGTCCTAGCCACAGGCCAAGTCCTATCCCCAGATCACAAGCCGCGTCCCAGTACCAGCCAGGCTGCTCCCCGTTGAGTAGCCTGGCTGTCTGCGCTGTTCGGTCAATTTCTCCCACCGTCCCACAGCCATGCGTCTGAGAAAAACTGACCGAGAAGGCCACGACAGGGCCGTGTTAGGCAAAAATCGCTGACAATCGGGTGGCTGGAGGGCTTCCGACCCCCCATACGGTCAGTTTTTCCCTCAATAACGCCCTGCTGGCCCCAGAATAGTTGACCGATTCGCCCGTTTGCCATATACTGGCAATTGGAAACGATGCCCAATCTAGAGGTCACTCATGAAAACACGGTCCCCTCAGCCCACAGCCCCCACCCCCGGGGCCCCAGGCCACGGCTCCCGTGCCACGCAGGTGCCCCAGCCCAAGTCCCAGTCCCAGTCCCAGCCCAAGTCCCAGTCCCGGCCCCAGCCCCACCAGACCGTTCCCACCGCCCTCCTCCTCGACCCCCGGCTCACGCCATCCGCCAAGCTCCTCTGGCTCTGCGTAGGAGCCGACAGACTGCCCGGCCTCCAAGACCTCGAGGCCCGGTCCGGCCTCACACGCAAGACCATTCGCCACGGGTTGACCCAACTGACAGCCACCGCCTGGCTCCCCCGACCCAGCCGCCAGGGGCCCGCCGTCCCCCTGCCCACCGCCCTCGTGCAGGAGCCACACCTCAGGCCCGCCGAGAAGCTCCTATACGGCATCCTCCAGTTGACCCCAGGCTTCGTCCACCCCGAAGGCCAGTTCACCCATGCCGAGCTTGGCGCCCTGGCTGGCCTGAGCAAGAATACCATAAAACAGGCCGTCCAGAGGCTCCAGGCAACCGGCTGGCTCAGGACCGCCCGGCGCAACCGCCGGAGCCCCATCGGCTTCGCCCTGCGGAACCCGCTGGCCGACCGGGCCGATGCCGTCATTCTTGCGATTCGGCAGCGACTGGAGGAGGCAATGTTCAAGGGAGAGGCGCTCATGCGAGAGTATCTCTCCCTCCTGATCGACAGCGACGAGTTCGATGACAACGCCAGCCCCGGCTTCCTCGTCAACCCGTACACCGGCGAGGAGCTGCAGTTCGACCGCTACTACCCGCCAAACGTCGCCTTTGAATTCAACGGCCCGCAACACTACGGCCCCACCCAGCGCTACGCCAACGAGAGTCAGGTCGCCAGGCAGCAAGGGCGGGACCTGATCAAGCTCGGTATCTGCGTGACAAGGGGGATCCGACTGGTGGTCATACACCCGGCAGACCTGGCGACCGATGCGCTCCGCGACAAGATCAACGGCCTACTGCCACTCCGGGACCTCCCCCAGAATCAGCCGGTGCTTCATTTCTTGGATGGGCTCAGCCGCGCCTATCGGAAGCGGGCCCCGCGCTGACCGCCTCTGCCGCGCCAGCCTCTTCGGTGTCGCTCGACCAGAGCGCCCGGAACTCCTCGCTCTCCCGCAGCAGTTGGTCCCAGCGCCCGCGGGCCTCGACCCGGCCATTCTTCAGGACGATGATCTCATCGGCCTGCTGCAGGGCCGGGCGGCGGTGCGACACCGCCAGACAGGCCGAACCCCGCTGCCGGATTCGCTCCCAGAGCAGCCGCTCGGTCTCTACATCCAGCGCGCTGGAGAGGTCATCCACCACCAGCAGGTCGGGCCGCCGCACGAACATGCGGGCCGCCGCCGCCCGCTGGATCTGCCCGCCGGAGAGCTTCATGCCCCGCGGGCCGACCACCGTCTCCAGGCCGTCCGGCATTTCGCTCAGGTCCCGGTCGAGGACCGCCATGTGCACCGCCTCCGCCACCGCGGCGTCATCCGCCTCCAGGCCCATGAGGAGATTCTCCTTCAGCGGCCCGGTGAACAGGACCGGAACCTGGCCTGTGTACGCGGCCCGGGGAGGCGCAAAGAAACTGGCCGGGTCGGCAACCGGGGCGCCGTTCCAGCGGATCTCCCCGGCCGAGGCCGGCAGCAGTCCCAGCAGGGCCCGGAGCAGGGTGGTCTTCCCCGACCCGATCCGGCCGGTCACCACCACCAGCTCGCCAGCTCGCACGGTCAGATCGGCCCCCTGCACCCCCTTCTCGCCCTCGTGCAGGTAGGTCAGGCCCCTGACCTCCAGCGCCGCCAGCCCTGCCTCCCGCTTCGGCTGTTCCACCGCCGGCAGGAGCTTGCCCAGGAAGGCCGGCTCATGCGCCACCACCTGCGGCAGGTAGGGCGCCGGGTCGCTCTCCTCCCCAGCCCCAAGCAGCCGGGCCATGCGGCGGAAGGAGACATCCACCTGCTTGTAGCCGGTGAGCAGCCGCCCCAGCGAGTCCATGCTGCCAAAGACCTGGGGCAAGAGGGTGGTGAAGAGGGCGAAGTCACCCACCGTGAAGGAGCCAGTCTGCATGGCCCGGGCGCCCAGCAACAGGACAGCGCCGGTGCCGAAGTGGCCCAGGTTCCAGAAGAGAATGAAGAGGGTCTGCCCCAGCAGCTGCTCCTTCAGGCTGACCACCCGCCGCTCTTCGCTCAGCCGGTCTATGTAGTCCGCTGCCCCCTCCTCCGCCCCGGCAAGCTTCAGTGCCTGGACCGCCGAGAAGATCTCATTCAGCCCGCCGGTCACCCGACCGGTCGCCTCCCGACTCCGCTGCCGGTAGGCTTGAACCCGGGGCTCGAAGGCCCTTACCACAAGCACCACCAGCAGCAGGGGGCCGATCGCCAGCAGCGTCACCCACCAGTTGGCGGCTAGCATCATCGAAAGAGAACCGGTCATGCCCACCACCGCCATGGCGAAGGTAAGCAGGCCCCTCTGGGTAAGGTAACCACCGGTCTCCTCCACGTCGTCCCGGAAGATGCTGATCGCCTCCCCCGCCGACATGGTCAGGGCCTTCGCACCAGGCCGACCCAGCACCCCAGCCAGCAGGTTGCGCCCCAGCAAGGCGGTGGTCGTGCCAAAGAAGGAGCTCTCGGTCAGGACGAAGCCCAGCAGGTTCAGGGCATACCCCAGGGCGGTGCCGGCGAGCACCGCCAGCAGCGCAAGCAGCCCCGTTGAGGGGAGGCTGCCGGAATCCAGTCGGTTGAAGAGCTCTCGGGTGATCCAGCCAGCGAGCAGCGCTGGCGCCAGGCTGAGCCCGGAGATGATCAGCGTAGCCAGGTAGAGCCCGGGGCGGTAGGCGATCAGCCGCCAGATAGCCTGCCACGGCTTCATGCCAGCACCTCCTCGACCTGCCCGGCCCGGAGCAACCGGTGGAAGTGGGACGACTCATTCGCCGCGAGGGCGGGGCGGGCCCCGTGCTCCAGCACCGAGCCGCCATCTACTATCAGGATCTCGTCTGCCCGATCCACCGTCTCCAGCCGGTGGGCGATCACGATCGCCGTGCGCCCGGCCAGGAGCCGGCTCATGGCCTGCCCAATGCGCCGCTCGGTCGCCGGGTCCAGCCGGGAGGACGGCTCGTCGAGGATCACCAGGCCCGGATCCTTCAGGAAGCCACGAGCGAAGGCGATCAGCTGTGCCTCGCCGGCAGAGAGGCCGCCGCCCCCGGCGGGGAGCACCGTGTCCAGCCCCTTCGGCTGCGCCCGCAGCCAGTCGCCGAGGCCGACCTCCTCAAGGGCCGCTGTGATTCGATCATCCGCTATGTAAGGGTTGAAGAGCGCCAGATTCTCCCGGATCGTCGCCTCAAACAGCTGCACTTCCTGGGTGACGATCGCCACCCGTTGGCGGAGGTCGGCGAGCCGGGTCTCCCGTATGTCGATGTGGCCAAGGTAGACCCCACCCGCCTGGGGGTCATAGAGCCGGGTCAGCAGTCGGGTGATCGTCGTCTTGCCGCTGCCGGTGCGGCCCAGAAGCCCCAGTACCTGCCCCGGCGCCAGGTGGATGTCGATCCCCTTCAGCACCCGGTCATCAGCCGTGTAGCCGAAGTCGACGCCCGTAAGGTCCACGGCGAGAGGCCCGTCCGGCAGGGGAGTGCCGGGGCCGTCCACCACGGCGGATTTCTCGCCCAGCATATCCTTCAACCGGTTGATCAGCGCCCCGACCATGCCGAGCACCTGGAACTGCTGCACGATCCCCTGCAGGGGCCGGTTGAGCATTTCGCTGTACTGAATGAGCAGGTAGGTGGTCCCGAGGGTGATTCGCCCGGTCAGGAAGAGCCAACCGCCCAGCCCCATGGCCAGAATGATCCCCACGTTGGAGGCGAGGGTGAAGCCGCCCATGATCGAAGCGCCCGCCAGCGCCGCCTTGCGCAGGACCCGGTAGTACTCGCCCGCCAGCCGCCAATAGCCCCGCATTACATAACCAGTCGCTCCGTTGGCCCGAATCTCCTCAGTCCCGGACAGCCTCTCCCCTATGTAGCCGAGCAGGTCGGTCATCGCCTCGCGGGCCTTCGTCCAGTAGGGGATTGCGAAGGAGAACATCCGGGTCAGGCCCAGGGTGGAGAGAATGCCGAAGAGGGCGATGGGCAGGGCCGCCCGCCAGTCCTCGCTGAAGAGGATCACGAGAATGGACCCCAGGAGCAGAACGTTGTTGACCTGTGAGACGAGGAACTCGGAGAAAAAGCCGGTCAACTGATTCACGTCGCCATCGATCCGCTCGGTCATCTCGCCGGGGGTCCGGGCCTGGTGAAACGGCATGTCCAGCCGCAGGGAGTGGCGGACCAGGTCGGAGCGGAGCCGGTTGGTGGCACGCCAGCCCACATCGCCGCTCATGTAGCTGACGGTCAGCGAGGCGGTGGTGTTGACCGCCGCCACCCCGAGCATGATCAGGGCGATGCTGGTCAGCCGCTCAAGCGTGGCACCCTCGCCCACGGCATCAATAAACCGCCGGACCACCAGCGGCCCGCCCAGTTGGGCACCGGTTTGGAGCAGCAGCCCGAAGGCGAGGATCAGAACCTTGGGCCAGAGACCGGTCAGGTAGCGAAAGAGCAGGTCACGATACTCACGCCAGTTCGGCTTCATGGTATCCCCCCAGGAGCGGAAGAATTCGCCAATGTGCGATTTATTCCTCTAGTACTTTCGGCGGATTGAGCATGGTGGTACATTCTTACTACTAAACTCTGAAAGGCGTGATCGTGTGACGCCGCTGCGGTGCCCATGGCCCGCCTGGACCCCGCCACCGCTGGTAGGTCAGTTTTTCCCACGCCCTAGCAGTCGGGCAAATGGGAGAAACTGACCCTACGGCCCCGCAGACCCCTCGCTACCCCCTCAACTGGTCTGGAATCGGCCAAAACCAGCCCCTCATAGCCCTGTTGGGTCAACTTCTCCCCAGCCCGGAGCACGATGACCAGGGAAAAGTTGACCCAACCAGGCCCGGCGGCCCCGCACGCCCCACAAGACAAATCGAGCCGGGGCACCATCTGCCCCGGCTCGCCCTAGCTTATCTCCACCTGCGCCTCACTGATCACACAGTCATAGTGCGTCTCCGCCGGGTTCTCCCCGCCGAAGGCGGTGTTTGCCCCCAGCGCCACGTGGGCGGTGCCCAACCGCTTCTCATCCAGCGCGACCAGCCCGCTCAAGCGAATGTGCGGGTTGGCGCCCAGCCCAAACTCGCCAATCGTCCAGGCCCAGGGGTCATCGGCCAGGCGCTCCCGAAGCTCCTCGACCGCCTCGCCCCCCTCCAGCCCCACCACACGCCCGCCAGCGAAGGTGAGCGTCACCGGCTCGTCCAGCTCCAGGTCGCCCAGGCAGAGGTCGACCACCAGCCGCCCCTCGGCGCTCGTCTCCAGCGGCGCCACGTAGACCTCGCCACCCGGCAGGTTCCCCACCTGCCCCCGCTTGCGAATCCGCCCATCCTCCACGTGGATCGGCCGCCCGCCGTAGCGCAGCCGCAGGTCGGTTCCAGCGGGGCTGGTCAGCCGCAGCGCACTCCCCGCCCGGAGCTGCGCCGCCAGCCGCTTCGCCTCCGCCGCCACCGGGCGCAGGTCGGCGCTCAGCTCGTGGGCCAACACCTCCGGCGAGATCTGCGCCAGCGAGGCCCAGCGCCCCCGCCCCGCAGCCCGAAAGGTCGCCATGGCGGCCCGCAGGTGCGCATCCTCGCGGGAGAGGTCCAGGTCGGAGCGCATGGCGATCACCACATCGGCCTGTTGGACCCCTTGCACCAGGTGGCTCGGCACCAGGGCGAAGAGCGCCCCGGTGTCCGGCAGGACCACCTGAAGGGCGTCCGCCGCGCCCATATCCAGCGCGGCCCGGCAGACCGTCCCTCCCTGTGACTCCAGGGGAACGTCGGTCATGATCACCAGCCGCTCGCCCTTCTGCAGGTTCAGGCTCGAGACCAGGAGATTCTGCACCCAGCGTTCGTTCACCATTAGAACCCCGCTTCCGGCTTGAACTTCACGTCAGGCAGGTAAACGGCGTTGCCGAACCGGATCTTGTCGACCACCTCGGCGCTGACATTGCCGCGCAGCCGCTCCTGCACCGGTTCGGTGGTGATATAAATGTCGCTCAGTCCAAGCATATAGTTGAGGATCAGATCCCCCGGTCCCTCGGGGATCGCAATACCGCCGCCCTGGCCGGTAGGCCAGCCGAAGAGCAGCACGTGCACCTTCTGCCCGGCGTGGTAGCCCCAGCGGTAGCTGTACTCCTTGGGCCGGGCCGCCAGCACCTGCTTGATCATCAGGTCCAGTTGCGGGACGGTGAAGAAGACCAGCTTCCGTCCGTCCGGCGATGTAGCCGTCGCCGCCTCGGTGGGCATGTAGATCTCGGGCTCCTGGGCGATTTCATGCGGCTCCACCCGCGATTCCTCCCTTGTCACGCAAACCATTCAGCTGGAAGGTAAGCCACCCGGCCCCACCGATCCAGAGGAGCAGCCAGAGCCAGGGTTCACCCCCGCCAGCCGCTTCAGCCACCGGTTCTGCAACCGGCGCCGCCGGCGCAGTCACCACCGCAACCGGCTGATACACCACCGGGTCCGGTAATCCCGGCGGCTCAGCGACCTCCTCCACCGCCGCCCGCCGCTCCAGCGCCAGAAAGCCGAAGTCCAGCAGCGCCATGGAGGCGGTCCAGACCCGGGGCGAGTTGAGGACCACGGCGATCAGCTCGCTCTCCCCCCGCCGGGCCGAGGCGACGTTGGTGTTACCCGCCTCTTCGGTGAAGCCATTCTTCACGCCAATGGCGCCATCGTAATAACCGAGGAGCCGGTTGTGGTTGACCAGGTGGCGAGGGGCGTTCCCCCCGGCGCCCGGAATCTCCACCTCCGCCACCGTTATGATCCGGCGGAAGTGCTCATTCTGCATGGCGTACCGGGCGATCAGCGCCAGGTCGTGAGCGGTGGAGTAGTGCTCCGGATCATGCAGGCCGTGGCTGTTGACGAAGTTGGTCCGGGTTGCGCCCAGGGCGCGAGCCTTTTCGTTCATCCACCCGGCGAACCGCTCCTCGCTGCCCGCCAGGTGCTCGGCGATCGCCACGGCGGCATCGTTCGCCGATTCCAGCATGAGGGCGTAGAGCAGGTCCTCCAGCCGCTGCTGCTCGCCGATCTCCAGCCAGATCGTCGAGCCGCCGGTTTCGTACGGCTTCTGCCCCACGGTGACCAGATCGTCCAGCCTCCCCCGCTCGATCGCGAGGATCGCCGTCATGATCTTGGTGGTAGATGCGATCGGCAGCGGCGTGTCGCCCTCGTACTCGATCAGCACCTCCCCGGTGGCCGAGTCCATGAGCAGGTAGGCTGTGGCGTCGAGAACAGGCTCGGGAGCGGCCGCGACCGGCAGCGCCCAGGGCAACAACAACAGAAGTACCGCAAGCGCCAGCCGCCGCAACGAACCTCAACTCCTTCTACCAAAACGGTTCGCTATTGGCAGGCGCACAACCTTTTCCCATGCGGCCATTCTGTCACCTGCGGGAATGCTATGCACCAATAGCATGCCGAGAAGGATGGATGTCGATGATGGACCAGACGGTTCAAGCTGGCGGCTTCACCTGCCCGGTCTCCCTGGAAGATAGCCAGGTGCGGGTGCACCTGCCCTTCAAGGTCGATCCGCACCGGCTCTCGGCCCAGTTGCAGCGGGAGGGCTACGGGCTGGCGCACCAGCCGGACACGCCGGACACCCAGGGCTGGGGGCCCGAGTTCAGCAACAACGGCTACTACCCTTACTGGGTCTTCCCCGACCCCGATGCCCCAGGCCACACCTGTTTCGCCTTCTACCCCAACCCGGAGGATGCGGTCAGCCGCGGCACCGGCGACCCGATCGCCGCCGTGCTGGGCGAGCGATCCCAGAAGACGGTACAGCGCTGGGTCCCGGTCCTGGCCCGGCTGAGGGGGGATTCGGATTGAACCGGCGGATGGCCTATATCATCGGGGCGGTGGTGGCCACGGTCGCGATCGCCGGCGGGCTGACCTGGTACAGCATAAGACCGGCGCAGCCCCCGGCCAGCCAGGCCCCGGTCGCCACACCGGAGCCGAGCAACCTGCCCAAAGCCGCGGTGGACTTCGGCCAGCAGGAGCTTCAACCCACCCTGGTGGATGGTGTCCCGACCTACGACCTGGTGCTGCAGCGGGTCCAGTGGGACGTGGGCGGCGGCTCATGGAAGGAGGCCTACACCGTAAACGGCATGGTCCCCGGGCCGACAATCCGGACGGTGGAGGGCGAGACGGTCCGGTTCCGGGTGAAGAATGAAATGGATGAGCCCAGCTCGATCCACTGGCACGGGATCATTCTCCCGCCCGAGCAAGACGGGGTCGCCCACCTGACACAGGACCCGATCGAGCCGGGCGACAGCTTCACCTACGAGTTCAAGCCCGGGCCGCCGGGCACCCACTGGTACCACTCCCACTTCAACGGCTCCAAACAGGTGACCATGGGCTTCTATGGCCCGTTTGTCGTGGTGCCGAAGGACCCCAGCCACCCGAGTCACCCCACGCACTACGACCGGGAGCATATCATCATGATTGGCGATGCCGGCCTGGGCCTCACCATGAGCGGCAAGTCCTTCCCGTACAACCAGCCAATCAAGGTGAAGACCGGCGAACGGGTACTGATCCGGCTGATCAACACCGGGGTGGGCAATCATCCCATGCACCTGCACGGGCATGACTATTACATTGTCGCGAAGGATGGCAATGCAATCAAAGACCCGCCTCTGATCAACACCCTGGATATCGCACCCGGGGAGACCTACGACATGAGCCTGGTCGCCAACAACCCGGGCTCATGGCTCTACCACTGCCACATTCTCCCGCACGCCGAAGGGCCAGACGGCATGTTCGGCCTGACCGCCCTCTTCGAGTACGAGGGGTACGAGCCGGACCCGAACTCCACCCACCGGCACCTGGAGCCAACCGACAGGCGGCTGCCAGGGACACCGGGCAAGCACAGCAGCTAGCGGCTACATGCGCATGAAGGTGTCGGGGTCCCCCTGGAAGCCCATGAGGTAGCCGATCAGCCAGACACCGCCCCATAGAACAATGATCGCGATGCCAACAATCAGGGCTGGGTTCCAGTGCTTCTTCAAGGGCTCCGCCTCCCGCTCATTCTCGTTCATTATGTAGACGAAAACGCGGGCGAGCCGATTCTGGCTGCCCGCGTCTCTTTCATGAGGAGCGACTCTTATGCGCCCTTCTGCAGGGGCTGGATCCCCGTGGGCAACGCCCGGCGGAGGGCCGGCAGGAGGAGCATCATCAGTCCGGCGCTGATCACCAACTCGGGCAGCAGGTAGGCTGCGTTGTAGGTGGCCGAGTAGACCCAGACATTCTGGTCACCGGCGTACTCCGCAAAGAAGACCACGCCAGCCAGCGTGTGGGCGGCGAAGCGGCCGAAGATCGCCAGCGAACCCAGCCAGGCGCCAACCGCCTCCGACCTGCCGGCTGCAAACCCGGCCAGGCCGAGCATGGCGAAGGCGATCGGGTAGTCGAGCAGGAACTGGACCGGGTGGACCACATAACCATCCACCACATACTGGAGCAGGCCGTCCATGAGACCGGCCGCAATGCCCCACTTGGGGCCGTGGCGCAGGGCGATCAGGAGAATCGGGATCATGGAACCAGCGGTGACGGTGCCGCCCTGGGGCATCTCCCAGAGCTTCAGGACCGACAGGGCAACGGCCAGGCCGACCATGACACCAGTCTCCACAATCCGGAGCAGACGGGCACGGGACTCAGACATGTGAAACACCCCTTTGAAGAATGTACACACTCTGCATAAAAAGAACCGCAGCCAAGCTTGGCTGCGGTCGCTCTACTCATGAGAGAAATCCCGCAGACCAGCTTCCCTACGCCGGAATGACCCGGATCAGGTTTGAAGGGTCCCGAGATGTTGCTCCCGGTTCTCAGCCGTCTCCACGGCTCCCCTAGCGGTCTGTTGCAATATGGAGTGCGTTGGCCTCAGTATAGCAAGTTTTGCGGATCGGATCAACCGGTGGCATAGCCAGTTCGGGCTTGTGGCACGTTAGAGGGCAGAAACGACCACTACTGGACGCGGAAAGGAGCACGGTACGTGCGCAAGCGGATTGCAGTTGGGCTCCTGCTCGCGCTCCTCCTGGTCGCCGCCTTCCCCTGGCAGGCCGGCGCCCAGGCGCGAGCGACGCTGCGCTGGGGCAGCCGCGGCAACGATGTCTGCGTGGCCCAGCGACGGTTGAGGACCTGGGGGTACTACACGGGCTCGGTGGATTGCATTTACGGCAGGCTCATGTACGCCGCCGTCGTCCGGTTCCAGCGGCGAAACGGCCTCACCGCAGACGGCGTGGTGGGCCCGAGGACCTGGGCGGCACTGGGTTACACGGGCGCCGCAGCCGGCGGTGGCGCCCGGACAACCGGTGCGGCAAGCCGGTCCGGGGACCGGGATCTGATCGCCCGCATTGTCACGGCCGAAGCGAAGGGTGAACCCTACGAGGGGCAGGTCGCCGTGGCCGCGGTGCTGTTGAACCGGGTCCGGGACTCCCGCTTCCCCAACACGGTTGCCGGCGTCGTCTACCAGACCCACGCTTTTGAGTCCGTCTCGATCGGTGCGATCTACCAGGCGCCGACGGCATCGGCGGTGCGGGCTGCCCAGGACGCCCTGAACGGGTGGGATCCGTCTGGCGGGGCCGTCTTCTTCTGGAACCCGGCGAAGCCGGTCTCCAACTGGATCTGGTCCCGGCCGATTATCAAGCGGATCGGCAACCACGTCTTCGCAAAGTAACCGGTGCAATCCTTAGGAAGGGGAGTCTTCCCATGCGCAGGACAGCCTTCTGGCTGCCGGTGGGCCTTCTGGCAGCAGTCACCCTCGCCCTGTGGGGCACCTGGACCTGGCGGCTCAACACCGTCAACCTGAGCCTTTCGAACGCCCTGGAGGCAGAGCGGCAGCGGAGCTTCGTGGACCTGGCCTACCACGTGGAGGAGCTGCAGGCGCTGCTCGGCAAGGGGCTAGCCACCGGGAACGTGGCCCAGAACATGCGGTACATGGGCGAGGTGAACCAGCACGCCGCCTCCGCCGTCTCCAACTTCAGCCGGCTGCCGCTGCCAGCGGAGCTCTCCGCCACCACCGGACGGTTCCTCCAGCAGGTGGGCGACTTCGCCGCATCGCTGGTGCGAAACGAGGCGGCGGGACGGCCCATGGGCACCACCGAGCGGGAGCAGTTGACCCGGCTGCGCCAGGACTCGATCAACCTGAGCGCCCAAATGAACCAGGTCATGGCGGAGTACAACCAGGGTGGGTTCCGCTGGAACCCGCCGGTCCGATTTAGCTGGGCCAACCTGGTGCGCGGCCCCGGCCTGCAGGCAAAGCCCAACACCCAGGACCAGGCCCCCGCCTCCATGGTCCCTGGCGGCTTCGAGCAGGTCGCCACCAGCATGGAGCAACTGCCGGTCCTGATCTACGACGGTCCCTTCTCCGACCACGTGGACAAGGCGGCGCCTGCCATGTCCGGCATGCCGATCACCCAGGATGACGCAGCCAGGCGCGCCACCGCCTACATGCCGCAGGGGGCGTCCTACCGGCAGACCGGCGTGACCGATGTAGCCAACAACCTGCCGGCCTGGTCCTTCCAGCTGGCGCCGGCTGACACCCAGGGCAACGCCTATGTCGCCACGGTGGATATCGCCAAGAACGGCGGGCACCTTGTCCAGCTCCTGAACAGCCGGGTGGTGGGCAACCCCACGATCGACATGGCCCGCGCCCAGGTGCTGGGGCAGCAGTACCTCGCCAATGCTGGCTACGCTGGCATGGTCCCCACCTACGGACAGGTGCAGGACGGTCAGGCCACAATCGCCTATGCCTACCGGGAAGGGAATGTGCTGGTCTACCCCGACCAGGTGAAGGTGAAGGTCGCCCTGGACAATGGGGAGATCCTGGCGGTTGACGCCCGCCAGTTCCTCATGCACCACAAGGCCAGGACAGTGCCGACCCCGAAGGTCACCCCGCAGCAAGCGGAGGATGCGGTCAATCCCGACCTGGCGATCCAGCGGGTGCAGCTCGCCCTGATTCCAGACGTGGCCGGGACCGGGGAGATCCTGACCTACGAGTTCCTCACCCGCTTCGGCGATGAGTCCTTCCTGGTCTACATAAATGCCGAGACTGGCCAGGAGGAGCAGATCCTGCAACTGATCCAGACAGACGGCGGGACATTCACGCTCTAGCCGACACAGGCCACCCCCCCTCGGAGGGTGGCCTGTTCGCACTATTTTTGATCTGCAGTACTGGACAACATTAGCGAAATGTTTTATGGTTTGAATGGAGGCCGTACATATCGCGCATAGGGGATGAGCATCGTGCTGGTTCATCTATCCCGCCGGCTTCGTCGGCGACCTGCGCTCAAACGGCTGGTTCAGATAGCGCTCATGGTCATTCTGGGCGTGATGATCGGGTTGGTCGCAGCGGTCGTTGCTCGCTAAATAAAGAGAGACCGAGCCGGGGCAGCAATGCCCCGGCTCTTATTCCGCTTATGGGTTGGCTGGCCGTCGCAGGTCGATCAGGCGGCGGAACACCGCCGCTGTCTCCCCGCGGGTGGCCGGCGTGTTGGCCTGGAAGCGATCGCCCCAGAAGGAGTCGATCAGCCCCGCCTGGGCTGCCAGCGTGGCAGACGGCGCCACCCACTCGGGGATCTCCGCCTGATCGGCGAAGGGTTCCGCCTCGGTGAGCGGGGCGCCGGCCGGGATCAGCCGGGCGGCCAGGGCGATCAGCTCGGCCCGGGTGACCGGTCGGTGCGGCTGGAAGGTGCCATCGGCGTAGCCTTTCAGCAGGCCGGACTGGAAGGCGGCGGCAACGTAGGGGCGGGTCCAATCGGGAATGCTCGCCTGATCGGTCGCGGAGAGCGGGGCGCTGGCCGGGGCCGGGCTCATGCCGACTGCCAGCACCAGAATCTTGGCCAGCTCGGCCCGGGTCAGACCCTTGTGGGGCTGGAACTTGCCCGAGCCGTTGCCGCTCAGAATCCCGAGGGTGGCCAGGATCTCGATATCGTCGCGCAGCGGATCATCCGCCAGGTCGTCGAAGGTGGCGGTCACGCGGTAGATATGGGCCACGGCCTTGGCGGGGGTGTCATCCACCTGGGCGGTGATCGTGTTATGGCCAGGCTGGAGCGGTACGGCGCCCCAGTAGACCGCCATGGTGGCGTTGGCGTAGACGCGCAGGACCAGCTCCCCATTGACAGAGAGAGCGACAAGGCTGCCAGCGGGAGCGGAGCCCCGCACCATGATCTCGGGCTCGCGGGTGACCGTGGGCAAGAAGCCAATGGTGACCGACGGCTGCTCTGCCGCCCCGGCGGGAAGGGCCGGAAGGAGCAGGGGCAAGAGCAGGAGGGCGAGCAGGAGCAGGGCGGGGCGCTTCCGCACAGGCGAGACCTCCTCGTCAGGTGGTGAGACCCATGAGCTGCAGGGTGGCGGAGCGTATGGCGGCCAGCCGCTCCTCCGCATCGGCGCGCGATGAGCCGACCACGGAGAAGTAGAGCTTCAGCTTCGGCTCGGTGCCGGAGGGGCGGACCATGACAAAGCCGCCGTCGGCAAAGCGGTAGTGGAGCACATTCGCCCTGGCGAGGGCGAGCGGGCTGGTCTGACCGGTGGCGTGGTCGAAGCGGGTGCCGGTGGCGTAGTCATCGGTCGTGGCGATCGGCAGGCCGGCAAACTGGGTGGGCGGCTCGGTGCGCAGCCGCTGCATGAGGGCAGCGATCTGCTCCTGCCCCTCCTTGCCCGGCAGGGTGACGTTGTGCAGGTCCTCCACGAAGTGGCCGTACCGCTGCCAGAGCCGCTGGAGGACCCGGAGCAGGGTGAGGCCAACCCCCCGGTAGTAGGCGACCGCATCCGCCGTCAGCAGGGCGGCCATGACGGCATCTTTATCGCGAACAAAGGTCGCACCCAGGTAGCCGTAGCTCTCCTCGTAGCCGAAGAGGAAGGTGTGGGAGCCGGTCTCCTCAAACTCGCGGATCTTGTCGCCAATGAACTTGAAGCCGGTGTGGGTGTCGATCAGGGCGACGCCGTTGTCGGCACAGAAGCCGGCCAACAGGTTCGATGTGGCGATCGTCTTGATCACCGCCCCGTTCATGGGCAACTGGCCGGTTGCCATTTGGCTGTCAATCAGGTAGCTGACCAGGGCGGCGCCCAGCTCGTTGCCGTTGAGCAGCCGGTAGGACCCGGTCGGTTCACGCAGCAGGACACCGAGCCGGTCGGAATCGGGGTCTGTGGCCATGATCAGGTCGGGCTGCTCCACCTCTGCCTGTTGCAGCGCGAGGGCGAAGACATCGCGCTCCTCGGGATTCGGGTAGCGGACGGTGGGGAACTCGCCGTTGGGCTGCTCCTGCTCCTTGACCACGCTCACCTGGAAGCCCGCCCGCTCCAGCGCCTGGCGGACGGGAATGTTGCCCGCGCCGTGCAGGGGGGTGTAGAGGATTCGGCAGGCGGCCCGGTCGGCGGGGGCGGAACGGGTGAGGCTGGTCAGGCGGGTGAGGTAGGACTCATCTACCTGAACGGGAACGGTGCGGAGAAGGTTACGCTGGCCGGCCTCCTCCTCATCCATCGGGTGGATGGTGGTCAGGTCGGCAATCGCACGGATCTGGGCCTGAATGGCAGATGCCCGCTCGGGCGGAACCTGGCCGCCATCTTCCCAGTAGACCTTGTAGCCGTTGTACTCCTTGGGGTTGTGGCTGGCGGTGATCACCACGCCGGCGATCGCCTTCAGCTCCCGCACGGCGTAGGAGAGCATGGGGGTCGGGCGGAGCGAGTCCCAGAGGTAGGCCACGATCCCGCGGGCGTTCAGGGTGAGGGCGGTCTCCAGGGCGAACTCGGGGGAGAAGCGGCGGGAGTCGTGGGCGATCACCACGCCGCGGGCCATGGCGTCTGGCCCGAAGGAGGCAATGTACTCGGCAAGCCCCCAGGTGGCCTGGCGAATGGTGTAGCGGTTCATGCGGTTGGTGCCGGCGCCGATCAGGCCGCGCAGGCCGCCGGTGCCGAATTCGAGGGACTTATAGAAGCGGTCGTCTAGCTCCTTCGGGTTGCCGGCCAGAGCGGTTAGCTCGGCGCGGGTGGCGGGGTCGAAGTAGGGGTGTTGGGACCAGAGGGTAATGGGATCGTGGGTCATGGTTGGCTCACTCCTGTGCACTACTAGTTCGGGCGGCCAGGTGTTTGTTGCTAGATTCGACAGAGCGGGATCGAATCCATGCCGGGCTTGCGAAAATTGACGGGCACCTGCGAAGGGCTACCTCCCGTGTGAGAGGTAGCCCTTCGCCCCGTTTGACCCGGCGGGTCAGTATATGTAGATAGATTAGGGCATTATTCGTGCATCGGACCGGGTACCTGGTCCAGCTAGACCTCGTCCTCCAGCTCCTCCTCGAACTCGCCGGGGATCTCGGTCTCGGATTCGGTCTGCTTCTTCGCCTTGGTCGTGCCGTTGGACTGGTTGCGCTTGCGGTGTGCGAGGCCGGTGCCGAGGGAGATCTGGAGGTAGGGCTTGCCGTTCTGGTCAATTACACGCTCAACGCTGCAGTTGGTCTTACCGGAGGGCCGAAGGGCAGGGTAGATCTCGAAGACAGCGCCAAGGTGGAATGAAACCGTCCTGCCGTCTACGCTGCGCCGGACGGGCATGGCGCCCGGCTCCAGCGAGCTGCAGACGTAGGCACCAACAATGCCAAGCTCTTCATCGGCCTCGAAATACGTGTGATACCGCTGAACGTCGAAGCCGGCTTCGGCCGCCATGGCGTCGGACATGCGGGTCGCCTTTACGCCGGCGGCTGCTCGGCCACTGGGTTCAACCGTCACGTTGGCCGCCTTGGTGCGGGCGCCGGAGCGGATGTCAAACTTCTTGTTGACCCGCTTGAGCTTGGGCCGGGGCTGCTGGTCGACATTCGGGTTCGGCGTTGGGGTCTGGTTCTCAGCCGGAGCCTGGTTCTGAGCCGGAGTCTGGGACTGGGTCGGGTCCTGGTTCTGGGCAGGGGTCGGAGCCGGGACTGGATTCTGGTTCTGGTTCGGGTCCTGGGGATCGGTGGGTGAGGACATTGCTGTGAATTCTCCTTTCTTGCCGTATTTCCATGCGGAACGCCGGGTGGTTGAAGTCTGAATGCGCTCCGACCTGGATTACCTCAATCATAGCTGGTTTTATCTGGGGTGTCAAGCGTATGTTGTCATTTTGTGTAGAATATTGGCGAAGTCAGTGTGGAAATGGCCTGGCGAGAACGAGGATCACGGTGGGCGGGCGCAGAGCGGGGTGCATCAACCTGGCGATTCGCACCCTGCCATGAGTCGGGGCGAAATCCGGTGGGATTCAATGTGATTCAATGCGATCCACTGCGATTCAATGGAATCCAATAGGGGCCAATGGGATTCAGTGTGCTGTTGCGGGTTGGCTAGCGGGAGTGCGGATCAATCTGCTCGCGCATGAAGGGGATTTCGGGGAATGCTGGCGGCTGTAGGCACGTGCTGTTCTGTGGGGCGATAAAGAGGGCTCTATGAAAAGATTTGGCCATGTCGAAAACGGGGGAGCGAGGAGAATCAGTGGAATCCAATGTGATTCTTTCCCATTCCTTTTGATTCAGGGGGATCGCGTGGAGGAGCGGGACGCAGCTAGTTTCATACGCGGGGAACCGGGAGCTTGGGCAGAGAGAATCGAACGGTGTGATCTTGGCTCGGGCAGGAGTACCGACTGTCATGCCCGAAGCTAGACTGGCAGGAGTATTCACGTCGCAGCAGTTCCATTTACAACAACTAGTCGCGAGGGCGTCGGCAGCGGGGTGCAACTATGCGCGTACTTGTTACAGGCGGGGCTGGGTTCATCGGGTCGCACGTCGTGGACCTCCTGGTCCGCGAAGGCCATGATCTCACGGTGTTGGACAACCTATCGACCGGCTCGGTCGATAACGTGAGTTCAGAGGCGCGCTTTCTGTTGGGTGACGTCTGTGAGCCCTTGGACGAGGCTTTTGCTATCGCCCGTCCTGATCTTGTCCTTCACCTCGCCGCACAGGTAAGCGTACCTGCATCTCTGCGCCGGCCCGATCATGACCTTGCTGTGAACCTTGCGGGGACAGTAAACCTGACGGTTGCCTCTGCTAGGGCTAGCGTTCAGAAGATCATTTTCGTGTCGTCGGCCGCTGTCTACGGAACACCTCAGTCGCTTCCCCTCCGGGAGGAGAGTCCTACCTGTCCCCTCTCCCCCTATGGTCTATCCAAGCTCTCGGCGGAGAGTTACCTACGGCTGCTGTGTGAGTTGCACGGTCTGCAATACACGATCCTGCGGCCGGCAAACGCCTACGGCCCGCGGCAGCTCGATTCAGGGGAAGGGGCCGTTATTCCGGCTTTCTTGAACCAGTTCCTATGCGGGGTGGATCCAGTGATTCACGGCGATGGCCGTCAGACTCGCGATTTCGTGTATGTCGGTGACATGGCCGTCGCTGTCGCAAAGGCGCTGACTCGTGCCCATGGTCTCACGCTGAATATTAGTACGGGCAGGGGCGAATCAATTCGATCGGTCTGGGGCACCCTCGCCCGCCTGACGGGCTGGGAAGGCGAACCCAGGTTCGGCCCGGCGCGTATGGGGGATATCCTCAACTCGGTGATGGCTAACGGTGCTGCCAGACAGCACCTTGAGTGGGCGCCAACAGTGACCCTGTCGGACGGACTTGCCCGCACGGTACACTGGGCTCAACAGCAGCGACTCTCGAGCCGAGTCGGATCATCTTATCGCCTCCCTTCTTAGCTATTACGCACTCGGAGGAATGACCATTGGTCTCTAAGATCACACGGATCACCGGGCTGGTCATTGTCATGGGAGTGCTGATCATTGGCCCACTCTATCGGGGTCTCTTTTTCTGGCCTGAGGAGATCGCTGCGATTGGCCTGATCGCTCTTGGAGCCGGTCTCTGGGTGACCGGAAGGCGGATCGGAGGTCTCACGTTTAACCCTCTGGGCGGAAGAATCGGCATCGCCCTGCTTCTTCTGGTGTTTGCCTACCTCGTTCAGTTCTTCTGGGCAGTCTACCCCTGGGGTAACCTCGACTGGGTACTGCGCGCCTTAGCCGCGTGGATCGTCTTTCTCATGCTTCGAGCGGAGGCTTCCCCTACTGCGCAGCGCGGGCTAGCCTTTTGCGTCGTGGCATCAAGCGGAGTGATCGCAGGGGCCGGATTGCTTCACTTGGCCAGCTATTACTCCACAGATCCTGCTGTCGCCGCTACGCTAGGTTACGGAGGCTTCAGCGATCGCCTTGTCTCGGTCTACCAGTACCCCAACGCTGCCGGGGCCGTCTTCACCGTCTCGCTGATCATCGGCGCTGGCCTTCTGCAGGAGGGTCAGAAGCGTTGGCTGGCGGGCCTGGTCGGGTCACTCAATGCCATTCTTAGCCTCGCGCTCCTCTTCACCCTGTCGCGTGGCGCCGTTGCCGTACTGACCGTCGGTCTCCTGGTCTGGATTGCAGGGCTTTCGGCGAGAATTCGCCTGCTGGCGGTCATTCGACTTGCCGTAACCACCCTCTTGCCCGTCCTGGTCTCTCTCCACGGGGTCACAGCCGCTGTTGAGTCCAATCGTGGCTCAGGGACAGGGCTGTGGCTCGCACTCGCCGGGTGCATCGGGTTAATCGGTGCGATGGTGTCAGCGCACCTTCGCTCCCTGGAGGTTAGAGGCACTCGGATACTGCTCTCAGTCCTGTGTGCGGCCGCAATTGTCGCTGGGGTCGGTCTCTCCGGCTGGATACCTGGCGCCCTGGGGCGACTTGGTGATTTTGACCTGGGCGGGCGCAACGTCTCCCTTCGGGCTGAGTATGTGAAGGATGGACTCTCTATAGCCCTTGACTACCCCATGGGATCCGGCGGTTGGGGTTGGTCTCGCCGTTACCCCCAATACCAGACTCTGGACTATGCCGCACGCGAGACGCACAACCACTATGTGCAGACACTTATCGAGGCGGGGCTCCTTGGCGCAGTTACCCTTGTGATTGCGTTGTCCGGAGCTGTCCGCCTGGCTATCGTCAGCCGGGGATCCAACTCCGTCAAGTGGGCCCTGTCGGTCGGTGCGATGGTCCTGGCCGTGCACGCTGTCGGCGACTTTACTCTCTCCTATCTGTCGATCTGGCTCCTCATGTGGGCGCTATTGGGCAGTTCACTCCCGCCCCCGGCAAGCGAAGGGCGCTGGGACAGACTCTGGCCGGTCCTGGCAACTGGCGCCCTTACCGGGGCGCTTGTCTCGGGCTGGCTCTGGATCGGTGCTCGCAACTTGGCGGAGGCGGAGCGACTGGCGGCCCAGGGCGATAACCAGGGCGTGCTGGAAGCCGTGGCGGCCAGCAGGCGCTTCGACCCCCTGAACAGCGACGGTCTGCTGTTGCTTGACACAGCCGAGGCTCTTGAACTGGCAACGCAGCGGGACCCCCTAAATGCGAACGTTTGGGAGAGCCTCGCTATCACCTACGAGCGCCGGAAAGAGTACCGAATGGCCTATGAAGCCGCACTTCAGGCCCTCGCACTCCGCCCCGCAGCCCAGAGTCAGTATGAAGTTGCCGCCAGAACGGCGGGGTTCGCTCTGGATCTTAGCCTCCAGTCAGGGGATCAGCAACAGGTACGCCAGATCAGGGATACCCTGCTCCAGATAGAGGCTGAGTTGATTGAACGGCAGGGACTAGCGAAGCGCCGCCCCTCGCTCCTGGACACCCCCGCCCTCGAACTGACTCCGCAGATCGCGTTGCAGGTAGGCCGAGCTCACTTTCTCGCCGGTAATTTTGACAGGGCCGAGGAGTGCTTGGTGGCCGCGTCAAAGGCCGCATGGTCATATGCCTCGACCGCGGACGTCTGGCTACACGCAATCTACGAGCGGGAGGGCCGATCCGCCGACCAACTCTCGTTGGCTAACAAGCCGTGGATCCGCTTCCTTCAGAAGAATCCGGTCTACTCCGTATTGCTCGAGTGGAGGCCCTGACGAAAACCGCCCGCTGCTATTTCCCGGTGGGGAAGCGCAGCGGGCGGTCCGCGTGTACTAGGGCGATCGATCCTCCATGGGTTTTCTCAGGACCGAGACGGTTCCGGAGGTAAAGCGGCGAGGGAAGAGCACCACTCGAAAAGTAGCCAGCAGTAGCTTAAGGTCGAGTAATAGCGAGAAGTTCTGAATGTACAGGAGGTCATAACGGAGTTTGTCCTCCGGCCGTGTGTCGTAGCCGGCTTCAACTTGCGCCAGTCCAGTCAGTCCGGGCTGGACCAGCAATCGATACCGGAACTCCGGAAGCTTCTCGGCAATCAGGTCGACGAAATACGGGCGTTCCGGTCTCGGCCCTACGAGGCTCATATCACCGAGAAGGACGTTAATCAACTGGGGCGTCTCATCCAGTCGTGTTGCACGCAGGAATCGGCCCACGGGGGTTACACGGGGATCATTCTCCGATTCCAGGACGGGTCCGGTCTTCGCCTCTGCATCCGGGATCATGGTGCGAAACTTGATGCAGAGAAACCGCCGCTCGGCTCGTCCCACTCGCTCCTGCCGGAAAAAGACCGGTCCCGGCGACGAGATTCGAATGGCGATGGCAATCAGCAACCACACCGGAAGCAGAAGGATAAGCCCTACCGTTGCCCCTACAAGATCCAGTACACGCTTGGCCAGCAACTCCACCCGACTCAATCCAATTGGCCTGACCGAAAGGACTGGCAGGTCATTCATCTGCCGGACCTCAGCCTGGAAAAGCGAGATCTCGTAACTGTCGGGGACGATCAGGCACTCCTGACCGGTTAGGAGGCAGGTGGTGACGATCTGGCGTTTAGCTTCATGGTTCACAGAAGGTGCCACGAGCACTGAGTTGACACCAGGTAGCAGAGGGAGCGCTTCAGCGACGGTCTGCACCGTTGCTACACAGTCGTACCGTCGCGCCCCCAAGCCAGTTAGCTGAGCGACGAGGAACTGAGTCTCCGCCCCATTCCCGATGACCATAACCCGGCGCCTGCCCCGAAGCCATGCACCAGCGAAGGCACATAATACCCGCCAGGGAATCAGGGCTAGCACCTGAAAGGCGACGGGCAGTAGTACGCTCTCCCAGTGCAAGGGCAGTCCCCAGACGAGCATCGTCAGTGAGAAGGCTCCAGTGCTGATCACCAGAGTCGAGGTGATCACATTACGGACGGCGTGCTCGGGTGACCGACCGCTCACCACCGACAGATTCAGGGTGTGAATCAGGAATACTGTCACCAGTCCGATCCACGGTGCCGCACCCTGGATCTCGGGAGGGAAGGCATCGACACTGCCCCATTTGAAGGCCAACTCATAGGCCACGAATGTTAGGGCTAAGTCACCAAAGGCGACAGTGAAGGGATGAAGTTCGAGGTCACCGCGCTGTCGCATCTAGGTCATCACCCCGCAGCTGCTACCAATGAGCAAGGATTGATAGAGTCTCAGATAGCTTTCGGTCATGGCGTCGCCTGAGAAGCGCTCCTGCACACGGTCCCGTCCCGCCGATCCGTACCGCTCTCGGAGAGCGGAGTCATCCAGTAGTTGGCTCACTGCCGCGCTCCACGCGGAAAGGTCGCCGGGTGGAATCAGCAGACCGGTTACCCCTCCGACCACCGCTTCAGCGACACCACCGACATGGCTCGCTACCACTGGCTTCCCCGCCCACATGGCCTCCAAGACAACCAGTGGCAACGCCTCCGCCTTCGTAGGGAGGAGCATAATCTCGGCGTCGTTCAACAGTTCCCTGGCGTCGGGTCTGTTGCCGAGGAAGTGGACCCGCCCCTCCAGATCGGCCTGTCGCACTTCCCGAATGCAGTCAGCAAGCAACGGGCCGTCGCCCAGCCACACTAACTGTATATCTGGGTAGGTTCTGACCAGGTCGGAAGCCAGGCAGATAAACGTGAACGGGTCCTTCGGCTCTGCTAGCCGCCCAATCGCGACAACCAGCCGGGTATTTGGCGGGCAGGCGAGTTCCCGGCGCAGGAGCCCCTCGGTCTGCGGAGCGGGTGCGACACCATTGTGAATTACCGTCAGCTTTTCGGCCGGTGCCACTCGGTAGCGAAGCGCTGTTTCTCGCTCAGATTCAGATACGCAGATGATCTGATCGGTCAGTAGCCCCCCGATTCGCTCCAGCCAGGTGTAGAGGAGCTTGCTAAGGCGGCCGTGGTAGTCGCGCAAGGGCCAGCCATGGGCCGTATACAGGACGTGAGGCACGCCAGCCAACCAGGCGGCAACTCGCCCGAGTAGACCCATCTTTGAGCTGTGAAAGTGGGCGATCAGGGGACGTGTCCGCCGGAAGACCCTGATCAGATCCCACAGAGCTCGTAGGTCCCAAAAGAGCGAAGGCCTGTGGCGAATGGAGGAGAGCTCGTACACCACAATGGGAAGGGTTGCTTCCTCCACCCAGTTGATTAGGGCCTTGCCCCCACCGCAGACGAGGCTTGTAGGCCAACGGTGAGCAGTACCCTCCAGGAGTGAGAAGGCAACCCGCTGAGCGCCACCCGTTTCGGCAAGCGTGATGCCTTGGATAATGCCCTGCCGCGGGCGCTTGCGCAAGCGGAGCAGGGTGGCCATGACGATTGCCCCGGCCGCGAAGGATAGATCGAGTCGAACGTCCGCCCAGCGAGCAGATCGGTCGGGCATAAGGCTCTGTATACCCTCGTCGGCCATTGCTATCAGCAGGGCACCGAGCAGAGCCGCCCCCTGTGAGACCAGGGTAGTGAAGGAGAGCCGCCATGCTTGGAAGAGCAGAAAGCCGAGGGCCGAATAGAGGATGGCATGGGCGCTTCTGCGAGCCCAGTGGTTTAGCTGGGTGATCCACTTCGGCGTTTGGGGCGATTCAGACGCCAACGACGGTACTTGGGGGCCAGCCTGTAGGATGCTCTGGGCTGCTTGCTCGGTCGACCTGGACGAGAACTGCGGGCTCGCAGCAAACACGAGGATAATGCTGATCCAGAGGCCCACCATGAGCCAGCGCAGCACGGCATGCCTGTTCATGCACTCAACTCCTGCTCGCTCTGCTTTGCCGGATTCTGGTCGGCCATTGCCTCGTCGTGCCGGATGATTTGGAGCCACAACAGGCCTAGGAAGAGCCAGAAGTGGCGCCAGTGCACCGTATCGATGACGATGGAGTTGGCCAGCACACCCACAAACCAGGCGAGCAACACGGCCAGCGAGGGACCACCGATTCGGGGGGCAGGGGTGCGGAGCCGCTTCCAGGCGGAATATAGGGTGTAGCCAATCAGGAGTGATAGGCCGATCAGGCCCAGCCAGCCGTTCTCGGTGAAGGTGCGGACATAGAGGCTGTGGGCTGCGAAGTTGAAGGTCTTCTCAAATGCCCCTGGACCGATTCCGAGCGGGGTTGAGAGGCCCAGCCGTATCCCCGCCACCTGGACGGGGAAGCGCTGACCGGTGTCGTAGGACTCGAAGGTGGTAAGTAACCGGTCGGTGATTAGGTCGGTCTCCAGGAGGATGAAGAGCGCCGCCCCGGTGACCAGAAGGCTTGCGACAACGAAAACCATCGCACGCCGCCCTGCTTTGGAGCTACTGCGGAGGTGAAGGAAACCGTAGACCAGAAGAGAGAGCACCATCGCTCCGAGAGCTGCCCGGCCCTGTGTTAGCAGGAGGCTGAGCAGAAGAGGGAGAGTAAGAACAACCGAGAGGCTCTTGGCGCTGCGGCGCCGCTGGGAGAGCGCTTGATCGAGCAGGAGCAGAATCGCTCCAACCAGGTATGGGCCTAGGACGTTCGGATCCTTGAAGAGCCCCTGGAACCGGTAACCGTCGCCGAAGATAGTCAGGGCAGGCTCCCAGTTCAGGGCCACGGCGATGCCGCTGAAGGAAGCTAGCAGGGCCGCACCAATCAGGCCGCGCACCAACCAGACAAGGTTCTCCTCTTTCTTGAGCAGCATGATCAGACTGGCGGCCATGGCGACCAGGTAGAAGGTGACAGCCATGTAGCTCAAGCCCCCGGATCCGGCGCTTAGCCAGGAGACGAGGTTGCCCGCCGCGAGCAGGCCGAGGGCACCAAGGAGCGGCGGATTCTGCCACGCCCGTCGCCAGACAATCTGACCAGCCACGAGGCCGCCGGCGAGCCAGAAGACCCAGTGCAGGTCAACAGGGGCCGGTTCGAAGAGTACGATTCCCTGAAGAAGTCCCAGTAAGAAGGTGGAGAGGCTGAAGCTGAGGAGTGAGAGCCCGAGCAAGGAGCCAACCATGAGCCCGATCGCGAGTGGGGCTTCACGGAGGACGGCCCCAATGCCGCCATAGCTGTAGACAAAGGCGAGCCGGTTGCTGGGGAGCTCAACCATGAAAGGTGGGCGCTCCCTGGGTGGAGTTGGGGCGGGATTAGCTTCTTCTGGGGTGGGTGTCACGACTTCGCGGGTGCGAACGACGGGGACGTAACCGGCGATGCCGTTGCTGTCGACTAGGCTTATGTCATCGACGACTAGAGAGCCATTCTGACCTTGGATGGAGATGATGATTTCCCCAGGCCCGTCGGGTTGGGCGACTGTAGTCGTGAAGTTGGACCACTCCTCGGTCACAGGAAGGGTGGCAATCACCTCCTGGATCCTGGTTTCCTTATTCCGAATCGCAATCCGGGCAGAGTTCTTGCGATCAGTTGACAAGAATCGGTACCAGAGGCCGAGCGTATAGTCTGCTGGTACATCCTGGTTCTCGAGATGCTGTGCAGGAACGATGATAGCCACGGCGGGGTTAACCGCCGTAGAGAGTTCTTGTGCGAGGCCGCCTGTGCGGCCTGGAACCAAGCGGTGCGTCTGCTCATCCGGTGCTGTATTCCGAGCCCATGCACCTATCCCACCAGCGATACCCGGCCTGTCTGGGGTAACTTCCATTGTCCCGATATCGACGCCAGGGCGCTGCCAAGTGAAGAGGCCAGTACTGACTGGTTCGTACTGGATCTCAGACTGTTGCGTCGTGGCCATGATCTTAGGCATTCTGGCTGATAATTGATCGGAAGGGCTGGCAGGCCGTAATCCAACCTCATCCACTTGAAGTGTGGTACCGGTAAGGGCCCAGAATGAAAGCCGGTGCGTGGGATCAACATGTTGAGGGATGAGGAGCTCCACGTATGTCCAATCCGCAGTTACCGGAAGTGGGTGCTTCTCTATCGTAGATTTTGCGTCCCCATAGCCTGCATAAGCAGCAGACTCGTCCTGATTCGAGCCAGCACGGCGATACCAGAAGGAGAATACGTAGCCAGCTACAGTACGCAGGCGTAACGCCGTCGGTACGGCCCAGATGGTCGACGCATTGCTATTCCCACGTTCGGGGCTGATCTCTTGAGCTACCCCTGAAAGCCCGGGGACAAGCCGATGGGTGGCCTTCAGATCACTGCCATTGGACCAACCATTCCATCCAGAGGCGACAACAGCGCTCTCGGCGGGAGTCGCTGGAACAGACATCTCTCCTGCATCGATGGAGCGTTCCAGCATCCATTGCTCGGCCAGGAGTACAGCTCCAACGGCAAATGATAAGAGGCAGAAAATCACCGTAGCGAGCCGCGTACCTCTACCTACACCCACAGCCATGCCGGACAAGCCCCCTGTCCCAGTCGGAGCCTATGCGCTCTCCTAGAGGTTGAACCGGTGTCAGCGGTACCACCCCTCTTCCCTTTCTTTGATGGGTTTCGCCGGGACACCTACAGCAGTCACGTTCGGTGGCAGGCTCTTAGCCACCACCGCTCCTGCACCTATAACCGACCAGTGACCAATCTTAACACCTTGGATCAGGGTAGAGTTGGTGCCAAGGTCGCAGCCTTCCCCCAAATGCACATTGCCGGAGATATTGGCGCTCGGTGCCACAGTCACGAAGTCCTCAATCAGGGTATCATGCCCCACAGTCACCCCTAGGTTAAGAATGACATGATCCCGGATTCGGATATCAGTCGTGATAAGGGCGCCTGCACAGACGATAGTGCCTTTCCCAATTTCAACCCGGTTGCCGACCCAGGCCCGTGGGTGGATCAAGGTGGCGAAATTCGTGTGGCCATGCGCTTCGATTTGCCGGACCACCTTGCGACGGGCCGCTGTGTTCCCGATGCCAATGACTACCGCTACTTCCGGCCTGTGCTGTAACCACTCCGCCCCGCCCAAGACAGGGTAGCCGTGAGCCTCGTTGCCTTGGTTAGCGGTATTTCCGTCGAGAAATCCGCGGAAGTTCCAGGCTAATGACTGCCTGTTTAGGTCTTCCACCAGTTGATGAACCTCACGGGCAAAGCCGCCGGTCCCAAAGATGACGAGATCCGCCAAAATGCACCCTCCTTATGCTCTCCGAGACCCCTTGAACTCCGGCATTGTGACGTGGCCATCTGCGCTCACGCCCTCCCGCCGGACCACCTTCCAGGCGGTCTGGACCAGGATTTTCAGATCGAGGGCAAGACTCCAGTTGTCCACATACCATACATCAAGTGTAAACTTCTCTTCCCAAGTCAAGGCATTGCGCCCGTTAATCTGCGCCCAACCGGTGATTCCAGGCTTAACCTCATGGCGCCTGGCCTGGGTCGGAGTGAACCTCTCGAGATACTCCATCAGAAGCGGTCGGGGGCCCACCAGGCTCATGTCTCCACGCAGGACGTTGAACAACTCCGGTAGTTCGTCCAGACTGGTGCTACGCAGTAGGCGACCAAAGGCGGTCAGGCGAACCTCATCCGGAAGCGAACGACCGTCCGCATCACGGGCATCCAGCATCGTGCGAAACTTAAACATTGGGAAGGGCTTTCCATGGAGTCCAGGGCGTACCTGTCGGAAAACGACTGGCCTCCCCAGCCGCTGCCAAACTAACAGAGCTACAATCAGCATGATCGGAGATAGTACAATCAACCCCGGAATGGTCAGGCACAAATCCATGGCCCGCTTGACAGCCCGTTTCATCTTTGTCGACCCGCACACCGACGGATCACACCCACAACCCGCTCCAGGTCTTGTTGCGTAAGGTTAGAGCCGGAAGGCAGGCAGAGCCCTCGCTCAAATAGGTCTTCGGCCACGGCCCCGCCAACATGTTCGTAGACCTCGAAGACCGGTTGCAGGTGCATCGGCTTCCAGACGGGGCGAGACTCAATATTCTCCGCCTCAAGCGCCAACCGCACGCCCTCTCGGTCTAGGCCGAAAACGCCGGGGTCAATGGTCACGCAGGTTAACCAACGGGTATGCCTACCCCAGGGAGCCTCGGGTTGAAAGGTTATCCCAGGAACGTCGCCCAGCGCCTGGACATAGTGGTTAAAATTCCTCCGGCGGGCCTGAACCCTTTCCTCCAGCACTTGAAGCTGCCCTCGACCCACACCGGCCAAAATGTTGCTCATGCGATAGTTGTAGCCGATCTCTGAGTGCTGGTAGTGCGGAGCGGGATCTCGCGCCTGGGTCGCAAGCTTACGGGCATGAGAGATGAGTGCTCCATCAGCTGAGACAAGCATCCCGCCACCGGACGTGGTTATGATCTTGTTGCCGTTGAATGAATAGACTCCCGCCTTGCCGTACGTTCCTGGGGTACCTCCTTTGTAGGTGGCCCCTAAGGCTTCCGCCGCATCTTCGATCAGCGTGAGCCCGTACTGCTCACAAAGCGCCAGGACGGGGTCGATATCGGCGCTCTGACCGTACAGATGCACGAGGACGAGTGCCCGGGGAATACGGCCTTCTCGAGCGCGCTCTGCTAGGAAAGCAGCGAGAAGCGCGGGGTCCATATTCCAGGAAACACTCTCGCTGTCGACGAAAATCGGACGAGCACCAAGGTAGAGGATCGGATTGACGCTAGCTGCGAAGGTTAGTGTCGAGACAAGAACCTCATCACCTACTGTCACACCGGCTTCGATGAGTGCCAGATGCAGGGCCCCGGTCCCGGAAACGGTGGCCAATGCGTTCGGACTGCCCACCGCTTGGGCGAACTCGAGCTCGAAGGCCTCTACATTCGGACCCAGTGGGGCGATCCAATTCGACTCAAAAGCAGACTCAATAAAGACCCTCTCCCGACCGGACATGTGGGGTGCAGAGAGGTGGATTCGGCTCTTCATCTGGTATTTCACCTAACCGTTTCCGTATGTTGCATGCTGTTCAAATCCAAGCCGCGGAACCTGGACCCTTAGCCTTCGGCTGGGCGATCAGTGCTGTTCACAGACTCCAGCGGAGTGCAGCCGGGCCAGACGCTATCCTTCTCGACTCCCAGGCCACCCTGCAAAGCCGACGGATGCGGCACCGGTCGGCAGCGGAACAACACCGCCCTCGTACGGCTGCTGGCGACCTCTGGGGAATCTTGGTCAAAGGGAGTGCACTCAGCGGACTGACCCGTCACCAGTTAATTGGCTCAACAAAACTAGCAACCGCTGCGCTAACAGGCTGATCGAGTGCTCACGTTCAGCAAACTCCCGACCAGCCCTGCCCAAGGTAAGGCGCTCTTGCGGAGACATCCGCAGCATGTGCAACACCGCTTCGGCCAAAGCGGTCGGCTCATCTCCGGGAACAGTGATACCGCTACCGGAGCGGGTGACCAGGTCCGGCTCTACCCGACCAGCAAAGACAATCGGCTTTGCGGCCGCGAAATAGTCAAACAGCTTGTTGAAGCTGATTCCATACCGATAGAGGTCTGTCTCCCTTGCCGCGGCACAGAGCACATCGGCATCTTCAAGCACAGAGGGAATCAACGACTTTGGGACAGGATCGGCGAACCTTACTGTCTGTAGGCCCATTTTGGCTGCCTGTCGAGCTAGGTTTGGTTTCTCTGCACCGTCACCCACCAAGACGAACTCCACTGGGGCTTGCTGCCGTTCAAGAATCTCGGCCGCATCAAGCAAAAGACCCAGATTGTTTGCAACTCCGTGGGCGCCAGAATAGAGGACCCGAAACCGATCACGCGAACCTATTTCAAGTGGTTTGCTCCCGGCCCTGCGCTGGTCAAACAGGGTAAGGTCGACTCCGTTAGGTATATAGTGGACTTTTTGCTTTGGCACGCCGATGCCCTGTAGATAGCGTTGGGCCAAAGGTAGCAGGGAGATAATGGCGGAAGCGTTGCTGCAAAGGAATCGCTCAAGGATAGACAGTAGCACAATTGGAGGGGACCAGCGGGAGTAGCCTCCTAAGGCGATGAGCGTCTCAGGCCAAAGGTCCCGGATCTCAAATACAAAAGGCGTCCGATGGCGTTTCGCCTGGACCCAACCCGCCAGGGCGGCAAACGGATGTACTGACGAGCCGATGACTACATCAGGGTTGAATGGAAGTTCTGCCCAAGCAGCATCATGGCCGAACTTCATCATACTGAGAAACCGCCTCGCGCCATTCCCCCGGTACTTCATGACGCTCAGCCAACGCAAGTGAACTCCATCGACCACCGTGGCTTCTTTCCTGGCATCGTATGAACCGGCAAGGATACACACCTGATGTCCCCTGGACACGATAATCCGAGCGAGATCGATATGGCGGGTCCCACCGGCACTGTCTCCGGTCGTTGCATACTGGTTAATGATGAGGATTCTCAAGCTGATCCTCCTAGTGATACCTATCAATTAGCTAAGTATGGCTTGGTAGAGACTCAACAGCTTTCGAGACTCTTGCTCCCAGTTGAATCGGTCGACCACCGCCCTTCTGCCCCGTTGTCCCATTTCCATAGCTAGAGTTGGGTTTTCCGTCAATTTCCTAACCGCGGCCCCTATGTCCCCGGGGTCTAGCGGATTAACAAGCAGCCCACACCCTGCGTGCACAATGATCTCCCTCCAGACTGGAAAGTCGGAAGCAACGACAGGTAGTCCGGCTGCCATATACTCAAAGAGCTTAACGGGGAAACTCTCCAGGTAGTTTGGGGTGGGGTGCAGGACTACTAATCCTATTCGGGCACTCGTCAGCAACTCGGTGATCCCTTGACGGTCTTGCCAACCTAGATAATCAATCTGGTCCCAGACCGGAAGCGCTTCCACTTCGCGTTTCAGAGCGTCAGACTCAAACTGGCCTGCCATGACGAACCGGAATGAGGTGGTAGGCGCCATTTGCTGAAAGGCGTGAACCATCTCGAAGACTCCGCGAATGCGGCTAATGGCGCCAACATAGACCATGGCCTCTCGCCGATCGCAGTACGATGTGAGTCCATTATCATCCGGAAACTCCTGAAGTAACGGGAAATTCTGGACGCAAACCGTTCTGCGATTGGAGAATCTCCGTTGAATGAGGGGCGTAGCGGCCACAATTCCATCGAAGAAACGGCTAGCCAGATATTCCACGCCTTCTGCTATCCACGCGATTGGCTGGCGAAGGCCCTTGGGAATCCACGTCTTGTTCATTACCTGTCGTGGTAGATCCTCGTGAACGTCGTAGATGACGGCACGACCGAAGAGCTTCAAGAGTAGTCCCTGCGGAATCAGTTCCGGATCGTGAAAATGGTACACCTTAGCCCTTTCGCGTAGGGCTAGCAGGAATAGGGTCCAGTTAGAGATGAGTGTGCGCTCTAGCCTTGAGCGCGCTTTTCTAACCGCTTTGATGGTCACTTGGCCATAAGCCTCATCCTTTGTGTGAGGAGCGATCAAGACAACTGAATATCCTGCGGCAGCTAGAGACAGGCACTGCTTATGCAGAATCCTGGTATCATATGGCGGATGAACGGATGTTAGGTGTACGACCTTTACTCGGCTCACAGTGGCTGGCTCCTTTCACATCAGCATGGCTATTGGGTGATGGAAGCAAGTACGCCACAATAAGCGCCAGGATAAGTCCATGAGTAAGCATAGTTGTCAGGAGACCCGAGCTGCCCAGCGCCAGTGCAGGAGTGCTTAGCACGAGTGCCGTAATCCGCTGGTCCTTCCCCTGGGATATCGCATCATATAACCACAGGAGGACTGCGAGAACCAGGGTAAACAGGAATAATCCGAAGTACCCGAAATTTGCGTAGGCGTCCGCCCAGAAGTTTGCATTGGCCGACATGTGTGAGCTGCCAAAATATGCAGACCCAATCACGAACGGCGGACTGGATTGATATGGGTATTTGACCAATCCTTTGAGTACACTATGTCCCAACATCGCTTTTGGGTTCTCGGAAAAGAACTCAAGGTAATAGGCTGTCAATAGTCCCGAGGTGTGAAGAAAGCGCCGGACGAACAGCGAAGCAAACAGAACCGCCTGAAACCACAGTGCGACAACACTAGAAACGGTCACCATACCCGAAAGACCAAGCACCATCGTCGACCCGAATCTCTTGCCCCGAGCTCTTAGGGTGAACAGAATCGCCACGAGAAAGATGCCAGAGAGAAGAACTGCCTTGAGTCCCGTAATCGAGAACAACATCACCTGGCCCACCAGACTTATGACGGCCATGAGCCATCTGCGCTGGATTAACCCCAAGGCGAGAAGTAACGGGTGTAGTACATTGGCTAACCAGGAGACGGCATACGCTACCAATCCCCCGTATTCAGCCAACGAATCACGATACTCCAATCGTACGTCGTACACGTCCGCTAGGCCAATCAGGCGAAAGCGAAAACCAAAGACAGACACAACGTACACGTATAGCCCCAGTGTCAGTAAATAGACCCCGGCCCTGAATACGGGCTCAGATAGCCCGCTCCGGGGAATGCGAAATCTCGGGAGCTTTACGAAGAGGCTCAGTAACCACAGGCTACCCAGAAGCCCAATGTGAAAGAATACTAACCTCCCGTCGAGGGGGGCAACGTGGTACATCAGGGTTGTGATTGGAATATAGTTCAGCGTATACAGCATCCACTGGACAATATCCGATGGCTTGCGAAACTCCAGCTGGAACCAGGTGCTGGGCAGGACCGCAAACACCATGGATAGGATCAGGGTCGGAAACCCAGGGTGGTTGGTGGTATAGCCAAGGTATTCGAACCTAGGGGAGATGACGTACTCGTAGGACCAGTGGACTAGGCCTGCATAGACTAACAAGATTAGCATTAGCAGGGCTTTGCGCTTCATGCTGGCCGCCTCACTTCCCAGCTATCCAAGGACAGCTTCGTATAACTCCAAAGCACCCTCCGTCAGCAGCGAGTTATTGTGCCAAAGAATAGTAAAATCGCCACCGAACATCCTACACCGCTCCTTGAGCAGACTAATCATGGCGTACGCTTCGGCCCCTGCTAACTTCATGTACTCGAGCACTGACTGTTCCATCACTATGAGCGGCCGTTCCGTCAAGTCCAGTTCACGGCTCGCCCCCAGACTGAATACAGGATATTCATAGCAGACTCCGCAACGGAATCCAGCATGGTCGGCAAAAGACAGAGAACTGTCATAATGCAAACCAGCCGATTCCCAAGCCTCCCATGTGATGGGTACCTGCCAGCGAAGGTAGTGCTGCCTACCCCCCCACACATTCTGTCGGATCCCCCCTTCGCCTGTTGCCCTTAAGAGGTTCTCAAACTCCCGCTTTAGTTGTTCCACGTCACGGAATGTATGGTAGCTTGGGTGGAGCCCAATTTCATGTTCCCGATCGCTGATCTTCCTCAATAACTGCCTGATCCACGGGTTTTGCAGAGTATACTCTCCATCAACGCGGCCCGCTGTATGGCCAGCAATGAAGTAGAATGCGCTCTTCAGCCCCTTGCGCTCACTAAAGTCCATTATGAGGTCGAAGGTGTTATTCGGATCACCATCATAGTGTCCGAAAGCAGCTTCCACCGCCGCCCGAATACGGTGTGCGGCTAAGCGAGCACTCCTCCTGCGAACGAGATCGCCAGCAGTAATCTTCGCTAGTCGTAGCGGTCCAATCCCAGAAACCGACAGCGGCCTGTCAACGTCATGAGTGGGCCGAATAGTAAACGAACGCCCCCGTCGGACCAGCCGAGGCCAGAGTATTGACAGCCCCCACCAGAGTACTTCAAGATACTCATTAACAATGGGCCGAGTCAAGAAGCCTTCAAGAAACGCCAGGGAAGCGTGTGCCGGAAAGCGATCTCTCAAGTCCCGTACCGGGTTTACCAGCTCCTCGTAACGAGTGAGCATGAAGAAAGCACTCCCAAATACGTCGAGGCCCAGGCGGAGTTTACCGTCGATTCCTATTGAGTGATAGCCTCCACCTGACACCTCCCGACCGTATATGATCGGCAACCCACGGTCCACCAGCCTACTCTCTAGCGGCGGGGGGACCTGCCAGCGCGGCAGAGGGCGTTGAGGGAGGGATGCGGAGGTAAGCCACTCGCTAGGTGCCGTTTGGAAAAGCTGGTCCGCAACAATGAGTTCCTTTCCCTGCGGATCTCCCTGCAACGTGATGCGAATATCGGGCCTCTCCTCAGTCATGCAGCGGTAGTCCAGACCAAGGAAGTGTTGAAGTATAACACCGAAGATGTATTGGCGTTCAGGCCCATATGTGGGTGGGTGACTGATAAGAAGCACGGAGCTTATCCCCTCTTTCGCCAGTGTCTCCACCAACTACGAGCGTCTCTAGCAAGCGTAAGCAGACCGAACGGTGCAATAGAAAAAAACGAAACCAGTTGCCCACCCCAATTCGCCTTGGCTTGCGACACAGTAGGAAGATTGGCACCTGCAAAATCAAAACCGATGGCACCGGCAAGGTGCACATCATCCATGACCATCTTGATGAGCAGCTGTGTTGCGCCCGTCTGTAAATGCTCGCTCGCAGTGCCGGCAACCCAATCGATGGTGCGAGCGCCTGGCCCGAAGAGGACGACTCGTGCACTGACAGGTTTCCCTCCCGGGGAGTAGCAGACGTATGCCCTGAAATGCTCATCCCCCATGAGCGACCCTGCTGTTATGAGATCCTCTGTGGTGAGTTGGTGGGTAAAGCCCTGGCGTTCTTCTGTTTGTCGCAGGCAATCAATCACATGATCCATGTTGCTTACTCGCTCGCACCGATAGCCGGCCTTGCTTGCCTTGCCTATCTTCTGCCTGATTGTGGAATCGGCCTGATGCAGGTCAAATGGCAGGTCTATATGGTAGGTATAGCGGACAACCCCTTCGAATCCCAACCACTGCCATGGGCGTATGTCCTGAATCTCAGGGGGAAGAGACACTCGGCTGGCGCAACCTCTTTGGATCATATCCAGGGCCACCTTCTCCCCCATATCCAACCACTGCCGGCTCAACCGAGAAGGTAGACTAGTGGGGGTAGATTGGAAGGATAAGGCGAGATAGGGATTCAAGGGAGGTTGCCTGATCTGACCGCGCCGATTGACCATGTACACTACATCAACTAACGGTAGCAGCGAATCCCCAGAGGTCAAGGTGAGTCTGATGGGTCGAAGTCCCCATTTAATCTGGTTAAACTCCTGCCACCCCTCTAGGAAAAGAGGTCCGAGTTTCATTCATTGTTACCTCTCTGTCAATTCGAGGAATGGGTGAGGAGCATCGGGATGCCACTCCCCGCGCGCCACCGAGTATACTCTAGGGATGCTGAAACGGCGAAGGCGGAGCAAGCCGGCTGGAGCAAAGCCAAGGGTTCTCATCGACCTCCGGGCAGGAATGTTCTCGACATCTGTATCCGCAAAGACGACAGATGAGGGACCACTCAGATCGTAGATTCGCTTAAGTGACAATCGAACAATCAACTTGTGCAGGCCCCCCCTGCGAAACTCGTCTCGAACATGGGCGTTAAACAGCCAGTACGGTTGGAGACCGTGAATGACAGCACTGAGATGCGGAGGGATTCCGGTCTGAGGTGTCGTGATCCAGCAGTAGCTGACCCACTGTTTGCCGTCATGCAGCAGTACGCCCAAGAAACCCTGGTCGAGAAACCTGGAGAATGCACTCGTTCGGGCTCTATCTGCGGTGAAGAAGCGGGGAATGTCCTCCCGCTCAAATGCCTTGACCGTCAACTCGGGAGGCACATCTGGTACTTCCCACCTCGTCCAATCGTACCGATGAAGTACATAAGTGGTCTCCCTCGCGAATTGCTGTATGACTCTCTGAAGAAGTCGCATATGTCCCACCCCACTGTGCCCCCAATCAGTCGGAAACTCGAGCCAATCCGACAGCTTGCCGAATCGCGGACCATGAGAGCCATATATAAACCATATATCCGAGAGCTCCACCTAAACTCAGAAAGAGCAACGCACCTGAAGTTGATTGCCGGAAGACCTGAGCGAGAACCACGGCCCCGGCCATGATTGCTACCCGAAGTATTTCTCGCAATAAGTGCAAATCCTGGCGTTCTAGGATCCCGAGAGTTCCACCGAAGGGACTGGCAATGAACTGAAGTGCGAATAGCGGAGTTAAGATTTGCACGTAGGCCCCAGACTCAGCCCAGCCTGACCCAAATACGAATGCGAACGCCCACGGGCCAACAAGTGCCGAACCTCCAACCAAGAGGGTTCCTAGGATGATCAACCTCTTCAGTGTTTGCCAAAACAGCTTCGCCACCATGTGCGGAGCCGAGTGAATTAGTGAGGCCGATTCGGCCAGGTAGACCTGTGCAATGGCATTGCCGACTAACGTGAGCGGAATACCCATGATTCGCTGGGACAGCATAAGCCATCCAACCACTTCAGACCCATAGGAAACTCCCAGGAGCAGAGTTGGGATCTGCATTCCAACGGAGTTCAACAGGGTAGACCAGCTAGAGAAGACCGGGAATCTCTTGTACCGAATCGCCACCCTCCAAAGTGTGGCCCAGGAGATATGTTTCAGTACTTCACGAGATTCTATCCACATCGCCCAGGCGAGCGTACCACTCCCACTCACCCGACCCACAACTTCACCGATGACCAACCCGGTTTGACCCGCATGAAAAAGGCCCAGGATCAATTGTGTGCAAACTTGTCCTAGACTCTGCCTTATCTTGGTTCCGGCGAGTGCGCGATATGCCTTCTTACGTAGGGCCCAATGTGAAAGCACTTGGTACAGACCTACGCCTAGCAGACTGATTGGTAAGTAGACGAGATAGGGCCGTAGGCCAGGGGCGTTCGTCAGGCCCACGATCTCATCGGGATAGAGCGTTACCCCAAGAAATGCAAGAATGACCCAACTCAAGACTAACAACACTGACAGCCCCACAATATTGGCTGCCTGCTCATCCTCTGCAGGTAAGGGAATAGCTGCTTCATAGCGCAGGGATGCGAGTGCACCTGGCATGGCAAGCAGGGAGCCATAAATCGCAATGACTCCAAAGTCCGACGGGGAGTACAGCCTTGTAAGCAGGGGCGAGGCGGCGACTGCGACAATCTGCCCAATTGCCGTTCCACCAACTAAGGTGATCACACTACGGACAAATGCTCCACGTGTTCCGCCACTGAATTCACCGGTTTTCGGCCATTTCATGACCGCAGCGCGGCCCTCAGGAGGCCAACGACTCGTCCCTGCTTCTCAGTAGTCATCTGCACCCAGATCGGCAATGACAGGACCTGAGCGGTCGCTTCTTCAGAAATTGGAAAGCTGTTCGCCGGGTATTCGTACACCGGCAACCGATGGACGGGAGTCGGATAGTACACCATCGTGCCGATCCCAGCCTCCTCAAGCTGATCCCTTAGTTCGTCCCTCTTACCGCCTAGCACCCGAATAGTAAACTGATGATAGACATGGTGGACTCCGGCCTTCTCAGTCGGCAGAACAATGCCCGGCAGGTCCCCGAGCATGTTCCGATAGGTCTCTGCTACCCTTCTGCGCCCCTGGTTCCATTGGTCCACGTAGGGCAACTTTACCCGAAGGATAGCGGCCTGGATCTCGTCAAGCCGAGAGTTGTAGCCAACGATTTCGTTATAGTACTTCTTGATGGACCCGTGGGCCCGTAGCATGCGAGCACTCTCCGCTATGGCGTCGTCATTGGTGGCAAGCATACCACCATCTCCGTAAGCGCCGAGGTTCTTTGTTGGAAAGAACGAGAAGGTGCCTACCAGGCCCAGAGTCCCTGCTTTCTTCCCCTTGTACTCCGCTCCGAAGGCCTGCGCCACATCTTCAACCACCTTGAGGCCGTGGCGGCCGGCAACCTCCAGGATCGGGTCCATCTCAGCTGGATGGCCAAATAGATGAACCGGAATAATGGCGCGGGTTCGACGAGTAACTGCCCCTTCCAGTAGCTCCGGGTTGATGTTAAATGTGTCTGGATCGATATCAACAAACACGGGCGTAGCACCCACGTGGCTAATCGCCTCCGCGGTGGCAAAGAATGTGAACGGTGTAGTGATCACCTCATCACCGGCACCGATCCCCATGGCTCGCAAGGCAATATACAGGGCATCAGTCCCGGAGTTCATGGCAACCGCATGCTTTACCCCCAGGTACCGAGCCACCTCTTCTTCAAACGCCTTCACGTTCGGCCCCATAATGAAGTGGCCGGAGCGAAGCACCCCTTGAATGGCGGCGTTTAACTCCTCCCAGAGGCTATCAATCTCCGGGCCGAGGTCTAGAATCGGGATGTTCAGCTTATCCATTACACTCCGCTCCTCTCGCCACTACGCTCGACCGACGTGGGGCCAGTTCTCTTGTACTGGCGGGCGCAGTCGATACACGTGGCCCCTTCACCCTCAAACCGCAGGGTACTTCCGCACTCACAGGCCCAACCCATGTGTCTGGCGGGTACACCGCCGACAATCGCATAGGCAGGAACATCCTTGGTCACAACCGCTCCAGCCGCGACAAAGGCCCACTCCCCAATGGTCACCCCGCACACAACCGTCGCGTTGGCCCCTATGCTCGCCCCCTGCTTGACAAGGGTCGTTGCATAGTCATTGCTGGTATTGCGGGGGAAGGCAGAACGTGGGGTCTTCACATTGGTAAAGACCATGCTGGGACCGCAGAAGACGTAGTCCTCCAGAATAACGCCCTCGTAGACCGAGACGTTGTTCTGGATCTTCACCCCATTGCCGATTTTAACCCGGTTGGCCACGAATACATTCTGCCCCACGGAGCAGTTCTCACCGATCTCAACCCCACCCATGACATGGGAGAAGTGCCAGACCTTTGTACCCGCCCCAATGTTCGCTCCGTCGTCGACATAGGCCGACTCGTGCTTGAAGTAGTCCGCCACGATTACGCCTCCACCATGGGGAAGGTTACGGACTCACCAGTCCGACTCGACCGATAGATGGCGAGGATAATCTCCAGCGCCTTTCGCCCCTCAAGACCGGGTACTGCTGGCTCTCGCCCTGTTTGTACGGCCTCGATAAAGTCAGCGATTAGGGGCCTATGCCCAGAGCCATACACGCTGTCGGGATCCGCCTGCTGCTCGGCCAACACCTGCTCCTCAGTGTCTGTGCCATCTGCGAAGCGCCAGGCTTCCACCCGGTTCACCGCCACCCCACCGATCACCGCTGTGCCAGTGGCCCCGAAAATGTTGAGTGTCTCCTCCAGGTTCTTCGGGTAAACGGTTACCGACGACTCGATGAGCCCCATCGCCCCGTTGCGGAACCGCAGTACGGCAGCAGCATTGTCCTCCGCCTCGATTTGGCGCATGCGAGTGCCTGTGTAAGCATAGAGACTCTCTACAGGGCCCATCATCCACTGGAGCAGATCAATGTTATGAATGGACTGGTTCATGAGGCAACCGCCGTCCTGCGCCCAAGTTCCACGCCATGGGGCCTGAGCGTAGTAGTTCTGGTCGCGGTGCCACCGTATGACAGCGCTGCCCATGTTTAGCTGCCCGAACCGGCCAGCTGCGAGCGCCGTGCGCAGCCGGACGATGGCCGGGTTAAACCTGTTCTGGTGGACCACGCCGAGCAACACGTTGTTCGCCCGACAGGCGTCAATCAGGGCGTCTGCATCCCGCAGCGAGAGTGCCATGGGCTTCTCGACCAGGACGTGCTTCCCAGCGCGCGCAGCCGCGATACCCATCTCCGCATGCATGCCACTCGGGGTGCAGATACAGACTGCATCAATATCCGGGCGCTGAATCATCTCCTGATAGGAGCGGTAGGGCTCTCCGCCAAACCGCTGCGTGAACGCCTCCGCACGCTCCATAACTATATCGGCAGCAGCGACGAGCTTAGCGCCAGGCAAGTCAGCGATCGCCTTCCCGTGGTTGGGGGAGATCCGTCCACAACCAATTACTGCAAAACCTAACGGCTTGTCCATCTTCACGCAGGGGTTCAACTCCTAGTGTCGAGTTTAGATCTTCACGATCTTGGCGCTGCCACCCACGACCTTCTTCATAGCATTACGCGTATCAACAATGATCCGCGCCTTATTGGCAACCAGCGCATAATCCACATTGGTGTGGTCTGTGGCGATCACGACGGCGTCGATAGACGGCCAGAGTTCTTCCGTGAGCTCTACGGACCGCATGTGCCCCTTCCACCAGCCATGTGGGTGAACCTCGGCGATATAGGGGTCGTGGTAGATCACATGTGCCCCTTCCGCCTGAAGGAGTTGGATAACCTTGAGGGCAGGGGACTCTCGCTCATCTGCTATATCGCGCTTATAGGCGACGCCCAGCACCAGTACCTTCGATCCGTACAGGGGCTTCCCAGCTTCGCCCAGAGCGCGGACTACCTTATCCTTCACGAAATAGGGCATACGAAGGTTGATCTCACCAGCCAGTTCAATGAACCGAGTGGAGAAATCGTACTCACGTGCCTTCCATGCCAGATAGAACGGATCGAGCGGAATGCAGTGACCGCCAACCCCGGGTCCTGGGTAGAAGATCTGAATGCCGAAGGGCTTGGTTGCCGCAGCGTCCAGCACCTCCCAGACATCGATTCCCATGCGGTCACAGAGCATAGCCAGTTCGTTCACCAGTGCAATGTTGACGGCCCGATAAGTGTTCTCAAAGACCTTGGTCATCTCTGCAACGCCCGGGGAGGAGACTGGAACGACCTGCAGAATGGTCTGCCGGTACATAGCGACCGCCACCTTCAAGCAGGCGGCCGTTACACCACCGACGACCTTATTGGTGTTCTTGGTGGTGTACCGGGCGTTCCCGGGATCCACCCGCTCAGGCGAGAACGCAAGAAAGAAGTCTTCCCCCACTCGTAACCCCTTTGGGGCCAGCATGGGGAGAATGACCTCTTCCGTAGTGCCAGGATAGGTGGTGCTCTCCAGGGAGATCAGTTGGCCCACGTGAAGGTGCTCAGCGATATGCCGGGTCACGTTCTCGATGTAGGAGATGTCCGGGTCCTTGTTCTCGGTCAGCGGGGTGGGTACGCAAATGATCACCACGTCCGCCTGTTCCAGCACGCCAAAGTCGGCGGTAGCGGTAATCATACGGTCCCGAACAAGCGTGGAAAGCTCTTCGTCACTGACATCCCGGATATAGTTCTCGCCTCGGTTGATCATCTCTGCCCTGGCGGAATTCTGCTCGATGCAAACGACCCGAAACCCAACCTTGGCCTTCTCCACGGCAAGCGGCAACCCGACATAACCGGCACCGATCACGGCCACCAAAGCGCTTCTCGCTGTAATCTTCTCAATAAGGGCCTCTGCTACCTGGTTCAGCTTAGTATCCTGCTCCGGCGATACCACGATAAGCCACCTTCGCTTTCATGGGCAACTCGTCAACCGCACTCCGCAACCGTTCATTTCCGGTCTGACCACGGGCCATATCCACCGACAACTGCTGAAGGAACTCCTCGAGATCGGTGACGGTGATATGGTCAGGCCGAGCCACGTAGATTCGCTCGTGCTTTGTCGCCTGCGTCCCCTCTTCCGCCGTCAACAACTCCTCAAAGAGCTTCTCACCCGGTCGAATCCCCGTGGCCACGATTGGAATATCCATATCCGGCTCAAAGCCCGACAGACGGATCAGATCCCGAGCCAGGTCAATGATTCGGACCGGCTTGCCCATATCAAGCACAAAGACCTCCCCGCCCTTGCCCATGGAAGCCGCCTGAATCACCAACTGAGACGCCTCGGGGATGGTCATGAAATACCGGACCATCTTCGGGTCCGTGATCGTGACCGGTCCGCCAGCGGCGATCTGCCGCTGGAAGAGCGGGATTACGCTGCCCCGACTCCCCAACACGTTGCCGAAGCGCACGGCCACGAAGACCGTCTTGCTGGATTGCGCGAACGATTGGATCACGTACTCTGCCGCCCGCTTCGTCGCACCCATTACACTGGTCGGGTTGACCGCCTTGTCCGAGGAGATTAGAACGAACCGCTTTGCCCTGTAGGAATCCGCTGCGCGTGCCACATTTAGCGTCCCGAAGACGTTGTTCTTGATCGCCTCTTCTGGGTTCGCCTCCATGAGCGGCACGTGCTTGTGGGCGGCCGCGTGGAAGACAACGCCTGGGCGATACTGCTCAAACACCCGGCGGATCCGGGTTTCGTCTTGAATATCGGCAATGATCGGCTGGAGTTCCACCCCAGGGAACTTGGTCCGTAGCTCCAGGTCAATCTCGTAAATCGAGTTCTCTCCATGGCCAAGAAGCAGCAACTTCCTTGGCTGAAAGCGCGCCACCTGGCGGCAGAGTTCCGAGCCAATCGAACCGCCAGCACCGGTCACTAGCACGACCTCGTCGGTCAAGTAGCCGGCGATCGCCTCCATGTCCACCTTGACCTCTTCACGACCCAGGAGATCTTCGATCTGCACATCGCGGATCTGGTTGACCGAGACCGAACCGTTCGCCAGTTCGTAGATTCCCGGCAGGGTCTTTACATGAAGCCCCAATCGCAGACCGGCCTGGAGGATCTCCCTGATCACACAGGCCTTTGCGCTCGGCATGGCGATCACGAGGTGCGTGATCTTGTGCTTGGCGACCAGGGCGGGCAGATCTTCACGGGTGCCCAGCACGGGTCGACCGGCAACCTGCATGCCCCGCTTGTTGGGATCATCATCCACAAAACCGATGATGTTTGCACCAATCTCCGGGTGTTTAGCGTACTCGCGCGCAAGGATCGCCCCGGCGTCACCCGCACCGAAGATCAGGGTTGCATGTGCGTCCGGACTCAGGTGGCGCCGAAGGGCATACCACTCCGCCCGCATGCGGAGCCCTAGCCGAATCGAGCCGAGAGCGGCCATTTTCATGAGCCAGCTCATGACCAGCACGCTACGGGGAAAGCCGCCTGGCGATAGGGCCAGAGTGATCACCGTTGCGATCATGCTGTCGACGGTAACCGCCCCAACGATCCGAAGCAGTTCAGGAATGCTGGCGTACCGCCAGGCCTGGCGGTACAACCCGAAGAGAGCGTAAATGGCCAGGCGAAGCGGAATGGTGAAGTACTGCGACTTGATCAGGGTCTGGAGGTAGTCCGACGGAATGGCACGGCCATCCAGGGCAAACCGCATCCATAACCCGGCGAAAACCACGAGGGTAGTCGCAACCAGGTCAATCGCCACTAGTAAGATCGTGCGCATTCGTGGACTCATACTCCGCCTCCTAGCCGGTTCAACACCTTATCGGCGGGCCTTCTGGCCGCCCTCTTCCTGCGAGTAGTAGTAGTAGTAGTAGCCGTCCCGTCCATCGCTCTCAACAGCCGAGAGGGTGACACCCAGCACGTTCGCCTTCACCGCCTGGAGCGATGCAACCGCCCGCTTCACCGCCTGCCGGTCTGCCTTTCCTGAGCGGACCACCAGCATGACACCGTCTACCTTCGGGGCCAGAACTGCGGCGTCGGTCACCGCCAGGGTGGGCGGCGAGTCAATGATCACCATGTCAAACCGCTCCGACAGCTCAGCCAGCAGTTGGGACATGCGGCCCGAACCCAGGATCTCTGCCGGGTTGGGCGGAATCGGTCCACTGGTCAGGAGGCTCAAACCGGGCACGCTGGTGGTCTGCAGATCGTTCTCCAGCGTCTGTGCCACTACGGCTTTGGTCAGGCCACGCCAGTTCTCGGCCCCAAAGAGCTTGGCCACCCGGGGGCGGCGGAGGTCGGCGTCTACCAGGCAGACGTTGGCGCCAGCCTGGGCGAAGGCGATCGCAAGGTTCGAAGCGACGGTGGACTTGCCCTCACCGGGCACAGCGCTGGTCACGAGAACCGTTTTGAGGGGCTTGTCCAGCCCCATGAACTGCAGGTTGGTCCGGAGGACCCGGAAGGCCTCGGCACCACCAGCCAGGGGGTCGAGCTGGGTGACCAACTCAGGGGCAAGCTCGCCCGGGTTTCTAGCGCTTCTCATGGGCAACCTCCCTCCGCACATGGCGACGCCGCTTGGTGGACTCAGGCTCCACGGGGGAGGTCTGTTCGACATCTAGCGCCGGGATCACAGCCAGGACAGGCAGGCCGAGGTGCCGCGTGACATCATCGGCCGATTTGAGGGTGGTGTCCAAGTACTCCAGCAGGAAGGCGAGGCCGACGGCTGCCATGAGCCCCAGAACAAAGGCGATCGCCGTGTTCATGGCCTTCCTGGGCTTGACCGGATCGACCGGCTCCACGGCCGGGTCCATGACCACCACGTTCTCCGCCTTCATGTGGTTGACCACCTGCCGCTTAAAGGCTTCCGCCACAGCGGTAGCCAGCCTGGCAGCCATGGCCGGATCGGTATCCTCCACGGTGAAGGAGAGGATCTCTGTATCGCGAACAGGGGTTACGGTCAGCTTCGCCTGCAGGTCCTCAACGGTCACATTCGTGAGGTGCAGCCGTTCGATTACGTCCGCCATAACCACCCGACTCTTGGCAACTTCAGCGTAGGTCTTGGTCAGGTTCCGGTTCAGCAGCAGATCGTTATAGTTGATCTGGTCTGCCCCGTTCTCCTTCATGACCCACAGGGCGGTGGACGACTGGTAAACAGGAGAGAGGACAAAAAAGCTAATAAGGGCCGCTGTCAGGGCGGCGACCACCGGCAGCACGATAATGAGCAGTAGGCGTCGCCGGAAAATGTACAGAAGGTCCCGAAGGTCCAGTTCCTGTTGCTCCAACTTTCTCTTCCTTCCACAGAAGTAGCGCCAGCCCGACCCCACAGTATCGGAGTCGGGCTGGACACATTGGACCAGAGTGACCCGACTAGACTACTGGGCGCCCAGGATACGGTCGACCAGAATCGCCAGCTGGGCGGTGGTCAGGACACCGTCAACACCGAAGGTGCCGTCGGGGAAGCCCTTGAAGATACCGAGGTCCTTCAGGGCGGCCAGGATTCCACGGTCCTCGGCGCTCAGGCTACCCGCATCCTTAAAGGGAAGCTCCGTGGTGACCTTGGGCTCAATACCAAGGGCCTTGGCGAGCATGCGGGCGGTCTCGAGACGGGAGAGGGGCTTGCTGGTGTCGACATTGCTGCTGGCAATGCCGGCCTCCTGGGCCTTCTTGGCAGCGGTGGCGGGGTCGTCGGTCTTGCTGGCAACGCCCAGCACCTTGGCGAAGACAGCGATGCCGGAATCAGCCGGAATGGGGGCGTCGGGCTTGATGTTGCCCTGGGTGTCCGGCTGGATCAGGCCGGCCTCGACGATCACGGAGATAGGGCCAGCGGCGAAGTGATCAGCCTTAATGTCGGTGATGCCGGCCTTGGTCAGGTTCTCCGCTACCTTGGAAACCGGCAGGCTGGACCCTCTGCCTTCGGAGTAAACGGCGCCCGGAACGGTAGCAGCGAACGCGGTGGTAGCAACGGAAGCGGTCAGGGCCAGGGCGGTCAGAAGAACGCCTACCTTACGAGATGCCATGAAACCAATTCCTCCTTTGTCGACTGATATGAGGCTCTCTTGTATAGAAGGGACAGACTGGGCCGTCCGCCTCACCGGAGAATAGCTGCTTCTGCGCGCTGGTCGATCTTTCCCAGGCCTCGGGCCGCAGCAAGCCCGTCGGGGAGTTGGGGTCGGCGACCGCTCAGGTCATGGGCGTCGCTCATGATCATGTCGGCCACCCCCTCCTCCAGGAACTCTTCGGCCAGTTCCTTGGCCTCCGTCGAGAAGCGGCCCAACAGGCTGGCGGCGGTGATCATGCTCGCCACACCCCGGTCGGCCAGGCTGTACAGGTGGTCCGGGTTCTTCTGGATCCCGCGATTCCGCTCCGGGTGGACAAGCAGGGGGCGGTAGCCGGACATCATGAGCTCGAAGAGCGCCCGCTCGGTGTAGGAGGGGAACTCCCGGTGCGGCAACTCCACCACAAGGTAGGGACCGCCGCCCACCCCCAGGACCTGGCCACGCTTGACAGCCCCGAGGATATCGAAGCCCAGGTAGATCTCCATGCTGGGGAGTACGGTGATCGTCATGCCCTCTCGCTGTAGTGCGAGCACCAGCTCTTCGTGGGTTCGGAGAATCGCGTCGCGCTGGGCGTTGTAGCGACCGTCAAAGGCGTGAACGGCAGCGACCACCGTCTCAACGCCCTGCTCCTGCATGGTTCGGAGGAGAGTGAGGGAGTCGGCGAGGGTGGGCGGGCCGTCGTCTAACCCTGGAAGGACATGGGCGTGTAGGTCGATCATTGGCGAGGCCAGCACCTCCGTTATGTAGGTGATGCCCTATCACATAATTGGATAGTGGTTAGGCAATTCCTTCCCAGATCAGGATATTCCACCTTACAAAGTCGTTTTGTTTCCGACTACTCAGTAAATTTCTCCCTGCCCTGCCAGATCTCGTGGCGTTTGTTGGGAGCTTTCGTGGATATCTATAAGTATACTACATAAACTTCCCGACACGAACGGGAAATTGGACGCGCCAGGCCGGGAAGTTCCTGGATCTTCTCAACCCAACAAAAAAGAGCCCCGCATCTTGGTAGATGCAGGGCTCTTGTGATTCCAGGCCTTAGGCTCCAGCCTTTGCGGTCGCTTCTGCGCCGCCGAAGAGCTTCGCCATGAAGTTCCGGTAGATCGGGCGGAAGTAGTAGTCCACACCGACATAGCCGGCGTAGGCGCCGCCCAGGGTGATGAGGACAACCTGCAGAGCGAAGAGGTACGGGTTGCTACTGGTGCTGCCGCTCATGAGGAAGGCGAAGTTCATGGTCATGCCCATGACCGCAGCGAAGATGGTGGCGAAGCCGACGATCAGGGCCAGGCCGACCAGGATCTCGCCCCAGGGAATCAGGAAGTTGAAGAGTTCGGCGTTCGGGATAGCGAAGCCGGTCAGGAAGTCGCCCCACCACTCAGCGGTGATCGGCTTGAACTTGGCAGCGGCGGCCGGGTCGGTCGGCGGGATGATCTTGGCGGCGGCACCCTTCAGGTAGCCGGTCGCATTGAACGGGGTCTCGCCGGAAACCTTATGCCAGCCAGCGTTGATCCACTGATAACCGACGTACAGACGGAGCACCAGCCAGATCCAGCTGCCCTTAGCACCCTTGAAGAACTCAGTCATGTGATCTCCTCCTTGATTATGCGAAGAACGAGTTCGGTGTTGGCCAGGGAGTGGGTCGGTCCGTTTCTTACGTTCCGCCTCGGTCCCTGTCGCTGATTTGATAGTACAACGAGAACGATTATCAGCCTATCCACCGAAGGGTTCAATCAAGGAGCTATGTGCGTGTGGTCACAGTTCTCATGCGGACGGGCTATTGCTGAGGTGCGCGCCCTAGCTCGGAGTGTAGGGTTCCAGACCGGACACAGTTCCGCCCGTCCTGCTTCGCCTGGTAGAGGGCGCGATCGGCTGCGCGGTAGGAGGCGTCGATCGCGTCTTTGTGGGTGGGGGCGACCTCGGCAACGCCCAGGCTCACCGTGATCCGAATCGTCCCGAAGGGCTGCTCCGCAATCGCTGTGCGCAGCCGCTCAGCGACCAACAGACCGCCAGCCAGGTCACTCTCGGGAAGCAGAATGGCGAACTCCTCGCCGCCGAATCGGGCGACGAGATCGACCTCTCGCAGGTGCTGTCGCAACACCTGCGCCACGCCGATCAGGACGCGGTCGCCCGCCGGGTGTCCGTAGGTATCATTCGTCTGCTTGAAATGGTCTACGTCTAGCATGATCAGGCAGGAGGGGCGGCGGGTGCGCCGGCTGCGGGCAATCTCATCTTTCATTTCCTGCAGGAAATGCGTCCGGTTGAGGAGACCGGTCATGAGGTCATGGCTGGCGAGCTTGGTCAGTTCCCGATTCTTCAACTCCAGCTCGCGCTGCTGCTCCTCGATCCGCCGCTGCTGGTGAATGGTTCGCAGGTGGTTGCGCCACTGCAGCAGGGAGAGACCGAAACCAAGGCCGACGGCTGCGAGGCTATTCACCCGCATGGTCAACAGGAGGTCCGGGCTGGGCTGTGTCAGGGTGACACCCACGAAAAAGACGAGATAGGCGACAGCGTAATTGACGACCGCAACCACCGGGCGGACCAGCAGCGTTGCAGCCGCCCCCATGCTGGCGACGAGCAGAGCGATCGTGCTGGCATTCACCTGTTGGTCAATGATCGAGAGTGCGACCCCGAGGAACAGGTCGACCAGGCTGGTGAACTCGATCAGGTAGCCCTGAAACCGGTCGAACAGGTGGGGCCGGGCGGCTAAGCTCCGCTGAGCGAGAAGAATGAATCCGGCATAGGTCAGCGCAAAGCTATGGGTGAGAATCACCCCGTTCCGCCAGCGATCGGAGGGTTCTGAGGCACCTGGCACGTACGGGAGGAAGAGCAGGATCGCGGCGATATGTACCAATCCGAGGACGATGGCAAACCAGTTGATCCGGTTGGCGTTGAGGAGGCCGACCTCCCGCCGCAAGTAATCCTCCTCCGATAACCGGCCCTGAGGCTCCAGATCACTACCCACCCGGACACCCTCCCGCTGTAGCGAGTTCGTCGACACTTATATCACATAATACCACCGCTCCTGTGAATATCCCTACTCTCCTCAGGGGATTCGAAAAGGCGGCTGGCCCATTTTTGGCCAGCCGCTGTCGCTTACCGGTTGTTGTTGCCGTTCTGGGTGCCGCTGTGCAACTGGTTCTCGTACTGGTCAATCTTCTGCGCCGACAAGTTGTAAGCGCTCAGGTTGTTAGGATCCACGCCCAGCTCGTTCGCAACCTCCATGCCGAGAAGGTCGACCGATAGCCGGCTCCGGCCAGGGTTGTCCGCAGCGCCCGGCACCTTGTTCACAATCAGGTCGTTCGTCGGTGTGACGCGCAGGTTGGCCATGCTCCCCTCACCTCCCGGCTTTAGGTTGCCCCGAGGCCGGGGAATTATGTAGCGTGGGAGCGCCGGCTCCCGGCGCTGGCCAGGGGCAGGGTCAGGGTGACGATTGTCCCGGCGCCGGGAACGCTGGCGACCTGGAGGACGCCGCGGGCGGCATCGGCATGTGCTTGCATGAGGGCGAGGCCGCCCTTCGCCGGCAGGCGCCGCCGCTGTTCCACTAGATCGAAGCCGCGGCCATCATCGGACAGGCGAACGATCAGCCGCTCGTTCTCAACCGTTGCCCGGAGGGCCATACGTCTGGCGCCGGCGTGCAGAATGGCGTTGGCGAGGGCCTCCCGCACGATCATGAGCACATGGCGGGCCTGAATCGTGGGCAGGGCGCCGCACACGGCGTCATCGATCATGGGGTGAACCGGGACACCGATCGCCTGGCGGGCGTGGGTGGTCAGGGCCTGAAGGCCATCGAATAGATCGCAGGTGTCGAGGGGAACCTCTCCCAACGGTGAGAAGCCATGGCGCAGCCCTCGTATGGCGGCGTGAAGCTTGTCGCCAGCGGAGTCTAACAACGCCTGCGCCTCCTGGTTCTCCCCGACCAGTTCGGCACAGCGTTCGATCTGATCCAACACCTCGCGCAGGGATTGAACGATCCGCTGCTGGCCACCGGCCTGACGCCTAGTTTGGTTCAGTGCCATAGCACCCACCCCCCTTCGCCACCCTCTCCCTGGGATTGTAGCCCGAGGGCCGCTGGCGTGAGTATGGGGGCGAAGCCGGGTTTGTGCTAGGGTATCTGCCCGGTTTCGGTGCTAGGTTGTGCGCTGCCAGCGCGTCTCCCGCCCCGATGTGGGGCAGAGCCCGAACTGCTCCCCCTCGGCGAAGTACTGCTTGGCGCCAGCCTGGGATGTGTAGGTACCCTCCTGCTTGCAGCGCTCACCGGTGCATCCACACGGTTGCTCGCTCACTCAGAATCACCTCCACCCATAGTCTCTCCGTCTACCGATTCTTTAGCCCTTCTTATACATTCCCCTCACAAAAGTCGTGTTTTCTTATAGGAAACCCTGTTGACTCAGGGTAAACGCGCGTGGTAATGTTTACTCAGAGAAAACGATGTTTACAATCCTACATAACCCCAGAGTTACGAAAGGGGGAGCATTATGGCTAATTCGAACGTGGCGCTCTCTGAGGTTCCGGTCACTCGCATTCCCAGTGCTCGTCCGCACCCAATGGCCGTCCCGACTGACGAGGAACTGGTCGCTGGGTACTTGAAAGGTAATAAGGCTGCGTTTGAAGAGATTGTACGCCGTTATGAAGATCGACTTTACCGGCTCTCCTTCCGCATGCTGGGCAACCATCATGACGCGTTGGATGCTGTCCAGGAGATCCTGGTCAAGCTCATGGCCGCACTGCCGAAGTTCCAGGGCCGCTCTCGCTTTGGCACCTGGCTCTACCGGCTGGCCGCCAACACCTGCCTGGACATTCGCCGGAAGCGGGGCCGCACATCTGCCGAATCGCTAGATGCGACCCTCGAGTTCTCACCAGCCACCTCGCTCGCAATTTTGGATGATGAACCCGGCGACAATCCGGATATCTACATTGAACAGCAGTACCGGGAGAACGTGGTCCGGGCCGCACTCAACCAGCTGCCCGCCAGCCAGCGGCGCCTCCTGGAGCTGCGGGACCTGGAGGACCTCTCCAACAGCCAGGTAGCCGACATGCTCGGCATTGAGGTTGGCGCCCTGAAGGCCCGCCTCCACCGGGCCCGACAGGCGCTCAAGCGTGTGCTGGACGCCGGTGTCTACGTGCCGGGTTACGCCTCCGCAACATCTGCAGATTTGGTGTAGCAACCGCACCCCCAAGGAGGAAAGCGAAGCGATGGCGCTCGGAAACCGAATCCGACAGACTCGGACCCAGAAGGGGATCACCCTTCAGGAACTCTCGGACCGGAGCGGGCTCTCCAAAGGGTTTATCTGCCAGCTTGAGAACGACAAGGCTTCGCCCTCGCTTCAAGCGCTGGAGAGGCTCTCGACCGGCCTTGGTGTGCCGATTGCCTTCCTCTTCCTCTCGGACGAGGAGAAGATCCACGTGGTGCGAGCGCAGGAGCGGCAGGGCTACGCGATCGGCCACGACGGCCTGAACGTTCAGTTCCTCTCGGCCCGGGGCCGGAACTTGAAAATGGTCATGTTGGAACTGGCCCCAGGCGCCAGCACCGGCGGCGAGAGCCACGCCCACGAGGGCGAGGAGTGCCACCTGGTGATTGAAGGCTCGGTCCGGTATGTGCAGGCAAGTGAGTCGGTGGATCTGAAGGCCGGCGACTCGCTGCACTGGAACGGCTACATTCCGCACCGGGTCGAGAACTGCGGCACGACCGTAGCCCGGGTGCTCTGTGTCACCTCCGGCGCCATGGAGCACATGCTGGAGTGCACCGAGTGCGAGGAGCCGCAACCCACTGACCCGTCCTACCTGGTCGAGAAGGCCACCACATAAAAAGCGAAACGGCGGCGGGGTTAGCCCGCTGCCGTTTTGTCGCTTGGCTGTCGATACCGGTTGACCAGCAGGAGCGCCGAGGCGAGGATCACGCCAAGGGAGAGGAGCTGGGCCACCTTCAGCCCGCCGACCAGGAGCGAGTCGGCCCGGAGGAATTCCAGGAGGAAGCGGAAACTGGAGTAGAGAATGGCGTAGGTGAGCACCTGCCGGCCGGCGATCTCCCGTTTCGGCCTGTAGAGCAGGAGGAAGGCGAAAATGGCGAAGTCGGCCAGCATTTCCATGGCCTCGGCCGGGATCAGCCGGGTGGGGCCGAAGATCTGGTAGGCGGCGCTCTCCGGGTGGTAGATCAGCCCCAGCCACTGGGGCCACCAGCCCACCTCGCTGACCGGGCGCCCGAATGCGTCGCCGCTCATGAGGCAGCCGATCCGGCCGATCCCCTGGCCCAGCACGATCACCGGCGCCAACAGGTCGAGCAGTTCCCAGACCCGCACCCTTCGGATCCGGGCGAATAGGATAACGACCAACACCCCGGCGAGGATCGCCCCCTGGATCGAGAGGCCGCCCTTCCACACCGCCAGCCGCTCCCACGGCCGATCGACATACTCGCTCCAGGTGAAGAGCATCTCCCAGGCACGGGCACCGACGATTCCCGCCGGCACCAGCCAGATCGCCAGGTCGAGGAGCATGTTCTGGTAGGCTAACCCCTTGTGGGCGGAGCGGCGCTGTGAGAGCCAGACCGCTGTAAGGATCGCCACGATAATCATGAGGTTCTCCCAGGTCAGGGAGAACGAGTCGGTGCGAAATACGTATGGTTGCACGGGCTCACCCCCGACCTATCCTAACACACGGAGCCCCTCTCCCAGAAGGGGCGGATGCAGGAGGGTTCACAATATGGCAGTCGTACCCATGTACGTGGTGATGATCCGGGGCCAGGGGCTCGCCCTCGTGCAGCCGTTGGAGAACGAGAGTCAGGCGGAGGCGATTGAGAAAAGCCTGGGCCTGAAGGGGGGCTACTCGGCTGGCCTCGTCCACCTGGAGATGCCCGAGGGGGTCGCGGAGGCCTGGATCGCACTGGCCACGGGCGATGGCCCCACCGGCGCACCCTACTACGAGTACCGGGCCTTCCCGCCGGAGTGGACCGAGGAGCAGGTCCAACAGCGGCTGGCCGAGTCCGGGGAGGATGCGGTCAAGCTGAACCGGTCCCGCATATACGGGGAGAGCGACCGGAACGCCGCCCCCCAGCCAGAGGCGCCACCGATCGAATGGCGGCAATAGCACCAAAGGATCAAAATGCGCCGCGGGGATTGTCTGCAGGGCAATTCCGTGTTACGCTGAGCCCACAACTAGAAACGAAGACCTGTGCCGCTTTACCGAGCGGTACGGGTCTTCGATCGTTCTTACGGGTTTTGCCCGGCGGAAACTTTGTTTCACGGGAGGAAGTAGGATGGTCGCCTCCAAACGGACCAGCCTTGAGTCGAGTCAGAAGGGCGCCTGGGTCTCTATTGCGACATACGTACTGCTGACCGGTGCCAAGATCGCCGTGGGTGTGGTCGGCGGGTCACAGGCGATCATGGCCGACGGCGTGAACAACGCCACCGACGTGCTTGGCTCGATTGCGGTCCTCTTTGGCCTGAAGATTGCCCAACGCCCCGCCGACGACGACCACCGGTACGGACACGAGCGGGCGGAAGGGGTTGCGGCCCTGATCGTGGCAACGATCATGGGACTGGTCAGCCTGGAGGTGGGTTTCTCCGCCGTGCAGGCGATCTTCGCGCCGAGTGGGGAGGCGCCCGCCTGGTGGTCGCTCTGGGTGGCGCTCGCCTCGTTTGTCATAATGATGGCGGTCCACGCCTATAACCTGCGGCTGGCCCGAGCCACGGGGAGCCGGGCCCTGGAAGCCGCCGCACAGGACAACCGCTCCGACGCCCTGATCAGCCTGGGCGCTGGCGCCGGCATTCTGGGTGCACAGTTCGGCCTGACCTGGGCCGACCCACTGGCTGGCCTGCTGGTTGCGGTCATGGTGGCCAAGACGGCCCTGGAGATCGGCAAGGAAGCGGCCAATATGCTGATGGATGGCTTCGCTGACACCGACCGGATCCGGGCGCTGCGCAATGCGGTGAAGCGGATCGAGGGCGTCTCCCGGGTCCAGAACCTGCGGGCCCGGCACCTGGGAAACAACGTGGCGATTGACATTACGGTGGCGGTGCCCTGCCACCTGAACGTGGTGGAGGCGCATGCCGTGGCCGACCGGGTGGAGGAGGTCCTGACCGCCCAGGAAGATGTGCAGGAGGTCCACGTGCACATTGAGCCCGATCAAGCCCTCGCCTAAAGCCGGAGCGCCGGGGAATGCCCCCGGCGCTCCTTTTGCTGTATGCGTATGCTTACTTGGCAGCCCGAGCCGCTTCCATGGCGGCATCGTAATTCGGCTCCTGACCGGCGGCCGGGACATATTCGGCATGGACGATCGTGTCGTTGGAGTCGACAACGAAGACCGCCCGGGAGCTGAGCGCCCACTCCTTCATATAGGTGCCGAATGCCTTGCTGAAGCTGTGCCCCCGGTAGTCGGAGAGGGTGACCACCTTGTCAATGCCAGCCGCGCCGCACCAGCGCTTCTGAGCGAAGGGCAGGTCCGCGGAGATGGTCAGGACCACAACGTTGTCGCCCAGGGCGGCGGCCTCCTGGTTGAAACGGCGGGTCTGGGTGTCGCAGACGCCGGTGTCCAGCGAGGGGACCGCAGAGATAATCCGAATCTTGCCGGCGTAGGCGGCGGAATCGACGGTCGAGAGATCATTGGCGACGACAGTGAAGGACGGCGCCTTCTCCCCAGCCTTCAGCTCTGGCCCCACCAGCGTCACATTCCCCTTAAACTGAAACGCGTTAGCACGCTCCATGTGTATAACCCTCCTAACGAAAGTAACGCAATGCCCAGGTTTAAGACGTTGCCACCCCGGGGAGTCGTAACGGCCTCCCTGGGGGTTTTTGCATTTCTTAACGCAGGGTCTGGGCGATCGCGGTCAGGCTAGCGGTGCGCAGGAAGCGCCGGTAGGAGCGGCTCTCCCCCAGCAGGAGCTTCAGCCGGCTCTGGGCGGCGCCCTCACGGATTCCACGCCCGTCGGTGCGGCGGCGCAGTCGCAGCCGGTCGCCGGCCTCTTCGTCGATTGCGAGGAGGCGGCTCTCGACCAGGAGGTCCAGGCCAGCCCGCAGGACGGACTCCAGCTCGCCGGTCCGAACCGCCAGCTGGGAGAGCGAAACCCACGGGCCGGTGGAGAGCTGCGCAGCGAGGAGGCGCATGAGTCCGGGCAGGAAGCGCTCCTCCTCGGGCGGCGCTTCGGCGGGCCAGGCGAGGATCACACGCTGGGCGCCCGTCAGGGCGATCGCTTCATCTAGCAGGCGGGGGCTGGGGGGCGGGGTGAGGAGCACGAGGTCGGTGGCGGCCCGGAGGCTGTAGCGGTCCGCAAACGGCTCGGCGCCGCTGGGCTGCTCGCCCTCGGCCAGGTAGAGCGCTTCGGGGAACTCCAATTGCAGGAAGGGGAGACCCTGGCTCCGCCGGTCGACCAGGGTCGGAGCGGGCCGGCCCTGCTCCACGGGCTTGCGCTTGGGCTGGCCCACAGGGGCCTCGGTGGGCGTGAGCTGCTCCACGACCACTTGAAGCTGTTCCTCACCGTTCCAGCGGTGGATCTGGAGCCGGTAGAAGAGCTCGCCGGTCTCAAGCGTGGGCGGGTTCGGTCCCGCGCCCCACCAGACACCGGTGAGCGCCTGCTCCCCGTCGCGCAGGACGAGCCGGAGGTGCTTCTCCCCAGCTCCGATTGCTCTGGCGCTGAGAAGCGCCACGCTCGGGGCGTACAGGACCGGGGCGGGGTTCCCCTCCCCGAAGGGGGCGGCCCGCCGGATCTCCTCGTAGCTCGCCCGGTCAACCTGGGCGAGCGGCAGGGTAAGGTCAGCCGTGCGCTCCTCGGTCGGCTGTTCGCGGGGCGCCCGGCGACGCACCTCCTCCAGCATGGCCGCGCGAAAGGCGGAGAACTGGTCCTCCAGCAGGGAGAAGCCGGCTGCCGCGGCGTGGCCGCCGTGGCGCAGCAGGTGGTCGCTGCACGCCTCCAGCGCCTCGTGGAGGGGGATAATCCCCCGCGGGGAGCGGGCGGAGCCCACCAGAATGTTGGAGCCGTGCTTGCGGGTCATGAGCAGCACGGGAACGCCCTGCTCCTCCGCCAGGCGGCCCGCAGCGATCCCCAGCACCCCCTCGTGCCACTCGGGCCGGTAGAGCAGGATCGCCTGGCCTCCTCGCCCCGCCTCCCCGCTGGCCGCCTCCACGACGGCTGCCGTCAGCTTTCGCCGCTCCTGGTTCAGCTCGTCCAGGCTGGCAGCTAGTTCGCCCGCCTCGGCTGGCTCGGTGGCGAGGAGGAGCCGGACTGCGAGCTTGGCATCGCCGAGGCGGCCCGCTGAGTTGATCCGGGGGACCAGCTGAAAGCCGACCTCCTCCTCCGTCAGGTGCCCGGTCAAGCCGGCCACCTGCATGAGCGCCTGAAGGCCCAGGCAGGGGGATGTGTTCAGCCGGGTCAGGCCCCGGCGCCCCAACTCTCGGTTGGCGCCGTCGAGGGGGACCACATCTGCAATAATGCCGACAGCCACCAGGTCCAGCCAGCGGTCGGCATCTGCCGGGTTCTGGTCGAGCGCCCGGAGCAACTGGCGGGCGACCAGGTAGGCGGTACCGACCCCGGGCAGCATGCGGCAGGGATGCCCTTCCGGCAGCCGCTTGGGGTTGATTACCGCCTCGGCCTTGGGGAGTTCGGCGCCCAGTTCGTGGTGGTCGGTCACCACCACCCGCATGCCCAGCCGCCGGGCCAGCGCCACCTCGCTCACGCTCTTAATGCCGCAGTCGCAGGTGAGCAGCAGGTGAACGCCCTCTCCGGCCAGCGCCTGGACGGCTCGCTCGTTCATGCCGTAGCCGTCGCGGAAGCGGTCGGGAATGTAGTAGGTGACATTGGCGTGCAGGCTGCGGAGGAGGGCGACCAGGAGCGCGGTGGACGTGACACCATCGGTATCGTAGTCGCCGTAGACGCAGATTCGCTCCCGGCGCAGGAGGGAATCTACCAGGGTGGCTACCCCAGCCTCCAGGTCGGGTAGCTCCGGGGAATCGAGCTCAATGCCGCCAGTCAGGAAGGTCAGGGCGGAATCCGGCGTTCGAAACCCGCGGCGGAACAGAATCTCGGCCAGGTAGGCCCCTCCCACGGCTTCGACCAACTCCGCCGGTACCGCCACCGCCTCAGGGCGCTGCCAGACCCGCATTCACCCACCCCCCTCTTGCCGGATTGTGGACACTCTTTGTCAGGCCTATGACAACCAGCATTTCCGATCCGACCGGTCGGATAGATAAATGGTATCATAGTGTAGCTTATTTCACTCGCCGAAATTGTGAATATCGAAGAGAGTGCCACCAGGTAGAGAGGAGAACACCCATGCGCTGGACGATTCGCTTCAAGCTAATGGCGGCCTTCCTGTTTCTGATTCTGCTGTCATCGACGCTCTCCTTCCTCGGAGCGAGCGGGCTTGACCAGGTCACGGTAACCTATTCTGATCTGAGCGACCGGATTCTCAAGAGCGCCCTGGACACTCGCCTGGTTGACACGCTCCAGGCAGAGCAGACGAATATTGCCATATCCTACGCCGCAACGGGGCAGAGTCATTTCAAGGAAGAGTTCTTCGCCTCGGTGGAGGAGTCGCTTGAGGCATTTGCCAGCCTGGAGACCACGGTCAGCGCCGAGGCGAAGCCAAAGCTACAGGCGGTCAAGGACACCTATGAGGCGTTCCGCAAAGAGGCAGAGGCCACGGTAAACCGCGGGAAAGCCAGCCCCGAGGCGGTGCCGGGGATTGTGCTGCACCTTATGGATCTGCACGAGTCGTTCCAGGTTGCGATCAACGACCTGATTGAGTTCCAGACGACCCTGTCGGCGGAGCGCTCTGTCGCCGCCGCCGATGTCGCCTGGCTCACCCGGACCGAGACGTTGGCCCTGGCGGCGGTGGCAGCGGTGGTGGGCCTCCTCTTCGCATGGTTCATATCGGGATCGATCGCCAGGCCTGTGATTGCTGTTACGGGGGTCGCCCGGCGGCTGGCCTCTGGCGACCTGCGGGTGGAGCCGCTGAAGGTCAAGGTTCGGGACGAGGTGGGCGACCTGGCCGAAGCCTGCAACCGGCTGGTCCATGACCTGCGTGAGGTGATCGGGTCGATGGCGGCGGGCACAGGGGCGGTCCTGGACTCCTCCCATGAGCTTTCGCAGGCATCGGAGCAGTCGGCGACATCCGCCCAGCAGGCGGCCCAGGGGGCCGGCGGGCTGGCAGAGGGCGCCGGCGCCCAGGCGCAGGCGGCGGCTGAGGTGAGCCGGACCGTGAGCGAGCTGCAGGCGACCATTCACCAGATTGCCAGCAGTTCTTCGGCCTCTGCGGCGGAGGTGGCGCAGGCGGCCCACCTCCTGAAGCAGGCCTCCACTGCCCTCGCCGCCATGGCCAACGAGGCCGAGGGCGTGGCCTCCGACACGGCTCAGACGGCGACGGTCGCTCGCCGCGGGGCCGAGGCGGTGGGCCAGACCACGGCGGGCATGGGCCGGATCCGGACGGCTGTAGGGGAATCGGCACAGGAGATCCAGGAGTTGGCCCGGGTCTCCGCCCAGATTGGTGAGATCACGGCTGTGATCTCCGGGCTGGCCGAGCAGACCAACCTGCTGGCGCTCAACGCTGCGATTGAGGCGGCCCGGGCCGGTGAGCATGGGCGGGGCTTCGCCGTCGTGGCGGAGGAGGTGCGGAAGCTGGCGGAGCGCTCTGCGAGCGCCACCAAGGAGATCGGCACCCTGATCGAGACGATCCAGACCCGCACCGGCAAGGTGGTCACGGCCATGGCGAACGGAACGGCTGAGGTGGAGGCGGGGAGCCGGCTGGCGGCCGAGGCTGGTGAGCGGCTGCAGGAGATCCTGGTGGCGGTGGAGCAGGCGGCCGCCGAGATCCGCCGTGTGGCGGCGGGGGCGGGTTCGGTCCAGCGGAGCGCAGAGCAGGCGGTCCAGGCCTTCGATTCCATGGCCGCCCTGATCGAGGAGAACACCGCCGCCACCGAGCAGATGTCGGCCAGCGCCACTCAGGTCACCGAGGTGGCAAATCGGATTGCCCAGATCTCGCAGGAGAACGCTGCCTCTACGGAGGAGGTATCGGCCTCGATCGAGGAGCTGACCGCCACGGCGGAGCAGGTGGCGAGTTCGGCCCATGGCCTGGCACAGATCGCTCGGGATCTGCAGCAGCAGGCGGCGCGGTTCCAGCTATAGGCTCTGGAAGGTAAGGGGCCGTCCCTAGCAGCTCTGCTGTGGGACGGCCTCTGCGTGTTCTGGGGCGACCGCTGCAATGTCTGGGGCCATCGCGCCAATGTCTGGGGCCATCGCCCCAATGTCTCGGGCCATCGCCCCAATGTCTGGGGCCATAGCGCCAATGTCTGGGGCCATCGCCCCAATGTCTGGGGCCATCGCCCCAATGTCTCGGCCCATCGCCCCAATGTCTGGGGCCACCTTACGGCAGGTCGGGCAACTTCTCCCAGGTTAAGTCCTCGTTGTGCAACCACTCCTGGTCATCCACCTCCAGTTCCTCCGTCCGGCGACCGTGGCAGAGCATCTGGTACTCGCAGCGGCCGCAGACCGATCGGTCCGGGGTGGCGGGGAACTGGTTGGCCTTGTAGATCTGGGTGAGCAGGGTCTGCAGGTACTCTTCATCCAACCGGTGTTGGGCCTCGCTGTACTCCAGTCGCTCCCACTTGTGCGGGAAGGCGGGGTTCCAGTAGACCATGGCGACCTGCTCGGGCTTGAACCGCCCCTGAGGCGAGTAGGCGCCGCCGGCGGCGCAGAGCAGGTAGCGGTAGATAATGGTCTGAGGCGAGGCGAGCAGGTACTTCCGCTTCGGCTGGCGCCGCTCGGTCTTCCAGTCAAAGATCGTGGCCCGCCCGTCGGGGTCGACC
>Ga0196970_1000209_pt1 | contig 86174 bp, 84 predicted proteins | sample S1v_513CmetaG_FD_148672 | JGI IMG/M metagenome (GOLD analysis project Ga0196970, IMG submission 148672) | Soil microbial communities from Anza Borrego desert, Southern California, United States - S1+v_5-13C | ecosystem: Environmental > Terrestrial > Soil > Desert | place: USA: California...
TATCGCTCCGTCACCGGAACCGCACGTCGCCAGGGGCAGTCCGCCTGGACCGCAATCCAAGCGCTCGTCGAGGGAACCTTTACCGTCGCCTGACTGCTCATCAGCTGCCAGCTAGGTGAGCAGTTACATCTCATCCAATATGCCCGAATGATCAAGCCATCAGTGAAAATTCTCGTGGGTGGAGCCGATGCCAAGGCCCGCCCGCAATATTACGTGGCGGCAGGAGCGGACATCGTGTTTCGTGGCGACGTGGACCCGGCAGCCTTGGTCGAACATGATTGGTCGGAGCCGCGTATCGTCGAAGATTATAGACTCCCCTTCACCGCTCTTAGCCGTCCCGCATTTCACAAACTCGGTGATGTCGCTCGATACATCGATAGCCATGATGGACCTGTTCCGGAGGGTGTTTCGACACCGGTGGGATTCATCTATTTCACTAGGGGATGCCCGCGCGAATGCGACTTTTGCGAAAGTCGTCGGACAAAGTTCGAAGCTTTACCCCTGGATGACGCAATTGAGATGCTCAAGCACTACCGTGATAATGGCATTCGCACGCTCAACTTCTCTGACGATAACCTGCTACTCTTAAAGCGTGACTACATTATTGCCCTTTTCCGAACCCTCAGAGAAATGGGTTTTGCATGGGAATTCCCGAATGGTCTCGAAATCGGTCGCTTCATGCGCGGGGAAGAACTCGATTCGGAACTGGTCGGGCATCTTTTTCAGAACACGCGTGATCCAACGACTGGTCACCATGTCGGTGCCTACCGCGTCTTCGTTCCAGTCGAGACCTTCGATCATCGTGCTGGCTATAAGAAGCTGAAGCCGGTTGAAACGCAAAACCGCATCATTGGTGAAATCCTGAAATCAGGCATTCCCGAGATCAATTTCGGCGTCGTACTAGGCCGAAGTGCAGACGATCACACCTTTCAGAATATTAAAAATGGCTATGATTGCATAAAATCAATGGTAAAAACATATGCCGGCGTCGATGCACGCTATTCTGTGTTTCACCTGATACCGATATCGCTATTCCGTTCAATGAAAACGAATTTTTCAGCAGACGAATTCCCAGAAGGATGGAATTTCTATTTCCCAATTTATGATGGTGATCATTTTAGCGCCATGGAACTTTTTGACCGCCGAGTTGAAGTCATTCAGTCGATTGACCCATCTATCGACGTAATCATGAAAACAGGCATGTACGCCTATAGTTGATCCATTCGCACTCTGAAAGGATTCCATGATGGATCTTAACTTTTTCCTTTTTGTCGCGATGGTCATGAGCCTGATCATCGTGCCGGGACCGGACATGCTGTATGTCGTAGGCCGCTCGATCCTCCATGGCCGAGCCGCCGCATGGTACGCGGCGCTCGGTATCGCCTTCGGCTATACGGTATTTACCATCCTGGTGGCTGCCGGCGTGGGCTTGATCTTTGAGCGCAGTCCGGTGCTTTTCCTTGGGTTAAAGGTCACCGGGCTAGTCTATCTCGCCTACCTTGCCTATCGCCTCTTCAGCTCCACTGGCGAAATTGAGATGACCGGGAATGCACCGGCACGCACTCTGCGAGAGGATTTTGTATTCGGCATTCTGACCAGCACCTTAAATCCTAAGGGAATCCTGTTCTACTTTTCCATTTTGCCGCAATTCTTTGTAATAGGGGCGTCCCCGCTCTGGGAGCAGGCTCTGTTGTATGGGCTCACTACCAGCATCCTATGCTTGATCATGTATTATGCAGCAGGCTTGGGAGCGATCTACAGTGCAAGCCGTTGGCAGATGACGCCGACCCGTCGAAGGACCGTTTCTCGAATTTCTGGATCGGTGCTCCTCTTTGCCGTCGCGGTCCTCGTCATTACGACAGAACTTCCTGGCAAATGAGATGAGCGCGGATCGCCGAAAGAAACATGGAATAGACGTTTGTAGGATTGAGCGAGGCGGCGTCTGACCTACTCGCCGATGGAACGTCGGAACTTTCACTGTGGAAAGAACCTTCGGATGGATGATGCGGTGGCGCCGTCTCGTCCGCGACTACGAAAGGCAGTGCGACGTGTCAGGCGGCATGACTTATTTCACTATAGGTCCATTCATGCTCCGAAGAGTCGTTCATCCATGATTTTTCAAACAGGTACTGAATAATTCATATTTCATATTGTTATTGCTCGAACCTCACGCCGCACGCGACTTCTCCAACGCCCGCATCACCGCTTCCGGTTCATGCTCGATCACGGCCAGATAGGCCGTGGTCGCGGCATCCGGCTTCCGGCGGCCCTGCTCCCAATCGCGTAGGCTGGCGGTTGGGAAGCCGAAGCGTTCGGCGAAGGCCGGCTGGGTCAGTCGCAGCCGCTCACGGATCGCCTTCACGCGCTCGCCGAAAGTCGCCCGGTCCAGTTCGGCGTCGGACAGGATCGGCGCAGCGTCAGGATTAGCGGCCACTTGCCGCGCGATCTCTTCGTCGCTCGTCGCGTCCACGGCGGTCCAGTCGATCCCCCGGAGCGCGTCTGCCGCCATTTCCTTGGTGACCTTTACCGTAGCCATGTCCGTTGCTCCCTCTTGTTGGCCTTCCGCACCGAAATCAGGCGGTAGGTCTCGCCGCGCATCGTGTAAACGCAGACGAACAACCGCCCGGCGATCATCCCGAACGCCAGACGGCGGTACTCGGTCCCGAACTCCGTCACATACTCCCGCGGGTCTGCGATATCGCCGACGCGGTTCTCCAGGACGATCAAGCCGAGGGCTAGCGGAAAGCCGTGCTTGGCCCCGTTTGATGGCGTCCTTCTCAGTATCGAGTTCGATGTCCATTCACGACATCATGCGGCATTGCCGTACCAATGGCAAACACTCATGGATGGCATTCATACCGCCCCGATCCAGCCCTCACCCCACCCCCCAACGCAAAAAATCCGGCCAAGCACCCCCCTTCGCGTCGGCTCGGCGATGAACGCGAGGACGGGGGTGCTTGGCCGGACCGTCATCGGCGGCGATGGCGCGAACCATGCCGCCGATGCGTCTACCGCATTACTTGCAGCTGCTGGCGACCTGGGCGGTCGGGGTGCAGCCCGGGTTGCCGGCGGTCAGCGCGCCGGTGATGACGCCATCCGGGCCGACGTTCAGGGCATAGTTGCAGCCGGTGGCGCCGATGGCCTTGGCCGAGCTGACCAGGGTGCAGGTCTTGCCGGCCACCTGGACCGCCAGGTTGTCCGTGGTCGGGTTCGCCGCCCAGGTCATGCTGGAGGAGGGGTTCTGCACCGGGGCGCCGATGCTGGCGTGCGAGGAGATGACCACCGTGTCGGCGTGGGCGGCGCCGGCCGCAAAAGCCGCAATGGCCAGAACGGTGCCGATCATGCCAACCTTGAAAGAAGAACGCATTTCTATGCTCCTGGTTTCTATGACTAGTGTTAATTCAACGCACACAAGACATTGTTGCTCGGTGCAAGTGAAATATCGTTCCGCTCAGGATTTGAATCAATGAAATACTTGTTTCAAAAAGAATCAAATATATCTGACTAAATGAGTCTATGTCGTGCGTCGGTATTCATTAAGACATGAACATATTCACGGTGAATAGATTTGTATTCATGTTTATACTGCATGCATATGATAAAAATATGCTCCTTGGATAACATTTAAATATATTGGATTTTACGTGATTAGAAGATTATCGTTGATGATACTCTGAATCGTCGAATGATGCTTGAAATCGCTACGATGGTAGGCTCGTTAAGGTGGTTGTCTTTTTGTGACGAGATGTATCAATCGTCAGGAAGCGTCCATATCAGACGCATACTCGCATAAAAAACATTCTGAAGATGCGTCCGCTCCGCTGGGCCATGCCGGGGCCGCCTGCCGCTATGACGTCCGCTGCCGCCCCATCCCACGGCGGAACAAGCCGGCCGCCGGACAGGCAAAAACTAGAATATGATTTTTCTCCTATCATGATCGGGCGTTTCCCGCTGAAATAGGATCATACGCCCATCAGATTGAGGAGCCGCCCCATGCCCGATTGTCTGAACCCCACCGAAGCCACCACCACCTCCGCCGCCCGCCCCGCCGACCGCTTCCCCTGCTGGGCGGAGGAGCCGCCGGTCCCGCCGGACGGCTCGCTGGTCCCCGGATCGCGCTTTCACGAGGAGCAGTGGATCATGGCCGCCGGCATGCTGGCGCGCGGCGCCTCCTTCCAGCAGGTCGCCCGTGCCATGGGCTGCAGCCGCACCACGCTGTGGCGGGCCTATTACGGTTCGCAGCCCTTCCGCCATCGCGTCTGGTGGGAGAGGCAGGCGTTGAACCGGGAGGCGGAGCTTCGCCTGTCCTCGCTCCGCGCGCTGGTGACGGAGCAGATCGAACGGCTGGTCTCCATCGGCGATCCCGGCACCGTGCGCTGGCTGGCCGAGAAGCTCGGCCTGCTCAAGGAGTTCGGCGCCGACCGGACGGACGCCGCCCCGACCGCCCCCGGCAACCGCGCCGCCGCTCCGGCCACTCCGGAAAACCCGCCCGCCGAAGCGCCGGCCACGCCGGTCCCCGATTTCGACGAAGACAGCGTCCCCGGTGCGATCCGCGAGCGCCGGCAGCCCGATCCGGACAACATCGCCGCCATCCTCGCCCGGCCGGAGACCGAGGGGCCGAAGGGCGTCTATCCCTGGACCTACAATCCCAGCGATCCGTACCCCAACCTGGGTTCGGCGCTGGAACGCAAGGGTGGGGAGGGGCCGTACACCCGCCGCCGGTGAACGGCCCCCGATGAACGGATGAAACGCTTGAACGCCGCGGCGAAAACGGTTCACGGCGTTTCAAACGTTCCATTCACCGCCAACTCACCGCCTCAGCCCGCAGCCTGCTCGATCACCCGGTTCGCCAGAGTCACCTTCTGGGCCAGCGTGGTCGCCAGGATGCGGTGCAGGACCAGCGCCAGTTCCGGGTCCTCGCGCTCCAGCCGGGCCAGGGTCGCGGCGGTCAGGCGGTGGATGGTGGAGGGTGCCTCCACCACCACGTCGGCGCCGCGGGTCTGGCCCAGCAGCAGGGCGATCTCCCCCACCACCGCCCCGGCGGTCATGGTGCGCAGGCGCAGAATCCTGCCGTCGGGCAGGGTGATCTGCACCTTCACCCGGCCGCTGCCGATGATGAAGATGTCGCTCGCCGCCTCGCCGGCGCGGATCAGCAGCTCGTCCGGCTGTAGATGCAGGGTGTCGAGCGCCGCCACCGCATCGCCCAGCCGCGGGTGCGGCCCGGTCATCCCCTCCAGATGGCGCAGCAGCGGGGCGTCACTGCCGTCCCGCCCGGTTTCGGCCAGCAGCGCCTCCTCGCAGGATTCCAGCGCATGGTCCAGGTCGGGGGCGCGGCGCAGCACCGGGTCGCCGTCGGGGTCCAGGCCGCTGTTGCGGAAGGCCTCTTCCACGGCGGCGGGCAGGGCGCTCAGCACCAGGGTGGCGCCGGCCGCCTCCATCAGGTTGCGGATGCGGCGGAACACCCCGGCCGCCGCCGAATCCATGCCCTTGATGTGGCGGAAATCGATGACCAGGAAGCGCAGGGGCGGCCCGCCCGCCTGTTCCAGCCGGCGGCGGACCGGGGCGACGATCTGCTCGGCGGTGCCGAAGAACAGGTATCCCTGCAACTGCATCGCCTCGATGGCCGCGCCGGCGCCGGTCAGATGCAGGCTCGCCGCCGGGCTGCGGTCGACGCGGCTGCGCAACTCGGCTCCGCTGTGACGGCCGCGGATCACCGGCAGCCGGGAATAGCTGTAGACGAACATGGCCAGCGACACCGCCAGCCCCAGCGCCAGCCCTTCCATGAAGCCGATGCCGGCGATCGCCAGCACCACGGCCAGCACGATCAGCCACTCCGTCCGCGGCAGTCGGTGGCGGGCCTCGACCAGCCACTCCATCAGCAGCTCGACCCCCAGGAACAGGATCAGCCCGGCGGTCAGGAACACCGGCGTCACCGACACCAGCCATCCCGCAACGAACAACCCGCCCAGGATCACCGCCGCGGTCGCCAGCCCGGCCCCGCGCCCGGTGGCGCCCATCCGCCCGGCCAGCAGCGTCATCCCCAGCCCGACATATCCCGACGGCCCGCCCAGCGCCCCGGCCATCAGGTTGGCGGCACCGGTGGATCGCAGCTCCGCATCCGCGTCGATGTCGCGGCCCTGCGCCAGTTCGATCCCGCTGACATTCAACAGAAGGCCCAGCATGCCCAGCACGGCGACCGACACCATCGCCGGCACCGCCTCCGCCACCCGGCCCCAGTCGGCAAGGGCCAGGATCTCGGTCGGCACCGGCAGGCTGAACCCCGCATCCCCGGCTATGCCCGGCAGCCAGCCCCAGCCGCGCACCTGCTCCGCCGTCAGGCCCAGCAGGGGCAGGGCGGCATGGAAGGCCAGCGCAGCCGCCAGCAGTGCCAGCGGCATGGCGAAGGGGCTGTCGCTGCGCCGCATCACCGCGACCAGCAGTGCCGCCAGCCCGGCCGCCGCCGTCGCGGTGAAGGCCATGGCCGGGCTCGCCAACTCGGCGATGCCGGCCGCCAGCCCATGCCGCCCGCTGACCATCGCCAGCGCGCCTTCCACCAGCAGCCAGCCCGACCCGGCGAGGAAGCCGGCCACCACCGGGTACGGGAAGAAGCGCACCAGCCGGCCCAGCCGCAGCCGTCCCACCATCCAGAACAGCAGCCCGGTCACCAGCGTGCTGCCGCCCAGGATCGCGAAGGCGGTGGCGACCTTCACCCCGTCCGGCGCGTCCTGCAGCCCCGCCGCCATGGTCGCGACGGTGGAGGCGAGGATGGCGACCCCCGTCTCCTGCACCAGGGCGACGGAGTTCGGCTGCGTGCTGCGCAAGGCGACCAGCAGGGCCAGGATCGCGGCGCTCAACAGAACCACGACAACCCCAGCGCCCAGCCCGGTCGCCAGCGGGCCGGTGAACAGAAGTGCCGCGATCGCCAGCCCGTTGCCCAAATTGTCGATGCCGGCGATCAGCCCGATCATCACCGAAGCGACCAGGGTTTTGCCGCGTCCGGCCTGTCTGTTCTGCGGAAGCGCGTCGCTCATGATGTCGGGTGGGGTCCGGTTTCTCTGGCCAGCTTCGGCCACTGCTGCGGGGAGCCTGATTTCTACGGCGCCGGACATCGGCGCAGGCGCGACAGTGAGCAGATTTTCCCGGCCTCAGGCAAGCTGTATGCGGTGATGAATTGTGTTCCTCCACCCAGCATTGCGCAGTCGCCCATCAATGGGCGCCGCATGATTCAACGTGTGACAATGTTACAATTAACAATTTTTGAGACGCATCATGCCCTCCATCATCCGTATCCGATGGAGCATTTTATGAAGAATGCGTACTTATTGGGCGTGCTGCTGCCCATGGCGCTGCCCCTGACGCTGGGAGTGGCGCCGGCCGCCATGGCGGCAACCGCTCCCGCGAAGGGCAGCGCCGAGCCGGCCGGCGAATCCTTCGGCAATCCGCCGGTGCTGAACAATTCGGCCTCGCCGCGCGCCGGTTCGCTCCTGCTGCGCCAGCCGCAGACGGCTCCCCGGCCGCATACCGGCCAGGTGCGCAATTACGACCTGTTCGTGGCCTTCACCGACGGCTACATCCGCAACCCGGCGCAGGGGCGGCCCGACCCGGTGCGGCTGCGCAGCTACCGCGGCACCGACGTCGACCCCAACCACCCCTATGTCGCCCCCACCATCGAAGCGACACCGGGCGATACCGTCCGTATCAAGCTGCAGAACCAGCTGCCGCCCGATCCCGACTGCAACAATCAGGCGCAGGCGGACATCAACAACCCGCACTGCTTCAACGGCACCAACCTGCACAGCCACGGCGTCTGGGTCAGCCCGACCGGCAACAGCGACAATGTCCTGGTGTCGATCAATCCCGGCGTCACCTTCGAATATGAATACAACATCCCGGCCGACCATCCGGCGGGGACCTTCTGGTACCACCCGCACCGCCACGGCTCCACCGCGCTGCAGGTCGGCAGCGGCATGGCCGGTGCGCTGATCATCCGCGGCGACCGTCCGCCGACCAAGGACGCCAACGGCGATCTCGACACCCTGCTGAAGAGCCCCAAGGGCGTGGCGATGACAGAGCGGGTCCTGCTGTTCGAGCAGATCCCCTACGCCTGCACCAAGGACGGCAAGCTGAAGTACATCGATCCGGTGAAGAAGACCGTCGACTGGAGCTGCGCACCGGGCGAGGTGGGCGAGATCGTGTCCTACGATCAGTTCGGCCCAAACACCTGGGAACAGTCGGGGCGGTTCACCACCGTCAACGGGCGCGTGCGTCCGATCTTCGCCAATGCGAAGGTCGGCGAGACCGAGCGCTGGCGCCTGATCCATGGTGGCGTGCGTTCCCCCATCACGGTGGAGTTCCGCAAGCTCGACGTCACCGACTTCTTCCAGCGCGAGAAGACCCTGTCGGCCGCCGACCAGGACCGTTTCGCCAAGGAACGCTGCACCGGACAGCCGGTCCCCTACATCCTGGCCGCCGCGGACGGCCTGACCCTGAACGAGGGGCAGGTGCGCACCGGCGTGCCGATGCAGCCCGGCTATCGCGACGACCTGCTCGTCAACTTCCCCGAGCCCGGCATCTACTGCGTCGTCAACAAGCCGTCGGCGGCCAACGCCAGCCCGGACCAGACCGCGACCTCCACCGGCGTGCTCGGCTTCGTCCGCGTGCGCGGCGACCGCGTGGTCAAGGACCCGGTGAAGGAGATCATCCGCCAGCTGTCGGCCAACGCGACGAAATACGCGCCGGCCGTCGCCAAGGAGGTGATCGGCGACCTGAACGCCCGCTGCTTCGGGAAGACGATGGTCGATACCCCCTTTTGCCCGCGTTTCACCCGCTTCACCGCCCACCCGCCGATCACCGAGCATGAGGTGGTGCACCAGCCCAAGCAGGAACTGGTCTTCTACATCAACGTCCCGCCCAAGGATGCGACGCGGACCAACCCGCTGTTCCAGGTCTCCAACAGCTTCGAGGTGGTGCAGAACCCCGACGGCACCTATGGGCCCAAGGGGGCGTCCGCCTACCAGCCGAGCGTGGTCGACCGGCCCGTGGTGCTGGGTACCGCCCAGCAGTGGGAACTGCAATCCTACTTCGTCAGCCACCCCTTCCACATCCACGTCAACCCGTTCCAGGTCGTGTCGATCATCGGTCCCGACGGGCGCGACGTCAGCGAAGCCGGCTCCGGCGATCCCGACTATGCCGGCATGAAGGGCGTGTGGAAGGACACCATCTGGGTGAAGAGTGACATCACCAAGCCGCTCAGCTCCACCGAGCCGCCGAAGGGCACCTACAAGGTGACCGTCCGCACCCGGTACGAGCGCTTCATCGGTGAATATGTCCTGCACTGCCACATCCTCGATCACGAGGACCAGGGCATGATGCAGAATGTCAGCATCGGCGTACCGGACGGCCACGGCGGCCTTGCCGGGGCCCATCACTGACCGGTGCGACCCCCTCTTCCCCCAAAGGCGGGAAGAGGGGGCCCCTGCCGTTGCCGGCCGGTTGCTGCGATCCGTCGCTGCCTCCAACCATTGAAAAATCCCCCGGTTTCCGTCTACGGTCGCGCGTCCCCTTGGAGTGAGTGCATGCGCGATATCACCCCCGTCACGGTCGCCCGCGGCGACGGCATCGGCCCAGAGATCACGGACGCGGTGCTTCATGTGATGACTGCCGCCGGCGCGCGGCTGAAGGTGGAAGAGGTTCCGGCGGGAGAGGCGGTCTACAAGCGCGGCCATCCCGGCGGGCTGGATGCCGCCGGCTGGGGGTCGATCCGCCGCACGCGCGTCTTCCTGAAGGGGCCGATCACCATGCCCCAGGGATACGGCAACAAGTCGCTCAACGTCGTCGCCCGCACCACGCTGGGCCTGTTCGCCAACGTCCGTCCCTGCGTGTCCTACCATCCCTATGTGCGGACCCGGCATCCGCGCATGGACGTGGTGATCATCCGCGAGAACGAGGAAGACCTCTACGCCGGCATCGAGCATCGGCAGACCGACGACGTGATCCAGTCGGTGAAGCTGATCTCGCGCCCGGGGTCGGAGCGCATCGTGCGCTACGCCTTCGACTTCGCCCGTTCCAACCACCGGCAAAAGGTGACGGCCTTCGTCAAGGACAACGTCATGAAGATGACGGACGGGCTGTTCCTGAAAATCTTCTACGAGATCGCCGCCGATTATCCGGAGATCAAGGCCGACCACATGATCGTCGACATCGGCGCCGCCCGGCTTGCCGACCAGCCGGAGCGCTTCGACGTCATCGTCACCCTGAACCTCTACGGCGACATCGTCTCCGACATCGCCGCCCAGCTGACCGGGTCCGTCGGGCTGGCCGGCTCCGCCAACATCGGCGAGACCTGCGCCATGTTCGAGGCGATCCATGGCTCGGCCCCGATGATCGCCGGGCAGGAGATCGCCAACCCGTCCGGCCTGCTGATGGCCGCGGTGATGATGCTGGTCCATATCGGCCAGGGCGATATCGCCGCTCGCATCCACAATGCGTGGCTGAAGACGATCGAGGACGGCATCCATACCGCCGACATCTACGCCCGCGGTCTGGGCCGGGTGCGCGCCGGCACCGGCGCCTTCGCCGAGGCGGTGGTGGACCGGCTGGGGCAAACCCCCGTCACCATGCCGCCGGTCGGCTATTCCACCATGCGGCCGGCCTATGACGGGCTGAACCGGCTGGCGCCGCGCGTCCGCGCGCTCAAGGAACTGGTGGGGGTCGACGTTTTCCTGCAATGGTCCGGCGGCCTGCCCGACGATCTGGCGGAGCTGGTGCTGCCGCTGTCGACCGAGGCGCTGACGCTCGCCAGCATCTCCAACCGCTCGCAACGGGTCTGGCCCGACGGCAACGCCGACGTCTTCTGCACCGACCATTGGCGCTGCCGCTTCCTGGCGCATGGCGGGCCGGTGCAGCATGGGGCCATCGTCGAGCTGCTGGGGCGGTTGGCGGAGGCCGGGATCGACTTCACCCAGACCGAAAACCTCTGCAATTTCGACGGCAAGGCCGGCTTCTCCTCGCCGGGGCTGTGAATCCATGGGGGCGGCCGGAATAAAACGGCGGGGCAGGGCGTCATGACCGGTGACGACGCCCTTTCCGGACCTTTGATGAGCCCGCCCGACATCGATGACCGCGCCATCGCCGACCATGTGCCGCGGCTTCGGCGCTATGCCACCGCCCTGGTGGGCAACCGTTCCGATGCAGACGATCTGGTGCAGGATTGCGTGGAGAAGGCGCTGGCCAACCGCCATGCGTTGCGCGACCCGTCGAAGCTCGGCGGCTGGCTGATGACCATCCTGCACAACCTGCACGTCTCCAGCCAGCGCGGGCGGCGGCGGCGCGGCGCGGAGGTGCCGGTGGAGGATCTGGCCGACGATCTGGCGCTCAGCGCGCCGCCGGCCGACCGCGGGGCGGTGCGCGACTTCGCTCGCGCCTTCGCCCAGCTGAGCGACGAACACCGCACCATCCTGCTGCTGACGGGAATGGAGGGGCTGTCCTACCGCGAGGTGGCGGAGGTTCTTGAACTGCCGATCGGAACGGTGATGTCGCGGCTGGCCCGGGCGCGCGAAAAGCTGAGGGTCTTGCTCGACGGCGGAACCCAGCAGGTGGTCAGGAGGATCAAGTGATGAGCGGCACCCGCAATCCCGTGACCGAGGCCGAGCTGCACGCTTGGCTGGACGGCGAATTGCCGGAGGAACGTCTGGCCGATGTCGAGCGCCACCTCGCCGACCATCCCGAGATCGCCCAACGCTTCGAACGCTACCGCGCTCAGCGTGCCATGCTGGGGCAGTGTTTCGGTCCGCTGATCGACCAGCCGCTGCCCGACCGCCTGACCCCGCCCTTCACCGCGCGCGAGCATCCGGACCCTGCGCCCAGCCGCTGGAACGTCTCACGCTGGGGCAGGGGAGCGCTGTGGGGTACCGCGGTGGCCGCCTCTCTCCTGGTCTTCGTTGCCGGCGCAACCAGCGGCTGGGTACTGCGCGACCGGATGGCCGGGGCGGGCGAGCCGCCGACCGCCGCCTTCATCGCCGATGCCGTCGCCGCCCACCGCGTCTTCTCCGTCGAGGTTCGCCATCCGGTCGAGATCGGCGTGGAGGAGGAGGCTCATCTGGTGAACTGGCTGTCCAAGCGGCTGGGCAAGACTATGCGTTGCCCAAAAGTCACACGAGGGGGCTACCAGCTGATCGGCGGGCGTCTTTTGGCCGATTCCGTTGGACCTGTGGCCTTGTACATGTACGAGGATGCGGCTGGGCGTCGCATCACGTTGTATATCCGCCCCGCTCCTAACACCTCAGGTTCGGCATTCCGCTTCGCCCAGGATGGCGGGGTTCGTGCTTTGTATTGGCAAGACAACGGCTTAGCGCTGGCCGTCACCGGAGAGCTCGATCGGGACACTCTGTCCGGCGTTGCGGAGGAGGTGTATGGCGCTCTGAATTCATGAGTCTACCCACGGACTTATCAACAGGAATGTTGCCGCGCCCCCCTATCGTCGGCGGCCGTCATCTGGTAGCTTCCACACCGGCTGGCACAAAATGTTGCGGCTTATGGAAAACGGCACTAGACCGTGACCTGTTTGCCACAACATAACCGGACACCGGATCGGGAGTACTCGGGGATGAGTTGGACGGACGAGCGGATTCAACAGCTCAAGGATCTCTGGTCCCAGGGGTTGAGCGCGAGCGAGATCGCCGACATTCTGGGAGACATCACCCGCAACGCGGTCATCGGCAAGGCCCACCGTCTGGGTTTGTCGGGCCGGCCGTCGCCCATCAAGAAGAAGCCGACGCGCGGTGCCACCATCCTTGCTCTGACGGAGCGGATGTGCAAATGGCCGGTCGGCGATCCCAAGCACCAGGATTTCCATTTCTGCGGCAAGAACGCCTTGCCCGGCATGCCCTATTGCGCCGAACACGCGGCCTTGGCCTACCAGCCGGCTTCGGGCAGCAAGAAGCGTGACGAAGACCGCAACGTCGGCGCTGCCTGAGCCGCTGACCGCTTGTTCAAGAAAGCCCGCTCTCGGGGGAGAGACGGGCTTTTTTGTTGGGTGCCGCTATCGCGCACCCTGCCGCAGTTCAATCGCATCGCGCAGTACGAGTACCATGCCGCGGTGTCCGGCAATGACCATGGCGGCTCCCGCCGGACGGTCGGGCCCCTCGACCGCCCACAGCGTGTCGCCGACGAACACGCGCCCGTGACCGTTGGCAATCGGCTCCGTCAACGTCACAGCCCTGCCGACCAACTGTCCCGCCCGATCGTTGATCCGTGCGGCGTCGCCTTCCGACGATGCATTGCGCCGCCGTGCATGGGCGATGGCGATGCCCACCGCAGCGCCTGCGGCGATGGTGAAGAAGCCGGCTTCGTTGACCAGCCCCCAATCGTGCCAGAGCGCGGTGACGAGGCCGGTCAGCAAAGCCGCCCCGCCGAACCAGATCAGGAAGATCCCAGGCAGCACCAGTTCCGCCGCGATCAGCAAGGCGCCCAGTGCTCCCCACAGCAGTGGCGACATCCGCTTACTCCCCGTCCGCGGAGGATGTGGTCGGTGGTACGGACCATGGATTGCGCGGAGCGGGCGGCGGCGTGGCAGGCGTACGGGGCGGGGTGGCATCGCGCACCAACTCGCCCAAGCCGGCCAGGGCACTGGCGACGCCGGCCAATTCCACCGGCAGGATCATGGTCTTCTGGTTGGGGGAGGCGGCGAAGGCCTTCAGCGCCTCCATGTATTTTTGACCAAGGAAATAGCCCAGCGCCTGATTCGATCCCTGCGCGACCGCCTCCGAGACCAGACGGGTCGCCTTGGCCTCCGCCTCGGCCAGCCGCTCCCGTGCTTCGGCCTCCAGCTTGGCGGCTTCAAGCTTGCCCTGGGCGATGCGGATCTGGCTCTCCTTCTCGGCGTCGGCCTCCAGGATCTGGGCACGGCGGAGGCGCTCCGCCTTCAATTGGCGGCCCATCGCCTGCACGATGTCCTCGGGCGGGGTGATGTCGCGCAGTTCGATGCGGGTCACTCGCACACCCCAGGAGGCGGTCGCCTCGTCCACCGCGCGGAGCAGGCTGGCGTTGATCGCTTCGCGCTGGCTCAGCAACTCGTCCAGGTCCATGGAACCCATCACCGTGCGGGTGGTGGTCATCGCCAGCGTCTGGATCGCCCGCTGCAGGTCGTTGACCTCGTAGGTCGCCTTCATCGGATCAAGCACTTGGAAATACAGCACGCCATCGGCGGTCACCGCGGCGTTGTCCTTGGTGATGACGCTCTGCGACGGCACGTCCACCACGGTCTCGCGCATGTCGACCTTCGCGCGGACGGAGCTGATGACCGGAAAGATGACGTTGAAGCCCGGCAGCAGCGTTTCCTGATAGCGGCCCAGCCGCTCGACGATGAAGTTGAACCCTTGGGGTACGATGCGGACGCTGGTGATCGCCAAGATGACGACCAGAACGAATGCCGCAATGACCAGAATACCGAGTTCCATCAATGGCCGCTCCTGACATGGGCTCCTGACATGGGCGGACGCCGCAGTGGACACCCTCCGCCCATCATGGGGCAATTCGCGGAGCCTGCAAATGCCGCCGCCTCAATAGTCCTGCGTGTCGTGCTTCAACCGCACCAATTCGCCATTCAGGAGCGACAGCATCAATTGCACGACCATCTCGTGGACGATCACCGTGTGATGGTTGCCGGTCTCCTGCATCGCCTTGCGCAGGGATTCGCGGACTGCCGGCACGCCGGTGACGTCGATCAGCACGTCCAGTTGCTCGCCCAACCGCGCCAGTTCCTGGAAGTCGGTGGTGGTCTTGACGCCGCGGTGGCCGGCGAGGCGCATGCCCGGCGCCTCTGCATCGAGGTCGGCCACACCCAGAAGTTCGACGAACGGGGCGGCCAGCAGCTTGCGCAGCAGGGGCGTTCCGGTCTCGCCGGCGCCGACGACGGCGACACGGAACAGATCGTTGGGCATCGGGTTCGGTCCTTTCCTGAACTGGACAAGAAAAAGGCGGGGAGCCGAAACTCCCCGCCGGAACCCTAGCCGAGCCGCGGTCCGGTTTGACCCGGACGCGGCGTCGCACCCTGAGAAAGAGAGTGCCGGCCTTACGACCAGGCGGCCATCTTCTTTTCCAGATTGTCCGACAGCTTGTCCAGGAACTGCTTGGTGGTCATCCACGGCTGCTGCGGGCCGATCAGGATGGCGAGATCCTTGGTCATGTAGCCGGACTCGACGGTTTCGACGCAGACGCGCTCCAGCGTCTGGGCGAACTTGACGACGTCCGGGGTATTGTCGAACTTGCCGCGATAGGCCAGGCCCTGGGTCCAGGCATAGATCGAGGCGATCGGGTTGGTCGAGGTTTCCTTGCCCTTCTGGTGCTCGCGGTAGTGGCGGGTCACCGTGCCGTGGGCGGCCTCGGCCTCCACGGTCTTGCCGTCCGGCGTGACCAGCACCGAGGTCATCAGACCCAGCGAACCGAAGCCCTGCGCCACGACGTCCGATTCCACGTCGCCGTCGTAGTTCTTACAAGCCCAAACGAAGCCGCCTTCCCACTTCAGGGCCGAAGCGACCATGTCGTCGATCAGGCGGTGTTCATAGACCAGACCCTTGGCCTTGAACTGGTCGGCGTAGGACTCGTCGAAGATCTTCTGGAAGATGTCCTTGAAGCGGCCGTCGTAGGCCTTCAGGATCGTGTTCTTGGTCGACAGATAGACCGAGTAGCCGCGCTCCAGGCCGTACATGAGGCTGGAGTGGGCGAAGCCCTCGATCGACTCGTCGAGGTTGTACATGCCCATCGCCACGCCGGCGCCGGGGAAGTCGTAGACTTCATGCTCGATCTTCTCGCCGCCCTCGGCCGCTTCCCACTTGATGGTCAGCTTGCCCGGGCCGGGAACGACGAAGTCGGTGGCCTTGTACTGGTCGCCGAAGGCATGGCGGCCGATGATGATCGGCTTGGTCCAGCCCGGGACGTAGCGCGGAACGTTCGAGCAGACGATCGGCTCGCGGAAGACGGTGCCGCCCAGGATGTTGCGGATCGTGCCGTTCGGCGACCTCCACATCTTCTTGAGGTTGAACTCCTTCACCCGAGCTTCGTCCGGGGTGATGGTCGCGCACTTCACGCCGACGCCATACTGCTTGATGGCGTTCGCCGACTCGACGGTGACCTTGTCGTCGGTCTTGTCGCGGTTCTCGATGCCGAGGTCGTAGTACTTCAGGTCGATGTCGAGGTAGGGCAGGATCAGCTTGTCTTTGATGAACTGCCAGATGATGCGCGTCATCTCGTCGCCGTCGAGTTCGACGACCGGATTGGCTACCTTGATCTTGGTCATGGGTGCGAGATCTCCCCGAACGGGTAAGGGCGTTGTCATTCCTTGGGAGCCGGGCGCGTCGTCCAGCGGGCGCTTGTTGCCAGGGAGCATGCCGCATGGGTGGCTCCCCGGTACCCCGGGCGGAAATCAATCGCGGTTATATAGCATCGCCCTGTGACGGAAAGGAAGGTACGGCGGCGGCTTAGGCGTCGATGTCGCACGATTCCGCTTGCAACGCGGCACTGCAGCCGGCCATGATAGTCAATTGGTATTACCGGTTGGCCGGATTGCGGCTTTCCAGCGGCCGGGAGCCGATCGAAAGGCGCTGATCAACTCCATCCACAGGTCAGGTCGCCGACTCCGGGGTGTGTGCAGGCCGGAGCTTAGACGCCATGCCGGCGGTTGAGTCGATGTCTGCCGACGCGTCGGCCAGATGGCGTTCCGTATTCACCATGTAGTCGCGGGTCAGCGGCACCGCACCCAGGGTGCGTGCGACCTGCACCTGGAACACCATGTGTCCCTGCAGCCGGAACGCCAGTTCCACACCCGCCAGGTAGAATTCCCACATCCTGCAGAAGCGTTCGTCATACAGCGCCTTCGCTTCGTCCCGCCGCGCGTCGAACCGGCTGCGCCAATGGCGCAGGGTCTCCGCGTAATGCATGCGCAACACCTCCAAGTCGGTCGTGAACAGTCCGGATCGCTCGATGACCGGCAGCACCTCCGACAGGGCGGGGGAGTAGCCGCCGGGGAAGATGTATTTCCGGATCCACGGATTGGTGGCTCCCGGCCCCTCCAGCCGGCCGATCGCGTGGATCAACGCCACGCCGTCGTCATTCAGCATGCCGCGAACGGCGTCAAAATAGTCGCGGTAATGCGGCGCGCCGACATGCTCGAACATGCCGACCGAGACGATGCGGTCGAAGGCGGCCGGGTGGGCGGTGGCGAATTCGCGGTAATCGCGCAGCTCGAAGGTGACGCGGTCGGCCAGCCCCGCCTCCTCGGCCCGCCGCTTCGCCACCTCCAACTGTTCGGAGGACAGCGTGATGCCGGTCACCCGCGCGCCTGAGTGCCGGGCGAGATAAAGCGCCATGCCACCCCAGCCGCAGCCGATGTCGAGCACCCGCATTCCCGGCACCAGCAGCAGCTTCGCCGCGATGTGGCGCTTCTTGGCCTCCTGCGCATCGTCCAGAGACATGCCTGGCTCTGGAAAATAAGCGCAGGAATACTGCATGTCGCGGTCCAGGAAGAGTTCATAGAACTGGCGCGACAGGTTGTAATGATGCTCGACGTTCTGCCGCGAGCGCCGCATCGGATTGTATTGCTGCGCACGGCGCAGAAGCGGCGACAGCGTCTCGACGGCGCGGCCGAGCGCCCCCTGCACCTCGCTGCCGCTCATCAGCATCGACAGCAGGTCGTAGATGGTGCCGCCCTCGACCGACAGGCGGCCGTCCATATAGGCTTCGCCGAAACGCAGGCGCGGATTGATCAGCAGGTCCCGCTCCACAGCGCGGTCGTGGAGCCGCAACGTCAGTTTCGGTAGGCCGGAGCCGATCCGATGGTGTTTCCCATCGACAGTGACGAGATCCAGGGTTCCGTCGCCCATGGCGGCGGCAAGCAGACGAACCAGCAGCATGCCGAACTCCTTCCGCGGTGCCGAAATCAGCATGGCGCCGGGGCAGGGGGGCGGCAATCCGTCAATCGGTCAGGACTGCTACCCAAATCGGGGATTGCGGATGTATGCGTGCCGACCTGAATATCGCTTCAGTGGCAAGGCCGCTTCAGAATGCGGAAAGCCGCCCGGCCCCTGTTGGGGCGGGCGGCTTCCGGACGAGCAGTGCGACGGTGCCGCAACGGCTCCAGACCTTGGTCCGGTCCGTCGGCGGCAGAAGGGCTATCAGCCCTCCTCTTCCTCGGTCGCGGTCTCTTCGACGAAGGTCTCTTCCTCGTCTTCGTCATCGCGCAGATCGGCGGCGGTGATCATGCCGCCGCGCTGGGCCTGCAGCTCGGCCTCTTCGGCCGAACGGGCGACGTTGACCGTGACCGTGATCGACACTTCCGGGTGCAGGACGACGCGCAGCTTGAACAGACCCAGGGTCTTGATCGGGGTGTCGATCTGGACCTGCTTGCGGTCGGTCTTGTAGCCGGCGGCGGTCAGCGCGTCGGAGACGTCGCGGGTGGTCACGGAGCCGTACAGGACGCCGGTCTCGGCAGCCTGACGGATCACGACGACCGTCACGTTGTCCATCTTGGTCGCGACATGCTCGGCGTCCTTGCGGCGCTCGAGGTTCACGGCCTCAAGGTGGGCCTTCTGCTTCTCGAAGACGGCCAGGTTCGCCTTGGTGGCGCGCATGGCCTTCCGCTGCGGCAGCAGATAGTTGCGGGCGAAGCCGGGACGCACATTGACGACCTGGCCCATCTGGCCGAGCTTCTCGACCCGCTCCAGCAGAATAACTTCCATCACTCGTCCTCCTGACCGGGGGCCGCGGGGGAAAACCGGCGGCGCAGCCCGATCCATTGCTCGATCATGCCCAGGCCGACCAAAAGCAGGATCGGCCACCCGAAGAGAAACAGCATCATGTAGAAGCCAACCAGGATCAGCGTGCGCGCCGATCGGCTGCTGGCGAATACATGAACCACCGAAAGCCCGGCGAAGGCGAAAGGAACCGCCAGGATCAGCGCCAGATTGACCGCCAGGAACCCGACGGTTCCCGGCACGACCGAAGCCGCCGCGACCGACACCGCGAACAGCGGCGCCAGCCAGTTGGGCAACTCCAGCTCGGCCAGACGCATGGCAGGGCGCCGGTTGCGGCCGAACCGCATCAGCGCCCCCTGCGCCAGCACCGCGTTGACGATCGTCATGACAAGCCATGACACCGCAACCAGTCCCGGCAGGACGGCCGCCACCCAGAATGCCTCGGGATCCGGGGCTTGCTGGCCCTGCATGCGAAACGCCGGCTCGACGACTCGAGCCAGGGTCTGCCGCATCACCCCTTCGAGCCCACCGGGCTCTCCGAGCGTCAGGATCACCGCGGCGAGCAGCGCCGCCACGCCCATCCCGGTCAGGCCAATCAGGACCCGGCCGGGCGGATACCATTCCAGGGTTCCATCCTCTCGGGAGCGCGCCAGAAGCGACTGCCTCACCACCAGGATCGCCGGGGCGGCCCCGGTCACCAGGTAGGACAGCGACACCAGCATGCTGCCGGAGGTGCCCAGCAACACCGCGAAGGCGCCGGCCAAGCCGGCCACCGTCACCGCGGGCGCCCCCAACCACAGTCCCGTGAGGAACAGGGGCAGGGGGGCCAGATAGCCCAGGATCAGCGCTCCCATCCCGCCGAACATCACGGACAGGTAGAAGAACGCGCTTATCAGACCGCCGCCGACGGCGACCACCAGCGGACCGGCCGGACCCAAGGCCATGGAAACCCCTTGACTGCCTTCACCGAAACCCTTCGGCCCTTTGCCGGGCTTACTTCACCACGTAGGGGAGAAGGGCCAGGAAACGGGCGCGCTTGATGGCGCGGGCCAGTTCACGCTGCTTCTTCGTCGAGACCGCAGTGATGCGGCTCGGGACGATCTTCCCGCGCTCGGAGATGAAGCGGGACAGCAGCTTGACGTCCTTGTAGTCGATCGCCGGAGCGTTCGCGCCCGAGAACGGGCAGGTCTTGCGGCGGCGGAAGAACGGGCGGCGGGCGCCGCCGGTGCGGGCGGGAGCGCCCGTGGTCTGCTTGTCGGACATTTACGCGGTCTCCCCTTCGGCGGCGGCAACGTTTTCCTGGCGGCGCGGCGGACGCGGGCCACGGTCGTCGAAGCGACGCGGACCACGGTCGCCACGGTCGCCGCGCTCACCACGCTCGTTGCGGCTCTGCATCATCGCCGACGGGTTGGCATCGAGGGCGTCGACACGCACGGTCATGAAGCGCAGCACGTCTTCGCTGATGCTCATGTTCCGCTCCATCTCGGCGACGGCGGCGGCCGGCGCGTCGATGTTGAAGAGGGTGTAGTGACCCTTGCGGTTCTTCTTGATCTTGTAGGTGAGGGTTTTCAGACCCCAGTATTCGCTCTTGGCGATCGTGCCGCCGTTGTCGCGGACGATCTGGGCGAACTGCTCAGAGAGCTGCTCGGCCTGGGCGGCCGAAATGTCTTGGCGCGCGATCAGCACGCACTCGTAAAGTGCCATTGCACTCCCCATGGCTGTTCATGGTCCGGCGCTGCGCCGCATCCCTCATGGATCGGATCAGCCGCCCGGGCCTAGCCGACGGCGGACCGCCGGCAAGGAGTTATGAAGCGGCGCAGTATGCACAGGCCGACGGTGGTAGCAAGCGAAAATCCGGCCGCCTGCGCTGCCACCTTCGAAAAATCTACCCTCTTTCTAGGGAACCGGCCGGGTCAGCCCGGGCGCGCCGCTTGGCCGGTGCGCTGGGTAGGCCGGGTGCAACGGTGGATATCGCGCGGGATAGCTTCAGCGCATTTGACCGAAGTGCAATCGACCTGCGCAGGCGCCATGTTCCGCAAGCCGTTCAAGGCGGAGCTTGCGGTTCGGTCCATTCGGCCCGGCCCGCCGTCGGCGACGACAGCCCGGTGCCCGGAGTAGCCATGCGCAAGAACCTGTTACCGTATCATGTGGTGGAGTTGAGGGGGCTGGCCTGCATCCTGCTGGTCGCCTACCATGTGGTCGGCATTCCCGGGGCTGGCATGCAGGTGGCGGACGGATCGATCTATCGATACGCCACCGACAGCTTCGAGCTGATCCGCATGCCGCTCTTCACCTTCATCTCTGGGCTGGTCTATGCCCTGAACCCGGCCCGGGTCGAGCGGCTGACGACCTTCTTCCTCAAGAAGTTGCGCCGGCTCGGCTTCCCATTCCTGGTGGTGTCCGCTCTCTTCTATTTCCTGCAGACCCACGCACCCGGTGCCAACGGGACCTTCGTCCCCGATTCGATGTGGCGGATCTACGTCTTCCCCTATGCCCATTTCTGGTACCTGCAGGCACTGTTCCTGATCTTCTCCGTTGTGGCGCTGCTCGATGCGGCGAACCTGATGGACCGGCCGGGCAGATTCGCGCTGGCGCTGGCGCTGGCGGTGATGGCCTGCCTGACCGTGCATTTCGACTCGAACATCCTGTCGGTGAACGAGGCCTTCTTCCTGTTGCCTCATTTCCTTCTGGGCGTCGGGGTGACCCGCTTCCGCGCGATGGTGCCGCGCAACGTTCTGCTGGGTGCCGCCGGGCTGGCGCTGGGTTCGGGGGTCGCCCTGCACCAGGCCTCGCTCTGGGGGTATTTGCCCCATTTCGGCTGGAACAGCAGCGTTGCCCTGCTGTGCGGCATGGGCGGAGCGGTGACCCTTCTCCATGCAATGCCGTCCAGCCGGGTCTTCCGCACGGTGGGTGCGTCGTCCTACGCAATCTATCTGCATCACGCGATGTTCGCCGCCGGGGCCCGCGTGCTGCTGCACCGCATGGATGCCGGGGATGGGGTGATCTTCTGCGTTGCGCTGATCTCCGGGCTGGTCGGGCCGATGGTGTTGGAGGCGCTGGCGCAGGTGAGGCCCTGGACCCGGGTGGCGCTGGTCGGCAAAGCCTGATCGTCCGTCCCCGGCCCGCCCCTGATCTCCCCGTGATCCGCCCTTGATTTGTGCGCTTTGTTTGCAGCGCAGGAAACAGCGCAAGACCCGGCGGGCAACGCCCACGAACAACCCCATCCACCAGGCGGCTTTTCGTGGGCGTTCTGTCTTATTACGTGGCGTTTTATCGTGCCATTGGCGCTTTGGTCATCGCGCGTCGCTTGACTTGCTAAAAAGTGAGGGTATGACTGTCGCCCAATCCATGGTGCCGCCGCAGGGGCGGGGCGCTTTCATCCAGGGTTTCACCGAAGCATGACCAGGGCGTTCGTCTTTCCGGGGCAGGGCAGCCAGGCCGTCGGCATGGGTCGCGAGCTCGCCGAGGCGTTCGAAGTCGCTCGTCTCACCTTTGAAGAGGTGGACGATGCGCTGAACCAACGGCTGTCGCGCCTGATGGCCGAAGGCCCCGAGGCCGACCTGACCTTGACCGAGAACGCGCAGCCGGCCCTGATGGCGGTCAGCGTCGCGGTGATGCGGGTCCTGGCGAGCGAGGGCGGGGTCGACCTGTCCAAGCATGCCGCCTTCGTCGCAGGCCACTCGCTGGGCGAATATTCCGCGCTCTGCGCCGCCGGCGCCTTCACGCTGGCCGACACCGCGCGCCTGCTGAAGCTGCGCGGTCAGGCGATGCAGAAGGCGGTGCCGGTCGGCAAGGGCGCCATGGCTGCCCTGCTGGGCGCCGATCTGGAGCAGGCGCAGGCGATCGCCGCCGACGCCGCACAGGGCGAGGTGTGCAGCATCGCCAACGACAATTCGGTCGGGCAGGTGGTGATCTCCGGCAGTGCCGAGGCGATCGACCGTGCCATCGTGCTGGCGGCCGAACGCGGGCTGAAGCGCTCGGTCCGGCTGCCGGTGTCGGCTCCCTTCCATTGCTCGCTGATGCAGCCTGCCGCCGATGCGATGGCGGAGGCTCTGGCGAACGTCACCATTTCGGCTCCGGTCGTTCCGGTCATCGCCAACGTCACGGCGTCGGCCGTGTCGGACCCCAACGCCATCCGCCGCCTGCTGGTGGAACAGGTGACCGGCATGGTCCGCTGGCGCGAATGCGTTCTCTCCATGAAGGAGCAGGGCGTCGAACGGCTTGTCGAAGTCGGGTCGGGCAAGGTGCTGGCCGGACTGACCAAGCGGATCGACAAGGATCTGGCGGCGGTGTCGGTCGGCACGCCGGCCGATGTCGAGTCGTTCCTGAAGACCCTGTGACCGTCAGTTCCCCGATACATCAGCCTCGTGAGGCCATCCATGTTTGACCTGACCGGCAAGTCGGCCCTCGTCACCGGCGCGTCCGGCGGCATCGGCGCGTCGATCGCCCGGGCCCTGCACGCCCAGGGCGCCGTCGTCGCCCTGTCCGGCACCCGTGTCGCTCCGCTGGAAGCGCTGGCCGCCGAGCTTGGCGAGCGTGCCTTCGTCGTGCCCGGTAACCTTTCCGAGGCCGCGGCGACCGAGCAGCTGTTCAAGGACGCCGAGGCGGCGCTGGGCAAGATCGACATTCTCGTCAACAATGCCGGCCTGACCCGCGATCAGATCGCCATGCGGATGAAGGACGAAGACTGGCAGTCGGTGATCGACGTGAACCTGACGGCGGCCTTCCGCCTGTCGCGGGCCGCCATGCGCGGCATGATGAAGCGCCGCTGGGGCCGCATCGTCAACATCACGTCGGTCGTCGGCGTCACCGGCAATCCGGGCCAAGCCAACTATGCCGCGTCGAAGGCCGGCCTGATCGGCATGTCGAAGTCGCTGGCGGCCGAACTGGCCTCGCGCAACATCACCGTCAACTGCGTCGCGCCGGGCTTCATCGCCACGGCCATGACCGACGCCCTGAACGACGAGCAGAAGCAGAAGCTGCTCCCCGCCATTCCGGCCGGCCGCATGGGCCAGCCGGAAGAGATCGCCGCCGGGGTCGTGTACCTCGCGAGCGAGGAGGCCGCCTACGTCACCGGCCAGACGCTGCACATCAACGGCGGCATGGCCATGATCTGATGAGGATCGGACGGGGCGGCATCGCCACGTGTGAAGAACGGCGCCAACCCGGCTCCCTCGCGGGTGCTGGTCAAGGCTGCTGAAATGTGTTATCGGACGGGGCTTTTCGCGGCAGGACGGCACGTTCTTCGCGTGTTGCTCCGACCGGATTATCCCGAGCGGTTTCAAGGATTGGAAGGTCTTAAAAGATGAGCGACATCGCCGAGCGCGTGAAGAAGATCGTTGTGGACCACCTGGGTGTCGAGGAGTCGAAGGTGGTGGAGAACGCCTCCTTCATCGACGATCTGGGCGCCGACAGCCTCGACACCGTCGAGCTGGTCATGGCCTTCGAGGAAGAGTTCGGTGTCGAGATCCCGGACGACGCCGCGGAGAAGATCCTGTCGGTGAAGGACGCCATCGACTTCATCAAGGCCAACGCCGCCGCCTGATCGGGCCGCGGGCATTGAGCCCCCGAGGGCCAGGCAAACCGCACCTGCTTCATCCGCAACGCGGGGCCTGGCCGTCGACGACTTGATCGTCGACATTATTTTCGAGGAAAGGTCAAGGAACAGCCTCATGAGACGTGTCGTCGTCACCGGCCTCGGTATGGTCACGCCGCTCGGCGTCGGCCACACGCTGAACTGGGAGCGGCTGATTTCCGGACAGTCGGGAATCCGCGGCATCACGGGGTTCGACGCTTCGGACCTGGCCTCCAGGGTCGCCGGGCAGCTCCCGCGCGGAACGGGTGAGGGCGAGTTCAACGCCGACGCCTTCGTTCCGCCGAAGGATCAGCGCAAGATGGATGACTTCATCATCTTTGCGATTGCCGCGGCGCAGGAAGCAATCAAGGATTCCGGTTGGGCTCCCCAGACCGATGAAGAGCGCGAACGGACCGGCGTCATGGTCGGCTCCGGCATCGGCGGCCTTCCGGGCATCGCCGATGGCGCCGTGACCCTGAACGAAAAGGGTCCGCGCCGGCTGTCGCCCTTCTTCATCCCGGCCTGCCTGATCAATCTGGCCTCCGGCCATATTTCGATCCAGCACGGCTTCAAGGGCCCCAACCATGCGGTCGTCACCGCCTGCTCGACCGGCGCGCACGCCATTGGCGACGCTGCCCGTCTGATCATGTGGGACGATGCCGACGTCATGGTCGCCGGCGGTACGGAGGCGGCGGTCAGCCGTCTCGGCGTCGGCGGCTTCGCCGCCATGCGCGCCCTGTCCACCAGCTTCAACGACACCCCCGAAAAGGCTTCGCGTCCCTACGACAAGGATCGTGACGGCTTCGTCATCGGCGAGGGTGCCGGTGTCGTGGTGCTGGAAGAACTGGAGCACGCGAAGAAGCGCGGCGCCACCATCTATGCCGAGGTCGTCGGCTACGGCATGTCGGGCGATGCCCACCACATCTCGGCTCCGGCGGAAGACGGCAACGGCGGTTTCCGCGCCATGAAGGCCGCGCTGAAGCGGGCTGGGATGAACCCGTCCGACATCGATTACGTGAACGCCCATGGCACCTCGACGCCGCTCGGCGACGAGATCGAACTGGGCGCTGTGAAGCGTCTGTTCGGCGATGCCATGGACAATCTGGCGATGTCGTCCACCAAGTCGGCCATCGGCCACCTGCTGGGCGCTGCCGGTGCGGTCGAGGCGATCTACTCGATCAAGGCGATCAACCACGGCATCGTTCCGCCCACGCTGAATCTCGAGAATCCCTCGGAAAGCTGCCTGGGCGTGAATCTGGTGCCGAAGGTGGCGCAGGAACGCCGCGTCCGTGCCGCCCTGTCGAACTCCTTCGGGTTCGGCGGCACCAACGCCTCGCTGGTGTTCAAGGAATTCGCGTAAGCGAAGCCTGCGCCGGCGTTGCGATTTACTGCCTTCATGAGGTGAGCGATGGGCTGGGGTCTCCGAATATTCGCGGGGACGCTGGCCCTCGCGGCCGCTGCGGCGGGTGGAGTGGGCGTCTGGGGGTTCCAGCGCTACACGACTGCCGGGCCGCTTGAGCAGGCCGAGACGGTCGTCATCCCCCGCGGCAGCGGGTTGGAGGCCATTGCCATCACACTGGGCGATTCCGGTGTGATCGGGTCGCCTCTGGTGTTTGCCGCAGCGGCCAAGTTGACCGGAACCTTCCGCGAGTTGAAGGCCGGCGAGTACCAGTTCCCCGCTGGAATCAGCATCGAAGGCGTATTGGAGCAGATGCGCCAGGGCCGCACCGTGGTGCGCCGCATCACCGTGCCGGAAGGCCTGACCTCCGCCCAGGTGGTGGCGCTTCTGCAACGCGAGACGGTGTTGACCGGCGAGATCGCTAAGCCGCCGAAGGAAGGTTCCCTCCTGCCGGAGACCTACCACTTCGCCTATGGCGACAGCCGCCCTGCATTGGTCGAGCGCATGCAGACGGCGATGACGCAGGCTTTGGCGGAAGCGTGGAAGAACCGGGATCCAAACCTTCCCTACGAGACTCCGCAGCAGGCACTGACGCTGGCATCCATCGTCGAAAAGGAGACCGGCGTTGCGGCGGAACGCCCCAAGGTGGCGGGCGTTTTCGTCAACCGGCTGGAATCCGGCATGAAGCTGCAGTCCGATCCCACCGTGATCTACGCCTTGACCGATGGCAGCGGTGAACTGGGGCGGGCACTGACCCGCAACGACTGGAAGCTCGAGTCGCCCTACAACACCTATCAGAACAGCGGCCTGCCGCCGGGCCCGATCGCCAATCCGGGCAAGGCCTCGCTCCAGGCGGTGATGAAGCCGGAACGGCACGAATTCCTGTATTTCGTTGCCGACGGAACCGGCGGCCATGTCTTTGCCAAATCGTTGCCGGATCACAACCGCAATGTCGCCAAATGGCGCGAGATCCAGCAGAACAGGCAGCCCGAGCCCGGCGAAACGTCATCGGAATGACGGCCGATGACCGGGGCGGAGGGCCGATAACCATCCGCTTGGTTGCGCCTTCCCCACAATTTCGGCAGTCTTTGCATCGCAGCAGACCTGACCACCATTCCCTGGGGAGATGTGATGACCGTGGATGTCGAGCAGCGCATCCGTGACCGCGCCTATGCGATCTGGCTGGACGAGGGCCGTCCGGAAGGGCGCGATGCCGAGCACTGGTTTCAGGCCGAGCGTGCGATCCTGGGGGAAACGGCAGCCATTCCTGACCGCTCTCCGGTCGTCGCGGTCGTGAAGGCGCCGCGCAAGACGACGAACGCCAAGCCGAGGGCGGTCAAGACCATCGATCAGACCGGCGTTGAGCCGGAAGCCGCGGCGGCCGAGCCCCCCAAGGCGCGCAAGCCACGGACCCGCAAGACGCTGACGGCCTGATCGGCCGCCGCCGTAGCACGTCAGGCGGCGTTGGAGGCCTGCGGCAGTTGCAGGTTCGAGACGACCATGACCCCCGCGGTCGAACCATAGGACTTGCGGGCGGCGCGCAGCGCTTCCAGCGCCTCCATCAGGCTTTCTTCGGCGAAGCCGGGGGCCAGTCCGGCCAGTTCCCGCTCCGTCAAGTCGATGAAGGCGTCCAGAAGGCGCGCGTGGATGCGGCTGGCCTTGCGGACTTCATCGGCGACCATCTGTGCGGGCATGGGTAGCTCCCTTGGTATCGTGTGGGTCTAATGTTCGGGTGAGTGTCTTCTCGGGATCATGCGTTCCCGCGTGTCGATTAGGCGCGGAATAGGGTTAAAAGAACTTTAAATGCCGGATATCTCCGCTTGGGGATTAAGAATTACCACTTCGGATATTTGGGCAGCTGCGCGTATCCGGCCGCTTGGCCCGACAATCGGCCACCACATCTGTGCGACGTGAAGCAACCGAGGCAAAGGTCGGGGTTCAGCCGGCTTGAAAGCGCGACACCTGACGCCGCGTCTCATCCGCCAAGCGGGAGAGATGGACCATGGTCGCGGCGATCTCCTCCGACGCGGCGGCGTTCTTGGAGGCGACGGTTCGAACGCTTTCCACCGACCGTTCGATCTCGCGGACCGAAGCCTGCTGCTCCTCCATGGCCACGGCGACCGACTGGAAGGCGCCATCGATGCGGTCCACCCGCTCGGCAAGCCCATCCATGCGGCGTCGCGCCTGCTCGGTGACGGCCTTGCCTTCCTCAGCCAAAGCCGCCGCGGCTTCGATGATCTCGGCGATCTGGCGGGCGCTTTCCACGGCGTTGTCGGCGAGCTTGCCGACCTCTTCGGCGACCACTTCGAAGCCCTTGCCCTGCTCGCCGGCGCGGGCGGCCTCGATGGAGGCGTTGACCGACAGGATGTTGGTCTTCACCGCGATCTGGGTGATCGCCTCGGTGATGCGGCCGATGCGGCGGCTGTTCTCCGCGATGGTCTGCGACACGCGCAGCAGGCGCGCCATGTCCTCCCGACCGCGGTCGGCGAAATCGGCGGCGTCCTTCACCATGTCGGAGGCATCGCGCGTGCTGTCGGTGACATGGGCGATGGCGCGGGCCGACTGACCGACCGCTGTAGCCACATGGTCGAGATCGTCGGTCTGCTCCGATGCGCCGTCGGAGACATGGGCGATGGCCGTGCTGGCCTGACCCGCCGCGACGGCCACCTGGGTCGCCTGTTCCCCGATGGCGCGGAAGGCGGTGCCGGTCTCCTGCAGCAGCGCCACCATCTCGCCATAGGCGCCCTGGAAAGCCGGAGTGTTCCCCGTTGCGGCATCATTCACCGGCTTGCCCGAAAGCCGGTGCATTTCCCCATGCAGCCCGTGCAGCACCTGGATGACGGTGGCGACGGCGCGGCCGATGGAGCCCAACTCGTCGCGCCGGCCGGTGTTGGGCACCGCGACCGTCAGGTCGCCTTCCGAAAGTCGCTGGACGGCGGCCGTCGTGGCGGCGATCGGGCCGGTCAGGCTGCGGGCGATCAGCATCGACAGCACCGCTCCGGCCGCCAGCGCTCCCAATGCGCCGCTCCACAGGAGCAGCACGGCGCGCGACCGGCCAGCTTCCCGTTCCGCGGTTTGGGCGTGGACCAGCTGCGCGACCCGATCGCTGACGGTTGCGGCGGCATCGCGCATCGCCACGCGGGCAGCGCTGCGCCGGACCACGATGTCGGCGACCAGCAGGAATTCCGTTTCCACGCCCATCACGGCGGCGGTCAGCTTCTCCGTCTCCCGCAGGATTTCGGGACCATTGGAGGCTCTCTGGACATCTCCGATGATGGACAACAGCCGATCAATGGCTGCGTTGGGCGAATTGCGGCCGGACCCGCCCTGCTCGATCAGATACTGCTGCACGTCGAGCAAGGCGCTGCGGGTTTCCTGGATCAGCCGCCCGGCGATGGTGGTCAGCAGGGCGGAGGACTCCAGTGCCCTCAGAGCGTCCCCATCGCCGGGATCGGCCTTCAGCCGCGCCAGCGCGTCGGCATAGCGGGCCGACTGCTCCTGCGTCAGCGTCTGCGCCACCACCAGGAGGGCTGCCGTCTGCTTGCGGAGCTTTGCCAGACTGGCGAAGCGCTCGACCTCCAGCTGGACCACCTCGTCGAAGGACCTCCGGTAGGCCGCCAGCTTCGTCAGCACGTCCTGCAGCGCGTCGGGGGCGACGGCATGGCCGGGCAGAGCCAGCAGGGCCTCGGCTTCGGTCTTCAACTGCTCGGTCAGTTGGCGTACCCGCCGGCTGGCGGAGGGATCGACGTCGATCAGATAGCGTGCCTCCTCCTGCCGGGCGCTGAGCAGCAGCGTGTCGAGGCGGGAGGTGCGGGCTGCGATCTCCACCTGCGTGGCGTAGGTGTTCAGGCCGCTCCATCCGGCGACGGCGACGGCAAGGGTCAGCAGCAGGACGGCGGCGAAACCCAGGGCGATGCGTGTGGCGATCGACATGCCGGTGGAGGTCCATTCAGGGCCGCGTGGCGGCGGAGCCGGGTTGAGCGGGGGAGAGGACGGGCGACCGGAACCGAGGCATGCGGCATCCGACACTACCCACTGGAATCACCTTGCTTCGGTTGGGGTGCATCCGGCAAGTCATAAGGGTGGCGTGCGTCGTCCGCGGGTTGTCGCGGGGCGCCCTTGGTCGATCGTGAGGAGCCGTTACCGCAATGTCCTTTCCGGCCAGCCTGCGAGTTCTTCCCCGGTTCGGCATCGCCGTCCTGTTGCCTTCCGCCGCGGCCTTTCTGCCCCTGTTGCTGCCCGGCCTGGTCCCGGGCATCGCGCCGCAATCCTTGTGGCTGGCGACGGGCGGTGCGCTGGCCCTGGCGCTGGCGGTCGCGCTGGTGCTGGCGCTCGACCTCTCGGACGCGATGGCCCGGCTGCAGGATGCCGCCACCCGGCTTGCCGAGGGGGCCGTGGACGATGCTCCCGCACCGCCGCTCCGCGGGGATGAGGCCGGCGCGGTCGCTGCCTCCCTGGCCCGCACCTTGTCGGTTCAGAATGCACTGCACGCCGCGCTTCGCCGCCTGACCCGCGAACCGGATGAAGGCCAGCATCCGCTGCCGGCGCTGCCCGGCCGTTATGCCGAGATGGCGGCGCTGGTGGAGGATGCCCGCAACTCCTTCCTGCGCATCGGCCAGCAGGCGGCCCAGGTCGCCGTCGCCGCGGGCCAAGCCAGCACGGCGGTGTCCCAGGTCGCCGACGGCGCCTCCATCCAGACCGAGGACCTGGACCGCGTGGCGAACGCAGTTGGCCGATCCGTCCGAGCCATCGCGGAGGTGACCGACAGCACGCGCGCCGCGTCCGACATGGTGCGCGTCACCGCCGGCTTCGCCGACAAGGGCAAGGCGGAGATGGCGCGACTCGTCCGGGTATCGCAGACCATCGGCGACAACAGCCGCCGCATCGGCCGCATCACCGAGGCGATCACCCAGATCGCGGTGAAGACCAACATCCTGTCGGTCAACGCCTCCATCGAAGCCGCCCGCGCCGGCGAGCAGGGCAAGGGCTTCGAGGTCGTCGCCGAGGAGGTCGGCAAGCTGGCCGACAACGCCGTGGAGAGCGCTCGCCAGATCGCCGAGATCGTCGAGGCCGCCGCGGCGATGGCGGGAGAGGGAATGGCCGCCACGGCCGAGGTGGTTCAGATGATGGACGGCATCGCCGAACGCGTGGCCCAGATCGACCGCATGGTCCAATCCGTCGCCGCGGCCATGGCCGATCAGCAGGACCACATCGTCGAGATCGAGTCGAACGTCGGCAACATCCGCACCGTCGCGTCGAAGAACGCTGCCGCGTCCGAGGAGATCATCGCGACCATGGTCCACCTCTCCCGGTTGGCCGACGACACGCGGCGGCTGGCTGAGCGCTTTCGGGCATCGTGAGCGAGGGCGGCGCTCCCCTCGGCCCGCTCGACGCTCTGGCGCGGCGGTTGCTGGACGATGTCCGGCGCAAGGCGGGCATCCGCCACGACCGCCCGCTGGAACGCAAGCTGGCGCGCATCCTCGCAGCGATGCCCCTGCCGGTGCTGGAGGAGTGGGTGGCGCAGATCGAACGGGCGCCGGCCGACAGCCCGGACTGGCTCAGCCTGATCGAGAACCTGACGATCCACGAGACCTATTTCTTCCGCGACCTGCCGCACCACGCCCATCTGCGTGGCTATCTGCTCCCCCGGCTGATCGCCGACCGGCGCGCAGCGCGGACCCTGCGGCTGTGGAGCGCCGGCTGCGCCACCGGGGAGGAGGCCTACAGCCTCGCCATCGTGACGCTGGAGGCGCTGGCCGACGTCGGGGAGGCGCGCCGGACCGGGCATGGCCTGGAAACCGATTGGGACGTGCAGGTGCTGGGAACCGATCTCAGCCGCATAGCCGTGCGGCAGGCTGCCAACGCCTGCTATGGCGGGGAGGGGCTTGGGCCGTTCCGCGAGATGCCGGACGGCTATGAGAGCTGGTTCGTCCCGCTGGGGAGCGAGGCGCCGCTGCACCGCCGGGTGCGTGCCGATGCCCGCCGCATCGTCAGCTTCGTCCGTCACAATCTCATGGATGCGGGCCCGCCGGACGGCGCGCCGGAGGGGGGCTTCGACCTTGTGTCCTGCCGCAACGTCATGATCTATTTCGACGACGACAGCCGCGACCGGGCGCTGGCCCTGCTGACCGCCGCGGTGGCGCCGGGCGGCTGGCTGGTGCTGGGCACCACAGACCGGTTGGGAGAAGATTGCCGGTTCGAGCGTCACCGCGGCGACCGCGCGCTCGCCTACCGGCGGCGGGAGATCGTGCCATGACGGCCGACGGATTCCTGACCTTCGACATCGCCGGCACTCCCTTCGCCGTTCCCGCCGACCGGGTGGAGGAGGTCGCCGAATCGACCCGCACCACCCGGCTGCCCTTCGCCCCGCCGCAGGTGGAGGGACTGGCGACCGTCGGCGGTCGCATCCTGCCGGTTCTGGACGTCACCGGCTATCGGTCGCTCGGGTTGGTTTGGGCCGGCGGCCGGCGGGGCGGGCTGCTGATCGTCTTGCGTGCCGGTGCCGGGCTGCTGGCCCTGCGCGCCGGCCGGATCGGCGGCACCCTGCCGGCTGAGCGGGTGACGCTCGCCGGGGCGGAGCCGGAGGATTGCGGGACGCCGGTCGCCGGCCGCCTGCGCCATGGCGACCGCTTGCTGCGCCTGCTCGACCCGGACCGGATGGAACTGGGGCGGGGGGCCGTCCATGCCGGGCTGTTCGATGGCGACGCGCTGAGCGGTGCCGCCGCCGAGCCGCCGGACCCGTCGCGCGAGCGGGCCGGCGTCCGCCTGCTGATGGTGGAGGTCGCCGGGCGGCCGCAGGCATTGGAAACAGCCGATCTGCTGTTGGTCTTCCCGCTCGCCGACCTGCGCCCTCTGCCCAATGCGCCTGCCATCGTCCGCGGGGTGGCGTCGGTGCCGAAGCGGTCCGTTCTGGTCACCGATCCGCTGGGGTTGGGCGACCGTCCCGGTGGCTATACCGTCGTGCTGCGAACACGCCGTGGCCCCGTTGGCGTGCGGGTGGACGGCGTGCGCGGGGTGGTGCGCGTGCCGCTGGACCGCATGCGCGCCGGGGAGGCCGGTGCGCCGGCCCGGGTGGTGGATTACGATGGAACTTGGCTCGACGTGAGGAGCGGGGCACGCATGCTGGGCGATCATCTCGACGACATCGGCGGCTTCATCCCCGAGGGAGGCGATCCGGACGACGATCTGGCCGAAAGCCGCCTGCCGCGCCGCTTCTACCGCCGCTTCCTGACCTTCGTGGTCGAGGCGCGGGTCTATGCCCTGGAGTTCGAAAAGGTGCGTCGCGTCGTGGAGTCCTCCGACCGCATGCGTCTGCCGCAGGGGGCGGAGAGCTTTGACGGATTGACCGACGTGGACGGCCGCATCCTGCCGGTGCTCGATCTGCGCCGGCTGTTGTCGCAGGGGCCGGTCGGTGCCGCACCCGCCACGCCCGGGATCGCCATCCTGGTGGAGATCGACGGCGGCACCGTGGCGGCGATCGCCGACGAGATCCAGCGCATCCGCAAGATCGCCGCGGAGGACGTCGATCCGCTGTCCGACCGCCTGACCGCCGCCGTCATCCGTCTGGACCATGCGCTGATCCCGGTGCTGCGGCCGGAGGGGCTGACCGCCGCCTCTTCCGCCGTCTCCACCGCAGCCAAAGCCCTTCCGGCCGGGACCGCCGCGCCATGACCGATCCGCGCATCCGCCTGCTGGTCGTCGACGACAGCAACTTCGTCCGCATCGCGCTCCGCAAGATGCTGGAGCCGGCCTCCGACATCGAGATCGTCGGTGAAGCGCGCAATGGGGCCGAGGCGCTGCGCCTGTCGCGCAAGCTGAAGCCGCATGTCGTCGCCATGGACCTGAACATGCCGGTCATGGACGGCATCGAAGCGGTGCAGGCCATTGCGGCGGAAAAGGGTCCGCCCTGCATCATGGTCTCCAACGAGACGTCCGACGGGGCGGCGGCCACCATCCGGGCGCTGGAGACCGGCGCGGTGGATTTCGTCTGCAAGAACAGCTCCTTCATCACCTTCGACATGGCGTCCATCGAACGCCAGCTGACCGAGAAGGTGCGCCACTGGGGCCGCTGGCGCATGGAGCTGACCGGGGAGGCGGCCAGCGCCCCTACGCCCACGCCCGTGGTGGAACCGCCGGCCCCATCGCACCCTGCCATCCGCGGCGGCATCCGCGCGCATCGCCCCGACCTGGTCGTGGTGGGAGTCTCCACCGGCGGACCGGTTGCGCTGGCGGAACTGCTCGGCGCGCTGGGGCCGCTGCCCTGTCCGCTGGTGGTGGCCCAGCATATGCCGGCCAGCTTCACCGCGGGATTCGCCGCCTCGCTCTCCCGGACGCTCGGCCGTCCGGTGGTGGAGGGTGGCGACGGTGTGGCACTCGACCCTGCCGCGGTGACCATCCTGCGCGGCGGCGGCGACTGGATCGTGCGCCGTCCGGCTTCCGGCCGGTTTTCCCTGCATGCCGCCGATCCAGCGGAGACCATCTACCATCCCTCCGCCGACCGGCTGTTCCGCAGCGCCGCGGAGGCGGCGGAGTCGCCTGTCGCCGTCGTGCTGACCGGAATGGGCGAAGACGGCAGCACCGGGGCCGCCGCCTTTGCCGAGCGGCGTTTTTCCGTCCTGGTCCAGGATCCGGCGACCTGCGCGGTCGATGGGATGCCGAAGGCGGCGATCCGCGCCGGTGTGGCCACGGAGGTGTTGCCGGTCGCGGGAATCGCCCGCAAGCTGAACGCCCTCTTCTCACTCGCCTGACCACCACACCCGATCCGAACGCCGTTTGGCACTGCAAGCATAGGAAACTGTCACCCATGGCGAAGCCGACGATCCTGCTGGTCGATGACTCTGTGCTGATGCGCACGATCATCGGCGACATCGTGCGCGCGGACGACGAGTTGTCCCTCGTCGGTGCGGCCGAAAACGGCAAGGTGGCCCTGGAGATGGTCAAGAGCCTCAAGCCGGACATCGTCCTGCTCGACATCGAAATGCCGGAGATGTCGGGGCTGGAGGTGATGGAGCATTTGTCGCTGATGTCACGCGCGAAGGTGATCATCATCTCGTCCGTCGCCCAGGTCGGCTCGCCCGAAGCGACCGAGGCCCGCGCCTTGGGAGCGGTGGAGATCATCGCCAAGCCGTCCGGGACGATGAGCCTCGACCTCGCCCACAAGAAGGGCCACGACATCGTCGCCGCCATCCGCCGCGCCGCCGGCCTTCCCCCGCCCGTGAAGCCCTGATCCCCGGCTCGATGGCCCCTTGAGCGGTGACCCATGAGCAGCGAACTGATCGAGACCCTGTGGCGGCAGTTCAGCGTCGAGGCCGGCGAGCATTTCGACCTGCTGGAAAAACTGCTCTCGGCAACCCCCGGGAACATGACGGACGCGGAGCGTATCGCCGCCCTGTTCCGCTCCTTCCACTCGCTGAAGGGGGCGGCCCGTGCCATGGACCTCTTCGCGATGGAGGCGGTGGCCCACCGGGCGGAGACGATTCTCGGCCGCGTGCGCACCGGCGCGTTGCCCTTGACGGAGGAGGTCGCCGCCCCGCTGCTGGACGCGCTGGATGCGTTGCGTGGACTGGCGGAGGTCGGCATGCGCGATCGCCGCGACGGGCAGGCGCCGGCCGAACTCCTGGCGCGGCTCGACGCGCTGGGTGGTGAGACCCCGGCGGTCAAGCCGGGTCTGGCATCGCCGCCGCCCCCGCCGGCGCGGCTGCACGAAAACGAGCGGATGCTCGGTCTTTTCGTCGGGCTGCTGCATGACGGCATGGCGACGCTGACCCGTGCGCTCGACCTCGACAGCCTGGATGAGGAGGGGATCCGCACCGTCGACGACACCGCCGACCGGCTGGAACTGGCCTGCGAGCGGCTGAACTTCCTGCCCTTCGCCGACACGCTGCGCCGCTTCCGCGAAGCGCTGACGGCCCGCGATGCGGACGGCATCCTGCGCGAGCTTCAGGGCGTCGCCACCGCCAGCGCCCGCATCGGCCGGCTGACCGGCAAGGACGCCGGGGCGGCAATCCTGGCGACCCTGCTTGCCGACCACAATGCCCAACTCCTGGCCCAGGGCAGCGCCCGCGCCGATGCGCTACTGTCCGATCCGGCGGCACTGGCCGATGGGGCCGCGGCCGGCGAATTGGCGGGCCTGCTCGACCGCATGGCGTCGACGCTGGACATCATCCGGCTGCCGCGCGGCTCCGCCCTGTTGCGGGTTCTGGCCGATGTGATGCGCCGGGCGCCCGCTGCCGGTCATGCCGGCTGGCCCATCCTGCTGGCCGACGCCCGCAGCGCGCTGGCCGATCTGGCGGCGCGGGCCTCCCGCGACCCGGCCGAGGATTTGGAGGCCGATGGCGCTGCGGCGCTGGAAGGGCGCCTGCGCGCATTCGTCGATGCCGTTTCCGCCGAGAGGGAGGCCGGGGAAGCGCGCCGCCCGCTGAGCGCCGACGAGCTGTCCGCCCTCGGGCTCGATCCCGGCCTGCTGCGCTTTCTGTCGCCGGACAGCACCGCCGATCTGCGTGCCGCCATTGCCGACCCGTCCGTCCGCCTCTATGAGGTCACCGCCTTCCTGGAGACATCGGCGGAGGTGGCGTCCGGCTTCGTTCAATGGATGGGCAGCAAGGTGCGGGCGATCACCAACTGGCCGGAATTCATCGACGGCAAGACCTGGCTGCGCGTGCTGATCGCCTCGCCGCAGGAGCTTCCCGCGCTGGCCGGCGCGCTTGCCGGCATCGATCCCGGCGGTGGCTTCCTGCGCATCCGGTCCTGCACCCCCTCCGAACCGGCCGCGGCGAGCGAGGAGGGAACCACCGCCGGGACTGTCGAGGAACCGGCAAACCCCGCCTTGCCGGCAGTCGCTCCCCCCGCCACTGCCCCGATGACGTCGCTCCTTGCTCCCAGCGTTCCGCCGGCCATGCCCACCGCTCCCGTCCGCCCGGCCGCAGCCCCCGGCGGCGTTCTGCGCGTGCCAGGGGAGGTCGTGGACCGCTTCATGGCGCGCATCGACGGCATGGTCCTGCTGTCCGGCGACCTGAACGCCACCGCCAACGACTTGCGGATGGAGAAGGCGCTGGCGTCGCTGGCCGAGAGGCTGGGCGCCGGCGATCACGACCTCCGCGCCCTGCAGGAGGCGGTGGAGCATCAGCGCCGCGATCTTCTGGACCTCGACACCCAGCTCAGCCGTTCCGTCGACCGGTTGCGGGAGGCGGCGCTCGACCTGCGCGTCGTGCCTATCGAAACCCTGTTCAACCAATTCCCCCGTGTCGTGCGCGAACTGGCGCGGCTCCAAGGCAAGTCGGTGCGCTTCGTCATGGAGGGCGGCGAGGTGCGCATCGACAAGAGCATGGTGGAGACGCTCTGCGACCCGCTGATGCACATGGTCCGCAACGCCATCGACCACGGCATTGAGACGCCGCCCGCCCGCGAGGCTGCGGGCAAGCCGCCGCAGGCGACGCTCTGCCTGCGCGCCATCCAGCGCAACAGCCGCGTGGTGGTGGAGATCGCCGACGACGGACGCGGCATCTCCGCGGAGGCGGTGCGAGCCAAGGCGGTTCGCCAGGGTATGATCGGCGAGGAAGACAGCCTGCAGCTTTCCCCCGAGGCCGTGCGCGAGTTCATCTTCGCCCCCGGCTTCTCCACCGCCGACATGGTGACCGAAACATCGGGCCGTGGCGTCGGCATGGACGTGGTGCGCAATGCCATCACGCGGCTTGGCGGCAGCATCGTCACCCGCACGCGGGAGGGGGCTGGCACAGCCTTCGCCATCGACCTGCCGCTGTCGGCCGCGATCCTGCGCACCTTGCTGGTCCAGGTGGACGATCAGGTGCTGGCGATCCCCGACCGCTTCGTGGAGGAGGTGTGCGGCTTCACCGCCGACGAATTCCACCTTGTATCCGGCTGTTGGACCGTGATGCGCCGCAAGCGGGTGCTGCCGGTGGTCCGGCTGGCTGACGCCCTGGGTTTCCCCGCCGAAGGGGAATGGCCGCCGGCCGGTCCCGGCCAGCGCCTCATCGTCGTGCTCCGTCACGGGAACCGCCGCATCGGGCTGGAGATCGACCGGCTGCTGCGACGGGGTGACCTGTTCGTCCGCGAAAGCCATCCCGGCCTTGCCGAGGTGCCCGGAGTCGGCGGCGTCTCCCTGCTGAACGACGGCCGCATCGTCATCATCCTGGACGGCGACGAACTGTACCGGCTGGCTGCCGCGGCCCAGCGGCGGGAGGCGGCCGCTCCGGCGTTCCACCCCGACCCCTCCACCCCGGCGTGAACGCCGGTTCATGACGCGGATTTCATGGTCGGGTCAGGTTCGGGACAGGGCGGCCGGGCTATTGTCCTTCTTGTGACGCGGTCGGGCCAGCCCCCCTGAAACACCGGCCAGTCATCCAGAGCGTCTTCTCATCTGGTGTCTCTTCCCGGTGGTCCCCTGCCATCGGACATGACCGTCCGGTTCTCCCGTTTGCCTCCGGACGGTACCTATCGGCGGAGCGCGTCCAAGGCCATTTCGCGGCCGACGTTGCCCCCCACCGCAGGCCCCGGCCCTGGGTGCGCTCCGCCGTTCCTTCCTTCCCCGATCCCCCTTTTCTCCGATCGCGTCCAGCGGCCTTGACGCCGCCCCGTCCAACCGGCTTTCTGAAGGCCGTCAAAGGCTTTCCCGATAGCGTCCCGCCCGTGCGTCCCGCCATCCTGTTTCCGCTGTTCAAACCGGTCACGGCACTCCCCGGCCTCGGCCCCCGTCTGGGCAAGCTGGTGGAGAAGCTGGCCGGCGCCCATGTGGTCGATCTGCTCTGGCATCTGCCCTGCGGGGTGGTCGACCGCCGCTTCTCGCCGAAGATCGCGCAGGCGCCGCACGGCCGCATCGCCACCCTGACGGTGCGCATCGATTCGCACGCTCCGCCGGTGAACCCGCGCCACCCCTACAAGATCCGCTGCACCGACGAGACCGGCGTTCTGGAACTGGTGTATTTCCACATCCGTGGCGACTGGCTGTCGAAGCAGATCCCGGCGGGGACCACCATGGTGGTCTCGGGCAAGGTGGAATGGTTCAACGACACCGCCCAGATCACCCACCCCGATGCCGTGGTTCCGGTCGATTCGAAGGAAGATCTGGAACTGGTGGAGCCGGTCTATCCCATGACCGCCGGCTTGCCGGCCAAGACCCTGCGCAAGGCGGTGCGCGCCGCACTCGGCGATATCCCTCGGCTCGACGAATGGCAGGACCCGGCTTGGCTCGCCCGCCGGCAATGGCCGACCTGGGCCGAAGCGCTGACCCGCGCCCACACGCCGGAGGACGAAGGCGACCTTGCCGCCACCGCGCCCATCCGCTGCCGCCTCGCCTATGACGAGCTGATGGCGAACCAGCTGGCGCTGATGCTGGTGCGGGCCAGCCAGCGACGGTTGGCCGGGCGGGTGACGCAGGGCGACGGCAGTTTGCGACGCGCTGCGCTGGCGGCGCTGCCCTTCTCGCTGACCGGATCGCAGGCGGCGTCGCTGGAGGAAATCTACGCCGACATGGCGGCCGAGCGGCGCATGCTGCGGCTGCTGCAGGGCGACGTCGGCAGCGGCAAGACCGTCGTCGCGCTGATGGCGATGCTGAACGCGGTGGAGGCCGGCGCCCAGGCCGCCCTGATGGCGCCGACCGAGATCCTCGCCCGCCAGCATGCCGAGAGCCTCGCGCCCCTGTGCAAGGCGGCGGGGGTGGAGATCGGGCTGCTGACCGGGCGCGACAAGGGCAAGGCGCGTCAGGCGGTGCTCGACCGGCTGGCGTCGGGCGAACTGCCGCTGCTGGTGGGGACCCATGCCCTGTTCCAGGAGGATGTCGCATTCAAGGATCTGGCGCTGGCGGTGATCGACGAACAGCACCGGTTCGGCGTCCATCAGCGCCTGCAGCTGTCTGCCAAGGGGCGGGCGGTCGACGTGCTGGTGATGACCGCGACGCCGATCCCGCGCACCCTGACGCTGACCGCCTACGGCGACATGGACGTGTCGCGCCTGACCGAGAAGCCGGCCGGCCGCAAGCCGGTGCAGACCGTCACCATCGCTCTCGACCGGCTGGAGGAGGTGGTCAACGGCATCCAGCGCAAGGTGGCGGAGGGGGCCAGGGTCTATTGGGTCTGCCCGCTGGTCGACGAATCGGAGCAAAGCGATTTGGCCGCCGCCACCGAACGCCATGCTTTCCTGCGCGCCACCTTCGGCGACCGGGTCGGGCTGGTTCATGGCAAGATGCGCGGTCCGGACAAGGACGCGGTGATGGCCGCCTTCGCCGCCGGCAACCTCGACGTTCTGGTCGCCACCACGGTGATCGAGGTCGGCGTGAATGTGCCGGAAGCGACAGTGATGGTGATCGAGCATGCCGAGCGCTTCGGCCTCGCCCAGCTCCACCAGCTGCGCGGCCGGGTCGGGCGCGGCGAGAAGCCGTCGAGCTGCCTCCTGCTGTTCGACTCGAACCTGACCGAGACGGCGCGGGCGCGGCTGAAGACGCTGCGAGACACCGAGGACGGCTTCGTCATCGCCGAAGAGGATTTGCGCCTGCGCGGTGCCGGCGAGGTGCTGGGGACGCGTCAGTCCGGCCTGCCCGGATTCCGGCTGGCCGATCTGGCGGTGCACGGTGATCTGCTGGCGGTGGCGCGCGACGACGCCCGGCTGGTGGTGGAGCGTGATCCCGACCTCGCCAGCCCGCGCGGGCAGGCGTTGCGGACCCTGCTCTACCTCTTCGAACGCGACGCGGCGGCCAAGACCTTGCGGTCGGGCTGATCCCGGTCGTCGTCCTGATCCTGGTCCTGATCCCGTTCATGGCCGGCCGGCGGCTCCACCAGGGTAGGGCGGCGGTCGGGCGGAACGACGATGCCGCCGGACATCACCAGCTTCAGGCCGTCTTCGACCGACATGTTCAGCGCGGTCACCTCGCGCCGCGGCACCATCGCCAGATAGCCGGCGGTGGGCGGCGCGCAGGGGATGAAGACGTTGACCATGTCCTCTGCCTGTCCGGCCAACTGCAACTGCACCTCCGGATGGGCGCTGCCGGTGATGAAGCCCAGCGACCACACGCCGGGGCGCGGATACTGGATCACCACCACTTCGCGAAAGGCGTTGGATTTCTTGGCCAGCACGGTCTCGAAGATCTGCTTCACCGCGCCATAGACGGAGCGGACGACCGGCATGCGCCCGACCACCCCTTCGCCGAGGCCCAGAACCAGCCGGCCGACATAGCCGGCGGCGAAGGCGCCGATCAACGTGACGACGACGATCACCACCAGCAGCCCAAGGCCGGGGATCGAGAAGGGCAGGTAATTTTCAGGGTTGTAGGCGCTGGGGATCAGCGGTCGGATATGGCCGTCGATCAACGAAACGAACCACCAGGCGATATAGGCGGTGATGGCGATGGGGGCGGTGACCAGGATGCCGGCCAGGAAATAGGCGCGCAGGCGCCCCATGAAGCCGATGCCCTCGCGGCGGTGCCGCGCCGGCTCCGCCGGCTGGGCTTTTTCCTGTGCCTTCAGGTCCTTCTGATCTCCGCTCACGCCTGTCCATCCGCCTGTCGTCTGCCCGCGCCATAGTGGGGCAAGCGCGCGCCGCTCTCAACTGCCGTGTGGAGCGGACGGGTCAGCCGACAAGCGATCCGGCGATCACGCACAGCAGGGTGACGGCCCCGGCGATGGCGGCGCCATCGACATGGTTGGGGAAGGCCTGCCAGAACTCTTCGCCGGAGATCGGCTCCGGCGCATCGAATTCGTCCATCGACAGGCCGGCGGCCATCCCGCCGCAGGTGCGGTCGGCGATCGCGCCCGACAGGTGGGCCATGGCGACGGCCAGGTAGCAGAATGTGGTGAAGTCCAGAAGGAAGCCGAGCGTGCTGGTCGATTCGCCCAGCGGGCTGGCAGTGAAGCCGGTGGCGGCGACCGTGCTGGCCATGGCGATGGACGCGGCGAGGGGGATCAGGGCGACCGAAAGCAGGCGCTGGGAATCGACGCGGCGGGCGGTGGGCACGGGGAACAGGCTGGGCATGATCGACGCTCCGGCAGCAGGTGAGAGGGCGGAGGGGGACTGATTGGCGGGATCTCTAGTCCCTTCTGCCCGTTCAGCGTTAACGGAGGGTTGACACCGGCCATTGGTCACAACGCCTTCCCCCTTTGTGCAGGTCGAGCTATCCTTTCGCGCGACAAGCAATCCGGGCCGGAGGCCGAAACAGTCCCGTGTCAAAAGCCGAGTTGCCGAACCTGGAGGCCGTGCCCGAAGCGCCGCATGCCGGGCTGGACCGCATCGCGCTGCTGCACCCGCTGACCGCGGAGCAGCGGTCGGACGTGGCGCGCCAATGCCGCTGGCGCCGCTTCGCTCCGGACGAGCAGTTGATCGACCATTGGGCGGAAACCCGTGACGTCGCCTTCATCGTGGACGGGCGCGTGCGTGTGGTCAGCCACTCCGCCGGCGGGCGCGAGGTGAGCTTCAGCGACATCGAAAGCGGGGAATTGGTCGGGGAGATGTCGGCGCTGGACGGCCGGCCGCGCTCCGCCTCGGTCGTGGCGCTGGGGGAGGGGGCCTTGATCGCCTTCCTGCCGGCCCGGCCCTTCCAGCAGCTGGTGGCTGCCCATCCCGAACTGGCGATGGCGATGATGCTGCGGCTGTGCGACAAGCTGCGCAGCGCTACCGACCGCATCATGGAACTGTCGACGCTGGGTGCCAACAACCGCATCCATGCCGAGCTTCTGCGCCTTGCCAAACGGGGCACGCGGCGGGGGGCCTCGGCGATCATCGCCCCCATTCCGGTTCATTCCGACATCGCCGCCCGCGTCAGCACGACCCGTGAGACCGTTGCCCGCGTGCTGAGCGATCTGACCCGCGACGGTGTTCTGGAACGGCGCTCCGATGCGCTGGTGGTGCGCGATTTGCCGAAGCTGGAACTGCTGGTCGAGGATGTCCGCGGCGGCGTGTGACGCACCGAAATCGGGGCTCAGCCTGTTGCAACCCAACTCTGAAAATGGACCGGCCCAAAAATGAAAAGGCCGCGGCCGCCCGTATGAACGGGCAGTGCCGCGGTCGCCTTTCGGTTCCGGTCGATGTGCTGCGCCGAGGTCAGCGCTGCAGCGAGCGGAACAGGATCGCCATGGGGGTTGCCTGCACCCAGTCCGCCAGGAAGATGCCGACCGGACGCATCACGATGGCCGCCGGGGTGGCTTCCAACCAGTCGGCGATGAAATCGCGGACCGGATGCAGCGACAGGCCGTCGCCATGGATGTCTTGATCACCGCGATGAAGGCTGAGGCTGCTCATGATGGTCTCCGTTGAAGAAGGCAGGGAGGTCGGCGGTGGGATCAGTGCTTCAGCAGGCCGAGGACGATGCCGGCCGGGGTGGCGGCGACCCATTCGCGCAGAAAGGCCGCGACCGGGCGCAGGACCAGATAAGCGGGGGTGGCTTCGAACCAGGCCACCGGGAATTCGGCGACGGCGTGGAGGGCATCGGTCGAAGCGTGGTTGTCGGTGCCGGGCTGGAAAGTGGTGGTGGTCATGATCGGTCTCCATCAAGCTGGTGAGGAGACTATATACTGGTATACCCAATGCCAAATACGCTTCCTCTGCATTGCTGGCTGCTGCAAAAATTACAGCTGCACCGAGATTTTCTTGATCAGATCATTGGTGACCCAATTAATCAGCAACACAAACCTTATGCGGCCGATCGGCCCGTCGGGGGTGCTCCCACAGCGCGGCTGAAATGTTTGAACGATCAACCAACGTCTTGACAGTCCAGGCTGAAAAAACGACTTCAAGTCCATGGTTCAATACATCGGTCCCGATCCGCTTCGCAGCCTGTACGATGCCGTGCAAACCCTGCGGCGCGAACCTTCCGCCGCTCCCGAAGCCTCTCGCACGGCCAAGCTGCTGGCGCAGGGGCGTGCCCGCATGGCGCGCAAGGTGGGGGAGGAAGCGATCGAAGTGGCGATCGAGGCCATGCGCGGCGACCGCGACGCGCTGGTGATGGAGGGAGCCGACCTTCTCTACAACCTCGTCGTCCTGCTGGCGGACCTGGACATCGCGCCCGACGAAATCCTGGCGGAACTGCGCCGGCGGGAACTGGCCTTCGGGATCGCGGAAAAACTGCCGAAGTCCGACGATCCGATCAACGGGGTGGGAAGCGCAGCGGCCAAACGCGGCAAGCGCTGAGCCGCGCCGTCAGGACGCCTCGTCCTCCTGCGGGAAGACGAGATCGAAGCGCGTGCCGTCGGTGCGGGTGAGGCGGTACTCGCCGCGAATCTGGCGGGCGAAGGCGCGGATCAGATCCATACCCATGGAGCGCCGTCCCGGCTCAGCCGCCGGCTCCGGTTCGGGGGTGCCTGTGCCGTCGTCCGCCACCGCCAGGTGCAGCATGCCGTCTTCCGCCGTGACGGTGATGGTGATGGTGCCGGAACAGCGATCCGCAAAGGCATGCTTGAAGGCGTTCGACAGCACCTCGTTCAGGATCAGGGCGAAGGGAACCACCCTGTTCAAATCGACGGCAACCGGTTCCACGTCGTGATGAATGGCGATCTCCCGACCCGGACGCCTGTGGAAGCTGCTGAGATGGCCGATCAGCGCCTCGATGAAATTGTCGAGCCGGACCGAGGACACCCCGGTCGAGCGGTAGATCTGCTCATGGATCAGTCCCATCGTGTTGATACGGCTCAGCGCTTCGCTGAACGGCGCTTCCAGTTCCGGCGAGCGCTGGGCCTGCAATTCCAGCAGGCTGAGAATGACCTGCAGATTGTTCTTCACCCGGTGATGGATGTCGCGCAGCAGCACCTCCTTGTCCGCCAGCGCCTGGTCCAGGTGGTGGGTGCGCTCGGCGATGCGGCTCTCCAGCGCTTCGTTGGAGCGGCGCAGCGCTTCCTGTGCGTCTGCGGCCTGACGCGACCGGCGTAGCGCGATGACGCCAAGCAGTCCGAGCAGTCCGATCGATGGAATGGCGAACAGGGCATAAGGCTCGACCCGGTTGCGCCATGCCGCTTCGATGGAGGCGATATCGGTGCCATAGACCACATACACCGGGAGATTCGGCACCTTGCGGCGGGCCAGCACCCGTTCCACCCCGTCGAAGGAAGTCACGGCGCGGAAGGTGCCGTTCGCGTCAGGCGTGGTGACGAGTTCCGGAAACTGGCCGATGTCGGCGCGGTCCGGGGTACTGCCCAGGGGTTCCCGGACGATCGCCCGGCCATCTTCGCGCAGAAGCAGGATGACGTCGCGCGGATCATGCAGGACCGACCGGTAGAAATCGGCGAAATAGCCCGGCAGAAGAGAGATCTGCGCCACACCCTGGAACCGGTTGCCGGGCAGTTCCATTCGGCGGCTGAGGGTGAAGAAGATTTCCGAGTTGATCTTGCCGCTCAGCCGCGGGCCGATATGGATGGCGTCGCCGGCACCGAGATGGGCGCGAAAATACTCGCGGTCGGCGGCGCTCAGCACACGCATCGGCCATTCGAAGCTGCTGGCGCGGACACGTCCCGTCTCGTCGGTGATCCAGTAGGACTGAACCTCCGGCGTTTGCGACGCCAGCGTCTTCAGCCGTTCGTGCAGCAGGGGGGAACCGTCTATCCGCTCCCATCCCAGATCGTCGACCATCCATTCCAGATGGGACAGCGTCATGGCATGGATGCCGAGAGTCTTCGCCGCATGTTCTTCCAGCACGCGGGCGATCGCGGTGCTGCGGCTCTCCGCCTCCGCCATCACCTGACTGCGGTACTGGTGGGCGGCAATCGCCAGCATCGCGACCGCCAGGGCAAGGGCGACAGCCAGCAGCGCCAGGACCGCCGGCGAGGCGGCCTTGCGTTCCATTCGAACCGCATCCGGCCCTTGCACGGGTATCGGAGTCCCGGCGGCGCGTGCATCCTGTTCGAAGCCGGCAGGGGTCATCTGGACGTGGCGTTCCGTTGATGGAGGGCGGTGGTTACGCTCAAGCATAGCGCAACCTCCCGCTCCCGTCACCCTGCAACCATGTAGGGATTTGATTGCGATGATTATCTCGCTATGGTCGGACTCCGGAGTGGGGGCGCCGCCTTGCGGCCCGTAACGGTTGGGGAGCGCGAAAGGAAACCATCCGGGTCCATGGGAAAAAGATGCGCAGAGGCGCGACGTTGCCGGGTGGAAACCCGGTGGTCGTAAATACCCTAAACCTTTCCCTACGGAAGCTTCCGTCACTGCCCCTGGCGGCATCTTCTTCCCGAAGATTGTCAACGCCCGGAGACAATCTTCGGTCATATGCGACAAATTGAAACGAATGCTAGCGAAGGGGGCGAATCGGACTTGGAAGCGGCAACGTACAATGCTTCCATTGCACCTGAACGTCCTACAGGCAGGTCAGGCGGGAGGGCCGGGGCCAACCTGCGCGGGTTACGGGGAGGTGGGGGCATGATGGGGATGGATGGCGGACCGGACGACGAGTTGCTGTTCGGTCCGGAGGACGGGACCGTCATTGCGGTTCGTCCTCAACGGCAGTCCGGCTTGCCCTGGCCCATCCTGGTGGTGGACGACGACCCGCAGGTTCATGCCATGACCGCGGTGCTCCTGCGTGATTTCGACTTCGACGGCCGTCCCTTCGAGGTGGTCAGCGCCCTGTCGGCGGAAGAGGCGAAGGCGGTGCTGGCGCTGCGGCCTGACCTTCCCGTCGCCCTGCTGGACGTGGTGATGGAGACGGAGGACGCCGGTCTCAGGCTGGTCCGCCACATTCGGGAGGAGCTGGGAAACCAGCGCATGCGCATCATCCTGCGCACCGGCCAGCCGGGGCAGGCGCCGGAGCGCGACGTCATCGTCGGCTACGACATCAACGATTATAAGGCCAAGAGCGAGCTGACGGCGCAGCGCCTGTTCACCACGCTGGTCAGCGCGCTGCGGGCGTGGCGCGACATCGTGACGATCGAACGCAACAGGCAGGGGCTGGAGCGGATCCTCAGTGCATCGGCCTCCCTGTTCGAAATGCGGTCGATGCGCGCCTTCGTCGAGCAGCTGGTGGAGCAGATTGCCCGCCTCGTCGATCCGGGCGGTACACCCTCCGTGCTTGCCTGCCGGCCGCTGGAGCGCGGTGACGGCAGCCGGTCGGTCGCGCTGGTGGCCGGACTTGGGGAGTTCGCCCGCAGCATCGGCATGCCCGTTGCCGACGTTCTTCCGGCCGACGCGGCGGCGGAGGTCGAGGATGCGTTGGGGAGCCAGCGCAACCTGTACCGGGACGACCGTTGTGTTCTGGTTTTCCGCACGCGCGAGCATGGCGTGACCGTCTTCCGGCTGGAGCGGGCGGAGCCCTACACCCCCGACGAGCACCGGCTGCTGGAGCTGTTCTGCAACCGTGTCGCGATCGGCTTCGACAATGTCTGCCTGTATGAGGAGTTGGTGGCGCTGAACCGCTCGCTCGAGCGGCGCGTGGAGGAGCGCACCAACGAACTGGCCGCCAACCAGAAGGCGCTGATCCTGGCGAAGGAACGGGTGGAGCGTGCGCTGGAGTGCGAATTGCTGGCGCGCGACCGCCAGCGCCAGTTCCTGGGCATGGTCAGCCACGAGTTCCGCACCCCGCTCGCCATCATCGACAGTGCAGCCCAACTGCTTGCCATGAAGGCGGAACAGGTGGAGCCGGAGATGCTGGAAAGGCTGGCGGTGATCCGTGGCAGCGTCCAGCGCCTGACCGGCCTGATCGACGCCCATCTGACCGACGAACGGCTGCAGGGCAACGCGCTGGTGCTCGAACGCGCGGAGGTCGATCTTCCCGATCTGATCCGCGGCGTCGTGCGTCCCTTCCGGGTTGCCTATCCGGACCGTGAATTCCGGATGGAACTGGATGGGTTGCCGCGTCGCGTGGAAATCGATGCCCATCTTATCGGGCTGGTTCTGACCAATCTGATCAACAACGCGGTCAAATATTCCGGACCGGGCGGCCCGATACTGCTGCATGGCGATACGGACGGCGCCATGGCCGTGATCGAGGTGACCGACCATGGCCGGGGCATCCCGGATCCGGAGATACCCCGCCTGTTCGACCGCTTCTTCCGCGGCTCCGGCGCCTCGGGCATTCCGGGGACCGGCATCGGACTGCACACGGTGCAGCAGATCGTCCTGCTTCATGGCGGTGCGGTGGCGGTGGACAGCGAACTCGGCAAGGGATCGACCTTCCGGGTCGTATTGCCGGTGTGATGGTACCCGATGACGCGCCTGTTCGAAAGGGTATGGCCCTTTGGCATAAGGAATGAGATAGTCGGCACAGGTCCGGCACTGACGGAAAATCCGGCGGCTCCCATGCTTGCACAGCAGTATGCGGCGATAAAACGCGATCTGGATGACAAAGGTATTCTGTTTTCCTTCAGCGGATACTTGTCGGAAGGGATACTTTACTCCCTGGGTGAGGCGTTGCGGGAAAAGATGGCTCTGGAAGAGGCAGACGGTCCCACCATCCGTCGGGTCTTCTCCGTCTTTGTCGAGCAGATGCAGAACATCATCCGCTATTCGGCGGAAAAGATGTCGGGCAGCGCCGGCCGCGCGGTCGAACTCAGCGCCGGAATGGTGACCATCGGGGTGGAGGACGGCAAGGTCTTCATCGTCTGCGGCAACACCGTGCGCAATGGCGACGTTCCGCGCCTGAAGCAGCGGCTGGACCATCTGAAGAGCCTCGACCGCAATGGCATCAAGAGCTACTACCGTGAACAGCTTCGGGAGGAACCGGACGACGGCAGTCGCGGCGCGACCCTGGGACTGATCGAGATCGCCCGGCGGGCCAGCGATCCCATCGACTATGATTTCAACGCGATGGACGCGGACCGCAGCTTCTTCTGCCTCAAGGTCCGCGTCTGAGCGGCCGAACCGAGCGACGAGCCATGGACAGCCTGACCATCCCCGCCACCGGACGCACGCCGGGCGTCTCCTTCGACTTCGCCGGCGGCCATTTACGAATGACCGGCGAATCATATCCCGACGACGTCGCCGGATTCTTCGGCCCGGTGTTCGACGCGCTGCGTGGCTATCTGGCCCGCCCCGATGGCGGTCCGATCCGTTTCGACATGGAATTGCTGTATTTCAACAGTTCCAGCGCCAAAGCGTTGATGAACATCTTCCAGATGCTGGAGACCGTGGCGAAGGCCGGCCGGCCGGTGACGCTGACCTGGTGCGTGGAGGAAAACGACGAGTCCATGCGCGAACTGGGCGAGGACTTTGCCGAGGATCTGCGGCATGTCGTCTTTCGGATGCGGGAGATCCCCGCCGGCGGCAGCCCATGAGCTTCAACCTCTTCGCTGCTGAGGAGGAGGCGCTCGCCAAGGCCCGCGCGCTTGAGAAGAGGCTGGAGGCGCTGGCACCGCAGTGCCTGTCCGATTACCGCGAACTCGTCGCCGCCTTCGAACTCAGCACGCGGGAGCAGCAGCGGCTGGTGCGGGTCAGCGACCGCCTGCAGGCCCAGTTGAGCGACGCCAACCACGAACTGGAACGCCGGCGCAGCGAGGCTGAAGCCGCGCTGGAAAGCCTTCGCGAGGCGCAGGAGGCGATGGTCCAGTCGGAAAAGCTGGCTTCCCTCGGGGCGCTGGTCGCCGGGGTCGCGCACGAGATCAACACGCCGGTCGGGATCGCCGTTTCCTGCGCGTCCCATCTTGCCGATGCGACCCAGGCCTTGCGCCGCCGGGCGGAGGAAGGGGAATTGGGAAAGGCGGAGTTCGCCCGCTATCTCACCACCGCAATCGACACCACCGACCTCATCCTGGGCAATTGCGAACGGGCGTCGCAGTTGATCGCCGGCTTCAAGCAGGTTGCGGTCGACCGGGCCAGCGCGGAGCGGCGCGGCGTCAATCTTGCCGCCTATATCCAGGATACGCTGGTCAGCCTGCAGCCGAAGCTTCGGCCGTCCGGCCATGCGGTGGCGGTGAGTTGCCCCGACGATCTGGAATTGGACAGCTATCCGGGCGTGCTGTCGCAGATCCTGTCGAACCTGGTGATGAACGCCCTGACCCATGCCTTTGCCGATGGCCGGCCGGGCGACATGGCGATCACGGTGGATCTTCCGACTCCGGATACCGTCCGACTGTGCTTCACCGACAATGGCCGCGGCATGAGCGAAGAGCACCGCGCCCGGGTGTTCGAGCCATTCTTTACCACGCGGCGCGGGCGCGGTGGCAGCGGGCTGGGGCTGCACATCGTCCATAATCTGGTGGTCGGCGTTCTGAAGGGATCGATCACGGTGGACAGCGTGCCGGACCGCGGCACCAGCTTCACGCTGCTGTTCCCGCGCCGGACACCGGGTCAGGACTGACTTATCCCTGTGCCGCGCCCACCACCCGGATCGGAGCGGAGAAGACATAGCCGACGCCATGCACCGACTTCAGCGGGGCAGGGCCGCCGATGGCGCCCTCCACCTTGTGGCGCAGGCGGCCGACGACGGTGTCGATGGAACGGTCTTCCGGGTTCCAGCGGCGATTGTACAGAGCCTGGGAGATCTGGTCGCGAGTCGCCGGCTTGCGCGCCTGGGTGGCCAACAGGCTGGTCAGCTTCATTTCCATGCTGGTCAGGCTGATGCGGATGCCGGCCGGGTTGGTCAGGCTCCATTCCGTGGGGTCGAGCGACCAGCGCGCTTCGTCGGCGCCGTCATGGACGGAGTCGGCTGGTGCGGCGGCACCGGCGGCCTGGACCGCCGACTCGGCGGCACGCTCGCTCAGCCGGCGCAGCAGCGACTTTACCTGCGCTTCGAGTTCGCGCAATTCGACCGGCTTCACCAGATAGGCGTCGGCGCCGATCTCCAGCCCGACCACGCGGTCGACGGTGGAACTGCGGGCGGTGACCATGATGATGCCGGCGCCGTGGCCGTCGCGCAGACGTGCCGCGATCTTGAATCCGTCCTCGTCCGGCAGGTTCACATCCAGGACCACGATGGACGCGTTGTTGCTCTGGAGCAGACGGTCGAGTTCCGCACCGTCGCGTGCGCCGATCGCATGAAATCCGCAGCCCGTCAGGTATTCCACCATGTCGGACCGGAGCGAACTCTCATCTTCGACCACGACGATCGTCGGACCTGCCATGCCGTGCTCTCCCTGCTGCCACGCCTATGCACACCACTCCAACGGGTGGAACATACTCTAGGATGCCTAAATTTTAAAACAAAGTTGATGAGCCTCGAAAGCGACCTGTGAACCTGTCCCTGACCTATCGCAGATGGCGCGTCACAACCTGTCACAAAAGGTGACATCTCTGTAACAGATTCGCGCAAACGGTCCAGGCCTTTCATGCGGCCCGACGGCCTGATCCCGGTTGGGGAACGGCCGCTGCGTCGGTCAGCCGCACGCGGAACCCGAACAATGTGATGTCGTCGCGCTGTTCGCGGCCCGACTGAAAGCGGTCGAGGGAGGATTCCAACTCCGATTTCAGCCGATCCAGCGGGCCGGTGCCACCCTGCCGGAGCATGTCCCGCAGGCGGGCTCTGCCGAAGCTGCGTCCGCGTTCGCCGCCGCTCTGATCGGCCAGTCCGTCGGTCCCCAGGATGAAGGTCTGGCCCGGCCGCAGGAGAATGCCGTGATTCGTGAAGGACGACTCGGCTCCACACCGCCCGGCGGACTGCCAGGCCGGACGGTAGCCCAGGCTGCGCCGGTCGCCGCGCAGCTCCGTCACCCCGTCGTCGGTGACGATCAGCAGGGGAATGCGCGCGCCGGCATAAACCAGCCTCCCTTCGGCGGGCCGGATATGGCAGAGCGCGAGATCAAGGCCGTTGTCGAAGCACTCGGCTCCGTTGCGGGCTTCTCCCTCCTGGTGCAGGGCGGCGCGGACCTTGCGGTCGACGGCGGCAAGCACCGCTGCCGGGTCGGACGCGCCCAGAAGGTCCAGTGCGTTGTTCAGCATCGCGCTGGCGGTCATCGTCATGAAGGCGCCGGGCACGCCATGCCCCGTGCAGTCGGCGACCGCGACGACGTATCCGTCCGGCACCTCCCGGCAGACATAGAAATCGCCGCTGACCACGTCGCGCGGGCGCCACAGGACGAAATGCTCGGTGAGGCCGGCCGACAGCGTGTCGGCGGACGGCAGGATGGCGGACTGGATCAGCTGCGCATAGTTGATGCTGTCCATAATAGCGCGGTTGGTGGCGGCCAGTGCCTCGGTCCGTTCGCGGACCCGGCTTTCCAGCGTGCTGGTGTGGTCCTGCACGGTGGCCGCCATGCGGTTGAAGCCTTCCGCCAGCACGCCGATCTCATCGGTGCGGCCGGTATCCATGCGGGCGCCATAGTCGCCGCGCGCCATGGCGCTGGCCAATTGGGTCAGCAGGCGCAGCGGGCGCAGCACCATCCGGTTCAGCGTCAGGCCCAGCACCGCCATCGCCCCCAGCAGCGACAGCACCAGCAGCCCGACCACCGGCACCAGCGCATCCAAGGTTGCCTGCCGGACCTCCGCCGTCGAATAGGCGATCCGCAGGGTTCCCACCGTCTGGACCCGTCCCTCGCGCCCGTGCAGGACGATCGGCCGTTCGACGGTGATGCGTTCGGCGTCTTCCTCGTCGTCAACACCGATCTCGGCCAGCGGCACGTCGCGGTCGGTCTCGAAAACCGTGATGGAGCGGATGGCGGAATCGCGCCCGGTCAGTGCTTCGATCATCCGCTGGGCGCTGCGGTTGTCCAGTTCCCACACCGGGCCGCTCAGCGCGTCGGCCTGGGTCGCCGCGACCAGTTCGGCCCGGCGCAGCAGGTCCTGGTGGCGCTGACCCTCCACGATCCACTCCGACAGCAGCACGGCCGCCGATCCGATGGTCGCGGTCGTCAGCAGGATGGCTCCGGTCACCCGTGCCAGCAGAGAGGATCGGCGCCTCACGACAGGATCCCGCTCCGCCGCCACAGCATCTCCAGGCGCCCGTCCGCGGCAAGCCGGTCGAGCAGCGAATCGAGCCAAGCGGTCGCGACGGCTGCGCCCCGGCGCGTCAGGATGGTGTGCTCGTAGATCTGGTCGGTGCGCTCCGACACCACCAGCTGCCGCGCCAGTTCGGGCTCGCGCTGCAGGAAGCGGGTCAGGAAGGAGCGGGTGACGATGGCGAGATCGGCACGACCGGCGACGACGCTGCGGACGTTGCCCTCATGCGTCACCGTCACACGGGTGCGGAAGCGCTGTTCGAGGATCTTCGGATCGGCCTCGAACCCGGCGAAGGCGTAGTGGAACCCCAGCCGTCCGAGAATCGACTTGCCGGACAGGTCATCGAAATAGCGCTGGTCGACTCCGGGGGCTGCACGGGCGATGAACACCTCGGCGTCGCTCAGGAAGGGCCGGCTGGCCTCGACCGGCCGGCCTTGCCAGCCCCAATTGCGGCATTCGAAGGCGATCATGTCGAACCGCCCCTGTTCCAGGTCGTCGTACCGCCGCTGCGGCGCGGTGTGGACCATTTCGAACCGGAGTTCAGACTGGGCGGCGTTGAACAGGTCCAGCAGGTCGCGGGTAACGCCGCCGCCCGTCTCGTCGACGTAAGGGGGAAATTCGTAGGCGCCGACCCTGACGACGCCCAAAGCATCGGCGGGCACCGTATGCGCCGCGGCAGTGCGGCCAGCCAGCAGGGGCAGGGAGGCGAGGAGGGGCAGCGCGGTCCGCAGAACCGTGCGGCGGGATAGCGGTCCCGTCATCGCGTCCCCCTTCGTGCTACCCCATTCCGATCCGGATTAATCTACCCCGGTATGCACCCATGCCGCAATGCGGGACATTTCCTGTCGCTGGACGGGTGTCGGTAAACGGGCGGGCCGAAGCTGTCGGCCGCGCCATTCCCAAGTCCCGTGATCTCAGGCCGCTTCCGTCGCACGCTCCTGCTGGCTGTCGGCGAGTTCGGTGATCTCGCTTCCGCTCAGGGTCTCGCGCTCCAACAGGGCCTTGGCGATGCCGTCGAGCGCGGCGCGGTCGGTGCGCAGCAGGCGGCGGGCATGCTCCATGCCTTCGTCGGTGATGCGGCGGACCTCCTCGTCGATGCGCCATGCGGTACGCTCGGACCGGGCGCCCGGCTCGGCGGCGGCATGGGCGACATAGCCGATCTCCTCGCTCATCCCCCAGGCCGTGACCATGCGGCGGGCGAGGTCGGTGGCGGCGCGGAAGTCGGCTTCGGCACCCGTGGTGACGTGATCGTGGCCGAAGACGATCTCCTCCGCCGCCCGGCCCGCCATGGCGACGGCGATGTCCGCCATCAGCTTGGCGCGGGACACCGACACGCGGTCGCCCTCCGGCAGTCGCACCACCATGCCCAGCGCGCCGCCGCGCGGGATGATGGTGGCCTTGTGGATCGGGTCGGCCTGCGGGCAGCGCAGGGACACCAGCGCATGGCCGGCCTCATGGACCGCGATCAGCCGCCGTTCGTGCGCCGACAGGGCGAGGCTGCGGCGCTCGGTGCCCATCAGCACGCGATCCTTGGCGGCTTCGTAATCCGACATGGTGACGACGACCCGGCCCTGACGCGCCGCCGACAGGGCGGCCTCGTTGGTCAGGTTGGCGAGTTCGGCGCCGGAGAAGCCGGGGGTGCCGCGCGCCACGGTGCGGGCGCAGACGTCGGGGGCCAGCGTCAGCCGGCCTGCATGGACGTCCAGGATGGCCTCGCGCCCGGCCACGTCCGGCAGGCTGACATGGATGTGACGGTCGAAGCGGCCGGGGCGCAACACCGCGGCGTCCAGCATCTCCGACCGGTTGGTGGCGGCGATCACCACCACGTCGCCGCCCTCGACGATGCCGTCCATCTCGACCAGCAGCTGGTTCAGCGTCTGCTCGCGTTCCGAATGGCTGTTCGATTCGCCGCGCTTGCCGGCCAGCGCGTCGATCTCGTCGATGAACAGGATGCAGGGCGCGCTGGCGCGGGCGGTCTTGAACAGGCTGCGGACGCGCGCCGCGCCCAATCCGACGAACATCTCGACGAAATCGGAACCCGATGCGGCGAAGAAGGGCACGCCGGCCTCGCCCGCCGCGGCCTTGGCCAGCATGGTCTTTCCGGTGCCGGGCGGGCCGACCAGCAGGATGCCCTTGGGCACGCGGGCGCCGGCCATGGCGAAGCGGCGCGGATCCTTCAGGAACTGCACCGTTTCGCGCAGCTCCTCCTTCGCCTCGTCCACGCCCGCCACGTCGGCGAACACGGTGTTGGTGTCCTCCGGGCGCACGCGGGTGGCGCGTCCCATGCCGAAGAACTGACCGCCGCTGAGCAGCAGCCCGCCGATCAGCAGGGCCACCACCAGGAAGGGAGCCGTGCGGTCGAGCACGCGGACCGTCTGCGCCATCAGCCCGTCCGGCCCCTCGTCGAAGGCGATGGCGACCTTGTGGCTGCGCATCTCCTTCAGCAGGTCGTCGGTGACCGGCATCACGATGCGATATCGGCTGCCGTCGGTGGCGACCGCATGGCCCGTGCCGCTGGAGAAGGTGACGGACTCGATCTCGCCACGGCCCGCCCGTTCGATCAGCGCGCTGTAGGTTGCCGGCTGTTCGTCCGCCCGCTGGCTGTGATCGTACCACGCCGCGAATCCGAGCCATGCGGCCAGCAGGGCGGCCAGGACGGCAAGCGCAATCATCGGGCGTTTCGGCAGCGTGGGCATCTCGGCTCCGCGAAAAGATAGGGACTGGCTTTCGGTCTATGACATTGATGCGGGACATGCCGCCGCCGCGGCAACCCTTAACGCCCGCGGTCCCTTCTTTGACACCGTAAGCGGTGCGTTTGCGGAATGGCTCCCTTGGGATTTGACGGTGATCTCAATCGGTTGCCGATAGCAGGAAGTTCGGACAGTATGGCTTCCTAACCAAAGTGATCCGCCCGAACGATAAGGACCACACCGATATGGCCGAGGCCGCCGCGGCGCCCGCCCTCCAGCTGGACGGCGTGACCTGCACCTTTCCCTCACCCGACGGCCGGGGACGTTCCTATACTGCCGTACAGGGAGCCAGCTTCACCGTCGCGGACGGGGAGTTCGTGTCGATCGTCGGCCCGACCGGCAGCGGCAAGTCGACGATGCTGAACGTCGCCGCCGGCCTGCTGAAGCCCAGCGAGGGCCGCGCGCTGTCCTTCGGGCAGCCGGTGACCGGCATCAATCCCAAGGCCGGCTACATGTTCCAGGCCGAGGCGCTGATGCCCTGGAAATCGGCGCTCGACAATGTCGCCGCCGGGCTGGAGTTCCGCGGTGTTTCCAAGGCGGAGGCGCGGGAGCGCGCGCTGCCCTGGCTGTCCCGCGTCGGGCTGGAGGGGTTCGGCGACCGGTTTCCGCACCAGCTGTCGGGCGGCATGCGCAAGCGCGTGGCGCTGGCCCAGACGCTGATCGTCGATCCCAAGATCATCCTGATGGACGAGCCCTTCTCGGCGCTCGACGTCCAGACCCGCCAGATGATGGAGAACGAACTGCTCGACCTGTGGGCGGCGGACCGCAAGTCGGTGGTCTTCATCACCCACGACCTGGAGGAGGCGATCGCCATGTCCGACCGGGTGTTGGTGCTGTCCGCCGGTCCCGGCGCCCGGCTGATCGGCGAGTACCGCATCGACCTGGACCGACCGCGCGACGTGGCGGAAATCCGCATGACGCCGCAGTTCCTGGCCCTTCACAAGGAAATCTGGGGCCAGCTGCGCGACGAAGTTCTGAAGGGCTACGCCCAGACCAAGCTGCGGTGACGACATCATGAGATCCCATGCCAAACGCCTGCCCAGCCGCCCGGTCATCCTGCTGCTTCAGCTGGGCGTCCTGATCGCCTTCTTTCTGATCTGGCACGTGCTGACCGACACCAAGATCCTCAGCCCGTTCTTCTTCGGCACGCCGGGGGCGGTGCTGGCCCGCACCTGGGCGGATTTCGTCTCGGGCGTCATCTGGTATCACCTGGGCATCACGCTGCTGGAGACGGCGCTGGCCTTCGTCATCGGCACGGTCGCGGGTATCGCCTTCGGCTTCTGGTTCGCCCGCGCGCCGTTGGTGTCCCTCGTCTTCGACCCCTACATCAAGGCGATCAACGCGCTGCCCCGCGTGGTCCTGGCGCCGATCTTCGCGCTGTGGCTCGGGCTCGGCATCTGGTCGAAGGTGGCGCTGGGGGTGACGCTGGTCTTCTTCATCGTCTTCTTCAACGTCTACCAGGGCGTGAAGGAGGTCAGCCCGGTGGTGCTGGCCAATGCCCGCATGCTGGGCGCCAGCTCCCGCGACCTGTTCCGGCATGTCTATCTGCCCTCGGCCCTGTCCTGGGTCTTCTCCTCGCTGCACACCGCCGTCGGCTTCGCCATGGTCGGTGCGGTGGTGGGCGAGTATCTGGGCTCCGCCGCCGGGCTCGGTTACCGCATCCATCAGGCGGAAGGGGTGTTCGACACGGTCGGTGTCTTCTCCGGCATGCTGGTGCTGACGATCTTCGTCGTCCTGATCGATGCCGCCGTCACCATGATCGAGAAGCGGCTTCTGCACTGGCGCCCGCAGGACACCAGCGGCGGGCAGCACTGAGTTCCTTTAAGGAAATCCAACTGGGGGAGGAAACCAATGACGTTCAAATCGCTGATCGCGGCCGCCGCGATCGTCATGACGTTGGGAACGGCCGGACCGGCCGCGGCGCAGGACAAGCTTGAGAGGGCCGACATCAAGATCGCCGTCGGCGGCAAGCCGCTGCTCTATTACCTGCCGCTGACGCTCGCCGAACGGCTGGGCTACTTCAAGGAAGCCGGTCTGAACGTCGAGATCAGCGACTTCGGCGGCGGTGCCAAGAGCCTGCAGGCCCTGATCGGCGGATCGGCCGACGTGGTAACCGGCGCCTACGACCATACCATCCAGATGCAGGCCAAGAGCCAGCCCATCGTGGCGGTGGCCCAGCTCGGCCGTTATCCCGGCATCGTGCTGGCCGCCGTCAACAAGGCCGGCACCATCAAGTCGGTCAAGGATCTGAAGGGCAAGAAGGTCGGCGTGACCGCCCCCGGCTCCTCCACCAACTTCATGCTGAACCATGTTCTGACCTCCATGGGCATGAAGCCGGAGGATGCGTCGGTCATCGGCGTCGGCGGCGGTCCCAGCGCCATCGCCGCGATCAAGCGCGGGGAAATCGACGCCATCGTCAATCTGGACCCGGTGATCAGCCAGGCGCAGGCAGACGGCGACATCACCGTCCTGCTCGACACCCGGACGGAAAAGGGCACCCTGGACGTCTATGGCGGTCCCTATCCCGCCGCGGTGCTCTACATGAAGCCGGACTTCATCAAGGAAAACCCGAAGACCACGCAGGCGCTGACCGACGTGTTCGTCCGCACCATGCTGTGGCTGAACAAGGCCAGCACGGACGATGTGCTGAAGGTGCTGCCGGAGGAGTATTTCCTGGGCAACAAGTCGCTCTATGCCCAGGCCTTCGAGCATTCGAAGCCGACCTATTCGCCCGACGGCCGCTTTACCCAGGCTGGTGCCGATGCCGCGCTGAAGGTGCTGAAGGCCTTCGATCCGGCGGTCGCGTCGGCCGGCATCGACCTGTCCCGGACCTACACCAACCAGTATGTCGAGGACTCCCTGAAGCGCCTGCAGAAGTGAGCCTCGCGGGCCGGTTCGGAATACCCATATAAAAAATGTGGACGCGGCATTCCGTCGCGCCCATTTTCATGCTGCGCTGCCGTTAGACTGGACGAAATCGGTCCTGATTGCTTCCCGGTCAGGTCCGTCCCCCCGACAGCGGAGTGCCCCATGGCCGAGGTGATTTTCTACGGAATGGCCGGTTGCCCGGCGAACGCCAAGCAGAAGCAGCAACTGACCGCCGCCGGCCACACGCTGGTCGAACGTGACCTTGCCACCGCCGAGTTGACGGCTGACGACCTCCGCGCCTTCTTCGGCGACAAGGAGGTCGATGCGTGGTTCAACCGCCGCGCCGCCGCAGTGAAGTCAGGCGCCGTCAAACCCGATGCTCTCGACGAGACCGCCGCACTGTCCGCGATGCTGGCCGACCGCGATCTGATCCGCCGCCCGCTGATCCAGGTCGGCGACCGCCGCGAGGCCGGCTTCGACCCCACCACACTGCATGGCTGGATCGGCCTGACCTCCGGCGAAAGCTGCGACGACAAGCATGCCCGCGGCCAGTGCGATCACGGCCACCAGCATTTCGTCAAGGCGCCAACGGCCTGACGGGCCTCACTCCGGCGGCACTTCGCGCGGCTTGCGGTCCTCGCCGATGGCGACGTAGGTGAACACGCCTTCCGTAACCTTGATGGGGTCGGAGCCGGAGCGTTCGCGCCGCACCCAGGTCTCGATGCGGACGCGCAGCGAGGTGCGGCCGACCTTCTCGATCCGGGCGAAGCAACTGACCTCGTCGCCGACGAAGACCGGCTTGTGGAAGGTCATCGCCTCGATTCCAACGGTGGCGACGCGGCCGTGGCTGCGCCGCACCGCCACCGTGCCGCCGGCCAGATCCATCTGCGCCAGCAGCCAGCCGCCAAAGATGTCGCCGTTCGGATTGGTGTCCGCCGGCATCGCGATGGCCCGCAGGGCAGGGCCATTGTCGAAGTCGTATGCGTGCGCTGCGCTCATGCTTCCTCCGGCGTCACGAAAATTTCCTGCACAAAAGCTTGTGGCATCGCACTATAAACGGCACAGGATGCGCTTGCGCACCCCTGACGAAATTCCTATCATCCCGTCATGAGCGATCTTTTCGAGAACACGGCCCCCAAGGCCGACAGCTACTCCGCCCAGGATATCGAGGTTCTGGAAGGGCTGGAGCCCGTCCGGCGCCGGCCGGGCATGTATATCGGCGGCACCGACGACCGTGCGCTGCACCATCTGGTGGCGGAGGTCCTGGACAACGCCATGGACGAGGCGGTGGCTGGACATGCCAGCCGCATCGACCTGGAGTTGGCGGCCGACGGCACGGTGATGGTGCGCGACAACGGGCGCGGCATCCCCATCGACGACCACCCGAAATATCCGGGCAAGTCGGCGTTGGAGGTCATCATGACCACGCTGCACTCCGGCGGCAAATTCTCCAACAAGGTCTACCAGACCTCGGGCGGCCTGCACGGCGTCGGCCTGTCGGTGGTGAACGCCCTGTCGGACCGGCTGACCGTCGAGATCGCCCGCGAAAAGCAGCTCTACGTTCAGGAGTACAGCCGCGGCCTGCCGCAGGGGCCGCTGGCCCACCGCGGCAACGTCAACCGGCGCGGAACCACCATCCGCTTCCATGCGGATGCGGAGATCTTCGGCGAGACCGCTCATTTCGAACCGCACCGGCTGTACCGGCTGGCGCGCTCCAAGGCCTATCTCTTCCGCGGGGTCGAGATCCGGTGGAGCTGCGATCCGGCGCTGCTGTCGGTCGACGCCACCACGCCGGCATCGGAGACCCTGCATTTCCCGGGCGGCCTGCAGGATTACCTGACCGCCGCGCTGAAGGACCGCAAGACGCTGACGCGGGCGCCCTTCGCCGGTGCGCTCGACTTCCCCAACGGCCAGGGCCGGGTGGAATGGGCGGTGGCGTGGCCGGATGATGATGAAGGCTTTTCGCACACCTACTGCAACACCGTGCCGACCCCCCAGGGCGGCACGCATGAGGCCGGCTTGCGCACCGCGCTGACCCGCGGCCTGAAAGCCTATGGCGAGCTGACGAACAACAAGCGCGCCGGGCAGGTGACCGCCGACGACGTGATGGGCGACGCCTGCATCCTGCTGTCGGTCTTCATCCGCGAACCGCATTTTCAGGGCCAGACCAAGGAAAAGCTGGTGACGGCGGAGGCCCAGCGCCTCGTCGAGACCGCGGTGAAGGACCATTTCGACCATTGGCTGTCCGGCGATCCGCAGAGCGCCAACGCCCTGCTGGAGCGCCTGATCGAAAAGGCGGAAGAGCGGGCGCGCCGCAAGCAGTCCAAGGAGATGACGCGCAAGTCGGCCACCCGCCGCCTGCGCCTGCCCGGCAAGCTGGCGGACTGCTCGCGCAACTCCCCGGAGGGCACCGAACTGTTCCTGGTGGAGGGCGACTCGGCCGGCGGCTCCGCCAAGCAGGCGCGGCAGCGCGAGACCCAGGCCATCCTGCCGCTGCGCGGCAAGATCCTGAACGTCGCCAGCGCGTCCGTCGACAAGATGAAGGCCAACCAGGAGCTGAACGACCTGACCCAGGCATTGGGCTGCGGCATCGGCAAGGACTTCTCGACCGACAAGCTGCGCTACGAGCGGGTCATCATCATGACGGACGCCGACGTGGACGGCGCCCACATCGCCTCGCTGCTGATGACGTTCTTTTACCGCGAGATGCCGGGCCTGATCCAGGAAGGCCACCTGTATCTCGCCCTGCCGCCGCTCTACCGCCTCAGCCATGGCAACAAGCAGGTCTACGCCCGCGACGACGCCCACAAGGACGAGCTGCTGTCGAAGATGTTCAAGGGCAAGAAGCCCGACATCAGCCGCTTCAAGGGCCTGGGCGAGATGATGCCGGCCCAGCTGCGCGACACGACGATGGACCCCTCCAAGCGCTCGCTGCTGCGCGTGGTGGTGCCCAATGCCGCCGATCCGGAAGAAAAGCCGGAATTCGAGCGCACCCGCTCCCTCGTCGAGGAGTTGATGGGCAAGAAAGCCGAGCTTCGCTTCCGCTTCATCCAGGACAACGCGAAGTTCGTGAAGGCGGACGACATCGACGTGTGATGGCGGGAATGTTCCCTCCGTACCGGGATGCGGGATCAGCGGAGGCTTCGTGGAGCTGTCGAGGGACCTGCTGGAACAGGCGTTTGAAATGATGGGTGACCTTGCCGCACTGGACGGCAAGGTCATCGACATCGCCGTCTATGGTGGGTCATGCCTTCTGCTGGCCGGCAACATCCGCGACGTGACACGAGATGTCGACGCGGTGTTCCTCAGAGAGCGCAGCCGCGGTTACGAATTGGCAGATGCCGTTGGACGCCGTCTCGGTCTTCCCGACGACTGGCTCAATCAGGCGGTGAAGAGCGTCGCTCCGCCGAAGGGAAATCCTCAGCCGAACCTGCTGCCGTTCGGCGAATATCCCAGAAAAGGACAGATCGGACTTCGCGTTTACCTGCCCACACCGGAATACATGCTGGCGATGAAGTTGCTTGCCAACCGGCTTGACGATCCTGAAGGAGTGGCGCGGGACAGGCGGGACCTCTACTTCCTGATGGAAGTGACCGGCTTGGTGACGAATGAGCAGCTGGCCGAACTCGTCACGCTCTGCTATCCGCAAGTTCCCGGAATTAACGCGCGAATCGCTGCAAAGATCGAGGACATCGTTCAAGGTTATGCCGTCCGGGAGTGCGAAGATGACCGACGACCTGAACCGCCGTCCTGGAACGCTGGCCGAGGCCATCCAACGCTATAGGTCCGGACGGCAGGCATTCTCGGTGGCGTTGGGCGAGTTCCTCGACGAATTCTACATGGATCACGATGCGGGCAGCCGATACGCCCGTGTCCAGGAACCGCCGGAACAGCTCGGCGACGGTGTATTCGACGCCTATGCCGGCGCGGTCGGCGAACATCTGGTGCGCCGCTGGCACCTCGGCCCGCCTCCGGATTGGACCGACGAGCCCTGCCGCTTCCTTCGGCGCCCCTGGTTCCCGCCGGGCGCGCAGGCGGAGAAGCCGATTCTGCTGGTCGAAAGCCCGATGGCATTCCGGCGCCGGATGCTGTTCGTCGAAGCCGAGCCTTTGCGGCGGGCACGGATGCCTCATGACGAGCGATGGCGCGCGTACGAGTACCTTCGTACGGGCCTTAGTCCGGACGATGACGCGGGAAGCCCCGACCCGAGCTAGCTTCGGGTGGAAGTTCCCGTTGAAAATTCACGGTTATGGGGAATGCCGTCCCTGGTCTATCATTCCGGAAGCTGCCGCTCCCGAGAACCTCTCGCGGACAATGGCCCCGACCCCGCAGGAGACGCATGCACCCCTTAGCCTTCCCCGGAGCGCAGATTCCGGATGACGCCATCCCGCCCGAGATGCTCGCCGCCGCGCTGTCGTCGCTCACCCCATTCACCACCGACCTGTTCGTGCCGCGCTATCAGCCTTGCGAGGTCGGGCGCTGGCAGTTGCGGGTGGCGCCGATGCTGGTGAGCTCCGGCTATTGGAGCCCTGCGCTGATGACGACCGGCACCGCCGCCCTGTTCAGGCGCGAGGCGGATGGCGACCCCCGCTGCTGGATGTCGATGACGCCGATGGAAATCGAGAGCCAGGAGATCGGCGTCCGCGCCGCCACCGGTCATACGGTGGTGATGGGCATGGGCATGGGCTGGGCGGCGGTGAATGCGGCGCTGCGGCCGGAAGTGACGCGGGTCACCGTGGTCGAACTCGACCCCGACGTGATCGAGGTCAATCGGCGCATCGGCCTGTTCGCCCAGCTTCCGGCCGAAGCCGTGGCGAAGATCATCCTCGTCAATGCCGATGCGCTGGAATTCCGAACCGAGGAACCGGCCGACACGCTGATGACCGACATCTGGCTGCCGATCAACGGCGACGAGCGGATGGAGCAGTCCCGGGTCATGGCGCGCAACACCGGCGCGCGGCGGGTCTATGTCTGGGGCCAGGAACTGGCCATCGCCCGCCGCGCCCGGACGTTGGGGGTGGGGTTGACCGAGGCGACGGTCGCACGCATCGTCGCGGAGTTCGGCCTTCCCCTGCTCGGGCCGGAGCGTCCCGACTATCCGGGCCTGATCGCCCGCGCTGCGGACAAATGGCTGCGGGACATGTAACGGATCCTGTCCATGGGGCAGGGGAGCACTCGCCCATCAGGCAACCGCTCCCCATATCCCGCCCAGCGATACCAACGGACGATCCGATCATGCGCATGCTCCCGCCGCTCGCCGCCCTTCTGCTGGGTGCCTCGGTCCTCGCCGCCTGCTCCAACGAGAGGGTGGTGGCGAGCGAACCGGCTCCGGCCTACACGCGCAGCGAGGTCTCCTATGCGGCGGGGAACCGCGACCTGCGGGTGGTCCTGCATGGCGATCCCTTCGGCCTGCCGCCGGAGCGGTTCGCCGAGAAGGTCCTGCCCCACATGCAGAACCGCGTGTCCGGGGTGAAGACCAACCTCACCACCACGCCGAACGAGACGGCACGGCGGGATTACAAGGTGGTGCTGGCCTTCAACGTCGCGGAGAACATGCTGAACTCGTCGCTCTGCACGGACGGGCCGATCCCGACATCGCCGCCGGGCGGACCCATCGTCGTGCAGGGGGCGTTCTGCCGCTCCGGCGGGGCGCTGACCTCGGCCACCGGCTGGCTCGACCGGCCGCAGGGGCCGGACGATCCCGATTTCCGCAGCCTGATCAGCGACATGACCTTCACCCTGTTCCCCAGCCGGCGGGCCGACCTGTTCTGCGGCGCCATCGACTGCTGACGCCAGTCGCGGGCCGGCAGTCCCGGGCCGTCAGTCCCGCAGCAGCCAGTCGCGCATCAGCGCGGTCACCGCCTGCGGCTGTTCCATCGCCGACAGGTGCCCGCAGTCCTCGACCAGCACCAGCCTCGCGCTGGGGATGGCGTCCGCCATCTCTTCGTGCAGGGCGGGCGGGGTCAGCGCATCCTGGCGTCCGCAGACCACAAGCGCGGGGCAGCGGATGGCGGCGAGGCCGGGCCGGCTGTCCGCACGGTTGATGATCGCCTCCTGCTCGCGGGCATAGCCGTCGACGCCCACCCGCTCCATTTGATCCAGCACCGACCGGACGAAGGCGTCGTCGGCCATGCGGCCGGGGTGGATCAGGCGGGGCAGGGCGGCGCGGATCACCTGCCCGTAGCGGCCCTGGCGGGCGAGCGCCACCGCCTCGCGCCGGGTGGCGGTCGCCTCCGTCGTGTCGGCACGGGCATTGGTGTCGAGCAGCGCCAGCCTGTCCACCCGCTCCGGCGAGCGGCGGAGGATCTCCAGGGCGACATAGCCGCCCATCGACAGGCCGGCGACGGCGAACCGGTCCGGCGCCGTCGCCAGCACCTTGTCGGCCATGGCGGCGATGGATCCGCATTCCGCCAGTTCGACCACCTCCGGATCTGCGACGTCGGCGAGGTGGCGGACCTGATGGTCCCACAGCGCCGCATCCAGCGGCATGCCGGGCAGCAGGATCAGGGCAGGGCGGCCGGACGGGCGGCTGTTCGGCATCGGGCTTCTCCTGCGATCACTTGACTAGGGCACTGACGACCTTGAAGACCGGCGTGCCGGCCCGTTCCATCCACTCGAACAACACCATCTCGGTGGTGACGATGGTGACGCCGGCGGCACGCATCCGCTCCAGCGCCGCGGCATGGTTGGCGGGAGTGCGCGAGGACACCGCATCGGCGACCAGATAGACCGCATGGCCCTGCTGGCGCAGTCCCAGCGCCGTCTGCATCACGCAGACATGCGCCTCCGTCCCGCAAAGCACGATCTGCGGGCGCTTCAGTTCCTCCACCGCGGCGTTGAAGGCCGGTTCGCCGGTGCAGCCGAAGGTGATCTTCTCGATCACCGGGGTCCCGGGCGGCAGGTGGGCGCGCACGGCCTCCACCGTCGGCCCGAGGCCGCGGGGATACTGCTCCGTCACCAGCACCGGCACGGACAGGGCGGCCGCAGCCTTCAACAGCATCCCGGCATGCCGGACGACGCGTTCGGATTCGTGAATGGCCGGCAGCAGGCGTTCCTGGACGTCGACCACCACCAGCACCGATTCCTGGGCACGAAGAATCATCAAATGCACTCGACCGCTCCATTTGGGGCTTGGCGCCCTTGTTCAGGGCGCCGGCAATGGCCGCGACTCGCAGCAACGCCGTCGGACAGCCTAGCGCAGGGGATCGATTTCGCCAACGCGGCGTGTTTTCGCGCCTATTTTCGGTTTCGGAACATCGGATCTATTGACATGGCGCTTTGTCTACCTATTCTTCGGCCTCATCCAGGCATCGGGCGATGATCGCTCGATTTGCGCACTCCAGAACAGAAACAGGTTGGATGCTTTTTTCGGAACTTGGGCTTGGCCCTGACGTCCTGCGCGCCATCGAGGACAAGGGTTACACCCAACCGACGCCCATTCAGGAACAGGCAATTCCCTGTGTCCTGCAACGCCGCGACGTGCTGGGCTGCGCGCAGACGGGCACCGGCAAGACGGCGAGCTTCACCTTGCCCATGATCGACATCCTGGCGTCGGGCCGTGCCCGGGCGCGGATGCCGCGGTCTCTGATCCTGGAGCCGACGCGCGAGCTGGCTGCCCAGGTGTCGGAAAGCTTCGAGACCTACGGCAAGCACCACAAGCTCAGCATGGCGCTGCTGATCGGCGGCGAGACCTTCACCGAACAGGTGAAGAAGCTCGACCGCGGCGTGGATGTGCTGATCGCGACTCCGGGTCGTCTGATCGACCTGTTCGAGCGCGGCAACATCATGCTGAACGACATCAAGGTCTTCGTCATCGACGAGGCCGACCGTATGCTCGACATGGGCTTCATCCCCGATATCGAGCGTATCGTCAGCAAGCTGCCGAAGAACCGCCAGACCCTGTTCTTCTCCGCGACCATGCCGCCGGAAATCCGCCGCCTGGCCGATGCCTTCCTCAGCGATCCGATGGAGATCAGCGTCGCGCCGCCCGCCTCGCCGGCGGAAACGGTGACGCAGGCGATGGTCCTGGTGCACGAGATGGACAAGCGCAAGGCGCTGCGCCATCTGCTGCAGACCGAGGACGTGAAGAACGCCTTCATCTTCTGCAACCGCAAGCGCGACATCGCCGTGCTGCAGAAGTCGCTGGAACGCCACGGCTTCAACGTCGGCGCGCTGCATGGCGACATGGTTCAGTCCAAGCGGACCGAGACGCTGGAGCGCTTCAAGCAGGGTGAAATCACGCTGCTGGTCTGCTCCGACGTCGCCGCCCGCGGCATTGATGTGCAGGGCCTCAGCCACGTCTTCAATTTCGACGTACCGCTGACGCCGGACGACTACGTCCACCGCATCGGCCGTACCGGCCGCGCGGGCAAGCAGGGCCGCGCCTTCATGCTGGCCACGCCCGACGACACGAAACTGGTCGGCGCCATCGCGCGCCTCATCAAGCGGGAGATCCCCATGATCGCCATCGACGGCCTGGAGACGGCCGAGTTCGGCGAGGAAGACAGCAGCTCCCGCGGCCGCGGCCGTGGCCGTGGCGGCCGCGCTGCCAAGTCGGAGGCCCGCCCGCCCCGTGGCGGCCGCGAAGAGCGCGCCCCGCGTGAGGAGCGTGCGCCTCGCGAAGAGCGCGCCGCCCGCGAGGATCGGCCGGTACGTGAGGAGCGGCCGGTTCGCGAGGAACGGCCCGTCCGTGAGGAGCGCGCTGCCCGCGACGACCGTGCGGTCCGCGAGGAGCGTCAGCCCCGCGAATCGCTGGCCGCCGCCGAGGCGCGCCGCAGCAACGATCCGCGCCGTGATCGTGATCGCGACCGCCGCCGCCGTCGTGACGACGACGATGACGACGTGCCGGTGATCGGTTTCGGCGACCATATGCCGGCCTTCATGCTGCGCTCCGCCCGTCCGCGTCCGTCTGCCGAAACCTCGACCGACTCGTCGCAGGAGGGCTGAGCCCGTGCAGACCATCTTCGTCATGGTCAAATGCGATCTCGGCAAGGCCTATGAGGTCGCCGATCAGGCCGTGCAGCTGATCGAACAGGTGTCGGAGGTGCATTCCATCTCCGGCCAGTACGATCTGCTGATGAAGTGCTATCTGAAGCAGGACGACGACATCGGCCGCTTCGTGACCGAGCATGTTCAGACCTTGCCGGGGGTGCGCGACACCTTCACCCTGATCGCGTACAAGGCCTTCGCCTGAATAGAAGTGGTGCGGAATTGGAAAGGCCGGGCGTTCGCCCGGCCTTTCTGCTTTTCAGGGACCATCGGCTAAAGCCGGCCTTACCAGCCCACCACGATCCGCGCATGCGAGGGCACCGGCACGATCCCGTCCACCGCCTGCGCGTCGAACCGCCGTGCGATGTCAGCCTCCAGTGCGCCGCGCCGTGCCGCGTCCAGGCCGCCCAACCGATGGCCGAAGCTCATGTCCAGGGCGGCGCGCCAGAAGGGCTGGCCGGCCGGTGCCTTGCGGACCGGGGTCAGGTCGGTCTCCGCTGTCTCACGGAAGCCCGCGGCCCGCATCGCATCGGCGAGCAGTCCAGGTTCGGCAAAGCGGAACAGCGGGTCCAGGCTGCCATCCTCGCCCAGATGGGCGGCCACGACATCGCCGATCTCGGCGAACAGGCCATTGCCGGCGCGCGGCCCCCACACCATGAAGGCGGCCTTGCCGCCGGGACGCAGCACGCGACGAACCTCACGCAGGGCGGCTTCCACCGCCGGCACGAACATGATCCCGAAGCGGCAGGTCACTCGGTCGAAGGCGGCATCGGCGAAGGGCAGGGCGGTCATGTCCGCCGCGGTGAAGGCGGGCGCCGGTCCATCGACGCCGCGGGCACGGCGGACCGCGCCGGCCATCATGCCGGGAACGAGATCGCTGCCGACCACCAGCCCATCCGTCCCGGCCCGGCGTGCGGCGCTCAGCGCCGGCTCTCCCGCACCGGACGCGAGATCGAGCAGACGTTCGCCCTCCGCCAGTCCGGCGGCGTCCAGCAGCGGGCGGTTCAGCTTGTCGGCCAGATCGGCCATCGGGTCGGCCCAACGGTCCCAGGCGTCGGCGCTGGCGGCCCAGCGGTCGCGCTCGCGGGCGGCTTCGGGACTGGCGGCGTCGGAAAGCAGTGTTGCGGTCAATGAAGAAGCCTCACCGTGCCGGCCACGCGCTGGACCGTGTCGGCATCGCTCAGCCGCTCGCCGAGAGCCGTCAGCTCGTCGGACATCTTGCGGTTGGCGTCGGTCAGTTGCTGGATGCGGGTCTGCGCCGCCTGATGCTGCGCAGACAGGGTCGCCACCGTCTCCGTCAGCTTGCGGATTTGCTGGGACTGGCGCGCCGACGCCTCGTTCAGGCTGCGGCGGATCGACCCGACGGCCACCAGCACGACAAGGCTGATGGTCACGCCGGCCGCAATGGCGACGATGCTGATCCCGGTGAACCAGTCCATGGGCGGCAAGCTTCCGCCCATTTCACCAATTGGTCAAGCTGCCTGACAATCCGTGACCTTCACGCAAATGCCGAAAACCCGGCGCAGGTTCAGGCGCCGGGCTCGTCCGGTCGAAGGTCCGTTTGAAGGACGGCGGGGGTCAGCCGACGGTGCCGCTCACCGGACGCTCGGCCTTCATGCGCAGTTCCTTCAGGTGGTCGCCGAAGGCGCGCAGGACCGGCATGATGCGCTGGGTTTGGTCGGCCGTGACGTGAGCGTCCGTCTTCAGCACGATGGACGGCGCCTCGCTCATCAGGCGCTTGGCGCGCATCGGGCCGACCTTGTCGTCGAGGAACATGGCCATGCCCATCAGAATGCCCAGCGTGACGTCGTCCGGAGCCTTGGGCAGGGCCAGGACTTCATGAAGCTCGTTCAGCAGCGTGTAGGCGACGATGGAGGTACGTTCGATGGTGTCGACGTCGGCGGCCATGGGCATCGGGCAGGTCCTCGGGAAACGTTCGGATGAAACGTTGCGGGTGAGACGCTGGCGGGTGACGCGGGAAGGCATCCTTGTCCAAGACGCCAGCACCTGCGAAATCCGTCGTTCCCCGAGGGTAATCGTCACTTTATAACCAAAGTGTTAACCAAACGCGTCCCGAGTCGCCCGAGTCGCATTTTTCCGATTCGCAATCCTACGTTCTCAGCGTTTTCCGCTGCTGCGCGCCCTGGTCGAAAGCGACAGCTCGGCAACCTCTTCTCGCGCGGTGCTGACCAGACCGGCGGACTGCACGATTCCGCGGTTGAAGGGGTGATAGGTCTGCGCGTAGATGCTGCGGATCTTGACGACGTAATCCTGGGTCTCGCGGTAGGGCGGGATGCCCTTGTACTGCAGGACCGCCCCCTCGCCGGCATTGTAGCCTGCCAGCGCATGGGTGACGTTGCCGTCGAAATAGGCCAGCAGCCAGCGCAGGTACTTCATGCCGCCGCGCAGGTTCTGTTCCGCGTCGAACGGGTTGGTGACGCCGAAGCGTTCCGCCGTCTCCGGGATCAGCTGCATCAGGCCCTGTGCGTTCTTGTTCGACACCACGTCGACGCGATAGCCGGACTCCACCGCGATGACCGCCAGGACGAGATCGGGGTCGAGGCCGTAGGTCGGCGCCATCTTCTGCACCATGGCGCGGATTTCGGCCGGCGGCTTGCGGATGATGCCCCAGCGCAGGTTGGGCGGTTCGCAGCGGTCCGGGGTCTTCACGTTGCTGCCGGCGCTGCCGACCAGCCGCTCCGCCTGTTCGCTTCCCAGCGCAGCGGCCTTCCGCAGCCAGGCGCGGCCGAGCTCTGCGTCCTTGTTGACGCCGCCCACGCCGGCCATGTGCATGCGCCCGGCCATCAGTGCCGCGTCGGCATAATCCTGACGGGCCGCACGGCAGTAGAGCGATAAGGCAAGCCGCGGGTCGGCCTTTACCCCGTCGGCCCGTTCGTAATGCTGAGCCAGCTCATACTGGGCACGGACGCTGCCCTTGTTGGCGAGCGCCTCCAGCGCTGCGACGGTCTTCTCCGCGACGCCGGCCTTGGCTGGCACGGCAGCCAGCATGCCCGGCAGCATCAGGGCGGCGGCCAGCGCGCCGATGCGCGCGCGGCTGGAGACCTGCCGGCGGGTGCGCTGCAGGGTTGCAGAAGCGCGCGACGCGGACGGCGTACCGCAAAGGTTCGTGTGGTGTTCCACCGGACCCCCCTGTATGATTTTCTTGAAGCCGTTTGAGACCATCGAAAGGTTGAGGTCAGAACTCACAGGGAGGACGCCGTTGCGTCTGCTGCACCGACCGGCAGAGTTGGCGGCATAATGCGAAACGGAAGGCTGGCTGCCTGTCACTACGTCACTAGTACTGCTTGATGTGGCGCCACCAATAAAAAATCCATAGACCGATCGACGTGTTTCGGTCGGTCTTTTTCTTTTCAAGTTGGTCATGCGTCCTCCAATCGTGTTGGAGAGATAACGAAAGACCAAATTTAAAGCCAATGCCCGAACGGTGATCGACCTGGGATACACGGGGTACTCTAGGGGTAATCTGGCCCGATTGTATGACCCACTAGCCTTTTTCCCAACTGGCAGCCCCTTTGTACGCTCATTACGTAGGGATCGGGCCAGATAATCGGCTGCAAATTCGGCGGCCCCGGACGAAGGATGCACACCTTAGTCCGGGGCCGTCGCGCCGGAGGCCCCGGCAGTGCCGGAGAACCGCGAAAGTGGTCGGTGCAGCCGTGGCGAACGGCATTGAAGGAGGCATCGTTTCACCGATGGCGAACCACGTCGCGACCACCTTGAGCCACCGAATGCGCGGCCCGGCCCCGGTCGAGCCTGTAGCCTTCGGCGCCGAGGCCGTCGGCCGGACCCGTTCGGACCGCGCGCCGACGTACACTGACCAGAACCCCACCGATGCCCGCAACGGCCGTGCCGCCGCCAATGGCGCGCAGAATGCCCCGGCTCAGACGGAGACCCATTTGAACGTTCATGCCGAGGCCATCGAGGCCGAAGCCGGAAGCGATGCGGCCAAGAACGACGCAACCGAGATGGACGCGGCCCACATCGACCCAGCCGACGGTACTCCCACCGACGACGAATTCCGTCCCGATCCCAATGCACCGCCGGATCCGGCGGTGATCCGGCAGATCGAAGAGGAAATTCCGCGCCTGCGCCGTTTCGCCCGCGCCATGGTGCGCGATGCCACGCTGGCCGACGATCTGGTCCAGGAATGCCTTGAACGTGCGCTGTCCCGCCTGCATCTGTGGCGCCCCGGCACCAACCTGCGCGCCTGGCTGTTCACCATCCTGCGCAACCTGCACATCAACGGCGTCCGCCGCCGCCAGCCGGTGGTCGACATCGACGCCGAAGCGCAGGCCGCCATCGGCGCGGCACCGGGGTCGCAGTTCGTGCGGATGGAGCTTCGCGACCTGCGTCGCGCGCTCGCCCTGCTGCCGAACGAACAGCGGGAAGTCGTGCTGCTGATCGGCCTGGAAGGGATTTCCTACAACGAGGCGGCCGATATTCTCGGAATTTCGATCGGGACGGTGAAGTCGCGCCTGTCACGCGGCCGCCGCGCGCTCCGCCTGCTGATGGAAGGCCGCGATCCTGGGGAGGACGCGGACGCCTGATCCGCAGTAGCGAGCATCGTGAATCACGGGGTGTCCGGTCGCCGGGCGCCCCGTTCCCATGTCCGGGCTCCGTCTCCGTCTTTGACGGCGGGCAAAAAAACGGCGGCGTCCGGGGGAGACGCCGCCGAAGGCGGGGACAATCGAAGCGCCGTCCTGGCTCGCCGGCCCTGACGTCACCTCTTGGGGGGAGAGAGTGTGTTGCAGCCTCAGGAGATGCTGCAATCAACCGGGCGGTCCGCCGATGGTTCCATCCCGTAAGGGAAAAGTCATGAGCGGATCGCCCGGTGGTTGCCCTGGCGCTACCGTCGCCGGACCAGACCCATGATCAGGCTGATGGCGAACAGCACCAGGAACAGGAAGAACAGGATCTGCGCGACGCCGGAGCTTGCCGACGCGATCCCACCGAACCCGAGCGCGCCGGCGATCAGCGCGATGACGAAGAAAACAAGAGCCCAATAGAGCATCATACCCTCCCTCGCTTGGCCGAAGATCTCCAAAGGACTTCGGGCGTCGCGCATGAGACAAGTCGTGGCCGCATCCGCCGTCCCGTCGTATCCGCCCCCCGCTGTCTTCCTGTCCGGGAAGACGGGCCAAGGTGACGGTAAGCACAGCCGGTGCGGCGGCATTCGAAGAACAGAACAATGCCGTGGGCACGATGTTCCCGGACCCTGTATCGGCCGGAGTATCCGCGCATGCTCGGACCATGGAGGTCTGGCATTTATGCAACAACCGGCGATCTCCGGCGTTTCCTTTCCCTGACGGCCGGCGGTTCGACCTCCGGCGACGCCGCGGTCCGGTCGCGGCGACCATCCGCAGGAGAGGGAAAGATGAAGACCAAGCTCTGGCTGGCGGCCTTCGCCGTCACGCTCGCGGCGGCTCCGGCCGCGATGGCGCAATATACCTATTCAAGCACCTATTCCGGCAGCACGGGCGCCGACCGCTCGATGTCGACCGGCCTTGGAAGCTCCGGCGGGGCGTCGTCCGACATGGCCGCCCGCCGCGTTCCCGGACAGAAGCCGGTCGAGTTGCAGCAGACCACGCTGCTGAACCAGCTCAGCGCCGCCGGCTATATGTCGGTCCGTGATTTCCGCAAGGACGGCGACCGCTACGTCGCCAGCGCGATGGACCGGCAGGGTCAATGGACGACCGTGGTCCTCGACCCGCATGCCGCCACAACGACGCCCACCGGTGCGCCTGTCCGCTGACCTCAGTTCAACAGGCGGGACCATGTGCCGGCGAGGCGGCCGTAGCCTCCCGGCACCCGCAGGTCGTAGAGCGGCAGCGGCTGCTGCAGGCGCTGTCCCGCATCGCGCCCCAGCGTGCGCACCGCCGTCTCGACGGTGCCGCCGACCGGCATCCAGCCCGATGCCCCGATCGGCACCACCAGTGCCAGCCCCCAGTCCATCCGCCCGCCGAAGCGGCTTTGGGAGCCGTCCGGCCCCTCGGTCCAGGTGGCGTGGGCGGTCAAGCCGATGCCGCCGTCGAAGCGCCGCATCACCTCCACCGTTCCGCCCCAGTCGCCACCCAGATAGCGCCCAAACCGCAACGCGGTGGTGGTGCCCGCCCCACTCGCCTCCCAGTACAGGCTGGCATGGCCGGTGCCGCGCGCATCGCCGCGCTCGATGCCGAACAGGCTGTCCGGCAGCCGCTTCCAGACCTGATTGAGGTCGAGGCCGAGAGCCCAGCGGGCGGCCAGCGGCTGGTACAGCGCCTCCGCCCCGATGCCGCCATACATCTCTTCCAAATGGCCCAGCGACAGCCGGGTGGTCAGCCCGTCCACCGGGTTGGCGAGCCACGCCGCATAGGCATGGTCGAGCGACAGCGGGCGCTCCACATAGCGCGGCAGGTCGCTGCGCACGGGATGGGCCGCCGGCAGGGCGTTGGTGTCCAGCAGGTCGAGGTTACTGCCGGCGTCGATGCGCAGGCTACCGCCAAGCACCAGCCCGCGCACCGGCTCGCCGCGCAGAATCACATCGGTGTGGGTGCGCTGGGCGAGCGTAGTTCCAAGTTCCGCCAGATCGAAGGTTGCGACCAGCCGGGTCGACAGGTCGAGCCGCGGGCGCCAGTCGGGCGATGGGCCGGCGGACGGCTCTATGACGGTCGTGCGCCAAATCTCCTCGGGACTGCCGCGGTGACCGGCCGCCCGCTCCAGATCGCGGCGCAGCAGGGTCGTGGCGGCGGACGCGAGTCCGGCCGCACCGGTGACCACGCGCAGCCTCTCAACCTGTGGCGGGGCAAGGTCGGCGAGCAGCCGTGCGGCGTCACCCACCTCGCGGGCCAGCGGCAGCCGCCCGCCGCCGGCCGGGTCGAGCCAGAGGGTCGCCACCTCGCCGTCGATGTGGACCGATCGGGCGGGGAGGCCACGGCTGCGGGCGACCAGCGCGATGGCCTCCGCCGACAGCCCAGCCCCTTCCGATGGCCGCGGCCCGACCGGCGGAGGAGGGCGTTCGAAGCGGTCGGCATCCACCGCCGGGTCGAAGCGGACGGACAGGCGCAGCATCAGCCGCCGTCCTTGCTCGTAGGCGGCACCCAGATCGGCCCAGGATGCCGGGCGCCAGGACAGGCCGAGGCTGTAGCGGCTGCCGGGATCGAAGCCGGGCTCGTCCTGCCGCTGCGCCCGGAAGCGATCGCCGGACGACTCCAGCTTCAAGCTCAACCCTTCCAGCGGCCCCACGGCCGGCATGTGCCATTCCGCTCCGCCGAACAGAGCCACCCGCTCGCCGCTGAACCATGCCCCCGGTCCACGGCTGGTCGGCCATGCCGACGGGTCGCGGTCGCGGCGGAACCGGCCGCCCAGGAAGCGCAGTGGATTGCGCAGGTGCCCGGCCTCGCCCAGCGTTCCCCATCCCATACCGACCGTGAGGTCCACATCCCACCAGCGGCGCGACAGGGCGATGTACTCGCCGGCAAAGCGCCCCTTGCCCGGCAGGTCGAGCCCGGACCCGGTGACGTCCCGCCCACCGACGACCAGCGCCGGCCCGCGCTCGTCCTCCCGCCGCAGGCGAAGCTTGAGGTCAAGGCCGGGTTCGCTGAGGCCGTAATAGCCGGGATAGGCGCTGTTGCGCGCCGTGACCTCCAGCCAGGGCAGCGGCTGCGCAGAGATGGCATAGTGACGGTGCAGGTCGCCAAGTGCCGTAAGCCCGCCGCTCAGCGACCCATCGGGCGCCATCCGCGCGGTCGGCATCTGCAAAAGCCCGACCCCGCCCCAGTCGGACAGGCTGGATCGCGTGTCGTCGGCAAGGGCAGGGAAGGCCGCAGCAAGGATGAAGATGGCGAAGATGCGCACGCGATGATCGCGAAGGAGCGGATGTATCACCCGATCCTTCGCTGTTCATGCGTATGGATGCAACTGAAAAAGGTTTCTGTGGCCGCCGCAGAGCGTCCTTACGGCGCCTCGACCACCTCGAAGTCGTGGGTGATGGTCGCGGTCTGGCCCAGCATGATCGAGGCGGAGCAGTATTTTTCCGCCGACAGCGCGATGGCGCGCTCCACCTTGGCCGGATCCAGCTTGCGCCCGGTCACCGTGAAGTGGACGTGGATCTTGGTGAAGACCTTCGGGTCGGTCTCCGCCCGCTCGGCCTCAATGGCGGCGACGCAGTCGGTGATCTGCTGGCGGCCCTTCTCCAGGATCATCACGATATCGAAACAGGTGCAGCCGCCCATGCCGATCAGCAGCATTTCCATCGGGCGGATGCCGGCGTTGCGGCCGCCGGATTCGGGCGCACCATCCATCACCACGGCATGGCCGCTGCCGGATTCGCCGACGAACATCTTGCCGTCCACCCAGGTGACGCGCGCCTTCATGACCAGTTCCTTCGTTCACGGTTGGTGTGAGTGACCGCGCGAAGCTAGGCGCCGCGGCGGATCGGCGCAAGAGGGGGCGGACCATCGGTGCGCGGCTCTTGCCCTCCCGCGACGGTGGGCCCATGGTTGCGTGTGCTGCAATGCACCTAACGACGAGGCTTTCCATCATGCCGCATGGACACACCCACGGCGGCCATTCCCATGGCGGTCATGCTCACGGCAGTCATACCCATGCCGACCATCATCACGGTCCTGCCCGCTACGACCGCTCCTTCGCCCTGGGTGCGCTGCTGAACATCGGCTTCGTGGTGGTGGAGGCGGTCTATGGCCTGCTCGCCAACTCCACCGCGCTGCTGGCCGATGCCGGACATAACCTCAGCGACGTGATGGGGCTGCTGCTGGCCTGGGGAGCGGCGTGGCTGGGGCGGCGGCTGCCGAAGGGGCGCTATACCTACGGCTTTGGGAATGCCTCGATCCTGGCGTCGCTGCTGAACGCGATGATCCTGCTGATCGCCGTCGGCGCCATCCTGCTGGAGGCGGCGACCCGGCTGGTGGAACCGGAACCGGTGGCGGAGACCACGGTGATGGTGGTGGCGGTGATCGGCATCGTCATCAACAGCTGGACCGCCTGGCTGTTCATGGGCGGACAGAAGCAGGACATCAACCTGCGCGGCGCCTATCTGCACATGGTGGCGGACGCGGCGGTGTCCGTCGGCGTGGTGCTGGCGGCGCTGGCCATCCGCTTCACCGGCTGGTTCTGGCTGGACCCGGTGACCAGCATCGTGATCGCGCTGGTGATCATCGCCGGCACCTGGGGATTGCTGCGCGATTCGGTGCGGCTGGCGATGAATGCGGTGCCCGACGGAATCGACCAGTCGAAGGTGGAGCGCTATCTGGCCGGGCTGCCCGGCGTCGCCGCGGTGCATGACCTGCACATCTGGCCGATCAGCACGACGGAAACCGCGCTGACCGTCCATCTCGTCCGTCCCGGCATGAGCCAGGACGACGCGCTGCTGCTGGAAATCTCGTCGGTGCTGAAGGAGCGCTTCGGCATCGGCCACGCCACCATCCAGGTGGAGCATGACGGCAGCTGCTGCCGTCTGGCTCCGGCGGACGTGGTGTGAGCGGTCAGGCCTGTTCGCGGGCGAGACGGCGGGCGTTGGCCCGGACCGTCCGGTAGGCCGGGTTGATGCCGGCGGCTGCCAGAGCGGCCGTCGTTTCGATCAGGTGCAGGTTGGCATGGATGCCGGCATCGACCGCGTCGGCCAGCAGGCGCTGCTGGACGTCGACGATCTCCACCGGGTTCTTGCAGGTGGCAAGACCGCCGATGGTGACGGCGGCCGCCTGGGTCTGCTTCGTCACCATGGTGAACCAAGCCTGTCCGAATTCGCTGATCCCGGTGGCGACGGCGTGGAAGGCCTCGACCATCGCCTCGACCTTTTCGGAGCCCATGCGGATGAATTCCGGGTTGGCGAAGTCGATGGGGTTCGACATCGCCGCCGCCATCATCGCCGTTCGGTAGCCAATGGTCTGCGCAGCCGCAACGCCCATTTCGCTGCTGCGAAGGCCGGTTTTGGTCAGCTGGCCCGCCACCGCCATGAGTCGGTCGGTAGGATGGCCGTTGCCGGCGTTTTCTCGTGCCATGGGCGTCGCCTCTCTCAAAAAAATCGTTGCCGGAACCTGACTGCGGCTTCAACGCTGCACTGCAGCATAAGTTCCGGCACGATCTTTACGCCTCGGCGAGCGCGCGGTCGAGATCTTCGATGATGTCCTGCGGGTCTTCGAGACCAACGGACAGGCGCAGCAGGCCGGGTTCGATCCGGGCGGCGACCTTTTCCTCGTCGGTCAGCTTGGAATGGGTGGTGGTGGCGGGGTGGGTGATCAGGCTCTTCGAATCGCCGAGATTGTTGGAGATCATCACCATCCGCAGGCCGTTCAGGGCATTGAACGCCTCGGTCTTGCCGCCCTTCAGGAAGACCGACAGCATGTTGCCGCCGCCGGTCATCTGCTTGCGCACCAGATCATATTGCGGATGGCTGGGCAGCAGCGGATAGAGCACCTGGGCGACCTTCGGGTGGCTTTCCAGGAACTCCGCCACCTGCAGCGCCGCCGCCGACTGGGCGTGCACACGCAGCTCCAGCGTCTCCATGCCCTTCAGCAGCAGCCAGGAATTGAAGGGGGAAATGGTCGGGCCGGTGTTTCGCAGGAAGGGGTGGATCACTTCCGATGCGTATTTCCCGTCCTTGGCCAGGATGACGCCGCCCAGGCAGCGGCCCTGGCCGTCGATGTGCTTGGTCGCCGAATAGATGACGACATCGGCGCCGAAGTCGAACGGGCGCTGCAGCACCGGCGTCGCGAAGGCGTTGTCGACGACGACCACCGCGCCGGCCTTGTGGGCCAGTTTGCAGACCGCCTCCAGGTCGACGACCTCCAGGCCGGGGTTCGACGGGGTTTCCAGGAAAACCGCCTTGGTCGGCTTGGACAGCGCCTCTTCCCACTCCGCCAGATTGGTGCCGTCGACGAACACCGTTTCGATGCCGAAGCGGCTGCACAGCTCCTTGAGGACCCAATAGCAGGAAATGAAGAGTGCCCGCGGCGCCACCACCCGGTCACCCGTCCGCAGCCCGCTCATCAGCGCGCCATGCACCGCCGCCATGCCGCTGGACGTGGCATAGGCCCACTCCGCCCCCTCATATTCGGCCAGCCGGTCCTCGAACATCGCCGAGGTCGGGTTGCGGAAGCGCGAATAGACGTGGCGCGAGCCATCGTTGGCGAAGGCGTTCTCCGCCTCCTCGGCCGAGCCGTAGACGAAGCCGGAGGTCTGGTACAGCGCCTCGCAGGTCTCGTCGAACTGCGAGCGGCGGATGCCGCCATGGACCAGCTTGGACCGCGGGCGCAGGCCCGAAACGTTCGGATTGCGATGATCGGTGCGCGACATTCCGCCACTCTCCCCTGATGATCGCCGGTGGGGCGAAGCCGGCCGCAAACAAAAAAGCCCCGACCGATCGGGTCGAGGCGCGGACGCGGCTCGGACCTTTTTAGCGGGTTGTTTTACGTGGCCCGCAAGCCGGTCGACCAAATCACCACGTGGGTTCGCTTGTACGACTGCGTATGACCGCCGTCAAGTGGGGTAGCCCCGCATCGTCATCCCCTCTCCTCTGCAGGAACGGGGGATTTCGTCAGCATACCCTTCATGTCCCCCAGGCTTGCCCCGCCCAGCGCCACCGCCAGCGCCCCGAAGGCCGCGGCACCGCCGGCGACCAGAAGAGCCAGGGCGGCGAAGCGCATTGCCGTGGACGGCGCCTCCAGCCACGGCGCCAGCAGCCCGCCGCCCAGCGCCAGCACCGCCCCCATCCCGGCCGCCGCCGCGGCGATGCGGGGGGCGCGGCGTTTCAGCCGGGCGTCCAGGTCGAACAGACCGCCCTTGCGCATCGCCACCACCAGCAACCCGACATCCAGCCAGGCCGTCAGCCCGGTGGACAGCGCGATGCCGACATGGCCCAGCCACGGCATCAGCAGCAGTGCCAACAGGGCGGTCGCAACGGTCACGATGATCGCGACGCGCACCGGCGTCACCGTGTCGTGGCGGGCGAAGAAGGCGGCGTTCAGCGACTTGACGATCACATAGGCCGGGATGCCGATGGCATAGGCGGCGAGCGCCATGGCGGTGGCCTGGGCCTCGTCCGGGCCGAAGGCGCCGCGCTGGAACAGGACGGACACCATCGGCGCCCCCGCCACGCCGAGCGCGACCGCGGCGGGAAGGCCGAGCAGCAGGCTGAATTCCAGCGCGCGGCTCAGGTAGTGGCGGACCATCCGCTCGTCCCCGGCCGCGACATGGCGTGCCAGCACCGGGAGAAGGGCGGTGCCGATGGCGATGCCGATGACGCCCAGCGGCATCTGGTTCAGCCGGTCGGCATAGTAAAGGAACGACACGGCGCCCGAGGGCAGCAGCGAGGCGAGCACGATGTTCAGGAACAGGTTGATCTGCATGACGCCGGCCCCGATGGCCCCCGGCCCGATCAACCTGAACAGCCGCCGCATGCCGTCGGTCATCCGGGGCCGCCGCAGGTGAAGCGTCACGTCGGCATTGCGGCAGGCCCAGGCCATCCATCCGATCTGCACCGCTCCGGACAGGGTGACCGCCCCTGCCATGGCAATGCCCGGCTCCAGCCCCAGTTGCGGGGCGACCAGCAGGGCCGCGACCAGGGTCAGGTTGAAGGCGATGGGTGCGGCGGCGAAGGGACCGAAGCGGTCCAGCGCGTTCAGCACTCCGCCCAGCAGCGCCACCAGCGAGATCAGCGCCAGATAGGGAAAGGTCAGCCGCGCCATGTCCACCGCCAGGGCGAACTTGGCGGGCTCGTCGGAGAAGCCGGGGGCTAGGCCATGCATCAGCCAGGGCATCGCGACGACGGCCGCCAGGGTGAACGGCAGCAGCACCGCCAGCAGCATCGCCAGCGATTCTTCCGCGAAGCGCACGGCGGCGGCCCGGCCGCGGGTCTGCAGTTCCGCGGCGAACAGCGGGATGAAGGCGACGCCGAAGGCGCCTTCCGCGAACAGGCGGCGGAACAGGTTGGGCAGTTTCAGCGCGACGAAGAAGGCGTCGGCCACCGGGCCGGCGCCCAGGACGGCAGCGGTCAAAATGTCGCGTGCGAAGCCGGCCAGCCGGCTCAGCAGGGTCAGTCCGCCGACGGTGGCGATAGCACGGGCAAAGCTCATTCAAGCGGTATAGCGGTCGGCCGGAGCGCCGCAAAGCCGGCATTTCGGCGGGGTGGCCGACGGGCCGGTGCGCTGGGGTGCATAGCCGGAGCGTTCGAGGTGAGCCGTCGTCACGACCGGGTCGCATGGGTGGAGCAACTTCGTTGCGCTGCCACCTTCCCGGTAACGCCGTTGCGTCCACACCTGCGTTGCGGCATGCTTGCGTCCGCCTGCCGCCGCCGTCCGCCTTTCGCCGATGGACGCGGCCGGCGGACGATCCACTGCGTTCGGGGTATACGTGAAGCGGGCGCTCTGGCTTTTCTCCGGTTTCGGCGGGCGATTGGTCCTGCCCGCCTTGGCGGTCGTGCTGGCGATCGCCGCCCTGTGGTGGATTCTGCTCGACCGGCTGGAGCGGGAGGAGCGGCTGCTGGACCTGACGGTCCATGAAAAGACCGCCGTCGTCGCCCGGCTGGTGGAGGAGCACGCGATCTCCACCTTCCGCCGGGTCGACGACCTTCTGCTGGATCTGATCGCCAATACGGAACGCAACCGGGCCATGCGCCTGGACACCCGCCGCGCCTTCGAGGAAGGGCTGGTGGTGGGTGTGCGCGTCTATGATTCGGCCGGGTTGCTGACCATGGGCGGCGGACGGGCGACCTTCCAGGGCAGCGTCGCCGACCGTGACGAATTCCGCATCGCCCGCGACAGCGCGCCGCGCGGGCTGGTGATCGGCATTCCCTATGCGTCGTCGGAGACGCAGGATGTCCTGATCCCCGTTTCGCGCCGGCTGGAGAATGGCGACGGCACCTTCGCCGGCATTGCGGTGGCCGACATTCCGGTCGAATCCTTCGTCCGCTACTATCGGGTGCTGGGGCTTCCCCCTGATGGCGCGGCGGCGCTGCTGCGCACGGACGGCGTCATCATCGCCCGCAATGTCAGTTCCAATTCCATGTCCGGCCGCGGCACCGCCAACTCCGAACTCTGGCAGGCGGTGAAACAGAACCCCATCGGCCACCTTCGCATGGTCAGCCCCGTCGACGGGGTGGAGCGCATCCTGGCCTTCCGGTCGGCCCCGGACTATCCGGTCATCGCGATCGTCGGCGAATCGGTGGAAACGGTTTTCGGTCCCTGGCGTGACAATGCCCGCCTTTATATCGGCTGGGCGGTCGCCACCACGGTGGTGATCCTGCTGTTCATCATCGCCTTCATCGTCGAACTGCAATGGCGGCGCCACACCGACCGGGCCCTGCGCGTCCGCAACCGTGCGCTGGCCTGGAGCAACGACGGCATCATGATCGCCGACGCGACCCAGCCCGGTATGCCGATCGTCTATGTCAACCCGGCGCTGGAAAAGCTGCTTGGCACGCCGATGTCGGGCCTGATGGGCAGCGGCGCCCTCACGGCGCTGGAGCGGGCCACGAACGACCGGGCGGCTCTGCAGCCGTTGCGCGACGCCATCGTCGTCGGCCGCGACGCGCGGGTGGAACTGGCGCGGGCAGGCGATGGTCCGGAGGATCCCCGCTGTCTGGAACTGAGCGCCTCGCCGGTGCGCGACCACGACAACCGGCTGGTCAGCCTGATCGCGACCGTCCGCGACATCACCGAGCACAAGCGCGCCCAGGCGGCGATGGCCGATGCCCGTCGGGAGGCCGATCGCGCCAATGTCGCCAAGTCGAAATTCCTCGCCGCCGCCAGCCACGACCTGCGCCAGCCCGTTCAGTCGCTGATGCTGCTGATGGAGGTGCTGTCCGGCCGCGTCACCGATGGGATGACGCGCAACGTTCTGGGCACCATGGAGCGGGCGCTCGGCGCGCTGAAGATGCTGCTGGACGGTCTGCTCGACGTTTCCCGGCTGGAGGCCGGCGCCGTGGTGCCGGAGGTGGAGGTGTTCGCCCTGTCCGAGGTGATGGACCGTGTGGCCGCCAACAGCCGGTCCGTCGCCGTCCAGAAGGGATTGATCCTGCACATCGTGCCCTGCCGCGCCCATGTGCGCAGCGACCCGATGCTGCTGGGGCGCATCCTGCAGAATTTGGTGGAGAACGCGCTGCGCTACACCGACAGGGGGCGCATCCTGATCGGCTGCCGCCGCCGCGGCGGGAACTTGCGGATCGAGGTGTGGGACACCGGCATCGGCATCCCGGTCGACCAACAGGACGACATCTTCCAGGAGTTCGTGCAGGTCGGCAATGCCAGCCGCAACCGCGACCAGGGTCTCGGCCTCGGGCTGGCGGTGGTGCGGCGGCTGTCGGTCATGCTCGGCCATTCGGTGACGGTCCGCTCCATGCCCGGCCAGGGCTCCGTCTTCTCGGTCGAAGTGCCGCTGGCCGCGCCGCTCCCCGCCAAGGCGCTCTCCCCGGCTTCGGCGCCGCGTCCGGCCTTTGCGACCACGGTGCTGGTGATCGAGGATGACGGAATCGTGCGCGAGGGGTTGCGCGCCATGCTGGCCGAATGGGGCTACACGGTGCTGGCGGCCGAATCCTGCGCCGAAGCTCTGGATCTCGCCCATCGCGGACCGCCCCCCGACCTGATCGTCGCCGATTACCGCCTGCGCGACGGCCGCACCGGGACCGAAGCGATCCGCGAGGTGCGGCTTGCCCTCGGCCGCATCCTGCCGGGCATCCTGGTCACCGGCGATACCGCGCCCGCCCGCGCCCAGGAGGCGGAGGCCGGCAATTTCCGCGTCATGCACAAGCCGGTGATCGCCGCCGACCTGCGCCGCGCCGTCGCCGAGGCGCTGGAGCCGCTGCTGCGCGAACGTCAGACGGTGGCGTAGGCGAAGCTTGACCTCTCAAACGAGGTCCGGCGCCCGCCGCGGCACCCGCAGGATGAAGACGGCGCCCCCATTGGCCGTGTTCCCGGCGCTCAGCTGACCGCCCAGCGTCTGGGTCGCCAGATTGTAGGCGATATGCAGGCCAGCCCGACGCAGCCGGCATGGCGCGCGGTGGTGAAGAAGGGGTCGAAGATCCGCGGCAGGTCGGCCTCGAGGATGCCCTGTCCGTCGTCGCTGTGCACCACTTCGATCCAGTCGTCGCCGTCGTCAGCGTGGATGTCGATGACGATTCGGCCGCTCTGCTCCGGGCGGAAGGCGTGCATCAGCGCGTTGCGCACCAGATGGGTCAGCACGCGGGCGAAGGCGCCTGGGAAGCTTTCCAACTGCAGAGCTTCGGGACAGATCAGCTCCACCCGGTGGCCGGACGAACCGATCTGCGTGTGCAGGCTCAGCAGCACATCCTCGGTGTATTCGCGCAGGTAGAAGGTGCGGCGCTCGTCGCCGGTCTGGTCGGCGGCCACCTGCTTGAACATATGGACCAGCGATGCGATCCGCTCGGTGTTGCCGACCAGCAATTGCCCCGCCTCCTGCGCCACTTCCAGGAATCCGGCCAGGGCCGAGCGGGTCAGCGCGTTGGCGGCGAACTGGCGTTTCACGTCCTCCGCCCGGCTCAGCAGGTGCGAGGCGGTGGTCAGCGCCACGCCGACCGGCCCATTCACCTCATGCGCCACCCCGGCGACCAGCTGGCCGAGCGAGGCCATCTTCTCGGTCTGCACCAGGCTGTCCTGGGCGTCCTGCAAGTCACGATAAGCCTGTTCCACCCGGTCCTTGGCGGCGCGCAGCGCATCCGCGGCGCGTGCCCGTTCCGTGGTGTCGAGCATCACGCCGAACAGGTGGGTCAGACGTCCATCCAGGTCGAAGCGGGGCGCACAGGAGGAGGAGACGTAGCGAACCTCCCCCGCAGGATCGATCACGCGGTATTCGACATAGACGCGCTTGGAGTTGCCGATCACGCTCTCCAGCATGTTGCCGAAGGACAGGCGGTCGTCGGGGTGGAGGATGTCCAGCAGGCCGTCGAAGGTCGGCTCGAACCGTTCCGGATCCTGGCCATAGATGCCGAAGGCCTCGCGGTTCCAGACCAGCGTGCCGCTGTGAATGCCGTACTCCCAGTAGCCGAGATGGCCGGTGCGGTATGCCTCCTCCAGCCGCTGTTTCGCGGCCTCCAGCTGTGCCGCCGCCTCGGCCCGTTCGGTGCTGTCCATCATCACGCCGAAGACGTGGGTCAGCCGCCCATCCGTATCCAGCCGCGGCGCGCAGGAGGAGGAGACGTAGCGGACCCGCCCGTCGCCGTCATGGACGCGATACTCGACATAGACCCGCTTGGGGTTGTCGACGACGCTTTCCAGCATGTTGCCGAAGCGTGGCCGGTCGTCCGGATGCAGGATTCCCAGCAGGGCATCGAAGCCTTGGTCGAAGCGGTCGCGGCCATGACCCAGAACGGCAAGGGCGGCGTCGGTCAGCATCAGCTCGCCCGATCGGATGCCGTATTCCCAATAGCCGAGTTTGGCGGTGTGATACGCCTCTTCGAGCTTTTCGGTCGCCAAATCCAGGCTGCGGGCGGTACGGCGCTGGTCGGTAACGTCCTCCACCGTCGCGATCCAGGGAGGGCCGCCGACGCGGATCAGCAGGTCGCGCGGCTCGCCCGTACCGGTGCCGGTGGAAACCTCCTGCACAGTACCGGGGCGGGCATCGGCCAGATCGGCCGGCATGGCGTCCGCGCTGCCGTAGCGGGCAAGGAAACAGCGGTTGCCGCGCAGCTGGCCATCGTCGCCGCGCATCAGGGCGGGAACGGGCAGGACGTTGAACAGAGGATTCGGCATCGGGTGGTTCTCCGCCCCCGGAGCCCCCGCCGCATCCCTGGTCCCGCCCCCTGCCATCATGTCCATCTCCACAGCCGGCGCCCGTCCGTGGGCGCCACTGTCGCCGGACACTACACAAGCAATTTTGCCAGTCCTATGACCAATTCGACGCGAATTGTCGCTAGCCGATATCGGTATCGATATGGACCGGATGGGGCGACCCCAGGTTCGGGAACTCAGGGAATCAGGGCGTCGAGGTCGAAATCCTGCGCGAACGCGATCATCGCACCGCAGGCGCCGGGCGAGTTCACCCGCATCACGCCACCGCCAACCACGGTCGGCACCTTGCTCTTCTGCAAGGCCTGCTGGGCTTTGACCGGGTCGGCGACGCGCACGACGAATCCGGCGAAGAAGGGAAGGGGAGTGGCGAAGGCCGGATCGGCCGTCCAGGCCCAATGCAGCCGGTCCGGCGTGGCGACCATCACCGGGACCTGCCCGTCGCCGGGTTGGCCGGGTTCCACCACGCGGGCCGCCCCGCGGTCGGTGACGGTGCCCCCCAGCAGCCTGGCATAGGTCGTGGCCACCGCGTCGGGATCGGCGGCGGCGATGACCAGCGCTTCCAGTCCGATGGCGCTGTTGGCATGCTCAAGCTGGTCGGAGCGCCAGACGAGGTCCGGCGTGTGATGCTGGCACAGGAAGACACGGCCGGCCGGCGTGGCTGCGGGATCGATCTGGGTGATGGTGAAGCTGGCGTCGCGCGTGCACTCCGGCAGCTCCACGGGCCGGCTGAAATCGACGGACTCCGGTGCGGGGAAGCCGGCAGCGGCCAGCGGTCCGGCGGCGGCGCGGGCATCCGGAGTCTTCAGCGCAATGGCGGCGATGCCCTCGCGCTGGCGCAGGAAGGCGGCGTAATGGGCGTTGGCGGGACGCTGTTCCTCAATGCCCAGAAGTTCCAGATAGGTGCCGGTCGGGAACAGGATGGTGTGGTTGGCGGATTTCAGCTGCGTGTGGTGCCCGCGCGGCGTCACCGTGAAGCCGAGCCGGCTGTACGCATCGCGCGCGGCGTCGAGGTCGCGGGTTGCGATGACCAGATGGTCCAGTCCGGTGATGCCGTCGATGCTCATGGCGTCCTGCCGCTGTCGGGTTGTTGTGCCGCCAGCGATAGAACAGCCGGCACGCCGCGGCAAGCAGGATTGCCCTCTCCCGCTGCGGAGGCGGGAGAGGGTGGAGGTCACAGCGCCTGCTGCAGTTCCGGCAAGGCCTTGAACAGGTCGGCGACGAGGCCGTAGTCGGCGACCTGGAAGATCGGCGCCTCCTCGTCCTTGTTGATGGCGACGATCACCTTGCTGTCCTTCATGCCGGCCA
>Ga0196970_1000210_pt1 | contig 85787 bp, 55 predicted proteins | sample S1v_513CmetaG_FD_148672 | JGI IMG/M metagenome (GOLD analysis project Ga0196970, IMG submission 148672) | Soil microbial communities from Anza Borrego desert, Southern California, United States - S1+v_5-13C | ecosystem: Environmental > Terrestrial > Soil > Desert | place: USA: California...
GTAGTCGAAACCCTTGTGCACGCCGGGGCTGTCTTGCAGGTAGGTGGAGTTGGCGTAGATCGGCGGCATCAGCGCGCCGGTGGTCGGGTCCGGTTGTTGCCCGGCGTGGATCACCCGGGTCGCGAAACCCTGGGATTTATCGTCGTGCTGACTCATGCAAGGGATCTCCGTAATTGGTTGAGCATGTCGGTGCGGGTGATCAAGCCATGGAAGCCCGTGGCATCGGCGACGATGGCGACGAGGCCACGGCTGAGCACCGCTTCCAGCTCGGCCAGCGCCGCGCCGGGGGCGAGGGTTTGCAGCTTGTCGGTCATCACGCTGGACACCGATTGGCTGAAGCGCGCGGCGTCTTCGTGCACCGCCATGAGGATGTCCGACTCATCGATCACACCCACCAGTTGCTTGCCTTCGACCAGCACCGGCAGTTGGGAAACATCGGCGAGACGCATGCGCTGAAACGCGGTCAGCAGGGTGTCGTCGGGGCCGACACTGATTACCCGGCCGTCCTCGAAACGCCGAGCGATCAGGTCGCGCAAATCGCCGTAGCCTTTGCGTTGCAGCAGGCCCTGATCGGTCATCCACTGGTCGTTGTAGACCTTCGACAAGTAACGCGTGCCGGTGTCACAGACGAAACTGACCACGCGTTTCGGCTCGGTCTGCTCGCGGCAATAACGCAGCGCAGCGGCGAGCAGGGTGCCGGTCGACGAGCCGCCGAGAATGCCTTCAGCCTTGAGCAACTGGCGCGCGTGATCGAAGCTTTCGGCATCGCTGATCGAGTAGGCGTGACGCACGCTGGAAAGGTCAGTGATCGACGGGATGAAATCCTCACCGATGCCCTCGACCGCCCATGAACCGGGCGTCGGCAGGCTGCCGTCGCGACTGTATTGCGCCATCACCGAACCGACCGGATCGGCCAGCACCATCTCCAGATCCGGTTGCACACGCTTGAAGAAACGGCTCAGGCCGGTCAGCGTACCGGCCGAACCGACACCCACCACAATCGCATCCAGATCATGTTCGGTCTGCGCCCAGATTTCCGGCGCGGTGCTGCATTCATGGGCGAGCGGGTTGGCCGGGTTGTTGAACTGGTCGGCGAAAAACGCGCCGGGAATGTCTTTCGCCAATCGGGCGGCGACGTCCTGGTAATACTCGGGATGGCCCTTGCCCACATCGGAGCGGGTGATGTGCACTTCGGCGCCCATGGCCTTCAAATGCAGGACTTTCTCGGTAGACATTTTGTCCGGCACCACCAGCACCACCCGGTAGCCCTTGGCGCGGCCAACCAGCGCCAGACCAAGGCCGGTGTTGCCCGCTGTCGCCTCAACGATGGTGCCGCCGGCTTGCAAACGGCCGTCGCGTTCAGCGGCATCGATCATCGCCAGACCGATGCGGTCCTTGATCGAGCCGCCGGGATTTTGGGATTCGAGTTTGAGAAACAGCGTGCACGGGCCGGTATCGAAACGGGTGACCTGAACCAGCGGAGTATTGCCTATCAGCCCAAGCACGGCAGGGCGTGATTCCTTTGACATTTCTTCACCTCATGATGGTGTTGATCGCGTTCCAGTCGCGAAGAAAGACTCGCGTGCAACATAGGCTCAGCGATGATCCGTCGCAACCTTTAGTCCTGCGTTGATGCAGCCAGTTTGATCTAACGATAGAACGAAATCAGCGCCGTGCCGGGCGGGTTTGATAACGTTTACACAGACGCGTCATTGAGTTTCCGAAGGGCGGCATAGAAGCGTGAATTGCTTGAACATCGAGGAGACTTTCTGAAGCGTTTTTGTGGGCGGAGACTGCCCAAATCGCCAGCAGGCTGGCTCCCACCGGTTTCGCGGTGCAGGCAAGGCTTGGAGCAACACGCAGATCCACTGTGGGAGCCAGCCTGCTGGCGAAGGCTATCCGTCAGTCGCCGAAGTGCTGGATGAACCACCGCTATCGCGAGCAGGCTCACTCCTACACTTGGATTGAGTACATTCTCAAAGCCGGGTCGGCTGTCAGGCCGTCATCGCTTGCAGGCAAGCTCCCACATTTTGATTGCATTTCTTCAGTTGGAGCGCAGTCATCCAATCAAAAGCCCCTCACCCTAGCCCTCCCGAAACGTCGGACCGCCCGTAGGGAGAGGGGACTGATCGAGGTGGATGGGAGAGCTACGCCGAACTGCGATACCGAGTCGAATACAAATTTCAAATCCAACCAAAATCAGCTCCCTCTCCTCGGGGAGAGGGCTGGGGTGAGGGGCAGCCACACCACAAATCCCAAGCCAACCACCCGCTTCTAACCACTCAACAATGAGCGCCAGCTCGAGTGCCCTTGATCTTGCCTAACCGGCGACATCGGAAGGCTGAGCGGAGGGATTGATCCGGGCGTGGGAGCGCAGCGACCGTACGACGAAGTCGTACACAGCGGAAGTAGGTGCAGCGAAGCAAACCGTAGCCGCTGCGCCCGGAGCGATCCCGCAGCGAAGGGACCCGAGCCTGCGAGGGCCGTACGTAGGAGCAAAGCCTTTTGGGTTACCTTTTTGGCGTTTGAAAAAGGTGACCCGCTGTAAGAGCGGAACCCTAAGCCGCCGTTACCGCAGCAACGGATATGTACCCAAAACACCACAGCCCAAGCAGGCTCGCCCTCCCAAAGTCACGAGTGAAAACGCAAAATCTGCTCACCATCAAACGGATCAGTCAAATACCGCCCCCGAACCCCAAACGTCTCCAACAAACGCTGCGGCGTCAGCACTTCCAGCGGCTTGCCCAGCGCCACCAACTCCCCCCGCTCAAGCACCGCCAGACGATCACACTTGAGCGCCTGGTTCAGATCATGCAGCGCAATCAACGTAGTCACCGGCAACGCTTTCACAACACTGAGAATCGTCAACTGATGCTGAATATCGAGATGGTTGGCCGGCTCATCCAGCAACAGAATCTGCGGCCGCTGCGCCAAGGCACGGGCGATGTGCACCCGTTGTCTCTCACCCCCCGACAGGCTGCGCCAGACGCGCTGACGCAAGTGCACCGCATCGACATCCACCAGCGCCTGCTCAACGATGGCAGCGTCCGCAGCCGACCACGGTTGCAACGCCGACAACCAAGGCGTACGCCCCAGCGCCACCGCATCGAACACGCGAATGCCGTCATCGGTGTCAGCCTGTTGCTCGACCACCGCAAGCGTCTGCGCAACGCTGCGGCGCGCCATTTTGCCCAGGCGCTGACCGTCGAGCAGTACCTCGCCAGCGCTCGGCTCGCGCAGGCCGGCCAACAGCTTCAACAAGGTCGATTTACCCGCACCATTCGGCCCGACAATGCCCAGGGTTTCGCCGCGTTGCACCTGCAGGCTGACAGCCTTCAGCAACTCGGCGCCGCGCACCTTGAAACTCAAGTCTGAGCAACTCAATACCGCGTTCATCGCGCCGACCTCCGGCCCACCAGAATCAGCGCAAACACCGGCGCGCCGACCAGCGCGGTGATCACCCCGACCGGAATCACCTGCCCCTTGATCAGGGTGCGCGACAACACATCGGCGGCAATCAGAAACACCGCGCCGCCCAAGGCACTCGCCGGCAGCAGTCGAGCATGCCCGGTGCCGAGCAACAACCGCGCCGCATGGGGGATCACCAGGCCGACAAAACCGATCGAACCGACAATCGAGACCATCACGGCCGTGACCAGCGCCGCGCAACCGATCAGCAGAATCTGCACGCGGCGCACCGGTATGCCGAGCGACGCCGCCGAATCCGCGCCAAAGGTAAACGCATCCAGCGCCCGCCGATGCCACAGGCACACGACCAGCCCGAGCAGGGCCACCGGCACCGCCAGCCACACCGACGGCCAGCGCACCCCGCCGAGGTTGCCGAGCAGCCAGAACATGATCCCGCGGGCCTGCTCGGAACTCGCCGAGCGAGTAATCAGGAATGCGGTCAGCGCATTGAACAATTGCGAACCGGCAATCCCGGCCAGAATGATCTGCCCGGTACCGTTGGCCGAGCCGCTGACCCGTGCCAGCAGAATCACCAGCACGAATGCCGTCACCGCACCGGCAAACGCGCCGGCCGACAGCGACACCAGCCCGGCACCCACGCCAAGCAAGGCGACCATTACCGCGCCAGTCGAGGCCCCGGCGGAGATGCCCAGCAGATAAGGATCGGCCAACGGATTGCGCAACAGCGACTGCAAGATCACCCCGCACGTTGCCAGCCCGGCGCCGCAGGCAGCGGCGACCAGTGCGCGGGTCAGGCGGTAATTCCAGACGATGCCTTCATCGATCGGGTCGAGCACATAACCGGCGCCCCACAGCTTGTTGGCCAGCACTTGCAGCACCACGCCCGGCTCGATCGAAGTCTCACCGATCGCCACGCCGCCGATAAGCGCAACCGATAGCGTCAGCAGTACCAGCAGCGAACGGATCAGGCGTCTGCTCATGGCGCCAGGTCGTAGGCGTTGATGGCGGCGGCCAGTTGCGCCAGGCCGTCGAAGGTGCGCAGGCTGGCCTGCATGGCCATGGCGTCGAGGATGATGATGCGGTTGTGTTTCACCGCGTCCATGTTGCGCGTCACCGGGTCGCTGCGCAGGAAGGCGAGTTTCTTCTGATAGTCGTCAGCCGGGAAACGCCGACGATCCATGCGCGCGATGACCAGAAAAGTCGGGTTGGCTTTGGCAATGGTTTCCCAACCCACGGTCGGCCATTCTTCATCCGACTCGACCACATTGCGCACGCCCAGGGTGCTGAGCATGAAATCCGGAACGCCTTTGTGCCCGGCCACAAACGGCTCGATGTCCATCTCGGCGCTGGAAAACCAGACCACAGCGCTGACATCCTTGCGCTGCTGGGTTTTCGCCGTGGCGATCGATTGCGCGAGGCTGGCCTTGAGTTGTTCGTTGAGCCGTTCGCCACGCGTCTGCACATCGAAAACCTGCGCCAGTTGGCTCACGCCTTTGTAAATGCTGTCGATGCGAAACGGCGCCAGCCGCGTGCCATCGGAGCCGACGAGGTTGTCCTTGGCTTCGCAATCGGAGGGCAGCAGGTAGGTCGGGATCTTCAACTCGTGAAACTGCTCGCGGGTGCCGACCGCACCTTGCGGGCCGACCATCCATTCCAGCTCCACCGCGACCAGTTCCGGGCGCTTGCCGATCACCGCTTCGAAGCTCGGTTCGTTATCAGCGAGGCGCTCTATCTTTTCGTTCTGCGCCTTGTATTGGGGCAGCACGTCGTTGAACCACAGCGAAGTGCCAACGACCTTGTCGCTCAGACCCAGGGCATAGAGCATTTCCGTGCCGGCCTGGCCGATGGTGATCGTGCGTGCCGGGGCGTGCTGAAACGTCAGGCTGCTGCCGCAGTTCTCGATCGTCAGCGGATAAACCGTGGGCGCCGCTTGCGCCAAGGCACAGAGGCCCAGACTGGTGAACAGGGTGGCAATACGGGGCAGCAGCATGGGGCAGTCTCCAATGGAACCGTACGGGGAGGGCGGGTACGGTTTGGAAACACACCATCAAGCGCCATCAGGAAATAACGCAAGGCCGGTCATCACGCGAAAAACGCGCACGGCACGATGTCCTTCCCGGACACCCCGCCGGTTAGTAGTCATTGTGCCGGCAGGTCTCCTGACTGATGCGTCATCGCCTGGCTCCGGCCTTCCCGGGGGTTACCCAGTGGCAGTCGAGGAGCAGGCTCGGCACCTACAGTTGCGGGGGCAGTTCCGATCGATGCTGAACAAGCACCTCGGATTCCCTATTAATCCCATGCGGAAACCGGCGGCGGCATGGTAGACGATTTGGGCGGTTGAGGGGGAGATGAATCTTTTGAAAAGCCCCTCACCCTAACCCTCCCGAAACGTCGGACCGCCCGTAGGGAGAGGGGACTGACCGCGGTGTTTGGGCGACATATGGCCACACCGAGTACCGAGCTGAACACAAATTCAGAAGCTAACGAAGATCGGCTCCCTCTCCAGGGGGAGAGGGCTGGGGTGAGGGGCGGGGCCACCACAAGTCCAAAGCCGACCGCATGCTTCTAGCCACCCGCCTGCAGATCCTGAAAAAAACAAACGTCACAACCCTGATTTGCAATACGCGAACCCCCAACGCTAATATACGATCCATATACATTCCGTATAGGATTACCTCCATGGGCATCGTAAAAATTTCCGAAGACATGCACGAAAACCTGCGCATCTCCAGCAACGCACTCAGCCGCTCGATCAACGCGCAGGCCGAGCACTGGATGCGCATCGGCATGCTCGCCGAGCTGCACCCCAACCTCGACCACAGCGCGATCTGCCGTTTGCTGATCCGCGCCGAACAGAATGGCGGGCTCGACCTGCACCAACTGACACAGGAAGTCGCCCTCGCATGAGAAACCAGATCAAGCTCAACACCCCGGCCGAGATCGAAAAATCCCGCGCGGCCGGCAGACTGGCTGCCGAAGTGCTGGCCATGCTGGTACCCCACGTCAAGGCCGGGGTGACCACCGATGAACTGGATCGGCTGTGCAACGACTACATCGTCAACGTACAGAAAGCCGTTCCGGCCAACGTCGGTTATCACGGCTTCCCGAAAACCGTCTGCGCCTCGGTCAACGACGTGGTCTGCCACGGCATTCCTTCTGCTACTCCGCTGAAGGATGGCGATATCCTCAACCTCGACATCGCCGTGATCAAGGACGGCTGGTTCGGCGACACCAGCCGCATGTACGTGGTCGGTGAGGCCACGCCTGAAGCGCAACATCTGATCAAGACCACCTATGACGCCATGTGCGCAGGTATTCGCGCGGTCAAACCGGGCGCCACGCTGGGCGATATCGGTTACGCGATTCAGAGCCTCGCCGAAAAGGAAGGCTTCAGCGTGGTGCGCGAGTATTGCGGCCATGGCATCGGCAAGATCTACCACGATGAGCCGCAGATTCTGCATTACGGCTTTCCCAATCAAGGGATGAAGCTCAAGGCGGGAATGATTTTTACCGTCGAACCGATGCTCAACGCCGGCAAACGCCACGTGAAGAACATGCCCGATGGCTGGACGGTGCTGACCAAGGATGGCTCGCTGTCGGCGCAGTGGGAGCACATGGTGGCGGTGACGGAGACCGGATTTGAAGTGCTGACGGCGTGGCCGGATCAGATCGAGGGGTATGCGGCTATCAGTTGATAATGCGTTTGGCGGTCAGAATCCGTGAAATCCAACGCATAAAAAACGCCGCTTGAACAAGCGGCGTTTTCTTTTGGCCGTTACTTCAGATCGAACCGATCCAGGTTCATGACCTTCGTCCAGGCCTTGACGAAGTCATTGACGAACTGCTGTTGTGCATCCGCACTGGCATACACCTCGGCCAGCGCGCGCAACTGCGCATTGGAACCGAACACCAGATCCACCCGGGTTGCGGTCCATTTCGGCGCGCCGGTCTTGCGGTCCCGTCCCTCGAATTCATCAGCATCGCGCGTCGTCGGTTGCCACTCCACGCCCATGTCCAAGAGGTTCGTGAAAAAGTCATTGCTCAGCGCTTCGGGTTTATCGGTGAAGACACCATGCCGGGTCTGCCCGACGTTGGTATTCAACACCCGCAGGCCGCCGAGCAGTACGGTCATTTCCGGGGCGGTGAGGGTCAGCAGTTGCGCCTTGTCGATCAGCAGGGTTTCAGCCGCGACGGTGTATTTGCCTTTGCTGTAGTTGCGGAAACCGTCGGCAATCGGTTCAAGAAAGCCGAACGATTCGACATCGGTCTGCTCCTGCGAGGCATCCACGCGCCCGGGCGAGAACGGCACGCTCACTGAATGGCCAGCGTTCTGTGCGGCTCGCTCGACCCCGGCATTGCCCGCCAGCACGATCAGGTCCGCCAGCGAGATTTTCTTGCCGGTGCTTGCGCCATTGAATTCGCCCTGAATGCCCTCCAGGGTTTGCAGCACATGGGCCAGTTGCTCTGGCTGGTTGGCTTGCCAGAACTTCTGTGGTGCCAGACGCAAACGCCCGCCGTTGGCACCGCCACGTTTGTCCGAGCCGCGGAAGGTCGAGGCCGCCGCCCACGCCGTCGAGACCAGTTGCGCAACCGACAGGCCTGAGGCGAGGATTTTGCTTTTCAGCGCGGCGGCGTCGCTGTCGTCAATCAACGCATGGCTGACGTCAGGCAACGGGTCTTGCCAGAGCAATTCTTCGTTGGGCAATTCCGGGCCGAGGTAGCGAGACAGCGGGCCCATGTCGCGGTGGATCAGTTTGTACCAGGCGCGGGCGAAGGCGTCGGCCAATTGCTCGGGATTGGCCAGGAAGCGTCGCGAGATCTGCTCGTACGCCGGGTCGAAGCGCAATGCCAGGTCAGAGGTGAGCATGGTCGGCGACAGCTTTTTGCTCGGGTCATGGGCATGCGGAACCGTGCCGGCGCCGGCGCCGTTTTTCGGTTGCCACTGATGCGCCCCGGCCGGGCTCTTGGTCAATTCCCACTCGAAGCCGAACAGGTTTTCCAGGTAGTTGTTGCTCCAGCGGGTGGGCGTGGTGGTCCAGGTCACTTCCAGACCACTGGTGATGGTGTCTGCGCCCTTGCCGGTGCCGAAGGCATTTTTCCAGCCCAGGCCTTGCTGTTCGAGGCCGGCCGCTTCCGGTTCAGGGCCGACGTTGTCGGCCGGGCCGGCACCGTGGGTCTTGCCAAACGCGTGACCGCCGGCGATCAGCGCCACGGTTTCTTCATCGTTCATGGCCATGCGGCCGAAGGTTTCGCGAATGTCTTTGGCCGAGGCGACCGGGTCCGGATTGCCCTCGGGACCTTCCGGGTTCACATAAATCAGGCCCATCTGCACAGCAGCGAGCGGGTTTTCCAGATTGCGTTCGCCCTGATCGGTGCGGCTTTCTTCCTTGCCGTGCAGATCCGGTTCGGCTACCAGCGTACCGTCACCGGGTTCCTGTACCGGGCCGTTGCTCTTGCCGTAACGATTGTCACCGCCCAGCCATTCGGTTTCCGACCCCCAGTACACGTCTTCATCCGGTTCCCAGACATCGGCGCGACCACCGGAAAAACCAAAGGTCTTGAAGCCCATGGATTCCAGCGCGACGTTGCCGGTGAGCACGATCAGATCGGCCCAGGAAATGTTGCGGCCGTATTTCTGCTTGATCGGCCAGAGCAGGCGGCGGGCCTTGTCGAGGCTGACGTTGTCCGGCCAACTGTTGAGCGGGGCGAACCGTTGCTGACCGGAGCCGGCGCCACCGCGACCATCGGCGGTCCGGTAGGTGCCGGCGCTGTGCCAGGCCATGCGCACGAAGAGCGGGCCATAGTGACCGAAGTCCGCCGGCCACCAGTCCTGAGAATCGGTCATCAATGCGCTGATATCTTGCTTCAGCGCCTGGAAATCCAGGCTTTTGAACGCCTTGGCATAGTCGAAGTCCTGGCCCAGCGGGTCAGACTTGGGCGAGTGCTGACTGAGGATTTTCAGGTTCAATTGGTTCGGCCACCAGTCACGGTTGGTCGTGCCGCCACCGGCGGCATGGTTGAACGGGCATTTCGATTCGCTTGCCATGTTCGAGTCCCTATCAGGTCTGCTGCGGCCGGCTGGTGCCGACTTCGGACTTGTAAGGCTAGACCCGAGTTGGCAAACCAGCTAATAGCGCAGCTATTGCGTGCCGATAGGCAAACTCTCTCAGCGTTGCGCTGCTTCTGAACAGCGAGATCAGCTCGATTGCGCCGTGTCATCATCGGGCACATCGTCGAGAATGTCCTCTTGCCCCGGCAGTTCAGTGATCACGCTGAAGTCACTGACTTCCACCGCGCCTTGCCCGTAACCGAGCAAATGAAACGAAAACGCCTTGCGCTGTTGCGGGTTTTCAAAGCTGAAGTCCATTTCCAGCGGCTGATCCGCCGTTGCGACCATTTCCGCCGGTAAGCCCAGCTGCACGTCCTGTTCGAACTCCTTGGCCTTGAGTTGTATGTACGCCGCTTGCTGCGGGTCGACCGCGCGCACGGTCAGGCGGACGCGAGTGTGCGAGCCCTTGGGCATTTCCAGGTACTGCGCACCGATCAGGTTGTCGGCCCAGTCATCCTTGATCTGCGCTTGCAGTGGGATGATGTTGTTGCTGCCGAACTGGTAGCGATGATTGAGCGGTGTGCGCAGCAGCGACAGGTCCAGGGCATTGGCGCGGGCGGCGATATGCCGGGCCGGATGACCGCTGTAGCGACCCTTGTAAATGGCGCTGTCGGCGATGAAACCAGCGCTTTCGTAATAGCGGCAGCGGCGCGGCATGTCGCATTCGGAGAAGATGCCGCGGCCATCGTGATAGCGCAGCTTGCCATTGGTGAATGACATGATTTCGCGGCCGGAATCATAGTCACGGAACAGCGAGCGACCGCTCAGCGCAGAAGGCACTGGCAAGTCGAAGTAATCGAGGATCGAAGTGCTCAGATCGACGTGACCATAGACGCCTTTGTTCAGGCGCGGCAGATGCGCCTGCTCCGGTGCCAGGGTCAGGTTGAACCCCCACGACGAGGCCAGACGCACGCCGTCGATGCCGTGGGATTCGTCGGATGTGATCACCACCAGCGTGTCCTTGAGCACACCTTTGCGTTCCAGGCCACTGAGAAACTGATCCAGCGCATCGTCGAGATAACCGACGGCGGCCTGCTTCGGCGTTTCGTAACGCTGCAGATAATCGTCCGGTGCGGAGTAGGGTTGGTGAGTGCCCACGGTGAGCAGGGTGAGCATCCACGGCTGTTTGTTTTTCTTCAGCTGGCCAACGTAATCCAGCGCACCCTCAAAGAACGCCTTGTCATCCTTGCCCCATGGAAATTCCAGATAGTTGCTGTTGCTGAACCATTCCAGCCCATGGGTGGCATCGAAGCCGATGTGCGGCATGATCTTGTCTTTGGCCATGAAGCGCAGCCCGGCACCTTGCAGGTAATGCGTGCTGAAACCGTGGTCACGCAGTTGTGCCGGCAGACAGGCCTGATTGCGCTCGTTGAGGGTGAGCATTTCCACGCCTTTAGGCGTGCCGTTGTTGAGTTTGTCGTAGTCGCCGCAGAGCATGGCGTACAGACCGCGAATGGTCTGGTGCGTGTGCAGCACGTAATCCGGAGTGTTCATGCCGCGCTCGGCCCAGCGGCTGAGGTTGGGCATCAGGTCTTCCTGATAATGACTGCCGATGGCCTCGCGGTTGGCGCGGATGTAGGCGCCGGGAATGCCCTCCAGTGCGATGATCAACACGTTGCGCGCCTGTCCCGGTGCGGTCAGCAGTTTTTCTCCGTTGAGGTCGACATCGGTCAGCCCGGCCATCGCCGGTGCGGGTTCTTCGGCATCGCCGTCCAGCCATTCCTCGGCGCGAATCTGCAGGTCCGCCACTTCACTGGCGAGCAGTTGATGCGGCAAGTTGTACAAACGCCACGGGTCGGCTTCGTTCGGCCACAGGTTCTGCGCGCCCCAATGCGCAGCGAACAACACCAGCGGCGCGCCCCAGACTGCACGGGGCAGAGGCGTGAGCGGTCGGTCGCGGCCGGCGAAGCGGGTCAGCAGCCACACCAGTAATGCCAGCAGCAATGTCAGGCCCAGTGCGGGGTGCGCCAGGCCGCCGCCGGTGGAGTTTTCCACGAATTGCGGGTCGACCAGGTAATGAATGTCGGAAGGCGTCGGCAACCGACCGACCGCGCTGACCAGTTCCGCGGTCGCCACCGCCAGCACGCTCCACAACAGCAGCACCGGCAGAGCCAGCCACCACGCGTGGCGATGCAGCAAAACCAGCAATAGGCTGCCCACGGCCAGATCCGACAGATAACCCAACGGGCTCGACCAGCCCAACGCCGCGCGCAGGCTCATCGGCACAATCAATACCAACAGCAGCAGAGAAAACAGTCGGGCGTGTGGTTGCCGCAACCGGTTGAAAAGAGCGCTCACAAAAAGACCTTCCAGCCATCAAATCGTCATAAAAGTGTGGGCGATGATAGCAAGGCTCGGCCATCTGATTACCTTTTAAAACGCTCGGGTGATGCGCAGGGACAAGCGCTGACGCGGATGGAAAAACGACTGGAAACCCCTATGGTTGCTGGTGGAGCGCGGCGAACGGCCTGTTTGCCGATGCGGATTTTGCCGGGGTTTTATTGTGTCAGGCTGTTAACGATCGACGTTGTAGCAGCGCAAGGCATACGCTCAGCGTCCAGTGCTATCGATATGCAATAAAGATATTTAATTTCTATTTTTTATAGCGATAAAGTCAGGCCTTTCAGCAAACCATCCCCTGCTGCGAGGTTGTCATGGCCACACCGTTGAAACGTTCCGCATTGACCCTGTTGGCCGCCGCCCTGGCAGGCACAGCGTTGTTCAGCTCGGTCGCTCAGGCCGAGGGCAAGATCAGCATCGCCCAGCAGTTCGGCATCGGTTATCTGATCCTCGACGTGGTCCGCGACCAGCAACTGATCGAGAAACATGGCAAAGCCCAGGGCCTGGACATCGAGGTCGACTGGAACAGCATTTCCGGCGCCACCGCGATGAACGAAGCGCTGCTGACCGGTTCGCTCGACGTGGTCTCGGCCGGCGTGCCGCCGATGCTCACCGTGTGGGATCGCACCAAAGGCAAACAGAACGTCAAGGCCATCGCCGCGCTCGGCTCAATGCCCAATTACCTGCTGACCAACAACCCGAATATCAAAACCCTCAAGGACTTCAGCGACAAAGACCGCATCGCCGTGCCGGCGGCAGGGGTGGGCTTCCAGTCGCGCACCTTGCAGATCGAAACCGCCAGGCTGTTCGGTGATGCCCAATACAAGAAGTTCGACGACATTTCCGTCAGCCTGCCGCACCCCGATGCGACGGCCGCGCTGATCGCTGGTGGCTCGGAGATCAACTCGCATTTCTCCAGCCCGCCGTTCCAGTATCAGGCGTTGCAGAACCCCAATGTGCACAAAGTGCTGAGCTCCTACGACGTACTCGGCGGCCAAGCGACGTTCAACGTGCTGTACACCACTGAAAAATTCCACGACGAAAACCCCAAGACCTACAAGGCGTTCTACGACGCCCTGGCCGAGGCCGAGAGAACCATCAAGGCTGACAAACCGGCAGCGGCCCAGGCCTATATTCGGGTCGAACAGTCGAAGTTGCCGTTGGCGCTGGTGGAGCAGATCGTCAACGATCCGGAAATCGACTTCACAGTGGTGCCGCAGCGTACGTTTATCTATGCCGAGAAATTGCAGGAGTTGGGCGTATTGAAAAACAAGGCGGGAAGCTGGAAGGATTACTTCTTTGAAGAGGCGCATGGTGGGGCGGGGAGTTGATGTTCCGCGCCGGCTAAGGCTTGAAAAGCAAAGCCCCTCACCCTAGCCCTCTCCCGGAGGGAGAGGGGACTGACCAAGGTGCATGCGAGAGATACGCCAACCTGCGATACCGAGTCGAACGAAAGTTTTGAACGGCCCACAAATCGGCTCCCTCTCCTGGGGGAGAGGGCTGGGCGGGCGGCGTTCCGATGGGGGGTAGCTCCACCCTGAAACTCAAGCCGAACACCCATGCTCATCATGGAAACCACCGCAGATCACCGCGCCACCGCTTCACCTGCCCGCCAGCCACCACCCAACGCGGTATAGAGGTTGACCTCGGCCACCAACTGCGCCAGGCGGTCGCTGATCAAGGCTTGTTGCGAAGTGAACAGCGAACGCTGCGCATCGAGGAACGTCAGGCTGCTGTCGACGCCGTTGCGATAACGGTTCTGCGCGAGGTTGTAGTAATCCTGGGTGGCCTGGACCAGATCGCGCTGGGCCTGCAGCTGCTGTTCATAGGTGCTGCGCGCCGCGAGTCCGTCGGCGACTTCCTGAAACGCCGTTTGAATCGACTTTTCGTACTCGGCGATGGCGACGTCTTTCTGCAGCCGGGCGTAATCCAGACTGGCGCGCAGGCTGCCGCCATTGAAAATCGGCAGGCTGATCTGTGGCTGGAATGTCCACGCGCCGGAGCCTGCGCTGAACAGCCCGGAAAGATCGCGACTGGCGGTGCCGGCATTGGCCGTCAGGCTCACGCTGGGAAAGAATGCTGCACGGGCTGCGCCGATATTGGCGTTGGCGGCCTTGAGCTGGTATTCGGCCTGGAGAATGTCCGGGCGCCGTTGCAGCAGATCCGATGGCAGCCCGGCCGGCAGTGGCGATACCAGTTCACTGGCCAGCGGGAGCGCCGGCAATTGCGCTGGTACCGGCGCGCCGACCAGCAGCGTCAGGCTGTTCAGATCCTGTGCGACCAGACGCTGGTAGCGCGCCAGATTGACCCGCGAACTGTCGACGCTGGTGCGTGCCTGCGCTTGTTCCAGCGCTGAGGATTTGCCCGCTTCGCGGTTGCGCGTGGTCAGGTGCAGGCTTTGTTCGTCGGCAGCGAGGGTGTCGCGGCTCAGTACCAGTAACTGCTGATCGGCGCGCCAGGTCAGGTAGGCATTGGCGACGTTGGCCACCAGACTCAGTTCGGCGCTGCGCCGCGCCTGTTCGGTGGCCAGCCAGCTTTGCAAGGCCTGTTCGCTGAGGCTGCGCACCCGACCGAACAGATCCAGCTCATAGGCGCTGATGCCCAGGTTGACCGTATACGCCGAGCTGATCTGCGCCGGGCCGCCGGTGACGCTGGACGGCATGCGCTGGCGCAACTCGTTGGCATTGGCCGCCACCGCCGGCACCAGGTCGGCGCGTTGAATGCGGTATTGCGCCTGGAACGCCTGAACATTCAGCGCTGCCACGCGCAGGTCGCGATTGTTGGCCAGCGCGCTTTCGATCAGTTGCCTGAGCGCCGGGTCGTTGAACAGCGTGCGCCAGTCTGCATGGCGGGTCGCTGGCTGCGTTGCAGTGGGGTACTGCGCAGCAGTCGGCAATGGCGGTTGGTGATAATCCGGAATCAACGAACACCCGGCCATCAGCACCGCCGTGCACAGCAGGGGCAGGCGCAACCCGGACTTCGCACAACTGCGTTTGCGCGCCAGACGCGGTAACGCTCGAGACCCGTTCAAGCCCCGGCCATCCATTTCGCCAGCCCATGCCTTCCGCTGACGCCGAGCTTGGCCGCGGCACGCTTGAGATAGGTTTCGATCGAGCTGTTCTTGACCCGTAGTTTTTCCGCCATTTGCGGCACGGTGCCGCCGGTCAGCAGGCCCAGACAGACTTCTTTCTCGCGTGCCGACAAGACGACGTCACTCAACGCCAAACGCTCATCGAAGACTTGCGACAGCGGCGCCTGATCCAGCTCGGCCAACGCCGGGCGAGGCTGGCGGGCGAGGCTCTGACGGGTCATTTGCGCATGCCGCTCGATCAGCGGCAGCAAGGTGTCGGAGAGGCTTTTCAGAAAGGCCAGTTCCGGCAGGGAAAACACCCGCTGGGTGTGCGGCCGGTACACCGAGATCACGCAACGGCGATTGGAGGTGCGCGACACCAGATTGCACTGATGCACGCCGTGTTGCGGATGGCGCGGTAACAGTGAAGCTTTCAGCTGAATAAGCAGCGAGTCGTTCATCTCGATCATTTTCTGCAGCAGCGGATGATCATCCGGCCGTTCGAGCGTCGCGTGGCAGTGGCTGGCCACAGGCAGGCCCGCACAGCCCAGCGGCTTGATCTCGACCACACTGGCCTGACGCTCATCCAGCGTCCATTCACTGAGGTCGAGGCGGTTGACCGGCACCAGCGTGTCCACCAGCTGGAACATGTTGCTGGCGAAATGATCGTCGCCGGTACTGGCTATCAGCTCTCCCAGTTGCCAGTAGAAGTGCGGGTTTTCCATGTTGCGAATACTGCCGGTCAGATTCATATCCTTCTCATCCCTGGTTCAGAGTCATCACCGTTTCGTCTGCCGTTCATGCACACGCAACCACTCAGTCATTGCTCCTTGAACTGATCTGCAGCGCAATTAAACCGATGCATTTGTCCTGCGTCTGTAGGGGAAAACAGGGACACAAAATGCCACTATTTCCGCCGACCTGCCGGGGCCAGGATTGCGCCTGTTATCCGCCTGCATGACTGGCGGGTCACATCAGGCGCCCGGAATGTCGGCAGACGAGCTTTCTCCGGTGCCGACTGCCCAGTGAAAAGCACTACCGTGGCATGGTGTTTTTCCTACAGATTTTTCAGCCGTTGCTCCGCCAGCCGGGCAGGGCGTGCCCAAGCACCGGCGGTCAGGGAAAGCGGGGCAGGGGCGCGCTGCGCTTGTCCGGGTTTCAGGTGTCATGCCGCGAGCGGGGCCGATGCTTGAATACCCGGCAAATCACATGAGATGGATCTTATGCAGCCTACTTCTGCTCCAGCAGCGGACGATCTGTCCGTGCCTTGCGAAACCTTTGCGCTGACCGCCGCCCAACGGGATATCTGGCTGGATCAGCTGAGCCGTGGTGATTCGCCGCTGTACAACATAGGCGGTTATGTCGAGCTTGACGGGCCGCTGGATCAGGCACTGATGCAGGCAGCGCTGGAATCGCTGATCGCCAGCCACGACGCATTGCGCACCGTCTTGCTGCCTGATGTCGGCGAGGATGGCCTGCCCCGGCAAGCTTTTTTGCCGACGATGGCGGTGGCGATGCCGCTGTTTGATTTTTCCGGTCTCGACGATGCGCACGCGGCGGCGCAGGCATTGCTGCAACAGCAGATGGAGCAGGTCTATCGCCTCGATGGCCAACCGCTGTTGCGCTTCAGTCTGATTCGCCTCGACGAAGGGCGTCACTGGCTCGCGACTCAGGCGCATCACCTGATCCTCGACGGTTGGGGCTTTGGTCAGATGCTCAAGTCGCTGGGCGAGATTTACAGCGCGCTGAGCCAGGGACAAACACCTGCGATGTCGGCGCCGTCCTATGTCGATTTCATAGCCGACGATGCGCGCTATCAGGGTTCGGATCGCCACGCCCGTGATCGCGATTATTGGCTCGACAAGTACCGTACGCAGCCGGAGCCGTTGCTGCTGCCGCGCCATCGTCAGGACTCCAGCCAACTGACACGACCGTCGCAGGCGCATGTGCAAGCGATGCCCGCGTTGCTGCACCAACGCATGCAGCAAGCGGCGCAACGGTTCGGGGCGTCGGCGTTTCACGTCCTGTTGGCGGCGTTGCATGTGTATTTCAGCCGTACGGCGCAGCGTAACGAGTGGGTGGTGGGCCTGCCGATTCTCAACCGCGCGGGTGCGCGTTTCAAAACAACGCTCGGCCTGTTCGCCCAGGTCAGTGCGGTGCGCCTGGATTTTGCTCAGGATTTGCCGTTTGCGCACTTGGTGCGGGCCATCGCGACTCAGCTGAAACAGGACCTGCGCCACCAGCGTTTTTCCCTGAGTGAAATGAATCGCGCGCTGGGTCTGCTGCGCGAGGACCGCGCGCAGTTGTTCGAAGTGTCGGTGTCGTACGAGCAGGACGATCACGACTACCGTTACGGCGCGGCCTCGGCGCACACCGTCAAGGTCTCCAACGGCCATGAAGCGACGCCACTGGCGATTCATCTGCGCAGCAATCGCTTCAACGATCAGGCGTGGCTGCATCTGGTCTACGACCAGGCGTACTTTGACGCCACGGACGTTCAAGCGCTGGGCGCACGCTTGCTGTTGATTCTTGAACAAGGGCTGGAGCAGCCGCAGCTGTCGACAGCAGATTTCTGCCTGAGTACCGCCGACGAATCGCGGCAGTTGCAGCAATGGAACGACACGCGGGTGGACTTTGCGCAAGGCCGAACGGTTGCGCAACGCTTCGCCGCGCAAGTTGCGCAGCGCCCCGACGCTGTCGCCGCCATTCATCAAGGGCAGCCACTGACGTACGGCCAGCTCGACAGTCAGGCCAATGCCCTTGCCCGACACCTGATCGAACTCGGTGTACAACCCGATGATCGCGTCGCCATCGTCGCCCGTCGTGGTCTCGATACACTGGCGGGGTTGCTTGCCGTGCTCAAGGCCGGCGGCGCTTATGTGCCGATCGATCCGGCGCAGCCGAGCGAGCGCTTGAGCTATTTGCTCAGCGATTGCGCCCCCCGGGCAGTGCTGACGCAGAGTGATCTGCGCGCTCGCCTGCCGCTGTTGCAAGTGCCGGTGATCGAGCTCGATCAAGCCGATTGGCCGACCGTCAACCAGGCTGACCCGGTGGTGGCGGGATTGACCGACGCCAACCTCGCTTACGTGATTTACACCTCCGGCTCCACCGGGCTGCCCAAAGGCGTGATGGTCGAACATCGCGCGCTGGGCAATCTGATCGATTGGCATTGTCAGGCCTTCGACCTCGGCCCCGGCCAGCACACGTCCAGTCTCGCCGGGTTCGGCTTTGACGCGATGGCCTGGGAAGTCTGGCCGGCGTTGTGTGGCGGTGCGACGCTGCATTTGGCGCCGGCCCATGACGGTAGCGAAGACATCGATGCGCTGCTGACGTGGTGGCGCTCGCGACCGCTGGATGTGAGTTTCCTGCCGACGCCGATCGCCGAATATGTCTTCAGTCGCAAACTGCAGCATCCGACCTTGCGTACGTTGTTGATTGGCGGTGATCGGCTGCGCCAGTTCAATCGCGCGCAGTCGTTCGAGGTGATCAACAATTACGGCCCGACCGAGGCCACGGTGGTGGCGACGTTCGGCAGAATCGAGCCCGGACGGGCGCTGCATATCGGTAGACCGGTGAGCAACGCAACGGTGTACGTCCTCGACGAACAACAGCGGCCGCTGCCGATGGGTGTCACGGGGGAGCTGTACATCGGCGGCGCCGGCATTGCCCGTGGTTACCTGAATCGCCCGGACCTGAGTGCCGAACGCTTTCTGCGCGACCCGTTCAGTACCGACCCGGCGGCACGTCTGTATCGCAGCGGCGATCGGGTGCGTTGGCGAGCCGATGGCACGCTGGAATATCAGGGGCGCAACGACGATCAAGTGAAGATCCGTGGGGTGCGCGTCGAGCCGGGCGAAGTCGAGGCGGCACTCAGTCGTCACGAGGCGATTGCGCAAGCGGTGGTGCTGGCGCGCGACGGGCAGTTGCTGGCGTGGTTCAGCGAACGCCGGCCGGTGGATGTTCTTGAGTTGCACGCGTATCTGCAGGCTCGCCTGAGCAGTGCCATGCTGCCGCAGGCGTATGTGCGCATGACGGCGATGCCGCTGACCGCCAATGGCAAAATCGACCGTAAGGCACTGCCAGCACCGGGGCCGGACGCGCTGATCCGCCGCGACTATGAAGCGCCGCAGGGCGATGTCGAAAACGCTCTGGCGCAAATCTGGCAGGAACTGCTGCAGGTGCCGCAGGTCGGGCGCCACGACCATTTCTTCGAGCTGGGTGGGCACTCGCTGCTGGCGGTGAACCTGATCGAACGCATGCGTCAGCTCGGCATGAGCTGTGATGTGCGGGTGTTGTTCGGCCAACCAACGCTGGTCGCGCTGGCGGCGGCGGTCGGCAGTGGGCGCGAGATCGACGTGCCGGCCAATCGCATACTCGCTGGATGCACCTCGATCAGCCCTGACATGCTGCCCTTGATCGAACTGGATCAGGCCAGCCTCGACCGCGTTGTCGCCAGCGTGCCCGGCGGCGCGGTCAATGTGCAGGATATCTACCCGTTGGCACCCTTGCAGGACGGCATCCTCTATCACCACATCACCGCCGCGCAGGGCGATCCGTATCTGCTGCAGTCGCATCTGGCCTTCGCCAGTCTGGAGCGCGTCGAGGCCTTCGCCGACGCCTTGCGTACGGTCATGGCCCGGCACGATATTCTGCGCACCGCTGTGATCTGGGAGGGGCTGGTCACGCCGGTGCAGGTGGTGCTGCGGCACGTCGAGCTGGCGGTGCAGGAAATCGACATCGACCCGGCGCAGGGCGACGTGCTTGAGCAATTGCATCAGCGCTGTGATGCGCGCCGCTATCGCCTGGATGTCAGTCAGGCACCGCTGCTGCGCTTGCTGGTGGCGCGCGACCCGTTGAAGGAACGAATCGTCGGTGTGCTGTTGTTCCATCACCTGGCGCTCGATCACATTGCGCTGGACGTGCTGCGCGGCGAAATATCCGCCAGCCTTGCCGGGCAATGCGAGCCTTTGCCGCTGGCGGTGCCATACCGCAACTATGTCGCGCAGGCGCGGCTGGGCGTCAGCGAGGCCGAACATGAGGCGTTTTTCCGCGAGATGCTCGGCGATATCGATGAGCCGACGCTGCCGTTCGGCTTGCACGATGTGCAAGGCGATGGCCGGGGGATCGAAGAATCGCAGCAACCACTGGCAGGCGAACTGGACGGCCGCCTGCGGCAGCAGGCCCGCCGGCTCGGTGTCAGCGTCGCCAGCCTGATTCACCTGGCCTGGGCGCGCGTGTTGGCGGCGACCTCGGGGCAGGAGCGGGTGGTATTCGGCACGGTGCTGATGGGGCGCATGCAGGGCGGCGCGGGTGCCGATCGTGCGCTGGGGGTGTTCATCAATTCCCTGCCGTTACGCGTCGATGTTGCAGCGCCCGGGCGAACCGCGGTGCAGGCCACCCATCGGCGCTTGACCGGATTGCTCGGCCACGAACACGCATCGCTGGCGCTGGCCCAGCGCTGCAGTGGTGTTGCCGCGCCGGCGCCGCTGTTCAGCGCGCTGCTCAATTATCGCCACAGCGAACGGCAGCATGGTCAGGCCGATGGGCCGCACTGGCCAGGCATCGAAACCCTGGCCAACGAAGAACGCACCAACTACCCGCTGACCCTGAGCGTCGACGACTTCGGCGATGGCTTGCAATTGACCGCCAGGGCAGTCGCCAGCATCGGCGCGCAACGCATCGCTGATTACATGCACCTGGCCCTGGGCGGGCTGGTCGAGGCACTCGAGCAAGACTCGGATCTGCCCCTGGACCGACTGCCGATCCTCTCGCCGGCAGAGCGCGATCAGTTGCTGACCCGATTCAACGCCACCGCAGTCGATTGCCCGATCGAGCAACCGCTGCACAGGTTGTTCGAACAACAGGTGCAACGCCGGCCGGATGCGATTGCGTTGCAGGCCGGCGAGGCGCAACTGAGCTGGCGGCAACTCAACGAGCAGGCCAACCGTCTGGCCCATCACCTGCGTGAACAAGGCGTACGCCCGGACACGCGGGTGGCGATCTGTGTCGAGCGCAGTGTTGAACTGGTGATCGGCCTGCTGGCGATTCTCAAGGCCGGTGGTGCCTACGTGCCGCTGGACCCGGACTATCCGCTGGCGCGCTTGCAGTTCATGTTGCGCGACAGCGCGCCGGTGGCGGTGCTGCTGCATGCGGCGACCCGCGATCTGCTGGGTGAAACGGATGTATCCGTGGTTGACTTCGATCGCTGCACCTGGGACGAGGCGCCGAGCGACAATCTGCAAGTACCGGATCTCGGTGCATCGAACCTGGCGTACATGATCTATACCTCGGGCTCCACCGGCACGCCGAAGGGTGTGATGATCGAGCACCGCAGTGTCTGCAACCTGATGCACTGGGGCTCGCAGATTCGCCCGCCAACCACGGACGGCGCGCTGTTGCAAAAGGCGCCGTTCAGCTTCGACAGCTCGGTGTGGGAGATTTTCTGGCCGTTGAACGCCGGCCTGCGGCTGGTGCTGGCACGGCCTGACGGTAATCGCGATTCGGCTTACGTCACCCAAGTGATTCGCGAACAACGTATCAGCGTCGTCAAGTTTGTCCCGGCGCTGTTGCAGCAGTTTCTCGAACAGGATGATGTCAGCACCTGCACCAGCCTCACCGACGTATTCTGCGGCGGTGGCGACCTGACCGTTGCCATGGCCCGTGCCGTGCGCGAACGCCTGCCATGGGTTCGTCTGCACAATGTCTACGGCCCGACCGAAACCACGGTCGACAGCAGCGCCTGGACTCTGGAACCCCACGAGCCAGTGCCCGAGCGGGTCATCCCGATCGGCAAGGCACTCTGCAACACGCGGCTGTATGTGCTCGATCGCAACGATCAACCGGTGCCCTTGGGCGTCAGCGGCGAACTGCACATCGGTGGCGTCGGCGTCGCGCGTGGCTACCACCAATTGCCGCAGATACAGGCTGAGCGCTTTGTCGACAGTCCGTTCGTGGCCGGGGATCGTTTGTATCGCAGCGGCGACCGGGTGCGCTATCAGGCGGACGGCAACCTCGAATTCCTCGGCCGCACCGACTTCCAGCTGAAACTGCGTGGCCTGCGTCTGGAGCCGGGAGAAATCGAAGCGCGGCTGATCGCGCATGCCGCCGTTCGCGAGGCGCTGGTGCTGGTACGCGACGAGCGGCTGGTCGCGTACTTCACCGTGGCTGACGGTCACCTTGCACCTTCAATCGAGTCACTGCGCGAGCACGTCTTGCAACAATTGCCCGAATACATGGTGCCCGCCGCGTTCGTGCGGCTTGCCGCCATGCCGCTGACGCCCAATGACAAGTTCGACCGCAAGGCGTTGCCGGCCCCCGGTGCCGAACACTTGCTCAGCCGCGCCTACATAGCCCCTGAGGGCGACATCGAACAGGCGGTCGCGCGGGTCTGGGCCGAGACACTGGGCATCGAACAGATCGGGCGCAACGACAATTTCTTCGAGTTGGGCGGGCATTCGTTATTGGCGGTGAGTCTGGTGGCGCGCATGCGTCAGGCCGGGCTGCATGTCGATGCCCGCACGCTGTTCAGTCAGCCGACGCTGGCCGCACTGGCGGCGCAGACCTCACGGCAGACGCACAAGGTAAACATCGCGCCGACCACCATTCCACAGCTCAACCGCAAGCGCCGGATCTGACCCGGCACGGGATCTCTGCGCGAGCCCGGCGCCGGCGCACAAGCGTCTGCGCTGCCGTGCGCAGCGGGGCTTGTCCCGGCTTCCCATGTCAGACAGTGCGGCGCCGATGTTTTAGTTTTTCCCGGTTGCGCGCGGTCGCCACGGACTCGCCACTGCGTGCAGCTTTTTTCCAGTCTTTACAGCAGGTTATCTCATGCATTTCAGCGAACTGATGGCAGTTATTTCGACCCATGCGATCCGCCTTCAACAGGAAGATGAAGACCTGGTCATCCTGGGCGGTGACGACGCGCTGGACGATGAGCTGTGGGACAGCCTCGCCGCCCACAAGACGCAGTTGCTGGAGCTGGTCGCCCGGCACAACGGTGACTGGTTGAGCCCGGCGTACCGTGTCACTCCGGACATGCTGCCGCTGGTGACGCTCGATCAGGCCAGCCTCGACCGCATCGTCGCCGGCGTGCCGGGCGGTGCGGCCAATCTGCAGGACATCTATCCCCTGGCGCCTCTGCAGGAGGGCATGCTCTATCTGCATTTATCGGCAGCGGCGGGCGACCCCTACGTCTCGCAGGCGCGCTTCGCCTTTGCCAGTCGCGAGCGCCTGCAAGCCTTCGCCGACGCGCTGCAATGGATGATCGACCGCCATGACATTTTGCGCACGGCGTTTGTCTGGGACCGCTTGGACGAACCGCTGCAAGTGGTCCAGCGGCAGGCGACATTGCATTGCCAGGAATTCGAATTGAACACCCGCGGCGACGTGCTCGACCAACTGCTGCAGCGCCACGACCCGCAGCATTTCCGTCTCGATGTGCAGCAGGCGCCGCTGCTGAGCCTGGTGTTTGCTGACGATCCGGCCAATGGCCGTGTGGTTGCCTTGTTGCTTTTTCACCACTTGATCATGGATCACCTGGCGCTGGACGTGATCCGCCGCGAAGCGCAAGCCTTTCTGCTCGGGCACAGCGCGCAAGTGGCGGCGCCGGTGCCGTATCGCGATCATTTGGCGCGGGCGCGACTGGCCGCGAACGAGTCGGCCCACGAGGCGTTCTTCCGGGAAATGCTCGCCGATATCGACGAGCCGACACTGCCGTGCGGATTGCGTGACGTGCAGGGTGACGGGCACTCGATCGAAGAAGCCTCGCTGATGCTCGACCCCGCCCTGAGCCGGCAATTGCGCGAGCAGGCGCGGCAACTCGGGGTGAGCGTGGCCAGTGTCATGCACCTGGCGCTGGCGCGGGTGCTCGGCGAGTTGTCCGGGCGTACGGCGGTGGTGTTCGGCACCGTGCTGCTTGGGCGGATGGCGGCCGGCGAGGGCGGTGAACATGCGCTGGGGATGTTCATCAATACCTTGCCGCTACGGGTGGATGTCGGCGCCGATGACGTGCGCGCCGGCGTGTTGCTGACCCACCGCCGGCTGACCGCGCTGCTCGGCCATGAGCAAGCCTCACTGGCGCTGGCCCAGCGCTGCAGCGCCGTGGCGGTGCCGACGCCACTGTTCAGCGCGATCCTCAATTACCGGCACAGCAGCGTCGATGAAGTGGCCGAAGTCATCGACATCGCCCCGGGCGTGCAGGTGCTGGGCGCTCGCGAACGCACCAACTATCCATTGACCGTCAACATCGATGATCTGGGCGAAGACCTGCGTATCACCGCGCTGGCCGAGGCCAGCCTGGGGGCGCAACGCATCGCCGCTTATCTGCAGACTACGCTGCAAGGCCTGGTCGATGCGTTGCAGGCCAGCGCGCCGACACCGCTGCACAGCATTCGCATTCTGCCGGCGGCCGAGCGCGAACGACTGTTGCACGGCGTCAATACAAAGCGCGCGCATTTCCCCGACACGCCGCTGATTCACCAGCAGTTCGAAGCTCACGCCCAGGCCCGACCGCACGCCACGGCGTTGCTGTTCGAGGAGCAGACCCTCAGCTACGACGACGTCAATCGCCGCGCCAACCAGGTCGCTCATCACCTGCTGGCGCTGGGTATCCGCCCCGACGACCGTGTCGCGATCTGCGTCGAGCGTGGCCCGCAAATGATCATCGGCCTGCTCGGCGTGCTCAAGGCCGGCGCGGCTTATGTGCCGATCGACCCGGCGTATCCGCAGGAGCGCATCCACTTCACCCTGCAGGACAGCGCCCCGGCGGCGCTGCTGCTGCAAGCCGCGACACGGGATCGAGTCGGCACACTGCAAGTGCCGCTGATCGATCTAGACAGCCAGTCGCTGCGCGCCGAACCCGAAAGCAATCCGCTGGTGGCCGGGTTGAGCCCGGCGCATCTGGCTTACGTGATCTACACCTCAGGCTCCACCGGTTTACCCAAAGGCGTGATGGTCGAACATCGCAACGTGGCGCGGCTGTTTGCGGCGACTGTGCAGTGGTTTCATTTCAATGAGCGTGACGTATGGGCATTGTTCCACTCGTTCGCCTTCGACTTTTCGGTGTGGGAAATCTGGGGCGCGCTGGCGTTCGGCGGGCAACTGCTGCTGGTCCCGCAAACCATCAGTCGGGCGCCGGACGAGTGCTATGCGTTGCTGTGCCGTAGCGGCGTTACTGTGCTCAACCAGACGCCGAGCGCGTTCCGCCAGTTGATCGCCGCACAGGGACGCAGTGGGCTGCAGCATTCGGTGCGCGAAGTGATTTTCGGCGGCGAAGCACTGGAACCGGGGCTGCTCAAACCGTGGTATGCCCGCGTCGGCAACGCCGGCACGCGCCTGGTGAACATGTACGGCATCACCGAAACCACCGTGCACGTGACCTATCGACCGTTGCAGGCTGCCGATGCGCAATTGGTGGGTGTCAGCCCGATTGGCGGGCCAATCCCCGACCTGCACCTGTACGTGCTCAATCCTCACGGCGAACCGGTGCCGGTCGGAGTGACCGGCGAGTTGTACGTGGGGGGCGCGGGGGTGGCACGCGGTTACCTCAACCGTCCAGAGCTGACCGCCGAGCGCTTCATTCGCGACCCGTTCAGCCACGCTGCCGACGCGCGCCTGTACAAAACCGGTGACCTGGCGCGCTGGACCGTCGACGGTAGCCTCGACTACCTGGGGCGCAACGATGATCAAGTGAAGATCCGCGGTTTTCGCATCGAACTCGGCGAGATTCAGGCACGCCTGTCGGCGTGCGCCGGTGTCCGCGACGCGGTGGTGATTGCCCGCGAAGACAGCCCCGGCGACCCGCGCCTGGTCGCGTACTGGACCGCTGATGCCGGTGAAGAACCGAGCGTGGCGCAACTGCGTGAAACGCTGCTCGGCGCGCTGGCGGACTACATGGTGCCGAGTGCGTTCGTGCGTCTCGAGGCCTTGCCGCTGACCGCCAACGGCAAACTCGACCGCAAGGCCTTACCGGCGCCGGACAGTGATGCGTTTGCGCGAGGCGAATTCGAGCCGCCGCAGGGCGCGGTGGAAAGCCTGATTGCCGAGATCTGGCAAAGCGTGCTCGGCGTCGAACAGGTCGGGCGGCATGACAACTTTTTCGAGCTGGGCGGGCATTCGCTGCTGGCGGTCAGGCTGATCGAACGCATGCGTCAGCAGGACTTGCACTGCGATGTGCGGGTGCTGTTCGGGCAGCCGAGCGTGGCGGCGTTGGCGGCCAGTCTCGGCGAGACGCAGGTGCACGCGGCACCGGCCAATCGCATCGAACCCGGCTGCACGGCGATTACCCCGGAGCATTTGCCGTTGGCCGATGTCGATCAGGCCGGCATCGACACGGTGCTGGCCAGCGTGCCCGGCGGCGTCGCCAATGTTCAGGACATCTACGCGCTGGCGCCGCTGCAGGCGGGGATTCTCTATCATCACCTCGCCACCCACAGCGGCGATCCCTACGTGTTGCAGGCGCAGTTCGCCTTCGATGGCCTGGCGCAGATCAAAGATTTCGTGCGTGCCTTGAACAGCGTGATCACCCGCCATGACATCCTGCGGACCAGTGTGGTCTGGGAAGGTCTGGAGGAACCGGTGCAAGTAGTGTGGCGCGAGGCGCCCCTGCATCTTCAGCGAATCGATGCCGACGAGCTCACCGGCGATGTGCTGGAGCAGATGCAGGCACGTTTCGATCCGCGGCACTATCGCCTCGATCTCAAGCACGCGCCGCTGCTGCGGTTCGCCTACACCGAAGACCGCGCCGGGCAGCGCTGGGTCGGCATCCTGCTGATGCATCACATCGTCCTCGACCACACCGCGCTGGAGGTGCTGGTGGCGGAAATGAGCGACCTGCTGCAAGGGCGCACGAACAATCTGCCGCCAGCGGTGCAATACCGCAATTACGTGGCTCAGGCCCGTGCGGGCGCCGATGACCAAGCGCACGCAGATTTTTTCCGCGACATGCTGGGCGACATCAGCGAACCGACGCTGGCGTTCGGTGTGCAGGATGTGCTCGGTGACGGCAGTGCCAGCGTCGACAGCCAGTTACCCCTCGACGCAGGTCTTGGCCGGCGCCTGCGCGAGTTGTCCCGGCATCTGGGGATCAGCATTGCCAGCCTCGTGCATCAGGCCTGGGCGCAAGTGCTGGCGCAGGTTTCCGGCCAGCAGGACGTGGTGTTCGGCACCGTGCTGCTGGGGCGCATGCAGGGCGGCGCGGGCGCGGATCGCGCGTTGGGCATGTTCATCAACACCTTGCCGTTGCGCGTTACGGTTGCCGCTGACTCGGTGCAGGACAGCGTGCGCGCCACCCATCAACGCCTGGCGCAGTTGCTCGGGCATGAGCAGGCTTCACTGGCCTTGGCCCAGCGCTGCAGCGCTGTCGCGGCGACCTCGCCGTTGTTCAGCACGCTGCTCAATTACCGCCACAGTCCGGCGGACACGGCCGCGGTGAAATGGGATGGCATCGAGATTCTCTGCTCGCGCGAACGCAGCAATTATCCGCTGGTGGTCAGCGTCGATGACCTCGGTGACGGTTTCCTCTTGAATGTGCAGGCTGTGCCTGAAGTGGACGGCGCGCGGGTGTGCGATTACTTGCAGACGGCGTTGCACAGTCTGGTGAATGCACTCGAACACTCGCCGCAGCTGCCCGTACAGCAGTTGTCGATTGTCTCGCCGGGCGAACGCCAGCAGGTGTTGTTCGGCTTCAACGCCACCGCGCGGCCAGTCCCGCCAGCGCAGACGGTGCAGCGTCTGGTCGAAGCGCAAGCACTGGCCAATCCCCAGGCGTGGGCGGCGGTGCAGGGCGAATGGCGTCTGAGTTATGCCGAGCTGAATCAGCGCGCCAACCGCCTGGCCCACCACCTGATCGGTCTCGGCGTACAGCCGGATGACCGTGTCGCGGTGTGCCTGCGCCGCAGTCCGCAGATGCTCGTGGCGCTGCTGGCGATTCTCAAGGCCGGCGCGGCTTATGTGCCGGTCGATCCGGCTCACCCGAGCGAGCGCATCGCCTATCAGTTGCAGGACTGCGAGCCGCTGGCGGTACTCGCCGAGACCGCAACCTGCGGCTTGCTCGGCACGGTGCCGCTGATCGATCTGGACAGCGACGGCTGGGCGCATTTGTCCGACGCCAACCCGCAATTGCCGGCGCTGACCCCGGCGCACCTCGTCTATGTCATCTACACCTCCGGTTCCACCGGCCAGCCAAAAGGCGTGATGGTCGAACACCGTACGTTGGAAAATCTTGTGCATTGGCACGCTGAAGCGTTCGACCTGCAGGCTGGCAGCCATACGGCCAGCGTTGCCGGGTTCGGGTTTGACGCCATGGCCTGGGAGGTCTGGCCGGCCTTGTGCGTGGGCGCGACCCTGCACCTGCCACCGGCCTCGATCGGCAATCAACACCTGGATGAATTGCTCGAGTGGTGGCAGGCGCAGCCGTTGCAGGTGAGCTTTCTGCCGACGCCAGTCGCCGAATATGCGTTCAGCCGCGAGCTAGGCCACCCGACCCTGCGCACGCTGTTGATCGGCGGCGACAAGCTGCGGCAGTTGCCGCGTGATCAAACCTTCGAGGTGATCAACAACTACGGACCGACCGAAGCCACGGTGGTGGCAACGTCGGGGCGAATCGAATCCGGGCAGGTGTTGCACATCGGTCAACCGATCGCCAATGGCAAAGTCTATCTGCTCGACAGTCAGCAACAACCGGTGCCCGTCGGTGTTCTGGGCGAACTGTATGTTGGCGGCGCCGGCGTCGCGCGCGGCTATCTGAATCGCGCGGCATTGACCGCCGAGATGTTCCTCGACGACCCGTTCAGCGATGAACCGCACGCGCGTATGTATCGCACCGGCGACCTCGCGCGCTGGCGCGCCGACGGCACGCTTGAGTACCTGGGACGCAATGACGACCAGGTCAAACTGCGCGGCGTGCGCATCGAGCCGGGGGAAATCGAAGCCGCGCTGCGCGCGCATAGCGCCGTGCAAGACGCGGTGGTGCTGGTGCGTGACGGGCGCTTGCTGACCTGGTTCAGCGAACGCAGCGCAGTAGATATTGCCGACTTGCGTCGGCACTTGCAGAGCCGATTGCCGGAGGCGCTGATTCCTGCCGCTTACGTGCGCGTCGAGGCGATGCCGCTGACCGCCAACGGCAAGCTTGACCGCAAAGCCTTGCCGGAGCCGGATCACAGCGCCTGGCTCAGCCATGAATACGCCGCGCCGCACGGTCCGCTGGAACAGGCGCTGGCGCAGATCTGGAGCGATCTGCTCAAGGTCGAGCAGGTCGGCCGTCACGACAATTTCTTTGAGCTTGGCGGGCATTCGCTGCTTGCCGTGAGCCTGATCGAACGTCTGCGCCAGCTCGGGCTGAGTGCCGATGTTCGCGTGCTGTTCAGCCAGCCGACCCTCGCCGCACTGGCGGCTGCGCTGGGCAGCGGTCGCGAAGTCGAGGTGCCGGCCAATCGCATTGCCGTCGACTGCCGCCACATCAGCGCCGACATGTTGAGCCTCAGCGAACTGGATCAGGCCAGTGTCGAACGCATCGTCGCCACGGTGCCGGGCGGCGCGGCCAACGTGCAGGATATCTATCCGCTGGCGCCGTTGCAGGAAGGCATTCTTTATCACCACCTCAGCGCCGGCCAGGGCGATCCGTATCTGCTGCAATCGAGTCTGGCGTTTGCCGACATCGACCGCCTGTACGCCTTCGTCCACGCCCTGCAAGGCGTCATCGAGCGCCACGACATTCTGCGCACCAGCGTGGTCTGGGAAGGGCTGCCGAGTCCGCAACAAGTGGTCTGGCGGCGTGCGCCATTAGCGGTCGACGGCGTGGCGCTGGACGCGGCAGAGGGTGACGTGCTCGCCCAGTTGCAAGCGCGTTTCGCTGCCCGCCAATGGCGCCTCGATCTCGGCCAGGCGCCGCTGATGCGCCTGGTGTATGCCGCCGATCCCGTGCACAAACGCGTCGTCGCCATGCTGCTGTTCCATCACATCGCCCTCGATCACACCGCGCTGGCGGTGGTGCGTCAGGAAATGCAGGCCAGTCTGCTCGGTGCCATTGAGCCGCTGCCAGCCGCCGCGCCATACCGCAATTACGTGGCGCAGGCCCGCCACGGCGTCAGCGATCAGGAACACGAAACGTTCTTTTCAGAGATGCTCGGCGACATCGGCGAGCCGACCTTGCCGTTCGGTCTGCGCGAAGTGGAAGGTGAGGGCGACGACATCGAGGCGTTTGTCAGCGGATTGCCAGTGGAGTTGAGCCAGCGCTTGCGAGCGCAGGCGCGCCGCTTCGGGGTCAGCGCCGCCAGTTTGTTCCATCTCGCCTGGGCGCAGGTGCTGGCGGCCACGGCCGGGCAGCCGAAAATAGTGTTCGGCACGGTGTTGCTCGGTCGTCTGCAGGGCGGTGCGGGCGCTGATCGTGCGCTGGGCATGTTCATCAATACCTTGCCGTTGCGCGTCGATGTCGCCGAGGCCGGCGTCGGTGTGGCGCTGCGCGGTGTGCACCAGCGGCTGGCTGCGCTGCTCGGTCATGAACACGCGTCACTGGCACTCGCCCAGCGTTGCAGTGCGGTGGCTGCGCCGTCGCCGCTGTTCAGCTCGGTGCTCAATTATCGCCACAGCGCGGCGGGTCATTCCGACGAGGCAGCGTGGCAGGGGATCGAATTTCTCGCTCACGAGGGGCGCAGCCATTATCCGCTGACGCTGAGCATCAACGATCTTGGCGAGGGCTTCGATCTGTCGGTGCTGACGCCCGCCGAAGTCGGCGCGCAACGGGTCTGCGACTTGATGCACAGCACGCTGGCGGCGCTGGTGTCAGCGCTGGAGCAAAATCCCGAACAGGCGCTGAATCGCCTGGCGATCCTGCCGCCGTCAGAGCGCGAGCGAGTGCTCAGGCAGTTCAACGCCAGCGCCAGGGCATTCCCGCCTGCGCAAACCGTGCACCGCCTCTTCGAAGCGCAGGCCTTGCTCAATCCGCAGGCAGTGGCGGTGCAAGCGGGTGAGCAACAGCTGACCTACGCGCAGCTCAATCACCAGGCCAATCGCCTCGCGCATTATCTCCTCGCGCTGGGCGTGCAGCCCGACGCGCGCGTGGCGGTTTCCACCCGGCGCGGCCCGCACATGCTGCTGGCGATGCTGGCGGTGCTCAAGGCCGGCGCAGCCTATGTGCCGATCGACCCGGCGCATCCGGCCGAGCGCATCGCGTACCTGCTGGCCGACAGTGCGCCGCTGGCGTTGCTGGTATCCGGCGTGGAACCGGGCGCGGTGAACGTGTCGGTGATCGATCTTGGCGACGAGCGCTGGCAGGACTTGCCCGAGCAAAACCCGCAAGTGGCCGGTTTGACTCCGAACCATCTGGCCTATGTGATTTACACCTCCGGCTCCACCGGGCAACCGAAAGGCGTGATGGTCGAGCACCGCAGCCTGGAAAACCTCGTGCACTGGCACGCGCAAGCGTTCGACCTGCACGCCGGCAGCCATACGGCCAGCGTTGCCGGGTTCGGGTTTGACGCCATGGCCTGGGAGGTCTGGCCGACCTTGTGTGTCGGCGCGACTCTGCACCTGCCACCGGCGTCGATCGGCAATGAACACCTCGTCGAATTACTTGAATGGTGGCGAGCGCAGCCGTTGCAGGTGAGCTTCCTGCCGACGCCGGTGGCCGAATATGCGTTCAGCCGCGAGTTGGGCCATCCGACCTTGCGCACCCTGTTGATCGGCGGCGACAAACTCAGGCAGTTCCCGCGTGATCAGACCTTCGAGGTGATCAACAACTACGGACCGACCGAAGCCACGGTGGTGGCGACCTCGGGTCGCATCGAGGCGGGGCAGGCGTTGCACATCGGCCGACCCATCGCCAATGCCAGGGTGTATGTCCTCGATGGGCAGCAGAAACCTTCGCCGGTGGGCGGCAAAGGCGAGTTGTACGTCGCCGGCGCAGGCGTGGCCAGGGGTTATCTGAACCGCGATGAATTGACCGCCGAGCGCTTTCTTGCTGACCCGTTCAGCACTGAACCAGACGCGCGCATGTATCGCACCGGCGACCTTGTGCGCTGGCGTGCCGACGGCACGCTGGAGTATCTGGGGCGCAATGACGATCAGGTCAAACTGCGTGGCGTGCGGGTGGAACTTGGCGAAATCGAAGCCGCGCTGGCCAGTCATCCGGCGCTGCAGGACGCCGTGGCGCAGGTGCGCGACGGGCAGCTGCTGGCGTGGTTCACCGCGCGCGGCGCCGTGGCTATCGACGACTTGCGCCAGCACCTGCAGACGCGCTTGCCGCAAGCCTTGCTGCCGGCCGCCTACGTGCGTCTCGACGCGTTGCCATTGACCACCAATGGCAAACTCGACCGCAAGGCCTTGCCGGAACCGGATCAAAGCGCCTGGCTCAGCCGTCAGTACCAGGCGCCGCAAGGCCCGGTGGAAACCGCGCTGGCGCAGATCTGGCGCGAAGTGCTCAAGGTCGAACAAGTCGGCCGGCACGACAACTTCTTCGAACTGGGCGGGCACTCGTTGCTGGCGGTCAGCGTCATCGAACGCATGCGCCAGATCGATCTGAGCACCGACGTGCGCGTGCTGTTCAGCCAGCCGACCCTGGCGGCGCTGGCGGCGGCGGTCGGTAGCGGCCGCGAGATCGAAGTGCCGGCCAACGGCATCGCGGCGGACTGCACTTACATCACGCCGAGCATGCTCAGCCTGCTCGAACTGGACCAGGCCAGCATCGAACGCATCGTCGCCACGGTGCCGGGCGGCGCGGCCAACGTGCAGGATATTTACCCGCTGGCGCCATTGCAGGAAGGCATTCTTTATCACCACATCACGGCCGGGCAACACGACCCGTACGTGCTGCATTCGCGGCTGATGTTCGCCAGTGTCGAGCGGGTCGAAGCCTTTGCCAGCGCGTTGCGTCAGGTCATGGCGCGCCACGACATCCTGCGTACTTCGATCGTCTGGCAGGGCTTGGCTGCGCCGGTGCAGGTGGTGTGGCGCGAGGCGCAGTTGCCAGTGGAGGAGGTCGCGTTCGCGCAACTGTCGACGCGCGCGCTGGATCTCGCCCAGGCGCCGCTGATCCGCTTGTTGCATGCGCGCGATCCGAGCACCGGGCTAGTGGCCGGCCTGCTGTTGTTCCATCACATCGCCCTCGATCACACGGCGCTTGAAGTGGTGCGCGAAGAAATGCAGATCAGCCTCGCTGGCGAACAGCGCTCGCTGCCGCCGGCGGCGCCGTACCGCAACTACGTGGCACAGGCGCGGCTGGGCGTCAGTGAGACGGAGCACGAAGAGTTCTTCCGCGACATGCTCGGTGATGTCGATGAGCCGACGCTGCCGTTCGGCTTGCAGGACGTCAACGCCGCGGCGGGGACTTACGAGGAAGCCGCGCTGGCACTGCCCGATGCCCTGGCACAGCGCCTGCGCCGCCAGGCACGACAGCTGGGCATCAGCGTCGCCAGCGTGTTTCATCTGGCGTGGGCGCAGGTGCTGGGCGCCACTTCCGGGCAGGAGCGGGTGGTGTTCGGCACGGTGCTGATGGGTCGCATGCAGGGCGGGGCAGGGGCGGATCGCGGACTGGGGATGTTCATCAATACCCTCCCGCTGCGCGTCGATCTCGGCGCGCAACCGGTGCGCGCCGCGCTGGCGGCCACCCATGGGCGGCTCACCGGCCTGCTGGCGCATGAGCATGCCTCGCTGGCTCTGGCCCAGCGTTGCAGCCGAATCGCTGCACCGGCGCCGTTGTTCAGTGCGATGCTCAACTATCGGCATGGCAGCGCGACGCTTGCGCAGGCGCATCCGGCGTGGCACGGCATCGAAACCCTGCACAGCGAGGAGCGCACCAATTATCCGCTGAGCCTCAACGTCGACGATCTCGGCACAGATTTCAGGCTCACCGCGATCACCTCGGCCGAGGTCGGTGCGTTGCGCATCTGTAACTACATGGAGACGGCGTTGCAGACACTGGTCGAGGCGTTGGAGCAGACGCCGCAGCAACCGATCGAGCAGTTGTCGGTGTTGCCGCAGGCCGAGCGTCAGCGCTTGCTGTTCGACTTCAACGCGACGGCGGTCGATTACGACTTGCAGCAAACCCTGCACGGGCTGTTCGAAGCACAAGTGTTGCGCACGCCGCAGGCCGTCGCGGTGCAGATCGACGATCAATGCCTGAGTTTCCACCAGCTCAACGAGCGCGCCAACCGCCTCGCCCATCACCTGATCGGGCTGGGGGTGCAGGCGGATTCGCGGGTGGCGATCTGCGTCGAGCGCAGTCTCGCCATGGTCGTTGGCCTGCTGGCGATCCTCAAGGCGGGTGGCGCGTATGTGCCGCTGGACCCGGACTACCCGGCCGAACGCATCGCCTGCATGCTTGCCGACAGTGCGCCGGTGGCGCTGCTGGTGCAGGGCAGCACGGCCTCGCAGGCCGGCGCACTGGCGGTGCCGGTGATCAATCTGGACGAGGACATCTGGCGCGACATGCCGGCGGACAACCCGCCACGCGAGCGCCTGACGTCGGCGCATCTGGCCTACGTGATCTATACCTCCGGCTCTACCGGTCAGCCCAAGGGTGTGGCCAACGAGCACGGTGCGGTGGTCAACCGTTTGCTGTGGATGCAGGACGCCTATGCGTTGACGGCGGCGGATACCGTGTTGCAGAAAACCCCGTTCAGTTTTGACGTGTCGGTGTGGGAGTTCTTCTGGCCGCTGATGACCGGCGCGCGCCTGTTGCTGGCCCGCCCTGGCGGGCACAAGGAACCGGCATACCTGAGCGCGCTGATCGATCGCGAACAGGTCAGCACCGTGCATTTTGTGCCATCGATGCTCGACGTGTTTCTCGCCCACGGCCAGACCGAGCGCTGTGCCGGCTTGCGCCAGGTGATGTGCAGTGGGGAGGCGTTGCCCGGCAGTCTGGTGCGGCGTTTCAAACAGCAGTTCCCGGCCAGCCAGTTGCACAACCTGTACGGCCCGACCGAAGCGGCGGTGGACGTCACCGCGTGGCATTGCGCCGGGCCGGTGCACGACACGCCTGACAATACGCCGATCGGCAAACCGATCGCCAATACGCGGATGTACATCCTCGACGCGCAGCAACAACCGGTGCCGCAAGGTGTGGTCGGCGAGCTGTACATCGGTGGCGTACAGGTCGCGCGCGGCTACCTCAATCGCGCCGAACTGAGTGCCGAACGCTTCCTGCGTGACCCGTTCAGCCCGCAGGCGCAAGCGCGCATGTATCGCACCGGTGATATCGCTCGTTATCGTGCCGACGGCAATATCGAATACCTGGGCCGCAACGACGATCAAGTGAAGATTCGCGGCCTGCGCATCGAGCTGGGGGAAATCCAGGCGGGCCTGACCCGCATCGACGGCGTGCAGGAAGCGGCGGTGCTGGCCCGCGAAGACGTGCCGGGGGACAAGCGCCTGGTGGCGTATTACACCGGTGCGCGGCTGGACATCGACATCCTTCGCGCCGCATTACTGCACGGCTTGCCGGACTACATGGTGCCGGCCACCTACATCCATCTCGACCGTCTGCCGCTGAGCCCCAACGGCAAACTCAACCGCAAGGCGCTGCCCGCGCCGAATCAGGATTCGCTGGTCAGCCGGCCGTACGAGGCACCCATCGGCGCGGTGGAAATCACCCTGGCGCGGCTGTGGGGCGAATTGCTCAATGTCGAACGGGTCGGCCGTCACGACCACTTTTTCGAGCTGGGCGGGCACTCGCTGCTGGCGGTGAGTCTGGTCGGCCGGCTGCAACAGGAAGGCATGGAGGCTGACGTGCGGGCGTTGTTCGAGCACCCGACACTGGCCGGTTACGCAGCAATCACGGAAAGAATGGAGATCGTCCTGTGAGCCTGAATCCCTTGTTGGCAACCCTTAAAGCCCGCGACATCCAATTGACGGTCACAAACGACCAGTTGCGCGTCAATGGCAACAAGCAGGCGCTTGGAGATCCGACACTGCTGGCGTCGTTGCGCGAGCACAAGGCGGCGCTGATCGAACTGATCAAGGCCGGCGGGTACTCCGCCGCCCGCGTCGGTCAGGTCGAGGTGCCGGCCAATGGTATTGCGCCCGGTTGCACCCGGATCACCCCGGCGATGCTGACCCTGACGCAACTGAGCCAGGACGCTATCGATCAACTGCTCGAAGGCATTCCCGGCGGGGCGGCGAACGTGCAGGACATCTATCCGCTGACACCGTTGCAGGAAGGCATTCTCTATCATCACGTCAGCGCGCAGCACGGTGATCCCTATGTCATGCAGGCGCATTTCGCCTTCAGCGGCGCGGAGCGTTTGCAGGCATTCGTCGACGCCTTGCAAACGGTCATTAATCGCCACGACATTCTGCGCACAGCGGTGGTCTGGGAAGGCCTCGACACGCCGCTGCAAGTGGTCCTGCGCGATGCCCGCCTGCCGCTGGAAGAAGTGCTGCTGGAGGCTGAGGGCGGCGATGCGCTGAGCCAACTGCACGAACGCTTCGACGTTCGCCAGTTCCGCCTCGACGTGACGCGCGCGCCGCTGTTGCGCCTGGCGCATGCCTGGGACGCGCGCGAACAGCGCATCGTCGCGATGCTGCTGTTCCATCACATGGCGATGGACCACTCGGCACTGGCGGTGGTCAGCGAGGAATTGCAGGCCTGCCTGTGCGGACAGGCCACGCGGCTGGGCGCGCCTGTGCCGTTTCGCAATTACGTGGCGCAGGCGCGCCTGGGCATCAGCGAGGCGCAACACGAAGGGTTTTTCCGCGAGATGCTCGCCGACATCGACCAACCGACCTTGCCCTATGGCCTGCAAGGTGTGCACGGCGATGGCAGCGATATTGTCGAATTCAGCCAGGCGCTCGACCCGCCACTTGAGCGCCGCTTGCGCGCACAGGCGCGGCGCCAGGGCGTCAGCGTCGCGAGCTTGTTCCACCTCGGTTGGGGCCAGGTGCTGAGTGCCCTGACCGGGCAGGCGAGCGTGGTTTTCGGCACCGTGCTAATGGGGCGCATGCACAACGCCGAAGGCACCGAACGCGCGCTGGGCATCTTCATCAACACCTTGCCGCTGCGAGTCGACATCACCACGCTGGCCGTCGCTGAAGCGATCAAGGCCACTCACGCGCGGCTGACCACGCTGATGCGCCACGAACATGCGCCGTTGGCATTGGCGCAGCGATGCAGTGGCGTGGTCGCCTCATCGCCGTTGTTCAGTACGCTGCTCAACTATCGCCACAGCGCCTCGAGCGCCAACGCCAGCGCCGAAGCACTCGCCGCCTGGGAGGGCATCAGTGTGCTGCGCTCGGAAGAACGCACCAATTATCCGCTGACCCTGAGCATTGACGACTTCGGCGAGCGCTTCAGCCTGACCTTGCTGGCCACTCGCGCCGTCGACGGTCAGCGTCTGTGCGCCTATCTGTTGTGTGCGATCGAGCAATTGCTGTCGGCACTCGAACAGGCGCCGCAAACGCCGCTGAATCAGTTGTCGGTGCTGCCGGCGGAGGAGCGCGAGCAACTGTTGCACGGGTTCAATGCCAGCCAGGTCGATTACCCGCCAGCGCAGCCTGTTCATCAGCGGTTCGAAGCGCAGGTGCTGGCGCGTCCGGATGCGCTGGCCGCGGTGCACATGGGCGAGTCGCTGACCTTTGCCGAGCTGAACCACAAGGCCAATGCGCTGGCCCACCAGTTGCTGGATCTGGGCGTGCAGCCTGATGACCGTGTCGCCATCGTCGCCCGCCGCGGTCTGCAAGCGCTGACCGGTTTGCTGGCGATCCTCAAGGCCGGCGCCGCTTACGTGCCGGTCGATCCGGCGCACCCGGCCGAACGCCTGCTGCATTTGCTGCGCGACAGTGCGCCGGTGGCGGTGCTGACCAGCGCCGATCTGCGTGAACGCCTGCCGAGGCTGGCGATCCCGATGCTCAATCTCGACCCGCGCACCTGGCCGCTGGGCATCACCCGCAACCTACACCTGCCGAATCTGCAGGCAAGCCATCTGGCCTACGTGATCTACACCTCCGGCTCGACCGGTTTGCCCAAGGGCGTGATGGTCGAGCATGGCACGCTGTCGAACCTGGTCGATTGGCACTGTTCGGCCTTCGACCTGTGTGCCGGCCGTCACACCTCAAGCCTCGCGGGATTCGGCTTCGACGCCATGGCGTGGGAGATCTGGCCGGCGCTGTGCGCGGGCGCCACGCTACACATCGCCCCGGCGCATGACGGCAGTGAAGACATCGACACGTTGCTCGACTGGTGGCGCGCGCAGCCGCTGGACGTGAGTTTCCTGCCCACTCCTGTGGCCGAATACGCCTTTAGCCAACACCTGGAACACCCGACGTTGCGCACGCTGCTGATCGGCGGCGACCGCTTGCGCCAGTTCTCGCGCAACCAGCGTTTCGACGTGATCAACAATTACGGCCCGACCGAAACCACAGTGGTCGCGACCTCCGGGCGCATCGACAGCGATGACGCCTTGCACATCGGCAAACCGGTGAGCAATGCCACGGTGTATCTGCTCGATGAGCACCAGCACCCGGTGCCGATTGGCGCGGTCGGCGAGCTGTACATTGGCGGCCGAGGTGTGGCGAGGGGGTACTTGAACCAGCCGCAGCTGACGGCCGAACGCTTCCTGCGCGATCCGTTCAGCAATACCGCGCAGGCGCGCATGTACCGCTCCGGCGACCTCGCGCGCTGGCGCAGCGACGGCACGCTTGAGTACCTGGGACGCAATGACGACCAGGTGAAAATTCGCGGCGTGCGCATCGAACCGGGCGAGATCGAGAATCGCCTCAATCAGTTGCCGGGGATTCAGGAGGCGGTCGTGCTGGCGCGCGAAGATCAGCCGGGACAGCCGCGCCTGGTGGCGTATTTCACCGAGCAGGCGCAGGTGCAGGCATTGGCCGTTGGGGAATTGCGCGCGTTGTTGCTGACGCAGTTGCCGGAATACATGGTGCCGTCTGCCTTCGTCAAACTCGACGGATTACCGCTGACCGCCAACGGCAAACTCGACCGCAAGGCCTTGCCCAAGCCTGAGCGCTCGGCCGTGTTCACCCGTGAATACGCCGCACCGCAAGGGGAAGTGGAAATCGCCCTGGCCGACATCTGGGCCGATGTGCTGCAGGTCGAGCGGGTAGGGCGCGAAGACCATTTCTTCGAACTGGGCGGGCATTCGCTGCTGGCGATGCGCATGGTTGCTCAGGTGCGCCAGCGACTCGGCGTCGAGCTGGTGCTCAGCGATCTGTTTGCCAACGCCGAACTGGCAGCGGTGGCGCAGGTATTGACCGAAGCCGGGCGCTGCACGCAACCGCCGATCCTGCCGGCATCGCGTGAAACGGCGCTGCCGTTGTCGTTTTCGCAGCAGCGCTTCTGGTTTCTGGCGCAGATGGAGGGCGCCAACACTGCTTACAACATCCCGATTGCCCTGCGCTTGCGCGGTGCCCTGGACGACGATGCCCTGCAACGCGCGCTGGCCCGTATCGTCGCCCGCCACGAGACGTTGCGCAGTCGCTTCGCACCGCTCGCTGGCGACGCTCAGGTGTTGATTGCGCCGGTCGACAGCGGCCTGCTGTTGCGGGTCGAGGATCTGCGCCAGCACCCTCAGGCGGACGAGGCGTTACAGGCGCTGATTCAGGGCGAGGCTTCGGGGCCGTTCGATCTGCTTGACGACCCGCTGATTCGCGGGCGTCTGGTGCGTCTGGCCGTTGATCATCATGTGCTGCTGCTGACGCTGCACCACATCATCTCCGACGGTTGGTCGATGGGCGTGCTGACCCGCGAACTGATGGCGCTGTACCGGGCCTTCAGTCAGGGCGAAGACGATCCGTTGCCGGCGCTGACCCTGCAATACGGTGACTACGCGGTGTGGCAGCGGCGCTGGTTGAGCGGAGAGGTGTTGCAGCGCCAAAGCGAATATTGGCAACGCACCCTGCGTGACGTGCCGGCCTTGCTGACCTTGCCGACGGATCGGCCGCGCCCGGCGCAGCAGGACTACGCCGGCAGCAGCATTGCGCTACAACTGGACGAGCGTCTGAGCGCCGGGCTCAAGGCCTTGAGTCAGCGCCACGGGGTGACGTTGTACATGACCTTGCTCAGTGCCTGGGCGTTGCTGCTCGGGCGTTTGGCCGGGCAGACCGACGTGGTCATCGGTTCGCCGGTGGCCAACCGCAATCGGGCCGAAGTCGAGGGCATGATCGGCCTGTTCGTCAACACTCTGGCCCTGCGTATCGACACCGCGGGCGAGCTGACCGGCGAAGCGCTGCTGGCGCGGGTCAAGACCCTGACCTTGCAGGCTCAGGCGCATCAGGATCTGCCGTTCGAGCAAGTGGTGGAGTTGACCCGGCCGGTGCGCAGCCTCGCGCACAGTCCGCTGTTCCAGACCATGTTCAATTGGCGCAACAGCGACGGCCCGGCACTGGCCCTCGGTGAGCTGACCCTGGAAGCCGTGGCCGAGCCGAGCCACTTTGCCAAGTTCGATCTGACCTTGACCCTCGGCGACACCGGCGCGGGCATTGACGGCTGGCTGGAATACGCCACGGCGCTGTTCGATGAAACCACGGTGCAGCGTTTTGCCGGTTACCTGCAGCAACTGCTACAGGCCATGGTCAGCAACGATCAGGCGCTGCTTGCCCAGGTGCCATTGATAACGGACGAAGAACGCCAGCGCTTGCTGGTGGATTTCAATGACACCGCACGGGAATACCCGCACGACCACACCGTGCAGCATCTGTTCGAAGCATTGGCCGTGCAACAACCCGACGCCGTCGCAGCGCTGCACGGCCAGCAGACGCTGAGCTATGCCGAGTTGAACCGCCGGGCCAATCGGCTGGCGCATCATCTGCGCAGCGACGGAGTAAAACCTGGCGACGCGGTGGCGATCCTGTTGCCGCGCTCGCTGGACCTGCTGATCGCGCAACTGGCGGTCGGCAAGTGCGCGGCGGCGTGGGTGCCGCTGGATATTCACGCCCCAAGCGAGCGCCAGGCGTTCATGGTCGAGGATTGCCAGGCCGCCGCGCTGCTGACGCACAGCACCACCCCGCTGACCTTTGCCGCACGGCGCATCGATCTTGATCGGCTGCCGCTCGAGGCTCAGCCCAGCCATAACCCGGATCTGCCGCAGTCGGCCGAGTCGCTGGCGTACATCATGTACACCTCGGGCTCTACCGGCATGCCGAAAGGCGTCATGGTCCCGCATCGGGCGATCACGCGGCTGGTGATCAATAACGGCTACGCCGATTTCAATCGCCAGGATTGCGTTGCGTTTGCCTCCAATCCGGCGTTCGATGCCAGCACCATGGACGTCTGGGGCGCGCTGCTCAACGGCGCGCGGGTGGCGATCATCGATCACGCGACGTTGCTCGACCCGCACGCGTTCGGCGCCGAACTCAAGCGCAGCGGCGCGAGCATCCTGTTCGTCACCACCGCACTGTTCAACCAGTATGTGCAGCTGATTCCCGACGCCCTGAAGGGCTTGCGCATCCTGCTATGCGGCGGCGAGCGCGGCGATCCGGCGGCGTTTCGCACGTTGCGCGCCGAGGCGCCGGATGTGCGTCTGGTGCATTGCTATGGCCCGACGGAAACCACCACTTACGCCACCACGTTTGCCGTGCAGAATGTCGCCGATGAGGCCGACAGCGTGTCGATCGGCGGGCCGATCTCCAACACCCAGGTGTATGTGCTTGATGCCTTCCAGCAACCGGTACCGTTCGGCGTGACCGGTGAGTTGTACATCGGCGGGCAGGGCGTTGCCCTGGGCTACCTGAATCGGCCCGAGCTGACCGCAGAGAAATTTCTCCCGGACCCGTTCAGCGACAGGCCCGACGCGGTGATGTACCGCACCGGCGATCTGGTGCGCTGGCTGGCGCCGGGGCAGCTTGAGTGCATCGGTCGCAATGACGATCAGGTGAAAATCCGCGGCTTCCGCATTGAGCTGGGCGAGATCGAAAACCGTCTGCTCAGTTGTCCCGGGGTTAGGGAAGCCGTGGTACTGGCGCGGCGTGACGGCGCGCAGACCGCCCGTCTGGTGGCCTATTTCAGCGCTGACGATGCCGAACTGCACAGCGCCACCTTGCGCGCGTTGTTACAGGCACGCTTGCCGGAATACATGGTGCCTTCGGCGTGGGTGCGGCTGGAGAATCTGCCGCTGAACAATAATGGCAAGGTCGATCGCAAGGCCTTGCCGGAGCCGACCCAGGAGGCTTTGCTCAACCGCGTGTACGAGGCGCCGGGTAACGCGCTGGAAAGCCGTCTCGCCGGATTGTGGAGCGAAATCCTCCAGGTCGACCGGGTCGGTCGCCACGACAACTTCTTCGAACTGGGCGGGCATTCGTTGCTGGCGGTGCGGCTGGTCAGCCAGATGCAGCAGGCCGGTCTGCCGATCACCCTCGCCGAGTTGTTCCAGCAGCCGAGCATTGAGGCGATGGCTGCGCTGCTCGCCGAGCGTGACGGGATCAGCGAGGCGGAGCCGGGGCTCATCGTGGTCCGCGCGGGCAGTCAAGGTACGCCGCTGTTTCTGGTGCATGAATTCAGCGGTCGCGATGTGTATTTCCCGGCGCTGGGCCGCCATATCGAGGGTGATTTTCCGATCTACGGTCTGCCCGGTATCGAGTTCGGCCAGGCGCAATTGCGCACCCTCGAATGCTTGGCGACACGCATGGCCGGGATCATTCGCGACAGACAACCTCACGGGCCGTATCGATTGGCTGGCTGGTCGTTCGGCGGTGTACTGGCTTACGAAGTCGCGCAGCAATTGCTGGGGCAGGACGAAGTGGTCGAATTCATCGGCCTGATCGACAGCTACGTGCCGCGTCTGGCCGATCCGCACAAGGCACGCTGGAACGATGCCCACGTGCACAAGCGTCAGTTGCTCCTGCATTGCACTGCGCACTGGCTGGGCCTTGGCGAAGATGGCCAGCGCGGATTGACGGCATTGACAGCGTTGCAAAGCGAGCTTGAGGCGCGCTCGTTCGCCGAACTGCTGGAGCGCTGCCAGCAGCAGCAATTGCTCCATCCGGAGCTGGCAACAGCCTCGGCAGCCGATACCTGGCATTACCTTGATCGCGAAGTTGCCCACGGACATGCGCTGGCGCATTACCGGGTCAGTCCGCTGCCGGTGCCGCTGCATGTGTTTCGCGCACAGCAACGTTCGGCGGCGATGGCGCAGCTCAGCCCGACCCTCGGCTGGGCCGAAGAATTGCCCAATGCCGAGTTGCGTTGCATCGACGTGCCCGGCGATCACCAGAACATGATGAAAGCCCCGCATATTCAAGCGCTGGGTCAGGCGCTCAGCCAGGCACTGGTGCAAGCAAAGGCGCCGACATTGCCGGTCTATCAACCGCTGGTGACCATCCAGACTGGCGACAGTGCAAGGGCGCCGATCTTCTGCGTGCCGGGGGCCGGCGACAGTGTCACCGGCTTCATTCAGCTGACCGAAGCCCTCGGCCCCGAGTGGCCGGTGCATGGTCTGCAACCGCGCGGGCTGGAAGGCGACGCGGTGCCGCACAGTCAGGTCGAGGCGGCGGCGCGCTGTTACCGGCGGGCGATCGAGCAGCTCTATCCGCAGGGCCCCGTGCACCTGATCGGACACTCCTTCGGTGGCTGGGTGGCGCACGCTCTGGCCGCGCAATTACAGGCCGACGGGCGCGAAGTGGCGTCGCTGACGCTGATCGACAGTGAGTCACCCGGCGGCAACGGCGTCGTTGGCAAACCCTACACCGCAACCGCGGCGTTACAGCGGCTGATCGAGGCGCTGCAACTGTCGGCCGGCACCTCACTGGGCATCGATGCCGAGGTGTTCGCCGCAGCCGATGACGCCACGCAACTACGTCTGCTGCACGAGGGCATGGTGCGTGCGGGCGTGCTGTCGGCGCGATCTGCGCCGCAGTCTTTGCTCGGCTCGACGCGCACGTTCGCCAGTGCGTTGCGCACGGTGTATCAACCGCGTCAGCGCTACAGCGGCCCGGTGCGGTTGGCGCTGGTGGACGATCCGACGCTCGATGCGGCGGGCAATCAGCGCGAGCAAGCGGCGATGGTTGAAGGCTGGCGCCGCGAGGTCGCGGATCTGACGGTGTGGTACGGGCCGGGCAACCATTTCACCTTGCTCAAGGCGCCCAACGTGTTCAGTTTCGCCGCGTGGTGGCACGAGGGTCACAAGCAACCGGCCAAGGCAATGTTCTCCTGATCGATGTGTACGTCTTGCAGCCCGGTCGCTGGCCGGGCTCAACCCTGAACGGATTTGTGGTTTATTTATGGAAAAGTCGAAGTTGCGCAAAGTCGCTTTGGGTGTGGCGCTGGCGGCGGTCGCCGGCTTGTTGCTGTACGCGGTACAGGCGCCGGCGCAAGCGCCGCAGTACCTGACGGCCACGGTGGAGCGCGGTGACATCGAGAACGCGGTGCTCGCCACCGGGTTGCTCGAGGGCATCAAGCAGGTCGATGTCGGCGCGCAGGTGTCGGGGCAATTGAAGTCGCTCAAGGTCAAGGTGGGCGACAAGGTGAAGAAGGGCCAGTGGCTGGCGGAAATCGATCCACTGGTGTTGCAGAACACCCTGCGTCAGGCCCAGGTCGATGAAGAGAACCTGCAAGCGCAAAAACGTGCGACCCAGGCGCAACTGCGCCAGACCAAGGCCTTGTTCGAGCGTTACCGGAACTTGCAGGAAGACGCGTCGATCTCTCGCCAGGATTTTGAAACCGCGCAGTCGAATTACGAAGTGCAGCAGGCCAATCTGCTGTCACTGGAGGCGCAGATCAAGAGTGCGCATATCCAGATCGACACCGCCAAGGTCAACCTGGCCTATACACGGATCATTGCGCCCATCGACGGCGATGTGGTCGGCATCGTTACGCAGGAAGGGCAGACCGTGATCGCTAACCAGTTGGCGCCGATCCTGCTCAAGCTGGCCGATCTGGATACCATGACGGTCAAGGCGCAGGTGTCGGAGGCGGATGTGATTCACATCGCGCCGGGGCAGGAGGTGTATTTCACCATTCTGGGTGAAGACAAGCGTTATTACGGCAAGCTGCGCGGCACTGAGCCGGCACCGCAGAACTTCCTCGAAACCCCGCCGGCCGGCACGCCGAAGCAGAACACCGCGGTGTTCTACAACGCATTGTTCGAGGTGCCGAACCCGGATCATCGCTTGCGCATTTCCATGACCGCGCAGGTGCGCGTGGTGCTCGACACGGCGAAGTCAGTGCTCATGGTTCCAGTGGCGGCACTCGGCGCGCGCAACGGTGACGGCAGCTATCCGGTGCGTGTGCTCGATGCCAAGGGGCAGGCCCAGCCACGCACCGTGCAGGTCGGCATTAACAACAACGTCAAGGTGCAGATCAACGAAGGTCTGACTGAAGGTGATCGCGTGGTGATCGGTGATCCGGTGTCTGCTGTGGCGGGGTCCTGATCATGGCCGAAGCCCTGCTGCAACTGAGTGGCATCACCCGTAGCTTCATTGCTGGCGATCGCGAGTTCCTGGCGCTGAAAGACATTGACCTGACGATACATGCCGGGGAAATGGTGGCGATCATCGGTGCGTCCGGCTCCGGCAAGTCGACGCTGATGAACATCCTTGGCTGTCTCGATTACGCCACCGCCGGCAGTTACAGGATCAACGGCCGGGAAACCCGCGACCTCGATAGCGAGGCGCTGGCAGCACTGCGCCGCGACTACTTCGGTTTCATTTTCCAGCGCTATCACTTGCTGCCGCATCTGAGTGCCATGCACAACGTCGAGATCCCGGCGATATACGCCGGCACCCCGGAGCCGCAACGCCACGCCCGCGCCCGCGAGCTGTTGGCGCGGCTGGGGCTGGAACGGCACCTGACGCACCGGCCCAGCCAGCTGTCTGGCGGCCAGCAGCAGCGCGTCAGTATTGCCCGCGCCTTGATGAACGGCGGTGAAGTGATCCTCGCCGATGAGCCAACCGGTGCCCTCGACACGACCAGCGGCAAGGAGGTCATGCACATTCTGCAGGAGCTGCACGCCGCCGGGCACACGGTGATTCTGGTGACCCACGATCCGAAAGTGGCGGCCAACGCCGAGCGCATCATCGAAGTCAGCGACGGCGAAATCCTCAGCGACCGGCGCAACGTGCCCGACAGCGAAGCCTCGGTGAGCGACGACCGGGCGGCGCCGCAAGCCACCGCAGCACGGCGTCTGGTCGCCAGCCTCGGGCTGTTCAAGGAAGCCTTCAACATGGCCTGGGTCGCGTTGATTTCGCACCGCATGCGCACCTTGCTGACCATGCTCGGCATCGTCATCGGCATCACTTCGGTGGTGTCCATTTCGGCGATCGGCGAGGGTGCCAAGCGCTATGTGCTCAAGGACATTCAGGCGATCGGCAGCAACACCATCGATATCTATTCCGGAACCAGTTTCGGCGACAGCCGATCCGCCGCCATCGAAACCCTGGTGCCTGCCGATGTTGCGGCCCTCAATCAACTGTATTACGTCGACAGCGCGACACCGGTGGTTGGCCGCAATCTGCTGATGCGTTACCGCAATATCGATGTCGATGCCCAGGTCAACGGCGTCAGCGATCTGTATTTTCAGGTGCGCGGGATAAAGATGGCGGCGGGCATTCATTTCAGCGAAAGCGATGCGCGACGTCAGGCTCAGGTGGTGGTGATCGATCACAAGACCCGTCAGCGCCTGTTCGGCGAGCAGGTCGATCCGCTGGGGCAGGTGATCCTGATCGGTAATCTGCCGTGCACCGTGATCGGCGTCGCGGCGGAGAACAAGAACCTGTTTGCCGCGAGCAAGTCACTCAACGTCTGGGTGCCCTACGAAACCGCTGCCGGGCGCCTGCTCGGCCAGCGCTATCTGGACAGCATCAGCGTGCGCATCAAGGACGGCCAGCCGAGCAAAGTGGTGGAGGACAACGTCAACAAGTTGATGCTGCAGCGTCACGGCAGCAAGGATTTCTTCACCAACAACCTCGACAGCATCATGCAGACCGTGCAGAAAACCAGCCGCTCGCTGGCGTTGCTGCTATCGCTGATTGCGGTGATTTCGCTGGTGGTCGGCGGCATCGGCGTGATGAACATCATGCTGGTTTCCGTGACCGAACGGACCCGCGAGATCGGCATTCGCATGGCGGTGGGCGCGCGCCAGTCGGACATTCGTCAGCAGTTTCTGGTGGAAGCGGTGATGGTCTGTCTGCTCGGTGGCGCCATCGGCATTTCCCTGTCGTATGCCATCGGCCATCTGTTCTCGGTGTTCATCAAGGAATGGGAGATGGTGTTTTCCATGGGCTCGGTGCTGACGGCTGTGTTCTGTTCGACCCTGATCGGCGTGGTGTTCGGTTTCGTACCCGCGCGCAACGCTTCACGGCTGGACCCGATAGAAGCGCTGGCGCGAGACTGATCGCGCTGGGTCAGGGGGTGGAGGCTACCGCGCTGTCCTGCGGCGAATACATCCACTTCATCAACGAATGCCGGCCGCTGATGCCCAGCTTGATCGCCGCGCGCTTGAGGTAGCTTTCCACGGTGTTGACCTTGAGCTGCAGCTGCGCGGCCAGTTCCGGCGCGGTGTGCCCGGCGAGCAGGCCGATGCACACCGCGCTTTCTCGGTTCGACAGCTTCAAACCCAGTTGCTGCAAGCGCTCGTTGAAGCGCAGGCGCAGGGTCTCCAGGCCGCTGGTTTCGGCGTTTGGTGCAAGAGCTTGCGAGTCGATCTCCAGCGGCTGCACGGCGTTGATGTGTTTTTCGACCATCGGCAGCAGTACCGGCGAGATGTCCTGCAGGAGGCTGCGTTCCTGGGCAGAAAAGCGTTCCGACTGATCGTTGCGGTACACCGAAATCACGTAACGGTAACCGTCCTTGCGCCGGGTCAGGTGCAATTGCGCAGCGTCGGCGACGGTTGGCGATGTCTCGGGCGGCGGCCGGTCGCTGTGTTCGCTGAACAGCGTGTCGGCGCGTAACGCCGCCTCCCTCGTCGGTTCGGGTTCGCAGCGCTGCGTCACCGGTTCGACGCGCATCTGCCGGATATGCGTAGCGTCCACCGCCAGTTGCGTGCGAATCAGGTCATGCAGCATGCGCGGGAAATGGCGGCTGCCGGTGCTGGCAATGACCTTGCCGATGTGCGGAAACAGGTGTGAGTTCATGTCTTCATCCGTGAGTGGCATTGAGCGGCTCGTATCCTTGCAGTCCCGGCGTGAGCTCCCTGGCCGGTAAAATTTCCTGCAAGTTTGGATCCTATCCTAGTACAACGTTTCAACATGCGTTTAATCAAGCGCAAATGCGATAAGCACGCACTCAGGTTCGCGTGACGCAGCGAGAATGCAAAAGGGGACCGGCGGCCAGACAAAAGAAAGCCTGCGTTAACAGCAGGCTTTTTGCTTGGTCACTCGATGGGCTGCGTTCTGTAAGTCTTATATAGTTGCTGGATATCAGGATTGTCGAGATTCGCGTAGATGATCCCTTCCTTATCCAACCCGTCCAGCCCCTTTATACCGCCGATTACGCCGGGCCATTCGTCACGGCTGGAAATGCCTACCGCCAAATGGGGAACCAGCTCATTTCTGTCCTTCCCTGCCCAAGGGTAGAAACCGGAGAACAAGATTTCGTGGGTTTTGAGTACCGCTTTGTAATCGATAGGTCTTTTTTTCGCCAAGTGAGCAAGCGCGTCTTCGATACTGGCCTCGAAAGAAAGGTGTTCCGATTCTTTGACTTCAACAGAATCTTTCAACTTGAGCGAGTTTCGAAGGTAGCCTTCAGTGTCGAAGTCGCCAAAGGGGTCGAACGTCATGCGCTGAGTTGCTCTTTCGAACGCCGTTTTTCCTGGAGGTAACGTCCTTGCAAGACCATTATCTCTGCCTTGTTGAGGACACCCTTACGTTTCAGGTTCACCAGCAATTGCTCAATACCGTCCAACTCAACGGCATCTCCGGCGAGCCGCGTAATCGTCGCAGCCATGCAACTCAGACCGTCACGGTCGGCGCCGACCCTGTGCTTTTTAGCGAGTTTGCGGACTTCGTTCGCAACGCTGTTACTGGCTGATTCGGTCATTTTTTAACCCCTCATTTGCTCTGTCGGAGAATAGCATGGCGCTGTTAAGGCGGATAAACCGTCGAGCGTTTCGATTATCGTCAATGTGCTTTTACGATATTCACTGACGTGAAATTCCGGGTCGGCCATCAGACACAAAAAAGGGCAGCCTGATCAATCAAGCCGCCCCTTTCAGATCACTCGGCAATCAATGCATCTTGCTGTGATCGTGCCCTTGCATGTTGGTCAGCGCACGCACCGGCGCCTTCACCTCGAGGGTCTCTTTCTCGCCCTTGGCGTTTTCCACGGTCAGGGTCAGCGGCACTGTTTCGCCTTCCTTGAGTTGCCCGGTCAGCCCCATCAACATCACGTGATAACCATTGGGATCAAACGCGACCGCTTTGCCCGCCGGCAGATCCACCGATTTCACCGGGCCCATGCTCATGACGTCGTTTTTCATGGTCATTTCGTGGATCTGCACGTCTTTGGCGACTGGTGAAGCCACGCTGAGCAACTTGCTGTCGCTGTCAGCGGTGAGGGTCATGAACGCGCCGCTGGCGCTTTGGGTCGGCACGGTGGCGCGGACCCAGGCGTCGTCGACTGTGGTTTGCGCCGCGGCCTGAAAAGCCAGGCCCAGCAACGACAGACCCAGTACAGCGCGTTTGATGTGGTTCAAGACAGGACGCATCAGCAGACCTCCATAACAGTGAGCAAATCTTCCGTGCATTGTTCTGCCGAAAGCGATGTGGACAGCCCCAGGCGCAAACCGCCGTTGGAGTCGTAGACGTAACTGGTCGCGGTGTGCGAGATGGTGTAGGTGTCGCCGGCCGGAACCTTCTCGTAGAACACGTCGAATTCCTTGGCCGTGGCCTGGGTTTCCTCAAGCGTGCCGTACAGCGCGACGAAGGTCGGGTCGAAGGCTTTCATGTAGGCGTCGAGAATTTCAGGGGTGTCGCGCTCGGGATCAAGGGTGATGAAGATCACCTGCAAGCGATCGCCGTCGGCGCCCATCAGCTTTTTGATCTTCGCCGCGCGGGCGAGGGTGGTCGGGCACACGGCCGGGCACTGGGTGAAACCGAAGAACACCATCGGCATCATGCCGCGAAAGCTCGACAGCGTCATGGTTTCGCCGTCGGTGTTTTTCAGTTTGAAGGTGCGCCCCATGATCTTGTTACTCAGATCCTTGCCGTACTTGTACGACAGTTGGCCGCGGGTGTCGCAGCCGGCGAGCAGGCCCAGCCCGAGCACGCCCATTCCCGCAAGTACCTTGCGGCGAGTCAACAAAGCCGTCATCTAATACCGCCTTTTGCAGCCCGTCAGTCGACAGGACTGGCGGGGGGTTAACCGTAAAAGCGGCGCATGATACCAAACTGCAGGCAGACGCCGGCCACGGATCGCCGGATGGTGTGGAATAGCGCTACAAAAGGTGTAAGAAAAGATGACCTCGCTGGTTCGAAGGGCAGGGCTGAAGGGCAACTGCGGGGCCGTCAGCCGTGAATGATCGAATTCACCGATTCGGCCGTAATCACCGGCGCCTCGACCGCGTCAATCAAGCCACACAGCATGGCCTGCGAAGGGTCGATGATGCGCGGGGCCGCCGTCAGGTATTTCTCGGTCTCCAGCGTTTCCCGGGCACCTTCCGTGCGTTCGGCGACGATGCGCGCATACAGGTACAAGTCGTAATCCAGGCTCATGGCGTATTCCGACATGCGCGAATGATCGACCGCGCCCTGCAGGTGCCAGTGAAACGGGTGAAAGAGAAATTTGCTGTGGGTACACGCCGAGCGCCGCTCGCCGGCGAGAAACACGATGTTGCCCATCGACTCGACCGTGCCCAGATTGTGCGTGTGCACCGGAATCGGCAGCGACAAGAGAAAGTTGTACATGGTGAAACCGTAACTGCATTCGCCACCCATCGTGGCGATGTTAACAATCAGCTTCGAGGCTTTTTGTTGTACGGCGACGGAGGCTTTGTCGATCAATTGGCCGCAGGTGGAGGCGTTGATCGGCCCCGTGAAATTGATGACGTGAACGGGCATGAGTCACCTCGCTGTTTAATGGCGTTTTGACGATGCGGGTCAACAGACTGCTTTGACTGGCTTGCTCAGTAACCGCGCTCGCAAACAGGTCGGGTGTGCGTCGCCCCGCACTGGCGCTCGGCCTGAGCGGCGCCTTGCAGGCGCTCGTAGCAACTGCGCGACGCCACCGCGGGAACAGGGCGTGGCGGCTCTGGCGCACTGGCAGGCTGTTGAGGCTGATCCTCTGCCAATGTCAGGCCTGGTGGAGAGCTTAGCTCCATTTCGTGGGCAGGCTCTTCAGCCTTTTCCATTTGCATGGCGCAGTGGTGATTTTCGACAGGCGCTTTCATGGCAGACCTCAATATGAAAGGGGCAGCGAGGCCGCCCCCGAACTGGCGCTTACGACTTGCGTCCGCCGCCATGGCTCTGTTGCCCGCCCTTACGGCCGGCTTCCGAGGCTTTTTCGCGGTCGTTGGCAAAGTTGCCGCCATTGCCGCTGCCTGACGAGCCTTTTTTATCGCTGGTGGAGGTCTTGTTATTGCCCTGATTCTTATTACCGGTAGTCATGATGGTTCTCCGACAACAGTGAGGGTTAACTTGCAGTCCGTTAACGCAACGGACACTAATTCCGATAACGCCAAAGCGTGAATCGTTTTGATTGTTTTACAGTTGCCCGATAAGCGGTCGAACGATTAATGGCTGAGCAACAAGTCGTGGATCAGACAGACCGAGCCATCGGTGGCAGCCGTGGTCGCGCTGTAATCGATCTGGTTGTAGACGCCACCATGGAAATTGAAGCGCTGGCTGGCCCAACTGCTGTCCATTTGCTGCGGCGGCGCCGAGGTGGTCACGCCATTGCAGATCACCAGCACGTTGACCAGCCCTGCTGCGCTGACGTTGATCTCGACCGTGAAGGGCACGTTGAGGCCAATGTTGCTGGCGATCGTGCTGTTGACCGGGTCGGGCTGATTGAAACTCTGGCGAAAACCCCAGGTGATGCGGTTCTTGTTCCAGAACACCTTGATCACCGGGCCGTCGTCGTCCTTGACGTGCATCTGCGCAATCACCACCTTTTGCGCGGAATTGACCTGCGTGAGCGTCATGCGTTGGCGATTGACGTGTAGCGCCGCACTTTCCAGCGTCCAGTACACCGGCTCTTTCCATTCGCAGCGCGTGCGATGAGTGCTTTTGCTAGAGGCGCCAAGGGTTGGTGCGCTGAAACGGATGCTGCCATCGGGCTGGCGGCTGATGACTTCAGGAAAACGCAACAACGCTTCATCGCCCATCAACTCCAGTGCGACCGGGTTGGTGGGCGAAGTGGCGACAGGCGTGGTGATGCGCAAACGGCTGATATCGACAGGCATAAATACCTCCACAATCTCGGACAGATGAAGTGGGTAAGTTGCAAGACGAGTGATGCCGGGTGCATCGATGTGTTCCATGAACTTAACAGTGCGTGGACTAATGGCATTGATCAGCGGGTGTGGATTGTCTCGTTTGAGTGGACGGTGAAACGCGTTTCAGCCGATTTATCCCTTTTCGATGGGTCAGTAATCTGTACCCAACTTGAACGCAACAACACACTTCAAACTTGAAAAGGGACGCACACCATGACCACTCCAACCTACAACCGCCTGAACAAAGACGACGCCATCGTGCTGCTGGTTGACCACCAGACGGGTCTGATTTCCCTGGTGCAGGACTTCTCGCCCAACGAGTTCAAGAACAATGTGCTGGCCCTGGCCGACCTGGCGAAGTTCTTCGACCTGCCGACCATTCTCACCACCAGCTTCGAACAAGGCCCGAACGGCCCGCTGGTCCCGGAACTGAAAGAGATGTTCCCGAACGCGCCGTACATCGCTCGCCCGGGCCAGATCAACGCCTGGGACAACGAAGACTTCGTCAAAGCGATCAAGGCCACCGGCCGCAAGCAAATCATCATTGCCGGTGTGGTCACCGATGTCTGCGTAGCGTTCCCGACGCTGTCGGCACTGGCGGAAGGTTTTGATGTGTTCGTGGTCACCGACGCTTCGGGCACCTTCAACACCACCGTGCAACAAGCCGCATGGAACCGGATGACCCAGGCTGGCGCACAAATGATGAACTGGTTCTCGGTGGCCTGTGAACTGCACCGCGACTGGCGCAACGACATCGAAGGCCTCGGTAACCTGCTGTCGCAGCGTATTCCCAACTACCGCAACCTGATGAACAGCTATACGGCGCTGACTGCACAGCAAAAGTAATCGGTATGGCTACACAACAAAGCCCGCTTTGAAAGCGGGCTTTTGTCGTTTGAGGACTCGGGACGACGAGTCAGACCAGGCTCATCGACGGCTGCGGCACCCGCGACGCCGCACGCGCCGCGAGCAACGCCAGCACCGCCGCAACGACGAGCAGCCCGGCGCTGGATTCGAACGTCGCGCGATAGCCGCTCATGTCAAACAGCACGCCGCCGACAATCGCACCCGAGGCGATAGCGAACTGCACCACCGCGACCATCAGACCGCCGCCCGCTTCGGCGGCATCCGGCAGGGTTCGCGCCAGCCACGTCCACCAGCCCACCGGCGCAGCCGTTGCCACCAGCCCCCACAATCCGAGCAGCACCGCTGTAACGACGGTTGAACCACCAAAAGCAATCAGCGCCATCGCTATCACGGCCATCAACAGCGGAATGATGATCAGCGTGCGATGCAGGCTTTTTTTCACAAACCCTTCGATCAGGAAAGTCCCGGCCAGCCCGGCTACGCCGAGGCCGAGCAGCATCAGCGAGAGCACCGAAACATTGACCTGAGTGACCGTTTCAAGAAACGGCCGCAAATAGGTAAACAGCATGAACTGGCCCATGAAAAACACACTGACCGCGAGCATGCCCAACGCCACCGGCGGGCGTTTGAGCAAGCGCAAGACATTGCCCGAAGCCGCGCCGCCAGCGGCTTTCATCGACGGCAGACTGAACATCAGCCAGGCCCCGGCCAACAGGGCGACCGGCACCACGCAGAAAAACGCCCCGCGCCAGCCGATCAACGATCCGAGAAAACTGCCCAGCGGCGCGGCAATCACGGTTGCCAGCGCATTACCGCCGTTGACGATCGCCATCGCCCGCGTGACCTGTTCATCCGGCACCAGGCGCATGGCCGTCGCTGCCGACAGCGACCAGAAGCCACCAATCGCCACACCGATCAGTGCGCGACCGAGCATGAACACCGTGTAGTTCGGTGTGAACGCGACCACAGTCCCGGAGACGATCATCAACCCGGTCAGCGACAGCAGCAGCGGCTTACGATCGACCCGCGCCGCCAGCAACGGAATCAGCAGACTGGTAAGCAGCGCAAACAGCCCGGACACGGAAATGCCCTGACCGGCCTGGCCTTCGCTGATATGCAGGTCGCTGGCGATCGGCGTCAGCAGGCTGACCGGCATGAACTCCGAGGCCACCAATACGAAGGCAGCAAGCGACATGGCGAATACCGCGCCCCATGAGGCGGACGGTTGCGGCGGGGTGGATGTGGTCACGGTCATTGTCGAAATCCTGTGTTGCGCGAAACGCCCATTGTCCCGGTCAGGCGCGCACGGCTGTAGCGCGATTCGCTGGATTTCTTGCCTGATCCGCTGAGTCATGCCATTTGCGCGGGACGCTCGCGCGCCGGCACGCTACAGTTCAGCGCAGAGGTAACGGAACCCTATGACCAACACAATTTCCCAGGATTTACCGCTGCAAGCCGAGCTGGCGCAGACCATCGGCGCCCATGCCGAGGTACCAGGCGATTTCCCCACGGCGATTGCCGGGCTCGGTTTTTTCCGCCGCGAGCAACCCTCGTCGCCGCTGGTGTGCATGGTCGAACCCAGCGTGATTCTGGTGGCGCAGGGTGAGAAAAAACTGTGGGTGGGCGGCGAAGGTTTCCTGTACGACACCTCACGATTCCTGCTGACCTCACTGGACCTGCCAGCCAATTCCGAAGTGTTGCAGGCCAGCCCCGAGCGGCCCTGCCTGGGCCTGTCGTTCAAGCTCGATGTGCAAATGCTTGCCGAGCTGGCCGCGCACAGTGAGCCACCGTCATACCGCGACGGCGCCGAGCGCAAGAGCGTCGGTATCGGCTCCGTCACCCAGCCGATGCTGCTGGCGTTCCAGCGCTTGCTCGCACTGCTCGATGAGCCGGAGGCAATCCCGGTGCTGGCGCCGTTGATCCAGCGCGAGATCCACTTCCGGCTGTTGCAAAGCGATCAGGCGCTGCGCCTGCGTAAGATCACTGCGGTCGACGGCCAAGGCTACCGCATCGCCAAAGCCATCGACTGGCTGAAAATCAACTACACCTCGCCGTTGCGAGTCGAGGAACTGGCCGCGCGGGTGCAGATGAGTGCGCCGACCTTCCACCATCATTTCCGCCAACTGACGACGATGAGCCCGTTGCAATATCAGAAGTGGCTACGCCTGACCGAAGCGCGGCGACTGATGCTCAACGAACAGCAGGATGCCTCCAGCGCCGCCTTCAAGGTCGGCTATGAAAGCCCGTCGCAGTTCAGCCGCGAATACAGCCGACTGTTCGGCGCCGCGCCCAAGCGCGACATCGTCGCATTGCGTGGGCAGCGACGTTCGGGCGACGAGCGCCAGAACGCGAAAATCAAAAGCCCCTAACCCTAACCCTCCCGAAACGTCGGACCGCCCGTAGGGAGAGGGGACTGACCGTGGTGGATGTAAGAGATGCGCCGACGTGCGATATCGAGCTGATGCGACTTTTGAAAATCAACAGCCCCTCACCCTAGCCCTCTCCCGGAGGGAGAGGGGACTGACCGCGGTGGATGTGAGAGATACGCCGACTGAGATACCGAGCCGGACTCGGATTCTGAAAAGCCCAAAGATCGGCTCCCTCTCCCTCCGGGAGTGGGCTGGGGTGAGGGCGAATCCACTGAAGATTTCAAGCCATGCGACGCTTCTCACCACTCAACAATGAGCGCCAGCTCGAGTGCCCTTGATCTTGCCTAACCAGCGACATCGGAAGGCTGAGTGGAGGGATTGATCCGGGCGTGGGAGCGCAGCGACCGTACGACGAAGTCGTACACAGCGGAAGTAGGTGCAGCGAAGCAAACCGTAGCCGCTGCGCCAGGATCGATCCCGGAGCGAAGGGACCCGAGCCTGCGAGGGCCGTACGTAGGAGCAAGCCTTTTTGGGTACTTTTTCGGCGTCTGGAAAAAGTGCCTCGCCGTAAGGGCGAAACCCTAAGCCGCCGTTACCGCAGCAACGGATATGTACCCAAACCACACCGCCTGAAAGAAACCCATCGCTTGCAGACAATCTCCCACAGGATATTGCGCAGGATGATGCTGCGCGTTGCCTGGACTGCTTGTATCCTTGCCCCAGCCGAGGACATACGGTCGCTGTCAGGGCCTCGGTCCGCTGACGGCAGGAACGGGAAACCGGACTTTCCATAAGGTACTTTCGTGAAGCGTGATACCCACCTCGTCATCCTCCTGTTACTGGTGATCGGCTGTTCCCTGGCGTCCCTGACCATCTGGAAAGTCCTCGCTTCGCGCGAGCGTGCGCTGGAAGAAATCGACGTCCACAGCCTGAACCTGACGCAAGCACTGGCGACCTATTCCGAAGGCATCGTCCGCCAGAGTTCGCTGTTGTTGCTCGGCCTGGTCGAGCGCCTGGAAACCGAAGGCAGCGGCCCGGCACACATCGAGCGCTTGCGCACGTTGATCAACCATCAACAACCGCTGATGCCGCAACTGAGCGGCATCACCATTTACGACCGTCACGGCCATTGGCTGATGTCATCCAACCGGCCGATTCCCCAAGGCGCCGACAGCAGCGACCGCGCCTATTTCATTCATCACCGCGACGACCCGAGCCGCGAGACGTTCATCGGCCCGCCGATCCGCAGCCGCAGCAATGACGAGTGGGTGATCACCGTCAGTCGCCGCTTCAATGACGATCAGGGCGCGTTCGCCGGGGTGGTCGCGGTGACACTGGGCGTGCAGAACTTTTTGCGTCTGTTTGGCAAGCTCGATGTCGGTCAGGACGGCGCGATCGGCCTGTCGTACACCGACGGCACGCTGCTGGTGCGCTACCCGTTCCGCGAGCAGGACATGGGCCGCAACTTTTCCCAATCGCCGATCTACGCCAAATATCTGGTTGAGCGTTCGGTGGGCACCGCGTCGTTTACCTCCAGCCTGGACGGCGTTGAACGCCTCTATGCGTTTCGCAAAAGCCAGAAACTGCCGCTGATCACCACGGTCGCCCTCGGCAAACATGAAGCCCTCGCGGCGTGGCGCACGGAGGCTTTGCTGTCAGCGGTGGTGGTCGCGAGCCTGTTGGGGCTGACCGGTATCATCGGCTGGTTTTTGTATCGCGATATTCGTCGGCGCACCCAGATCGAAGAAGAGTTGCGGATCGCCCAGCAGCAGTTGCTCGGCTCCAATCGACAACTGGAATTGCTGGCGATGAAGGATGCGCTGACCGCGCTGGCCAACCGTCGCTGCTTCGATCAGACGCTCGCCACCGAAGCGCGCCGGGCCCAGCGTGACGGTACCTCGCTGGCCTTGCTGATGATCGATCTGGATTACTTCAAGTTGTACAACGATTCGCTCGGGCATGTCGCTGGCGACGCGTGCCTGCAGGCAGTCGGCAAACTGCTGGAAGACTCGGTGCGGCGACCGTCGGATCTGGTCGCGCGCTACGGCGGCGAAGAGTTCGCGGTGATCATGCCCGACACCGACGCGGAGGGTGCGGCGGTGGTGGCGCAACTGCTCGTTGATCGCCTCAGGCAGGAACATCTGCCGCATCCCTCCAGCCCACTGGCCCGGGTCAGCGTGAGCATCGGCGTTGCCGCTGGGCAGGGGGCGCAACTGGATGCCGTGCAAAGCCTGATCGAATCCGCCGATCAGGCGCTGTATCAAGCCAAAGCCGCCGGACGCAACGGCTTCGCTGCGTACCGCGGTGAACCCTCACTCTAAGGGTGCGGCCATCAGCCCACTGACCCGTGACACCAACGTGTCGACCGCAAAGGGTTTGGTCAATACCTGCATGCCCGGCCCGAGCTGGCCATTGCCGATCACCGAGTTTTCCGCGTAGCCGGTGATGAACAGGGTTTTGAGCTGCGGGCGGATTTGCCGTCCGGCATCGGCCATCTGCCGACCGTTCATGCCGCCCGGCAGGCCGACGTCGGTGATCAACAGATCGATCTTCGCGCCGGAACGCAGCACTTCAAGCCCTTCGAGGCTGTCCGCCGCTTCGAGCAGGCTGTAGCCGAGGTCTTTGAGAATGTCCTTGAGCAGCAGGCGCACCGACGGCTCGTCGTCAACGATCAGGATGGTCTCGCTGGCCTTGGCAAACGGCGTGCTGGTGCTCTGCGCGTCGTCATTATTGCGTTGCGCCGCGCCGCGATAACGCGGCAGGTAAATGCACATTTCGGTGCCTTGGCCGACCTGCGACTGCACCCGCACCTGACCGCCGGATTGCTTGGTGAAACCGTAGATCATCGACAGCCCCAGCCCGGTGCCTTGACCCAATGGCTTGGTGGTGAAAAACGGATCGAAAGCCTTGGCCATGACTTCGGCGCTCATGCCGGTACCGGTGTCGGTGACGCACAGGCACAGGTACTGACCGGCGGGCATGTCCAGCGCCCGCGCGGCTTCGGCATCGAGCGTACGGTTGGCGGTTTCGACGATGATGCGCCCGCCATCGGGCATCGCATCGCGGGCGTTGATGCACAGGTTGAGCAGGGCGTTTTCCAGTTGGCTGGCATCGACCAGCGCCGGCCACAGATCGGCGGCGACCACGGTTTTCAGGCGAATGCTCGGTCCGACGGTGCGCTGGATCAATTCGGTCATGCCGGCGATCAGCGCGTTGACTTCTGTCGGCCGCGGATCGAGGGTCTGACGCCTGGAGAATGCCAGCAGTCGATGGGTCAGGGCGGCCGCCCGCTTGGCTGCGTCCTGAGCGATTTCCATGTACTTGCCGATGTCCTGCAGTCGACCTTGACTGACCCTTTTGTCGACCAGCTCAAGCGAGGCGCAAATCCCCGCGAGCAGGTTATTGAAGTCATGGGCGAGGCCGCCGGTGAGCTGACCGACCGCTTCCATTTTTTGCGATTGGCGCAGCTTTTCTTCGGCCTGCATCAACTCGGCGGTGCGTGCCGAGACCCGTTGTTCGAGGGTGTCATTGAGTGCGCGCAGAGCGGCGGTGGCGCGGTCGCGCTCGGCCTCGACATTGCGCCGCTCTTCGACATCGATGAGCACCCCGGGAAAACGCAGCGGCGTGCCGTCCTCGGCGCATTCGACGCGGCCATTGGCTTCGATCCAGGTGTATTTGCCGTCGGCGCCGCACACGCGGTACTGATGCGAATAGGCACCGCCACGGGCGATCACTTCGTTGATCGCGGCGATCAGTCCGTCACGGTCGTCGGGGTGGACGCTGATGACTATCTGCTCAAGGCTCAGGCCATCGCGGCCCAGCGCCGGGTCGAGATTGAATACCCGGGCGAAGGCTTCATCGACGGAAAAACCATCGGAGGGCAGGTGCCAGTGCCAGGTGCCGATGATCGCGCCGGCGGCGAGGGCCAGTTGCACACGCTCAATGTTTTCGCGGGCCACGGCCTCGCTGACGCGCAGCCGTTCCTGGGCATTGCGGCGTTCGGTGACGTCATTGAACAGAATTGCGATCTGCCGATCGGCCGGCTCGCCAACACGCACGGCGCGCACGTCGAACCAGCGTTCGAAGGTATTGGCATAGTTTTCGAAGTTGGCCGGTTCACCGGTTTTCGCCACATGGCCGTAGGTCTCGAACCAGAACCGTTCCAGATTCGGCGCAAACTCGGTGACCCATTTGCCGCGTAGATTGACCCCGGCCTGACGCTCGAACGCCGGGTTGGCTTCGACGAAGAAATAATCGATCGGCTGGTCGTCGGCATCGAATTTGACCTTGACGATGGCAAACGCCGCTTCGATGGTTTCGAGGATTGTGCTGAAGCGTTCTTCGCTCAGGCGCAGTGCATTTTCCGCGCTGCGCGAGCGGGTCAGGTCGAGCATCGCGCCGATCATCCGCTCAGGCTGACCGGCGGCGTCGCGGATCAGATGACCGCGATCGAGGACTTCGGCGTAGGAACCGTCGTGGCAGCGAAAGCGGTACTCGGCGCTCCAGGTGGTGCCTGTGCCGTCGATTGCCGAGCGAATCGAGGTGGTCACTCGGCCACGGTCTTGAGTGTGGATCTGCGCAAAACGCCAGTCGCAGGTCGGCTCGATGGCCTCGGCGACGTAGCCGTAGGCCTGTTGCAGTGAGTCGTTCCAGACGATCCGGTCGGTCTTTAGATCCCAGTCCCAGACCGCGTCGCAGGTGGCTTCCACGGCCAGGCGCAGGCGCGTGACCTCGGATTCGAGCTGCTCGCGAGAAAGCTGTTTCAGGACATCCACTCCTCATGCCTTATTGATGGTCGGCTCAGCATTCGAACGGCACGCCGCAACGAACCTCCATGAGCCTGACGCTGTGTCAGCATTGACCCGGCGCGCCACATTTAAGTTGCACGGCCGCGCAGTTATAACGCATCGCCGTTATCCAGCCGCTCGAGCAGGCTCTGCCCGCGTTGCCACAGCGCCTGCTGTTTGGCCAGCGGCATGCGGTCGAGATTTTTGTACATCATGCTCATCCGCTGATTGCCGCGCAGCAGATCGCCGTGGCGCATCAGGAAATGCCAGTACAGGGCGTTGAACGGGCAGGCGTTGTCGGCCGTGGTTTCGCGTACCGAGTAGGCGCAGTCGCGGCAGTAGTCGGACATTCGGTTGATGTACTGGCCGCTGGCGCAGTACGGCTTGGAACCGAGGTAGCCGCCGTCGGCATGCATGACCATGCCGAGGGTGTTGGGCAACTCGACCCAGTCGAACGCGTCCATGTAAATCGCCAGGTACCAGTCGCAGATCTGGCGCGGCGCGATGCCGGCGAGCAGGGCGAAATTGCCGGTCACCATCAGTCGCTGAATATGGTGGGCGTACGCGTGCTGGAGGCTTTGGCCGATGGCCTGGCGCATGCAGTTCATTTGCGTGGCGCCGGTCCAGTAGAACTCCGGCAGGGCACGCTGATTGGCGAAGACATTGCCGTCGGCGTACTCAGGCATTTTCAGCCAGTACACGCCACGCACGTATTCGCGCCAGCCGATCAATTGGCGAATGAAGCCTTCGGCGGCATTCAGGGCAATCGCGCCGGACCAGTACGCAGATTCGACGTCGCTGCACAGCTGGCGCAGATCGAGCAGACCGATGTTCAACGCAGCGCTGATGCGGGCGTGGAACAGGAACGGCTCGTCGCTGGCCATCGCATCCTGATAGTCACCGAAACCGGCTAGACCATAGTCGAGAAAACAAGCCCAGAGTGACTGCGCGTCGGCATGGGTCACCGGGTAATTGAAATCGTCGAGGCTGCCGTAGTGACTGGCGAAACGCGCAGCGACCAGCGCCAAGACGTCGTGTGTGATCGCGTCGTTGGCAAAGCGCGCGGGGTAGGGTGGCTTGGCGCCTTTGGGCAGGGCTTTGCGGTTGTCGCTGTCGAAGTTCCAGGCGCCGCCGACCGGGGTGCCATCACCGTTGAGCAGCAGCCGGCTTTTGCGGCGCATGTCGCGGTAGAAGTATTCCATGCGCAGCTGTTTCTTTCCGGCGGCCCAGGCGCGGAATTCATCGCGCGAACAGAGGAAACGCTGGTCGGCGTGCCAGTGAATGGGCAGTCCGCAATCTTTCACTGATTGTTCCAGACGCCAGTCGCCGCATTCAGTGAGGTGCACTTGCTGCGCTTGCAAAAGCGCCTGCCAGCGCTTGAGTTCGCCGGGCACCGAGCCGCTGTTCTGCGGGTCGTCGAGGGTGACGTAATGCACCCGCATGCCCTGGTCTTGCAGGGCCTTGGCGAAGTGGCGCATGGCGCTGAAGATCAGCGCGATCTTTTGCGGATGATGGGCGACATGGGTGGCCTCTTCCATGACCTCGACCAGCAGCACAGCGTCGTGCTCGCGGTCGAGATCGGCGAGGCAAGCGAGGTCGAACGACAACTGGTCGCCCAGCACCAGACAGAGCCGATGGGTGGTGTTCATGTGCACGGATTCAAGTGAGGAGCAGCAACGGGTGCTCGGCCAGGGATTCGTTGTTTTGGCTGCGAATACTTATACAGATTGTAGCTCGTGTATAGATATTTGCGCGCTATTGAACGAAAACCTGCGGTGCCTGAATCGTGCACAGATCGCCGGGTTAGCCGCCGTATGACGGGTAGTCGGTATAGCCCTCAGCGCCACCACCGTAGACGGTCGCCGGGTTCAAGGCATTCAGCGGCCAGCCGTTGGCGATGCGTGCCGGCAGGTCAGGGTTGGCCATGAACGGACGGCCGAACGCGACCAGATCCGCCAGGCCAGATTCCAGCAAGCGCGCGCCGGATTCGGCGGTATAGCGCCCGGCATAAATGATCGCGCCGCTGAAGGTGTCGCGCACGGCCTGACGGAAAGTCGCGGGCATTTCGGGGGCGTTGTCCCAGTCCGCTTCGGCGATGGACAGATAGGCGATGCCCACGTCCTCAAGGATCTTGATCGCTTCGATGTAGGTGGTGTGCGGATCGTCTTCGACCAGGCCCAGATACGTCCGCGCTTCATCAGTGGTGGTGAACAGCGGCGCGAAGCGCACGCCGACCTTGTTCTTGCCAATGCATTCGGCGACGCCGGCGACCACGTCACGCAGAAAGCGCAGGCGATTGTGCAGCGAGCCACCGTATTGATCGTCGCGCAGGTTGCTGTGCGCCGAGATGAATTGATTGACCAGATAACCATTGGCGCAGTGCAACTCGATGCCGTCGAAACCGGCGTCCATCGCATTGCGCGCGGCCTGGATATACAACTGCACCAGTTCTTCGACTTCCAGCGTGCTGAGTGCACGCGGCGCCGAAGGGCTGACCAGCTCACCGGCGCCGGGCGCGGTTTCGATGAACACGCTGACCCGATCGGTCGCCACCCCGGAGGCCGAAACGGGGGCCGCGCCATCGGGTTGCAGTGCGTTGTGCGAGACCCGGCCAACGTGCCACAACTGGGCGAAAATAAACCCGCCTGCGCCATGCACGGCCTCGGTGACCTTGCGCCAACCGGCGATTTGCTCCGGGGTATGGATGCCCGGCGTCCACGCATAACCCTGGCCGCGCGGTTCGATCTGCGTGCCTTCGGTGATCAGCAGGCCGGCGCCGGCACGTTGCTGGTAATACTCGGCCATCAGCGCGTTGGCGACATTGCCCGGTTGCGTGCTGCGCTGGCGGGTCAGGGGCGGCAGGACGATGCGATTTTTCAGGGTGTGACCGCCAAGGGTGACGGGGTTAAAAAACGGGTTGTGCTTCATGGAGTGACCTTGAGTAATTAGACCAGTCGATTATTAATCGAATCAAAAAAAAACGCCGCGCTAACCGCGCACGGCGTTCCTGGGGCTCTGGCGTACTTAGCCGAGCAGTTTCAGCAGTTTCTCGGCAACGGCGGCGGAGCTGGCCGGGTTCTGACCGGTGACCAGTTGCCCGTCGGCAACCACGTGTACCTGCCAGTCAGCGACTTTCGAGTATTGACCGCCCAGACGCTGGAACTCGTCTTCGATCAAGAACGGCACGACGTCAGTGAGGCCGACCGCTGCTTCTTCAGCGTTGGTAAAACCGGTGACGTTGCGGCCCTTGACGATCGGCTGGCCATCAGCCCGAACTACGTGCAGCAAAACGCCCGGTGCGTGGCAGACAAAACCGTGCGGCTTGTTGGCGCGGTCGAAGGCTTCGATCAGGGCGATCGAATGTTTGTCCTCAGTCAGATCCCACAGCGGGCCGTGGCCGCCTGGGTAGAACACCGCATCGAAATCTTCTGCGGTGACCTCGGCCAGGCGTCCGGTGTTTGCCAGCGCTTGCTGGGCGGCCGGGTCCTGGCGGAAGCGATCGGTTTCAGCGGTCTGCGCGCCGGGCTCGTCGCTTTTCGGGTCGAGCGGTGGCTGACCACCGGTCGGCGAGACCAGCGTGACGTCAGCGCCGGCATCCTTGAAGGCGTAGTAGGGGGCGGCGAATTCTTCCAGCCAGAAACCGGTTTTCTTGCCGGTGTTGCCGAGTTGATCGTGAGAGGTCAGCACCATCAGGATTTTCATAAACGCACCTTTGTGTAGGTCAGGTGTTTCGTGGGAGAGGGATTCGCCCATCGCTGGCACCCGGCAGAAATCGTTTGTCGGGGCGCAGCATAGATCTCAATTAGACCAGTCGTCTAGTAATTTTTTATCTTTGGTTTTTTTAGGTTCAGGTATGGCAAACTCGCCTTCCTTCTCAGCATACGACTGGTCTAATGCCAGCTAATTCGCGCCCCATGAAACCGACCTACGACGACACCCGCCAACACTTGCTCGACACCGGCCACCGGATGATGGCCGAGAAGGGCTTCACCAGCGTTGGCCTCAACGAAATCCTGCAGACCGCCGGTGTGCCCAAGGGCTCGTTCTATCATTACTTCAAATCCAAAGAGCTGTACGGCCAGGCGCTGCTCGAGGATTACTTCGTCGGCTACCTCGCCGACATGGAACGGCGCCTGACGCTACCGGGGCTCAACGCCTATGAGCGGCTGATGGATTACTGGCAGGGCTGGCAGAACCGCTGCACCCTCGAAGGCCACGGCGATGAATGCCTGGTGGTGAAACTCAGCGCCGAGGTCGCCGACCTCTCCGAGTCGATGCGCCTGACCTTGCGCGATGGGGCCGAGCGCGTGGTATCGCGCATCACCGAATGCCTCGAACAGGGCCAGGCGGACGGCAGCGTGCCCAAGGGCGATGCCCGGCATCTGGCGGAAACCCTGTATCAACTGTGGCTGGGCGCCAGCCTGTTGAACAAGTTGCAGCGCACCGGGCAGTCGCTGCAAACCTCGATGGCGATGACCACGCGGCTACTGGGCCACTGATTCGAAACGCTGCGGGTCAGCAATCCTGACCAACATGACAAATAAGAATAAGTTTCAATTACGCATTGCACTGGTATACCATGCGCGCCGCTTCGCTGGCAGTTCTGCCATCCGTTCTGGCCTATTCGTAAAGGTTTCCTTTTCATGCGTCGTACTCTGCTTTCCATTTGCGTGCTGCAGGCGTTGTCTTCTTCTTCGTGGGCCGAACAGGCTGTTAACGCACCCTCAGTGCTTGAGCTGGACGCCACCGATGTGGTCGGCACGGCAGATTACGAACGGGCCGACGGCCCGGTGCAGGGCTATCGCGCGACGCGTTCGGCCAGTGCCACGCGCACCGACACGGCGATCCATGAAACCGCGCAATCGATCAGCGTAGTGACCAAAGATGCGGTCGAGGACATCGGCGCGACGCGCTTGCAGGACGCCCTGGATTACGCCGGCGGCGTCGGCCGCGCGAACAATTTCGGCGGCCAGGGCCTGACCACCTTCACAGTGCGCGGCTTCACCACCGGCGAGTTTTACCGCAACGGTTTCCCGATCAACCGCGGCTATCCGAACATGCCCGACGCCAACACCATCGAGCGTCTGGAAGTGCTGCGCGGCCCGGCCACCACGCTCTACGGCCGCGGCGATCCCGGCGGCACCTTCAACGTCGTGTCCAAACAACCGCTGGCCGAGCGCACCGTCACGCTGGGTAGCCAGCTCAGCGATCAAGGCATGCAGCGCGGCACCCTCGACGCTTCCGGGCCGCTCGATGAGGAGGGGCGCCTGGCCTATCGGCTCAATGTGGTGGGCGAGGGCGGCGATACCTTTCGCGATCACGTCGAGACCGAACGCTACGGCATCACGCCGGTGCTGAGCTGGCAGGCGACCGATGCGACCAAGGTGATTTTCGAAGGCGATTTCATGCGCAACAATGCGCCGCTCGACCGTGGTGTGACGCGCTATCCAAAGCAGATCGGCACCGCCTCGCGCGACACTTTCTTCGGTGAGAAGGACGTCGGCAAACTGCACAATGACAACAACATGGCCCAGTTGCGTTTCGAGCGCCTGCTCAACGACGACTGGACCCTGGGCGGCGGTTTCCAGTGGCTCGACGGTTCGCTTAAAGGCAACGCGATCGAGGCCAACGGCATCGCCGCAGACGGTCGCACCCTGGGGCGCAACTTCAACTACCGCAAGCTGGAATGGACCGACAAGGACACCCAGCTGAATCTGACCGGGCACTTCAGCACCGGCGGTCTGCAGCACACCTTGCTCACCGGCATCGAATATGAAGACTACGATTACAAGTCGATCATTCAGCGCTCCAGCGGTGCGGTCGGTGCCTACCCGATCGACATCTTCGATCCGGTCTACGGCCAGCCGCGCCCGGCCCTGACCCGCACGCCGACCCACGACAAGGAAAACCTCAAGACCTACGCCGCCTTCGTCCAGGATCAGGTGGCGTTGACCGAGCGCCTGAAAGTGCTGGCCGGGGCGCGGTTCGAGCGTTTCGAACACGACTATGAAACCTACGTGCCGGGTGGCAAGAGCTGGCAGGCCGCGGATAACGCGGTGACCCCGCGGCTGGGCGTGACCTACGATCTGACCGAAACCCTCGCGGTCTACGCCAACACCGCGCGCTCGTTCAAACCCAACACCGGTGCCAGCCGCGTCGGTGGCGGCTTCGCCCCGGAGAAAGGCAAGTCCTATGAAATGGGCCTCAAGTGGGAGGCGCTGGACCATCAGCTAAGCGTCGATGCGGCGATCTACCAGATCGAAAAACGCAACGTGCTGACCACCGACCCGGTCGACTCGACCTTCAGCGTCGCCGCAGGAGAGGTGCGCAGCCGTGGCTTCGACCTGAACGTCGCCGGCAACCTGACCCCGGAATGGCGGGTTATCGGCGGCTACGCCTATGTCGATGCCGAGGTGACCAAGGACAACACGATCCGCTCCGGCACCCGCCTGCTGAACATCCCGCAAAACAGCTTCAGCCTGCTCAACGTCTACGAATTCCAGGACGGCGCTCTGAAAGGCCTGGGCCTCGGCACCGGGCTCAAGTATGTCGACGAACGCGCCGGGCAAACCGCCAATACCGCGTTTTCGATGGACAGCTACACGGTGGTCGATTTGCTGGGCTTTTATAAAGTCAACGACAAGGTCCGGCTCAACCTTGATCTGAAGAATCTGTTCGATCGTGATTATGAGGAAGGAGCGTTCGGCAACGTCTACGCCTATCCGGGCGCGCCGCGGACGGTGCAGGTGGGGATTTCGTATACCTTGTGAGGTGGTTTGGGATCTGCGTGAACAGCGGCCCCTCACCCCAGCCCTCCCGAAACGTCGGACCGCCCAGAGGTAGAGGGAGCCGACCGTGGTGTTCGCGTAGTGCATTGATCGTTCCCACGCTCCGCGTGGGAATGCAGCCCCGGACGCTCTGCGTCCAAAAGCGTGACGCAGAGCGTCACAAGAGGCATTCCCACGCAGAGCGTGGGAACGATCAGTTCGAAGGGCTCGGGCTGGCGTGGGGCTGCCATTTCAGCCGCGGCGCTTACCCGGTGACACACCCCTGCGGCACCTTGCCGGCAAAGCTGTCGAGCAGGCTGGCAACCACCATTTCGCCCATGCGCGTTCGCGTCTGCAAGGTGGCGCTGGCGCGGTGCGGTTGCAGCACCACCTGTTCGTTGCTGAACAAGGCTTCTGGCACATTCGGTTCATCGACAAACACATCCAGCCCGGCCCCGGCGATCTCGCCGGCCGTCAGCGCCGCCAGCAGGTCCGCTTCGTTGACCAGTTTGCCGCGCGCCACGTTGATCAAATACCCGCCCTTGCCCAACGCTTGCAGGACGTCGGCATTGATAATCGCTTCAGCCTTGTCGGCGGCGGCGGCGAGAATCAGCGCGTCGCTGTCGCGGGCCAGTTGTTTAAGATCGGCGACGAAGGTGTGGCTGACATCGCTCATCGGCTGCAGATCGGTGTAACTGATCGGGCAGCCGAACGCGGCGGCGCGGCTAGCCACTGCACGACCAACCCGGCCCATGCCGACGATGCCGATGCGCATGCCCGACACCTGTCGCGCCAGTGGCAGCGGCGCCAGCGGCGTCGGGCTGTGCGGCCATTCACCCGAGCGCACGTAGCGATCACTGGTGCACAAACCGCGACACACGGCGATCAGCAAACCGATGGCGAGGTCGGCGACGTCTTCGGTCAGCGCGCCAATGGTTGCTGTAACGCGAATACCACGATCGCGGGCGTACGCCAGGTCGACCGCATCGGTGCCGACCCCATTGACCGCCACCACTTCCAGTCGCGGCAATTGCGCCATCAACGCCTGGCTGATGCCGGTGTGCCCGCCGGTGACCACCCCGCGAATATTGGCGCCATACTCACGCAAATAGGCGGCTTTGTCGGCCTGCTGGAAATAGCGTCTGACGGTGAACAGTTCATCGAGACGGGCATTGATTTCAGGAATCAGAATCGGGCTCAACTGCAAGACTTCGGGCTTCATGTAAACCTCACTTACCGAATAAAAAGGCCGGCTCAACCGCGGCCGGCAAACGGCATGGCAGTGGCCATGACGGTCATGTTCAGAACGTTGGCCGACAGCGGCAGGCCAGCGATGTAGCGCACCGCTTCGGCGACGTGTTTGACATCGACCATCGGCTCGACGGCGATGCTGCCGTTGGCCTGGCGCACGCCGCGGGTCATGCGCTCGGACATTTCGGTCAACGCGTTGCCGATGTCGATCTGGCTGCAGGCGATATTGAATTCGCGACCGTCCAGCGCCAGCGATTTGCTCAGGCCCAGCACCGCGTGTTTGCTGGCGGTATAGGCGCTGCTGAACGGGCGCGGCGTGTGCGCGGAAATCGAACCGTTGTTGATGATGCGTCCACCCTGTGGCTGCTGGCGGCGCATCAGGCCGAAGGCGCCGCGGGCACACAGGAAAACCCCGTTGAGATTGGTGTCGATCACGTTGCGCCACTGCTCGAAGGTCAGTTCATCCAGCGGCACGGCGGGGGCATTGACCCCGGCATTGTTGAACACCACGTCGAGTCGCCCGTAGACCTCGGCAATGCTGGCGAACAGCGCGTCGACACTGGCGGGGTCGCGCACGTCGGTGGGTACCGCCAGCGCTTGGTGGCCTTCGCTTGTCGCCAGTTCGACCAGCGCTTGCAAAGGTTCCGCTCGGCGTCCGGCGGCGACCACGGTGAACCCGTCGGCCATCAGGCCCAGCGCCACGGCGCGACCGATGCCGCTGCCGGCACCGGTGACCAGCGCAACTTTTAGCGGAGATGAAATGGACATGCTGAGGTTCTCCTTATGCAAATGACTGCGGACGAGCGCCGACGCGCATTTCCAATTGACCGATGCCATCGATGCCGGCGCTGATCAGGTCGCCGGGCTGCAGCGCATCGACGCCCGCCGGGCTGCCGGTCATGATCAGATCGCCGGCGCGTAACGCCACCGAACGAGAGATGCGGCTGATCACTTCGCTGACCGACCAGATCTGGTTGTCGAGGCTGTCACGCTGGCGTTCCTCGCCGTTGACGTTGAGCCACAACTCGCCCTCGGGATGGCCGCTGCGACTGACCGGCACAATCGCCGTCATCGGCGCGGCGCCATCAAAAACCTTGGCGCCTTCCCACGGCAGGCCCTTGCTCTTGGCCGCCAGTTGTACGTCGCGGCGGGTCAGGTCGAGCCCGGCGGCGTAGCCCCAGACATAGGCCAGCGCCTGGCTTTCGGGAATGTTCGCGCCGCCTTCGCCAATCGCCACCACCAGTTCGATTTCATGGACGAATTCTTCGGTCAGCGGCGGGTAGGCCACTTCACCGACGGCATCGATGACGTTGCTCGCCGGCTTCATGAAAAACACCGGAGGCTGGCGCGACTGGCCCTGGCTGTCCGGCCACGGGTAGTTGCGACCGACACAAAACACCCGACCGACAGGAAAGCGTTGCGCGCTGCCCACCACCGGCAAGGTCGCGGGCAGATCCGGAGTGAAAACGTATTCAGTCATGTTCATCCTGTGAGGTCCTGTGTGTGAGATCAGCCTACGGCGGCGCGCGTCGGTGTAGTTGGACGAATGCCGCTTCGGCTTGGAGAAAACGGTGCTGTTGTGCTCAGCGTGGTTTCAGTTCGATGCGATACAAACGGCCGAGCAGCAGCGAATAGGAGAGGGTGCCGATCAGCGCCACGGCGCCGATGAACCAGAACGCCCAGGCGAACGAGCCGGTGGCATGCACGATGGCGCCAATCACGATCGGCGTGACGATGCCGCCGATGTTCGCCGCCAGACTGGTGATGCCGCCGGTCAGGCCGATCAGCTCCTTCGGCGCGACTTCCGAGACCGCCGCCCATGAAGACGAGGCGATGCCTTGAGCGAAGAAGGCGATGGTCAGCACGGCAATGCAGATCGTGTTCGAGTCGGTGAAATTCACCAGCACGATCGACATGCCCAGCATCGACCCGACCACCAGCGGCAACTTGCGGGCGAACGACATCGAGTAGCCCCGGCGGATCAGCCCGTCTGAGACGATCCCGGCGAGGAGGATGCCCACGGTGGCGCCGACGAAGGGCAACACGGCGAAGATCCCGGCCTTGATCATCGTCAGTTGGCGTTCTTCGATGAGGTAAGTGGGGAACCAGGTCAGGAAGAAGTACAGCGCCGAGGTGCTGGCGAACTTGCCGATGCAGATCGCCCAGACCTGACGGTAGCTGAACAGCTCGGCGATCTGCCGCCAGTTGAAACGGGTGCGTTCCTGACTGCTTTTGACCAGACCGCCGCCCGCTTCGATGTACTGCAATTCGGCCTTGCTGACCTTTTTGCAATTGAGCGGATCGCGATACAGGTACAGCCACAGCACACCGAAAACGATGCCCAGTGCGCCGGTGCTGTAGAACACGTGGCGCCAGTCGAAGGTGGTCGCCAGCCACAGCAGCGCGCCGGTGAACAGCGCCGTGCCGAGGTACTGGCCGCAGACGTATATGCTGCTCGCCAGTCCGCGTTCGCGCGCCGGAAACCACACCGTCACCGCGCGGCTGTTGGCCGGGAACGCCGGGGCTTCCATGGCACCGACCGCCAAACGCAGGCCGAACAGCGACGCGAAGCCGGTGGCGAAGCCTTGGCACACGGTGACCGTCGACCAACTGATCAGCGACACCCCATAAGTGAAGCGCGAACCAAAGCGGTCGGCGATGAACCCGGCCGGCACCAGCGCCAGCGCATAGGTCCAGGCGAACGCGGAGAAGATCAGGCCCATCTCGATCTTGTCCAGGCCCAGATCCTTGGCCATGAACGGTGCGGCGATCGAGATATTGACCCGGTCGATGTAGTTGATGATGGTCGCGATCAGCAACAGCGACAACATGAACCAGCGCCGCCGCGAGGGCAGGCGTTGCGGCACCACGGCGTCGCGCGCGCCGGCAATAACCGGCGGCACACTGGCTTGAGAAGCATGGGAATTGGACATGGACGGACCTCGTTATTGTTAGAAGGGTCGAGAGGTTTTCGCGCAGCCGAAGGCCTTGCCCAGAAGCGTCGGGGCAGACAGATCGGCGTTGAAAAACGACGGCACGAAGGCCCGGCGTCAGACGTTCAGGGACGTCTCACGGCAGGCCGGTTCGGCGGGATCGGGAGGGGCGGCGAGGGGCAATGGCTGGATCATGACGTGCACACCTTTGATTGTTTTTGGAGGAGGCTGGGCTGCGTTGGTTATTACAGTGGTCGTACAACATCGTCAGATCAAGCCAGGGGTTAGAACGTTTTTTCTTATGACGCGAGTGCTGGTTAAACCTGTCCAAGAAAAAAATCTGCGTGCGACGCTTCAGAATCAATCGGATATTCGATTTAAGGTGTTGAAAATAAAGGGAAATACGTTTTGTCATGGCTTTAGATTTTTTGGACAGGGGAACTGCCACTTCCGCGAAGAAAAAATCATCGAGCATAAGGTCATCGTATGACTGCTTGCTGCGCCGTTGGCTTGCCTGCAAGATGATTCGTGCCCCACGTACCTGCCGAGGACCCTCAGCCGATGTCGTCACCGCACCGGATTCCCACCTACGTCATGCAGCAACGCAGCGAATTGACCGATTTCTACATTCGCGACAAAAAGGGCCGCCGCGCCGAAACCGCGCCGCATCGACACGAATACTTTCAGATCCAGATCAACCTCGGCGGCGACACCGTGCAGCACATCGGCAACGTCGAACGTCCGTTCCCGCGCAACACCCTGGCGTTCATCCTGCCGCATCGTGTGCACGTAATTCCGCACCCGGCAGAGAGCAATTTCATCGTCATCAATTTCTCCCAGACCTTCCTGTTGCCGCACTTGCAGTGCGACCCGATGGACCTCGAAGAGGTGTCGATCCTGCTGGCGCCGGAGCTGTCACCGTTCCGCTTTCAGGAACATCTGGATTTCATTCTCGCGGATGCGGATTTCGCCGGGGTCTGTGCGCTGATCGAGCAGATGCGCCGCCTCGACGAGAATCGCCAGTTCGGCACGCGGGAGATGCTCAAGGGCTTGTTGCTGCAGTTGATCGGCAGCGTGTGTTTTCTGTACGCCGAGCCGCTCAAGCGCCTGGCCGAAGAAAACGCCGCCGAGGTCAGTCGACGCGATGCGCTGAGCCGCATGTTCGAATACTTGCGAAAGAACATCGCCGACCCGGATCTCAACCTGATCAAAGTGGCGGCGGCGACGTACCTGTCACCGACCTATCTGACCCACTGGCTGCGCAAGGAAATCGGCAAGACCTTCACCGAACTGGTGCTCGAACGGCGGATGCACGCGGCGCGCAATTTTCTCCTCAACAGCACCCGCTCCGTGGGCGAGGTGGCGCGCCTGTGCGGGTTTGCCGACGAGGCGTATTTCTCCCGGCGTTTCCGGCAGATTCACGGCCAGCCGCCGGGGCAGTTCCGCCGTCGGCAGCTCAACCCGGATACGCCGCAAACGCCGTTGAATACCTGACGGGCAACGTGTCAGGGCTCAAGCAACAAGGGCCGCCATATGATGGCGGCCGGGTCGAGCAGGGTGGCTGGCGGCTCGGTCGCGGGCGTTTGCTCCTTCTCGGGCGCAGTTGTGCCGAACGGTTGTGTGTTGGCAGGCGAATCTTCGGCGTAGCCGGCAACGTCATCGACAGACATGCGGCTATTTCATCCGCACAACGACTTTACCCTTGGCGCGGCCCTGTTCGACATAAGCCAGCGCTTGCCCAGTCGACTCAAACGCAAAGCTGCGATCCAAGACCGGCGCCAGCTTGCCGGCCTCGATCAACGCGCTGATGTCGCGCAGCTGCACGCCGTTGGCCCGCATGAACAGGAAACTGTAACTGACGTTGTGCCGGCGAGCCTTGCGGCGGATCTTCAGGCTCAACAAGCGCATGACTTGCCGCAGCGGCCAGGCCAGACCTTGCGCCTTGGCGAATTCCGCAGTGGGCGGGCCGGAGATGGAAATCAGCCGACCGCCGGGTTTGAGCACTTTCAGTGAGTTCTCCAGCACGTCGGCACCGAGGCTGTTGAGCACCACATCGTAACCGCGCAGCTCATCCTCGAAACGCTGGTGTTTGTAGTCGATCACCACGTCCGCGCTCAGTGCCTTGACCCACTCGACATTCGCTGTGCTGGTGGTGGTCGCGACAAACGCGCCAAGGTGCTTGGCCAGTTGAATCGCGACCGTGCCGACGCCGCCGGAGCCGGCATGGATCAGCACTTTCTGCCCGGCGCGCAACTGCGCGATGTCGACCAGCGCTTGCCAGGCAGTCAACGTCACCAACGGAATCGCCGCGGCCTGTTCCATATTGAGGTTGGCGGGCTTGCGCGCGACCGCATGCTGATTCACCGCGATCCGCTCGGCAAAGGTGCCGATGCGCTGTTCCGGCACCCGCGCATAGACCTCATCACCAGGTTTGAAAGCCGTGACCGCTGCGCCGGTCGAGATCACCACACCGGCGACATCGTTGCCGAGTACCAACGGCAGTGCGTACGGCAGAATCAACTTGAATTCACCGCGGCGGATCTTCGAATCGAGGACATTGACGCTCGCCGCGTGCACCTCGATCAGGACGTCGTCAGGCCCAGGCGCGGGCTCGGCGACGTCGCTGATGTGCCCGTTGTGTTTGCCGTAGCGGTCGATGAGAAAAGCTTTCATGGCAGGTAACGCTCGGCAACCGCGGACTGGCGAATCTGCCCGAGCAAACCTTGCCGCGCGGTTTGCAGGTCATCCCAGCGCTGGCCTTCATGCAGCGGTGGAATGGTCACCGGCTCGCGGCGATCGAAACCGACCAGTGCGGCGTCGACCAGATCGCTGACTTCCATGATTTCGCTCAGGGTGTTGATGTCGATGCCTGCGCGATCCCAGATTTCCGTGCGGGTCGCGGCGGGCAGCACAGCTTGCACGTACACGCCCAGCGGCGTCAGTTCCAGGCTCAGGCCTTGCGAAAGGAACAGCACAAACGCCTTGGTCGCGCCGTAAACCGACATGCCGAACTCTGGCGCCAGTCCGACCACCGAACCGATATTGATGATCGCACCTTCACCGGCCTTGGCCAGACGCGGCGCAATCGCGCTGGCAAGGCGCACCAGGGCGGTGGTGTTGAGGGCGACCAGATTGGCCACGCTGTCGGTGCTCTGCTCGATAAAGCTGCCGGACTGCGCCGCCCCGGCATTGTTGACGAGGATGCCAATGCGCGCGTCATCACGCAGGCGCGTTTCGACGGTGGAGAGATCGCTGAGTCGGGTCAGGTCGGCCGGGATTACATCGACGGCAACGCTGTGCTCGCTGCGCAGTTTGGCCGCCAGTGTGTCGAGGCGTGCAGCATCGCGGGCGACCAGCACCAGATCATGCCCGCGTTGGGCGAAACGTTCGGCGTAGACCGCGCCGATACCGGTGGAAGCGCCAGTGATCAGAACAGCAGGGCAAGTGGTCATGGATTTATCTCTTTGCGAAGACAGCGGTTGGGGAAAGTGTGGAACAGCTGAAGGTGGATTTAGGATGATGACCTAAATCTAAGCTGTCAACGGTTTTGATTATGGCCAACATCTATGTATCATCAACGGATGATTTTTAGCGCAAAGAGGTACCGCTCATGCGAGTCAGCAAAGCCCAGGCACAGGCCAACCGTGAACACATCGTCGAGACGGCGTCCGAGCTGTTTCGTGAGCGAGGGTTTGACGGCGTCGGTGTGGCTGATCTGATGGCGGCGGCCGGTTTCACCCACGGCGGCTTCTACAAGCACTTCGGCTCGAAAGCGGATTTGATGGCCGAAGCCTCCGCCAACAGCCTGGGGCGGTCACTATCGACCGCCGAAACCCTCGACATCAAAGGCTTCATCGACCTGTACCTGTCGCGCGAGCACCGCGACGGACGTGGCGACGGCTGCACCATGGCCGCACTCTGCGGCGACGCCGCCCGCCAGCCGGACGAGTTGAAAGCCACGTTCGCCGACGGCATCGAGCGCACCTTGCAGACGCTGGGCGCCAAGTACCCGACTGACGCCGCAGCAGCGCCGGACGCGGCGCGTTCGAAGATGATCGGACTGCTGGCGCAAGCGGTGGGCGCGGTCATGCTGTCCCGGGCGTGCCCGGATGATTCGGCGCTGGCTGATGAAATTCTTGCGGTGTGTCACGCGCAAATGCTGGCGTCGTTGCCGCCGGCTTCGGAGGATGAGTAAACATTGTCCACTCTGGGTGGACAGTGAAACGCATTTCAACCGATTTATCCCTTTTCGACGGGTCAGTAATCTGTACCCAACTTGAACGCAACAACAAACTTCAAACTTGAAAAGGGATGCCCACCATGACCACTCCAACCTACAACCGCCTGAACAAAGACGACGCCATCGTGCTGCTGGTTGACCATCAGACCGGCCTGATTTCCCTGGTGCAGGACTTCTCGCCCAACGAGTTCAAGAACAACGTGATGGCCCTGGCCGATCTGGCGAAATTCTTCGAACTGCCGACCATTCTCACCACCAGTTTCGAACAAGGCCCGAACGGCCCGCTGGTCCCGGAACTGAAAGAGATGTTCCCGGACGCGCCGTACATCGCTCGCCCAGGCCAGATCAACGCCTGGGACAACGAAGACTTCGTCAAAGCGATCAAGGCCACCGGCCGCAAGCAGATCATCATTGCCGGTGTGGTCACCGATGTTTGCGTAGCGTTCCCGACGCTGTCGGCACTGGCCGAAGGTTTTGATGTGTTCGTGGTCACTGACGCTTCGGGCACCTTCAACACCACCGTGCAACAAGCCGCATGGAACCGCATGACCCAGGCCGGCGCACAAATGATGAACTGGTTCTCGGTGGCCTGTGAGCTGCACCGCGACTGGCGCAACGACATCGAAGGCCTGGGCAACCTGCTGTCGCAGCGCATCCCCAACTATCGCAACCTGATGAACAGCTACTCGGCGCTGACTGCAAAGCAGAAGTAGTCGGTATCGCTACAGAACAAAAAGCCCGCTTTGAAAGCGGGCTTTGTCGTTGCCACCTTAAACACACCGCTCCCACAGTGGACCGCATTTCAATTGAAGAACCACGAACAAATTGTAGGAGCTTGCCTGCAAGCGATGGCGGCCCGACATTCAATATGGATTTTGAATTACGAAGCGCGATTGCAAGAAAGCCACGCATCGGGTTAAACCAGAACCACCAGATCAGAATATCGAGCGACCAACGGATCGGCCGTAAGCAACCTCATCGGTTCGGTCATGGCTGTGGCAACGATAATGCGATCAAACGGATCCCGATGATGGTGTTCAAGATCCTTCACAGCTATGGCGTGTTCCGTGGTCAGCGGCAATTCGATAAACCCGCTATCAAGGCAATGTTGGCGGACGTCATCCAGATCAACATCCAATTTACCGAGCCCGACCTTGATAGCCATTTCCCAAAAAGTGGCGGCACTGATGTAGATATCGGCAGCGTTTTCAATCAGCTTTCTGGCTTTACCAGACAATTTGGCGTCATCACTGAGCGTCCAGAGCAGAATATGTGTATCAAGCAGTAGCCTCATGTCTGAGTGCCTTCGAATGCATCCAGCATGTCATCGGGCAATGGTGAGTCGAAATCTGCAGGCAGCAACAGTTTGCCCTTCATTGCACCAATACGCTGTGCGGTCGGTTTTCCCGCAGGAACGAGGCGAGCCATCGCCCGGCCATGCTTGGCAATCGTGATGACTTGTCCAGCGGCGGCATCATCGACAAGTTTGGATAGGTTGTTTTTAGCTTCGGCCAGCGGAACGATGATCATCAGTTCACTCCAATATTCTGGACAAATATAGCCAGAATAATTTGGCGCTGCCAATCCCTCGGCGCTTTCAGCCCATTTGGAAAAGATATCTCTATGCATTTTCGCCTCGCTGTTCTTTCGATTGAACAAGGCTTCACCATAGAACTATCCATTCACGCTGGCTGTAGGACGAAACGGAGGTTGCAGCGAGAGCTTTCGGCATTTGTCCACGGACAGAACAAAATCGGTAAAAAGTCATACAAACGACTCTCTGGCAAGCCAGCCGCCACTCAGTTTTTATGTCGCTGTACCGATACGGTTCACACCCCAAACGGAAATGTGTCCTCTTCATGACTCGATGACTCGGGGCTCGACAGCGGTGTAATCGCCGTGGTCTGCGCGAACCATAAATACGCATCGAATTGCTCACTGAGGGTGGCGTCGAAGTAGTGGCTTTGGCGTTCGGTCTGCGGGCGGTAGATCACCCCGATCGCCCGTTCGAGCAGGCGCCGCGTGAGGGCTTCGCGCAACTCGGCGCGATCTGCCGCGCGCCAGTCATATAACGCCTGCGGGCAACCGGCCTCGACACAGGCGCGCTCCCAACTGCGCGGCAGGGCGGGAAGCACATTTTTGATCTGCATCGGCGCGTCCCAGTCGTCGGCAGCAGCCACGCTGCCCTGATCGGTGCCCATGCCGATCAGCACCGCGTCTTTGCCGAAGGCTTGCCGGCACAGCTGGCCGAGGGTCAGTTGGCCGCTGTCGCCCATTTGCGTGGCGCGGGCATCGCCGATGTGCGAATTGTGCGCCCAGACGATCACCTTCGCCTCGCGCGCCTGGCGCGAGCGCAACGCTTGGAGGGTCTCGAACATGTGCCGGTCGCGCAGGTTCCACGATTCGCGGCTGCCGCGATACATCGCTCGATAATATTGTTCGGCGGCGTGCACGACGCGGGCGTTCTGGGTGGCGTTGAACAGCGCTTCGCCGTCGTTTTTCATCAGGCTCAGACGTTCATTCAACAGGGCCTGAAGTTGTTCGAGCACGGCGCGTTCGCAAGTGGCCATGCCGCCCACTTCTGTGAAATGCCCGTAGAGCGCCGGATCATCGTGCCAGGGATTCAGGCAGGCGTAGCGCTGTTGTGCTTCGCGGGCCATGGCCGGGTCGGTGTCTTGCAGATAACCCAGCACCTCGCGAATCGAACTGCGCAGGCTGTACACGTCGAGTCCGCGAAACTCCACGCGTTGCTCTGCCGGCTGCGCTTGATTGTATTGCTGCAACCAGCGGGTAAATGCCTGCACATCGGTGTTGCGCCACATCCACGTCGGGAAGCGTGAGAACGCCGCGTCGTGCCAGGCCCCTTGGCCTCGGCCGCGCACGCAGCGATCAATCTGATCGGCGTCCGGCCAGTCAGCCTCGACCGCGACAATGGTGAAACCATGATGGGCAATCAGATGCCGGGTGATCGCCGCGCGTGCTTCGTAGAATTCGTGAGTGCCGTGGCTGGCTTCACCGATCAGCACCACCTGGGCGTCGGCGTAGCGGTCGAAGAGGTCGGCAAAGGCGTCACTGCCAACATTCGGCAGCGGTTCGGCGTACTCCATGAGGGTCGAGACCAGAGTGTCCATGTGCGGATTCTCCGTGGAGGGTTGTGCATTGGAAAACCCGCAGCAAACAGCGGTTCCATCGGACTGAGCGGACGGCTGCCTGCCCGGCGGTGCACCGTTCGTCCAGCGTTGGGCACTTGCCCGGCCTGGGCTTTTCTCAGTTTTAACCCCTGTGAATCACTACGGAGAGCAAACATGGACATTGACGAAAACGCACCGGGCAATCAGTCGCAGCAAGGCGCAACACGCCCGACAGACAACGAGGCCGGGCAAGATTCCCCGCGCAAAAACCCCGAGGTGCCGCTGCCGGCCGATGACGAAGCGCCGGTTGATGAAGACATGGCGGATGTCGACGTGACGAACTCGGTTTCGCAGGAACATCCCAAGCCGCAATAACAGCGCAAACGCAGGCGTAGACAGTTGAGGGAGTGTTGCAGCTCAAAAGCCCCTCACCCCTAACCCTCCCGAAACGTCGGACCGCCCGGGGGGAGAGGGGACTGATCGCGTGGGATATGAGACGTGCATCGACCTGAGCGTTCTGAGTCGAACTCAAACCTCGAAAGCGACAAGGATCGGCTCCCTTTCCCCCTCGCCCCCTGTGGGGGAGAGGGCTGGGGTGAGGGGGCTCGATTCAGGCAACCCCACACAAATCACGCCGGGCTAACAAGCCGCTTACACTCCCCGAACTGCCTGATGAATCTCCGTCACCGACATCGTAAACACCAGCTTCGATTTCCCCTGATTGGCATACTCATGCGGCACATCGGTCCTGGCCACAGCCGAGCAACCCGGGCCGATGATCAGTTCAACCTCGCCAACCTTGAGCCGCAGCGTGCCTTTCTCGACGTGAAACAGTTCGGTGGTGCCGTGCGGGTGGCCGGGGGAGCTGTAGCTTTCGCCGGGGAACATCTCCCAGCGCCACAATTCGAGCATGTTCGGCCCGCTGGTGCCGGCCAGCAAGCGCGCCGATCCACCGAGCTCGCCGTGCCATAACGTGGGAATGTCCTGACTGTCGATCAAATGCGCCGCGGGTGTGTCGGCGACGTTGACGAAGTCCGCCACGGAAAGCCCCAGCGCGGCGGCGATCTTGCACAGAATGGCGATGCTCGGGTTGGCCGCGCATTTCTCGATTTCGACCACCATGCCTTTGCTCACGCCGGCGCGTCGCGACAGTTCGTCGAGGGTCATGTTCTGCTGTTTTCGGGTCTGCTTGAGAGTACGCGCTACCGCTTCGCTTACGCTCTGGACGTCGGCGCCTGCCTCGGTCGATATATTGACGTTTTTGGTCATTGGTCGCTAGCATCGGTTGAAATTCAGATTTAAGGGGATTCTGGGATGCTGTCTGTCGTGCCGTCAATCGATCCGGCTGTTGCGCAACTGGCGCCGGGCTTCAGAGCATTGAGTATTGTCGTGCAAGCGGCGCCGATTAGCCGCCCGCTGATTGCCGGCGAAGCGCTGGCAAACGCCTGTCAAACCGTGATGGCAGGCGGTCCGCACTGGGCGGCGGCACACTTGCAGGCGTGGGCCGAGGTGTTCCGAAGCTTCGGCGCCAAGCCGCAACGTACGCCGTGTTCGGCCGAAGCCTTGCGCAAACGCGTGTTGCGCGATGGCAGCCTGCCGAGCATCGACCCGGTGGTCGATCTCTACAACGCCATCAGCCTGGCTTACGCGATTCCGGTCGGTGGCGAAAATGCCCAGGCCTACGTCGGCGCGCCGCGCCTGGTGGTGGCCGACGGCAGCGAACCGTTCGACACCATGAAGGAAGGCGCCCCGGCCCATGAATTTCCCGACGCCGGCGAAGTGGTCTGGCGCGACGATCAAGGCGTGACCTGCCGTCGCTGGAACTGGCGCCAGGGCGTCAGAACCCGCCTCGATGCGCAGGCGCAGCAGATGTGGTTCATCCTCGAAAGCCTGCCCGAGATGCCGCTGGAAGCGCTGACCGAAGCCGGCGACAAACTCATCGAAGGCCTGCAACAAATGATGCCCGGGGCCGAGATTGAAAGCATGTTGATCGGACCAGGTGCGGGCTGATTTGCGTGCTGAATCCGTTCGGCCTAGTCGCTCGCCCACTCTTGGCGATACTGCAACAGAAAATCCACAAACGCGCGCACCCGTTGCGGCACATAGCGGCCGTGCGGGTAGAGCAGGGTGTAAGGTCGTGAACGCCCGGTGTAGGGCTGCAATACCTCGATCAGGCTGCCGTCGGCCAGCTCTTTTTCGACGATGAATTTATACGTCTGAAAGACCCCGGCGCCATGCTTGGCCAGGGTCACGCCGCCGAGGACGTCGTCGGAACAGGAGTAGCCGCCGTCGGACATGACTTCGCGGTCCTCACCGTTTTCCTGGAACAGCCAGGAGATGCGCCGGCCGCTGCTTGGCAGCTCGAACTGAATGCAGTCGTGTTGCACCAAGTCTTCAAGTGTTTGCGGTGTGCCGGCCTTCTGCAGGTAGTCAGGGGAGGCAACCACCACCAGTTTCGCGTCTTCGAGCAGGCGCGCGATCATGCTCGAGTCGGGCTGGGCGCGAACGCGGATAGCGAGGTCGTAGCCTTCGCCGACGAAGTCGATGTTGCGGTTGCCCAAGTGAATATCGACGCTGACCTGCGGATACAGCGCACGGAATTTTGGTAGCAGCGGCAGGATACGGTGGTGGCCGTAAGTGGTCGGTAGGCTGATGCGCAGCAAACCCGACGGCGTGGTCTGCGCGCCCATGACTTCCTGCTGCGCCTCGACCAGTTGGGTCAGGGCCTGGCTGCACTGGAGGAAGAAGTTTCGCCCGGCTTCGGTCAGGCGAATGCTCCGTGTGGTGCGGGCAAACAGGCGTGAACCCAAACGTTGTTCCAGACGCAGAATCGACCGACTGACAGCGGCGGGGGTGACCCCGGCCAGTTGCGCGGCGGCGGTGAAGCTGCCGGCCTCGGCGGCGAGGCAGAACAGCTCGATACTGCCCAGTTGCAGGTCATCAAAATGGCGCTTCATGTGGGTACACCGAGGTTTGCCTGACATGTGATCCTCGGTGTTATCTCACGAAGCAGCACCGCCGGTACACACCGGCGGGGAAGCGGGGAGCGATCAGTGGCCAGCGCTTTGGCCGCCGTCGACATGGAGGATTTCACCGGTGACGAAGTTCGCGGTGTCGAGGTACAGAATCGCCTGGACGATGTCATCGATTTCGCCCATGTGGCCCATCGGGTGCAGGCTGCCGAGGGCTGCGTGGGTCTCTTCGCCGTGCATCGGCGTTTTGATGATGCCAGGCGACACCGCGTTGACCCGAATGCCACGTTTGGCGTACTCGATAGCCAGGGATTTGGTCGCTGCGTTGATGCCACCCTTGGTCAGCGAAGCGAGGACCGACGGCACGCCGTCAATCGCGTGGTCGACCAGGCTGGTGGTGACGCTGACGATGTGGCCGCTGGCGTTCTTCTCCATTTCGGCGATTGCCAATTGTGAGATGTAGAAGAAGCCGCTCATGTTGGTCGCCACGACCTGGGCGTAGTCGGCGTGGCTGTATTCGGTGAACGGTTTGGCGACGAAGATCCCGGCGTTGTTGACCAGCGTGTCGATCCGGCCGAAGCGGGCGACGGCTTCACGAATCACCCGCTCGGCGGTTTGCGGGTCGGCGATGTCACCGGCGACGGCGAGAATATCCGGGTCTGTCGAAGGCTGGATCGAACGCGAAGTCGCGACCACTTTGTAACCGCGCTCGCGGAAGCTTTTGACCAGACCTGCGCCAATGCCTTGCGAGGCGCCAGTGATAACCACAACTTTGTTGGAGGTGTTCATGATGTTTCCTCTATGCAATCTGAATGGGTTGGGTAACGACTTGCAAAATTTCAGGCGTGCGCCGGAACCTGCGCGGCCTGGCGTAACGCTTGCTCGTAATAAGCGACGGACTGCGAACCGGCGATGAGCTGTTGGTCGTCGATGACCATGGCCGGAACCGAATCGATGCCGCGCAGTTGGTAGAACCGTTCGAGTTCACGCACTTCCTCGGCAAATTCCCTGTTCGCCAGCACGGCCTGCGCTCGCTGGCTGTCGAGGCCGACGGCGCCAGCCAGAGTGACCAGCGTGGCGTGCTCATCCGGGTTCTGGCCGTCGCTGAAGTAGGCCTTGAGAGCGCGCCGTTTCAGTGGCCGTTGCACCCCTTGTGTTACGGCCCAGAACAGCAGGCGATGGGCATCGAAGGTGTTGTGAAAGTGGCTGCGTTTTTCCAGGTCGAAGTGAAAACCGATCTGCGCGCCACGTTCGATGATCATCGCGTTGCGGTCCGCCACTTGCTCGGCGCTGCGCCCGTATTTGCGCATCATGTGAGCAATGGCGTGTTCGCCCTCGGCGGGCATGTCCGGGTTCAGTTCGAACGGTTTGTAAGTCAGTTGCACCTCGACTTCACCGGCCAGATTGCTGATCGCCTGTTCCAGCGCGGTGGCGCCAAGGGCGCACCAGGGGCAGACGACATCCGAAACGAAATCTATTTTCACCGTGCGGCTCATGACTGCGAATCCGCCAGTTGCTTGCGGTACTCGGTGGTGCTGATGCCGGCGTAGCCCCAGTTATCGGTGTCGACTTCTTCGATGACGATGTGCGTCAGGTGCGGATCCTTGTTCAGCACGCGGGTCATGGTCTCGGTGATTTCCTGGATGACCTGGGCCTTCTGCTCGCGGGTGACGCCGTCGCGGGTGATACGAACGCTGATGAAAGGCATGTGAGCTATCTCCAGTCGCTGGCCCGTCGGAGTGAAGGGCCGCTGTTGGAGTGAACTTTAGGGGGCGGGGTTGAATTGATAAATGGGACTTGCGGTACATCATTTGTGATGCGGTGTATCTAATCGAAGCGTGCTGATGACGGTTCGAGCGGGGAGGATTTCAGCCCAGCAGTGCTTCGATCCAGCGCGTCTGTTGCGTGAGGGCTTCAAGCTTTTCCTGCGGCACGGTCTGTCGCGCCTGGGCGAGGCGGGTCAGGGTTTTCTGCTTGAGGCGTAGTCGATGCTGCCATTTGCGGATGAAGGCCGGGCTGCGCGTCTGCATCTGCACCGGGCCGAAATACAGTTGCTGAGCGGTGTAGCTCACCGGGCCGTCGCGCTCGGCCACGATGATTTCGTAGTCGAAACGGTTTTCGTGCAGCACTTCTTCGCTGAGGATGCGGTAGCCGTGCTCCATCAGCCAGTGGCGCAACGGTTGTTCGCCGCCGTTGGGTTGCAGGATCAGGCGTTCTTCGCCGCTGAGGTGGGCCTTGCCGGCGTCGAGAATGTCGCGGATCGTCTCGCCGCCCATGCCGCAAATGCTGACGGCTGTGATGCCATCGTCCGGTTTGATCGCGGCCAGACCATTGGCCTGCCGCACGCTGATGTGCGCCCGCAGATCGTTTTCACGCACCGTGCGTTGCGCCGCCCGGAACGGCGTCAGGGCAACTTCGCCCGCCACCGCTGCGCTGATCAGCCCCCGGCGCATCAAGGCGACCGGCAGATAACCGTGATCCGAACCGATATCGGCCAGCCGTGCACCGACCGGCACGTATGCGGCCACGCGCTCAAGGCGCAGGGACAAAGTCTGTTCGTTCAACGGTAACCCCTTTCAACACGAACCTGCGGCTCGACGGCAGGCAAAGGGGTGCGACTCTGGCGAGCCGCGCCGAAGCTGTCAAATTCCGCCGACAGAATCGTTGCGCCCATCGCCAGCGCCAGGCTGGAGATGGGCGCGAGGGGTTAGCCGGCCAGGGTCGCGTTGTCGATCACGAAGCGATATTTCACGTCACCTTTGAGCATGCGCTCGTAGGCGTCATTGATCTGCTCGGCGCCGATCAGTTCGATGTCCGAAACGATGCCGCGCTCGGCGCAGAAATCGAGCATTTCCTGAGTCTCGGCAATCCCGCCGATCATCGAACCGGCGATGGTGCGGCGCTTGGTGATCAGGTTGAACACGTTGGGCGAGGGGTGCGGCGAGGCGGGCGCGCCGACCAGCGTCAGGGCGCCGTCACGCTTGAGCAGAACCAGAAACGCGTCGAGATCATGCGGCGCGGCGACGGTGTTGAGGATCAAATCGAAGCTCTTGGCATGCGCGGCCATTTCTTCGGCATTGCGCGACACCACCACTTCATCGGCGCCCAAGGCTTTCGCCGCGTCGCGCTTGGATTCCGAGGTGGTGAAGGCGACGACATGCGCGCCCATCGCGTGCGCCAGTTTGATACCCATGTGCCCCAGCCCGCCGATGCCGACGACACCGACTTTCTTGCCCGGCCCGGCGTTCCAGTGACGCAGCGGCGAGTAGGTGGTGATGCCCGCGCACAGCAGTGGCGCGACGGCCGCCAGTTGTGCCTCGGGATGACGGATGCGCAGGACATAGCGCTCGTGCACGACGATGTTTTGCGAGTAACCACCCAGCGTCCAGCCCGGCTCATCCGGGGTCGGGAAGTTGTAGGTGCCGATCATGCCGTCGCAGTAGTTTTCCAGACCGCTTTCACAGTCGTCGCAATGTTTGCAGCTGTCGACGATGCAACCGACGCCGACCAGATCGCCGACCTTGAAGTCTGCAACATGCGCACCCACCGCCGAAACCCGGCCGACAATTTCATGGCCCGGTACGCAAGGGAATTGCGTGCCGGCCCATTCGGCGCGCACCTGATGCAGGTCGGAGTGGCAGATGCCACAGAAGGCGATGTCGATCTGTACGTCGTGGGCGGCCGGCGCGCGGCGCTTGATCTGCAGCGGCTCAAGGGGTTGGTCGCCGGCGTGGGCACCGTAAGCGTGTACAAGCATGGGAACGTCCTCCATCGGTTTATCGTGAGGTTATTCTTGCGGGTCTGGCGTATCCGGTCATGGTGCAATCCTGTGCGATGCTTGCCTGATCCTGCGAGGTACCACAGACCTTGTGAATTTGTGACGTTGCGCCGACAGACGCTCAAGTGATTTGCAGGTAATCTGCCGACGCGCTGACTCAAACGCGTCAGCTGACTAAAACAAAACAAAAGCGGAGTCATTGATGCAACCAATCCGTCTCGGTCTGGTGGGCTACGGCAAGATTGCCCAGGATCAACACGTACCGGCGATCACCGCCAATCCCGGATTCCAGCTGGTTTCGGTCGCCACCCAGGGCAAGCCCTGCGCCGGCGTCGAGAATTTCCAATCGTTGACCGAGCTGCTGGCCAACGGCCCGGCGGTGGATGCGATCGCATTCTGCACACCGCCGCAAGGTCGCTTTGCACTGGTCCAGGAAGCCT